>Ga0068855_100000436_pt1 | contig 51713 bp, 39 predicted proteins | sample KBSCornC52_FD_66592 | JGI IMG/M metagenome (GOLD analysis project Ga0068855, IMG submission 66592) | Corn rhizosphere microbial communities from Kellogg Biological Station, Michigan, USA - KBS Corn C5-2 | ecosystem: Host-associated > Plants > Roots > Rhizosphere > Soil ... | reverse complement strand
CGCGGTGAGCGTCGTCTTACCGTGATCGATGTGACCGATCGTCCCTACGTTGACGTGCGGCTTAGAACGAACGAATTTCTCTTTGGCCATTTGAATAGTCCCTCGTTACTTGGAGTTCTCGCGTTCGCGCCTTAACCGCGAACCCTCGCGACAATTTCTTCTTGCACTGCGGTTGGAACCGCCTCGTACTTGGCGAACTGCATGGTGTACACGGCGCGACCTTGCGTCTTGCTGCGCAGGTCCGTCGCGTAACCGAACATGGTCGCCAGCGGTACTTCCGCGGTGATGACTTGGGTGTTTTTGCCGCGCTGAGCCATGCCCAGGATCTTGCCGCGGCGCGAGTTCAGATCGCCGATGACGTCGCCCATGTTGGCGTCGGGCGTGACGACCTCGATCGCCATCACCGGCTCGAGCAGGTGAATGCCGGCGTCTTTGGCGCCGTCCTGGAAGGCCATCGAGCCTGCGACCTCGAAGGCGGGGCCGGACGAGTCGACCTCGTGGAAGCTGCCGTCGAGCAGCTTCACGTGCACGTCGATGACTTGGTAGCCGGCGAGGACCCCGCGCAAAGTGGCGTCCTTGATGCCCTTTTCCACCGACGGAATGAACTCTTTGGGGATGGTGCCGCCGATGGTGGCGTTCTCGAACTTGAAGCCCGAGCCGCGCTCACCGGGGGCGATCTCGATCTTCACGTGACCGTACTGGCCGTGACCGCCCGACTGGCGGATGAACTTGCCCTCGGCGTTGACGGTCTTGGCGATGGCTTCGCGGTACGCGACCTCGGGCTTGCCGACGTTGGCTTCGACGTTGAACTCGCGCTTGAGGCGGTCGACCAGAATCTCCAGGTGGAGCTCGCCCATGCCGGCGATGATGGTCTGGCCCGTCTCTTCGTTGGTGAAGGTGCGGAACGAGGGATCTTCTTGAGCCAGCTTCTGCAGGCTCATCCCGAGCTTGTCGAGATCGGCCTGGGTGCGCGGCTCGATGGCGATCGAGATCACCGGCTCCGGGAAGATCATCTTCTCGAGCAAGATGGGGTGCTTCTCGTCGCTGAGCGTGTCGCCAGTGCGCGTGTCGCGCAGGCCGACGGCGGCGTAGATGTTGCCGGCCTCGCACTCCTTGAGCTCTTCACGCTTGTTGGCGTGCATGCGCAAGATGCGACCGATGCGCTCGCGCTTGCCGCGCGCCGTGTTCATCACGCTCGTGCCGCTGCTCAGCGTGCCGGAGTAGACGCGGAAAAAGGTCAGGTTGCCGACGAACGGGTCGTTCAAGATCTTGAACGCCAAGGCGGCGAAGGGAGCCTTGTCGTCAGGCTTGCGCTCTTCGATCTTGGTGTCGTCCTTCGGCGAAACGCCCTTCACCGGCGGAATGTCCAACGGCGACGGCAGGAAGTTCACGACGGCGTCGAGCAACAGCTGCACGCCCTTGTTCTTGAAGGCGGAGCCGCACAGCACCGGCACGAACTTGAAGCTGCAGGTCGCCTTGCGAATGGCGGCGTAGATCTGATCGGGAGTGACCTCGTCGGCCTTGCCGTCGAGGAACTTCTCCATGATGACCTCGTCGAGATCGGCGCAGGCTTCGATCAGCTTTTCGCGCATCTCGACGCACTTGGCGCGGAGCTCGGCCGGGATTTCTTCCCAGGTGTATTTGGCGCCCAGCGAGTCGTCCTGGAAGATGGCGGCCTGCATCTTGATCAGGTCGACCATGCCTTTGTGCTGGTCTTCCTCACCGACGGGCCACTGCACCGGCACCGGGTTCACGCCCAAGCGCTCGCGCATCGAGTCCAGGTTCATCTGGAAGTCGGCGCCGACCTTGTCGAGCTTGTTGACGAAGGCGATGCGCGGAACGTTGTACTTGTCGGCTTGGCGCCAGACCGTCTCGCTCTGCGGCTCGACGCCGTTGCCACCGTCGAACACCGCGACCGCGCCGTCCAACACGCGCAGGCTGCGCTCGACTTCAATCGTGAAGTCGACGTGGCCGGGCGTGTCGATGATGTTGATGCGGTGACGCTTGCCCTCGTTGGGGCCGACCAGCGGCGCCCAGAAGCAGTTGGTGGCGGCGCTGGTGATGGTGATGCCGCGCTCTTGCTCCTGCGGCATGTAGTCCATCGTCGCGGCGCCATCGTGCACCTCACCGATTTTGTGGGTGACGCCGGTGTAGTAGAGGATGCGCTCGGTGACGGTGGTCTTGCCCGCGTCGATGTGCGCCATGATCCCGATGTTGCGGGTGCGCTCGAGGCTGATTTCGCGGGCGGCCATGTCGGTTTCTCTGGTTCGAAGCTGGAGCTTTTTGCGTTTGGACCGTAGGACGTAAGAAACCCCCTCCAGCCCTGGTTTCCCCATTTTGGGAAACCGTACGTGCCGGAAGGGGTTCGGGGTGCGTCGAGTGCCGCCTCTACGAGAGAGAGCGGGACGAGCGGCTGGCGCCGTGTCTACGCGCAACCCGATCCTATGTGGTCTTCAGCATGCTTCCGTGAACCGAGCTCCTTCGAGGCTAGCGTCCTTGGGGCTACCGCTCACCAGCGGTAATGAGCGAACGCCTTGTTGGCGTCGGCCATCTTGTGCGTGTCGTCCTTCTTCTTCACGGCGTTGCCGCGAAGCTGCGCCGCGTCGACCAGCTCGGCCGCCAAGCGCTCACGCATCGTCTTCTCGCCGCGGTCACGCGAGTACGTCACCAGCCAGCGCATGGCCAAGGCCACGCGACGCTCGGGACGAACTTCGACCGGCACCTGGTAGGTGGCACCACCGACGCGGCGGCTCTTCACTTCCAGCTTCGGCTTGATGTTGTCGAGCGCCTTGCGGAAGATCTCGAGCGGATCCTCTTTGAAGCGGGTCGAGATGATGTCGAAGGCGCCGTAGATGATGCCTTCGGCCGTCGGCTTCTTGCCGCCCAGCATCAAGGAGTTCGTGAACTTCGCCACGAGCTTGTCCTTGTACTTGGGGTCCGGAATGATCTTGCGCTTCGGTACGTCTCTGCGGCGGGGCATCTGCGTCTTCCTCTTATTGCTTCGGACGCTTCACGCCGTACTTGGAGCGCGAGCGATTGCGGTTGGCTTTGTTGGTGCTGCTGGGGCCCGAGGCGCCGGAGGCGTCGAGCGTGCCGCGCACCACGTGGTAACGAACACCCGGCAAGTCCTTCACGCGGCCGCCGCGGATCAGGACGACGCTGTGCTCCTGCAGGTTGTGTCCCTCACCCGGGATGTAGCTGATGACTTCCATGCTGTTGGTGAGGCGCACGCGGCACACCTTGCGAAGCGCCGAGTTCGGCTTCTTCGGCGTCACGGTGTACACGCGCAGGCACACGCCGCGCTTCTGAGGACATGAACGGAGCGCGGGAGACGCGGTGCGCGTGATGAGCGCTTCACGTCCTTGTCGAATGAGCTGCTGAATAGTCGGCATAAATAGGGGCCAGGTGCTTTGGGGGACCGGGAGGGTAGCCGGGGGCCCTTGGGAGTCAAGGGAGAACCTGTGGCCAGGTTCCGGCTCAAATTCCGGGCGGGCTTTGTGACCCGCCGGGGCGCGCCTCCTAGCATCCATTCGCGCCGCATGCGACTTTCTCCGAACCTCTGCAGAGAAGAAGCTGCAACCGCTGGTTTTTATTGGGTTTCCGCAGCAGCCATCAGCTCCGGCCACGCCGCCTGGACCAGCGCCGCCACCGGGTCGTCGTAGGTGTGACCGGCTTTGACGTCCTCTACTAAGGAGGAGGGCACCCCCGAACGCTCGAAAAGGTGCCCGAGCTGGTAGCGGTAGGCGTTGCGGCATTCGCTCTGGCCGCAGGCAAACAGCAGGCGATGCACGCGAGGCTTCAAGCTTTTGGCCTTCGCGACCGTCCAGCCTTGATAGCCGCCCTCGATCAACACCGCCGCGGCTATCTCGAGCTCCGGGTCTTGTAGCAGGCGCGCGCCCAAGATGGCGCCCAGCGAGAAACCGGTAAGCACGACCGCGCCCGGCTTCACGTACTCGGGATAGCGAGCGCGCAGCGCAGCCAGTGCGGCCACGATCTCGGATTTGGTTTTGGCGACGCCGCTCCACTCCCAGCGATCGAGCTGCGGCGGCACGTCGCGACGCGGAACACCACGCGGACACAGCACGAACACTTCTCCGCGCGTGATGCGCCGCCAGACTTCGCATTGCCACTCGGGGCGATCGAAGTTGCCGTGCAAGGCCAGCACGGCGAAGCGCGGCGTGCTCGCGCCCAACGGCAGCGCAACCACCGCGTCGCGGAAGCCGGGCACGGGTAAGCTCACTTGAGCCGCGACGGCTTGCAACGGCGCGAGCGCGGGCGAGGACGGCGCAGGCGGCGGCGACGCCAGCGACGCGGAAGCGCTCGACGACAACGGCAATGGCGAAGACGGCGACGCGGCGACGCGGCTGGGGCTGGACGCCGAGGCCGCGATTTTGGCGGCGCCGGCCGAGCTGGACTCCGAGGGCGTTGCGCGCGGCGCTCGGCAAGCCGCGAGCGCCAGCAACGCTAGCGCGAAGCGCGGCCCCAGCGAGGATCTCCCTCGACCAGCCATGGCACTTCTTTCTTCAGCGCGTCGGTGAAGCGCTCGTCCAAATAAGGTCCCACCTCGGCTTTCACGGCCTTGGCGGTCACGCCCGCGCGCGTCAACAGCAGAGTTCGTTCCGTAGCGTCCGCGTCACAGTTGCTTTCGGTGCAGAAGAACAGCGCGCGCTTGCCGCCGCGCTCGGCAAAGATCTTGATCGCGCTCGGCGTGAGCAGCTCCGGGTTGCCGTTCACGAACGCCACGCGCGCGAAGAACGCCGGCTCTTGCCGGGCTACGTCGGCCGCAACATTGGCGCCCTCGGCGTAGCCGATCAACAAGATGGGGCTGGGCGCGACGTGCGCCCCGTAGCGTGCCTTGAGCGCCGCCAACGCTGCGCGCAGCTCGGCGGCGCTGTCGTCGAAGCTGCCGAGCCCGTACAGACCGCCCTGTGCCGACTGCAACATGCCTTGCGGACACAAGATGAATACGCGACCACCGAGCACGCCGCGGAAGCTACCGCACTGCCACTCTGCACGATCGCGCGCGCCGTGCAGCACGACCACGATCGGCCGCGGTGACGTGGCCCCCAGCGGCAGGGCGACGCTGGCCGGGCCGAAGCCCTTGACCGGAAGCTCGCTCTGCCAACTGGGCGCGCTGAGTGGGGCGAGCGCCGCGCCTCGCTTGGGCTTCGACGAGCAGCCCAAGCTCGCGGACAACAACAGCACGCCTACGATGCCGGACAGCGCCCTCGGGAATGGCAAGATCCCGTAAGCTTGCCATAGACCTTCGCGCGCGGATCATCGTCACGAAGCAGGCCGGCATTTGGCGCTCGTTTTTGGCTCAGTTCGCCGCTGCGCCGGGAGCGTGCATCGACAGCTCGGCCAGGCGCTCGGCGATGGGCGCGGTCGGCAGTGGCAAGCACTCGGCGTGCTCGAGCTCGAACAAGCGCGGCGCGCACGGGCTCGGCAGCTGCTGCCGGTTCTTCGCGGGGGGAGAGAGTCGCAGCATGAAGGTGCTGCCCAGCGCCAGCGTCGCAACACCGCCGAGCAGCGCGAGCGCCTTCGAGGTTCGGGTTTGCATGCTGAAAGCCTAGCTTTCGGTAGCGGCGCTGGCGGCAACGCTTCGGCAACGACTCACGCACGCTCGTGTGGCAACGGTGTGCCAGGCCGCGAAGCGAGTCGTTAAAGTCGCACCACGCCGGCCTGGATGTCGCGATAAGTCTCGACGTCCAGGCGACGATACGCCCCTTCGACCAACACCCAGAGCTCGCCGTCGACCCGCATTGGATCCACGCCCTCGTCGGCCCAGCCGCGCCGCTTCAGCTTGAGCGACGCTGTCCGTTGCAGCTCGGGCACGAGGCGAACGAAGCGCGGCCGCGCCGAGCGAGGCAGGCGAATGGCCAAGGCTTCGAGCGATGCCACGTCGAAGCCCGGTCGAGCGGCGACGATCGCGAGCCCGACGCGGCCGTCGTAGCCTGCCAGCTTCACCCCCGCCACGGCGGCCTCGCGCACGCCCGGCACTTGCTCGAGCTCGTGCTCGACTTGAGAGACGGAGACGTTTTCGCCTTTGAAGCGGTAACTGTCGCCGCGGCGCTCGACGAAATAGTAGAAGCCTTCGCGATCGCGCCGCAACACATCGAAGGTGCGAAACAGCGCGTCGCCGGGGGCGAAGGCGTCGCGGACCAAGCGCGCCTCGGTCGCGCTGTCTTCGACGTAGCCGTGGAACACGCCGAGACCGGAGCGCCGCGCGCGCACCAAGAGCTCACCCGGCTCGTCGTCGGCGCACTCGACCAACCGCCCGTTGGCGTCGCGCACGAGCTCGCCTTGCTCGTCGAGCTTGGCCAGCTTGAGCCCGAACATCCAGGCGTAGGGTAGGTTGCCGACCGAGCCCACACGACCGGAGAAATTGAAGATGCCGACCGGTGACTCGGTCGCGGCGTAAAACTCGCGCACGCTTTGGATGCCGAAGCGGGCTTGAAACTTCGGCCACACCGCTTCGGCCATGCCGTTGCCGACGGCGACGCGCAACGCATGCTGGCGATCGCTCGGGCTTTCAGGGGTAGCGAGCAGCATGCGCCCCAAGTCGCCGACGTATAGCAGCGCGGTCGCGCCCGTTTGGCGGGCGACATTGAAAAAATCGGAGGCGGAAAAGCGCCGTTGGAGCACCAACGGCGTGCCGGTCACCAAGCACACGCCCAAGCCAAGCATCAGCGGGCTCCCGTGATAGAGCGGCAGCCCACACAGCAGCTTGTCACCGCGCCGAAAGTCGAACAGCGGCGCCCCGAACAAGCAAGCCGCGGCCAGCACACGCGAATGGGGCAGCCGACAGGCCTTGGGCCAGCCGGTGGTGCCCGACGTGTATACCAGCGCAAACAAACGCGAGCCCCGGTCGGGCGCGAAGGGGAGGTCGGAGTCGTCTTGCGCAAACGGCGTGGCCTGGCCCGGGTCGAACGTCGCGAGCGGCAGGGGCCCGACCTCCCGCACGCGCTCGGCCAGCGCCTCCTCGCACAGCACGAATTTGGCGCCGACGGACACGAGCGCCTGCCGCAGCGGCTCGCCCGAAAGCTCCGGATGCACGAGAGCCAACGTGACCCCGCTGCGGGCGCCGCCGAGCAGCGCCGCGACATAGCCGATGGAGTTGTGGCCAACCAGCGCGACCACGTCACCCGAGCGAGCCCCCAAGGTGTGTAAGCACTGCGCGGCCGCGAGCCCGGCCTGCGATAGCTCGAGGTAGCTCAGCGAAGCTCCGTCTATTTCCAACGCCGGCGCGTGAGGGCGCTTTTTGGCCCAACGCGCCGCCAAGTCGGCCAAGGTGACGTCGCCGGTGCGCTGGCGCAGAAACGTGCCCAAGCCTCCGCGGAAAAGCGCCGAAAAGTAGCGTAAAGCGTCGCGAGCCAACAGCCACGGCTTAGCACGGCGCGCCCCGGGTCGCGCCGCTCCTCCCGGCGGATACAAGCCGACAGCGGAAATACCGAGCGCGGAGAGATGCGGAAGACCGAGCTTGCGCTCAAGGGCGATTGCAAACGAGGCTTCGGCAAACGCGCTTGGGCAGCGCGAGACTGCTAACGCAGCTGGCAGGCACATACTCCCAGGTGCAGCTTAGGGTTTCAGGGCAGTTGGCGTCGCTTCCACAATCGTCGTTGGCCTGCTGACAAGTAAACCCGTCTTGTCCGCAAGCGCGGTGGTACGAGGCACACAGATACCCGCTAGGACAATCTGCGTCGACTCGACAGCTAGCGGGCACGCACTCACCACCGCTCGAGCTCGCGCCGCTACAAATACACACGGTGCCAGGTAGACAGTCTTCGTCGGCCAGACAGGGGCTGCCGTCCTGACCAGGCGCCCCTCCCTGCGCGAAAGTATCACCGACCGCCTCGCAGACGACGGCAGTCGGCCGATGCCGGTAACCTTCCTGGCATTCGATCAAGCCACTCGTCGGCTCGAGTTGGGGCGCAGTGCAACTCAATACGTTGCCGCGTGCGCCTGCACCGAAGCTCCCCTCGCACGGACCCATGCCAACGGGGCCGACCGTCCCTCCACCGGAGCCGGAGGCGTGCCCACCCGTCGCCTCGCCGCCCGGGCCCGAGTCGTGCTCACCCGCAGCCTGGCCGCCGCAGGCGAGTGCCGTGAGCCCGAGCAAAAACAAGCGCGACCAGTGCACCAGTCCCCAAGAATTCATGTTGTCTTCCGAGCAAGCACCGTGCCGTCCCCGGGAGCCCGCAGGCGGCGGCATCGAGGCCCGTTCTTGCGGGCCAAGAGGTCGCGTCTTAAAGCCCGCTTCGGCAAGTTGGCACACGTCGGCACACCAGCCATGGCAGGTCGCGTGCCGCTTCATGATCCTAGAAGTCGCCCGCAGCACCGGCAACCTGAGGCGGCATCACGGCGGCTCACCCCCGCGTCATCTTCCAAAGTATCGCCACGATGCGGTCCACTAACTTCAGCGCCGGCTTCGCATCCCCCGCTGTTACAAGGCGCCAAGCGACAGCTTGGCGGAGCGCATGCCGCGTCTCCCCCGCGCTGCCCGCCGCGGTAAATAGCCTAGCTCGTCTGTTTCCTGGGTCCGAGAAGGCCGCCTCCGCGCAGTTCAACCCAATCGAGCTCGCCGCGCGCCGCAGCTGATCTTCGAGCGCCTTATCGCGCTGCTTGATGCGCGGCATCAGCGGCGCCAAAGCACCGATCAATTCGAGACTGAGCTCTTCAACTTGAAACGCCATCGTGAAACTCCGTTCGTGGTTTCGCTCTCGCTTGCTTGCGAGCCACAGCCACCCCCCCCAGCAGTGCGCGCAGCTGCAGTCGAGGCTGCGAGCGAAGCGAGCACCGGCGCAGCCGGCTCGGCCTCGACGGCAGCGAGCACACTGATAAAATGACCCCACCCCGAGCAAGCCAAGCCGTACGGCACCGCGCCAAACGCCGCGCTCACCGACCCGGGCGAAGCCCGCTCACGGCCACGGGCCACGGGCGAAGCCCGTTCACGGCCACGGCCACGGCCCCGGGCGAAGCCCGTTCACGGCCACGGCCCCGGGCGAAGCCCGCTCACGGCCACGGCCACGGCCACGGGCGAAGCCCGTTCACGGCCACGGCCACGGGCGAAGCCCGCTCACGGGCCCCTCGCCGGTGCCGGAAGCTTTCGCGCCGTTCAATTGTACCGACGACCGCTACGTAAGCTTCTGCAATTCAGGCTGCGGCGTGGCAGCACGGGGCTAACGGCATTTGTCGTCGGCGCCGGAGACCATGCAGTTTCCGGCGCGGCAGCAGACGCCGCCGCTGCACGATTGGCCGTTGCAACTGACACTGCAACTGTCGCCCCCGCACGCGATTTGCCCGGGGCAGGCGCTGTCGGCGCAGCTGATGTGCGTCTCTTGCATGGCGGCGCTGTCGAGCGAGTTTTGGCAAGACGGCTGACCGCTGCACTCGATCAAGCAGCCGCTGCTCTCGCCGCTGCAGCTGATCTTGCCGGGACAGCTGCCGGCGCCCTTGCAACGCAAATCGCACTGGTCAGCGTCGCAACGCACTTCGCTCAGGCACGCGCCCGGGGCCAGGCAACGCACCTCGCACGAGTTGCCGCCGCAGTTGATGTTGCCCGAGCAGCTGTTGGCCCCGGAGCATTCGACCGCGCAGCTCTCGGCGTCGCGGCACTCGATGCCGCTCGAGCACGAGCCCTTGCCGGTGCACGCTACCGAGCAGGGCACGCCGGCCGGGCAGCTCACACCCTCGGGACAGGGGTGGTCGTCGTCACAGGTGATGACGCAGACGGCCTTGTCGCACACGCCGTTGGTGCACGCCTTCTGGCAGTCGGCCTCGGTGGCGAGCACCGCGGGTTTGCCGCCGCTAGCGTTGCCGGCGGTGGTGTCGCCGCCGCTGGAGTTGCCGGCCGTGACCTCGCCGCCGCCAGGCTGGCCACCGCTGGTGGGCTGAGCACCGCCGCTGGGCTCGGCCCCGGCGCTGGTTTCGCCACCACCCGTGGCGAGCTTGCCGCCCATGGTCGCGCTCTGGCCGGCCGTCGCCGCCCCGCCCGACGCGCTGTCGAACAATCCGTTCCCGGCCGGGCCGCCGCACGCCGTCGAAGTCAGCACCAAGCCCGCCCATGCGACGAACCCTAACCATGATGCGCGCCAGCCATTCGCTGCAACATGGGCTTTCGCCAAAGAACCTTTGCGGCCCACGCCAGTAGCCCCTGCGTCCATCGCGGCCGAGTCTAACATCGAAAAGGCGCTATGCTGGTGGTTGGATGCGCGAGCTCCAGTTCGACGGGCTGGTTGGTCCTACTCACCACTACGCGGGTTTGAGCCCGGGCAACCTCGCGAGTCAGGCTCACGCGGGTGAAGTGAGCAACCCTCGTGCAGCGGCGCTGGAAGGCCTGGCCAAGATGCGCCGAGTCCGCGAGCTAGGCGTGTTGCAAGCCGTCTTACCGCCGCAGCCGCGACCGAGCGTGTCGCTGCTCCGTCATCTGGGTTTCAGAGGCGACGAAAACGTGATCCTCGCTCGCGCGCTCGAGCAGGCCCCCGAATTGCTGCACGCGGCCAGCAGCGCTTCGAGCATGTGGGCGGCCAACGCTGCCACCGTGATACCCAGCGCGGACGCCCAGGACGGTACCGTGCATTTCGTGCCGGCCAACCTGCTGTCGCTCCTCCACCGCAGTATCGAGGCCGAAGCCACGCAGCGCGTGCTTCGGCGCATTTTCGCGGACCCCACCTGCTTCACGGTGCACGAGCCGTTGCCGGCCAGCGACGCGTTTTCCGACGAGGGCGCCGCCAACCACACGCGGCTGTTCACGAGCACGGCCGTGCAGCACCTGTTCGGTTGGGGGCGGCAAACGGGCGAGGCCGCACCGGCCCGAAAATTTCCGGCGCGCCAGGGTCGCAGCGCGAGCGCCGCACTAGCCCGCGCGGGGCAATTGCCGGCCGAGTCGTACCTGCTGTGGCAACAGGATCCGCTGGGCATCGAGGCCGGCGCGTTTCACAGCGATGTCCTGGCCGTCGGCAACGCCAACGTGCTTCTGCTCCACGAGCGCGCATTCGTACGCCACGACGAGCTCCTGGCCGAGCTGCAGGGGCGCCTCGGCTCGGAGCTTCGAGTGGTAGTGGCGACGGAACGAGAGCTGCCGCTGGCCGACGCCGTCGCCGCCTATCCGTTCAACTCACAGCTGTTGAGCCTCCCGTCGGGCCGGATGCAGCTGTTGGCGCCGCTCGAGGCCCAGCACAACCAGGCTTCACGCCGCTTTCTGGAGCGCGCTATCGCCGAATGCCCACGGATTGCCGGCGTTGACTACTTGGACGTCAATGGCTCGATGAAGAACGGCGGCGGGCCGGCGTGTCTGCGTTTACGCGTGCCGTTGACGGACGCCGAGCGCGCGCGCATGAACGGCTCGGTGTGGTTCGACGAGCGCTGTGAGCGTGAGCTCGAGCGCATCGTCAAGGCTCGCTACCGCGACAAGCTCACCTTGAGCGACATCGCCGACCCGACGCTGCTGGTCGAAGCGCGCACCGCGCTCGACGAAATCACCCAGGTGCTGGGGTTGGGCTCCGTGTACGAGTTTCAAAGCTAGCGCTCCGCAAGCGGCGAGGGCAATTTGCCCCGCCGACCGCAGCGGATTCGGCACGACCCCTGCAAACGCTTCCAGGCAGGAGATTCGCCATGCTGAATGCTTACGAAATCCGCCGTGGTATCGGGCTAAGAGCTGCGACTCGCTTTCCAGTGCTGCTGTGCGAAGGTCCGCACGCCGCACATTGCCGCGCTCTAGAGCTTTCTGCCTCGGGCATCGTAGTCGAGAGGGGACGGCCACTGAGTGAGCGGGAACAAAAGGCCAGCATCAAGCTCGAGCTGTTCCTGCCCGAGGCACCGCGGCCGGTGCGAGTGCTGGCCAAGGTGGTCCGACCCATCACCGCCACGCGCTACGCCCTCAAGTTCATCTTGATCGCGGACGTGGATCGCCTGACCTTGATGGAGCATCTCGATCGGCAACGGGTCGACTCGCTGCGCTTGCTGGACGAGGTCGCCGGCGCGGCGTGAGGGCATTTCAGCGCTTCGGCCCGGTCATGTCGTCCGGGCGCACCCAGCGGTCGAAGTCCTCGGCGCTGACGACCCCGAGCGACAGCGCAGCTTCGCGCAAGCTGCTGCCGGAATGGTGCGCGTGATGCGCCACCTTGGCGGCCGCGTCGTAGCCGATGTGCGGGGTCAACGCCGTCACGAGCATCAACGACCGCTCCACCAGCTCACGCATTCGCTCCGGGTTCGCGCTCAACGCCGCCATGCAATGCTCGCGAAAGCTTTCGGCGCCGTCGGCCAGTAGCCGCGTGCTCTGCAGAAAGTTGTGAATCAACAGCGGTTTGTAGACGTTCAGCTGAAAATTGCCTGAAGCACCGCCCCAATTGATGGCAACGTCATTGGCCATCACCTGAGCGCAGGCCATGCACAAGGCTTCTGACTGCGTGGGGTTCACTTTGCCGGGCATGATCGAGCTGCCCGGCTCGTTTTCGGGGATGTTGATCTCGCCCAAGCCCGCCCGCGGCCCCGAAGCGAGCCAGCGCACGTCGTTGGCAATTTTGGTGAGCGATGCGGCCAGCGTTTTGAGCCCGCCGTGCGCGAAGACCAAGGCGTCGTGCGCGGCCAGCGCCTCGAACTTGTTGGGCGCGCTGACGAAGTGATGCCCGGTGAGCTGCGAGAGCCGCGCCGCCACGCGCGCGCCGAGCTCCGGATGAGCGTTGAGGCCGGTGCCGACGGCGGTCCCGCCCAACGCTAGCTCGGCCAGGTGCGGCAGCGCGCTTTCCAGATGCACGAGCCCGTGGTTGAGCTGCGCAGCCCAACCGCCCAGCTCCTGCCCGAAGCGCAGCGGGGTCGCATCCATCAGGTGAGTGCGCCCGATCTTTACCACGTTGGCGTTGGCTTCCGCCTTGGCCGCGATGGTGGCCGACAAACCCGAGACGGCGGGGAGCACGCGCGCTTTGAGCGCGACGGTGGCGGCCACCGCCATGGCCGTCGGGAAGACGTCGTTCGACGATTGTCCGCGGTTCACGTCGTCGTTCGGGTGAACGAGCCGCGCGTCGCCGCGGCCACCGCCCAGCAGCTCGCTGGCGCGGTTGGCGAGCACTTCGTTGACGTTCATGTTCGTCTGCGTGCCGCTGCCCGTTTGCCAAACCGAAAGCGGAAACTCGAGATCGCGCTCGCCGCGCAGCACCTCGTCGGCGGCTTGAGCGATGGCCGCGGCCTTGGCTTCCGGCAGCTGATGCAGCTCGGCGTTCACCAGCGCCGCCGCCTTCTTCACCAGCGCGAGCGCGTACAGGACCTCGATCGGCATCTTCTCGTTCGAGATGCGAAAGTGCTGTCGACTGCGTTCGGTCTGGGCGCCCCACAAGCTCTCGGCCGGAACCTCGATGGGCCCAAACGTGTCGTGCTCGGTACGCGTGGTCATGCGGCTGGCGGCAAGCCTAGCGCGCTTGGAATGGGGCCGCGTCGACAGGGCCTGCGGTACGGTGCCCACAGGCGCGAAAAATGGCTCGCCGCTCACGCTGAAAATGCGGATGAAGTTTCGCTCACCCTGACAAGCGCTGATTTTGCGACGGACACGCGCTCGAAACCGCACGGCGCAATCGTTGATGCGACAAATGGTGCTGAACGGCTCAGGTCCTTCGCTTTTTCGCTCAGCGCGTCGGCCCAGAGTGACTTGGTGGCCCTAGTGGCCAGAAAGGATCATGAAAAATCGAAAGGTTCTGGCTCCCCCGGCCCATATCCGAAGTTGTAGGCGCGACGCGGTCGGTGTCCGCAATTTCATGAGCGCTTCAAACCGGGCCATTTTTCTTCGACATTTCTGCGGTTGCCGCGGCCGCCATAAAAAAAATCAACAGTGAACCACGATTGCTGAACCGCTTCGGCACCCACTGGCCACTAAGAAACACAGAGAGTTCATGGTTTCGAGTCCCCAGCCAGTTCGCGCACGTCTCGTCGCATTGCCAAGCCCCACGCTGGCTCAAGCCGACGACGCCACGCTGGCCAAGGCCGCCAGCACGGGGGACCCTCGGGCCACCAGCGTCCTGTGGGACCGGTTCTCACCGCTGGTTCGGCGCATGTTGCGGCGCACGCTCGGCCCCAGCGCCGAGGTAGAGTCGTTGGTGCAAGAGGTCTTCCTCAAGGCCCTGCGCCAGTTGGCCAGCCTGCCAGAGTCGGCGCAGCTGAAGCCGTTCGTGGTGGCGGTCACGGTTCGCGTGTTGAGCGCCGAGCTGAAGCGCAATCGCGTGCGCCGGCTGTTGCGCTTGCGCAGCCCCTGGCACTCGGCGGACTTCAGCAGTGGTGGAGACCCAGCCACGCGCACCGCGCTCTCGTCTCTCTACCGCATCCTCGACGAGCTCGACGCGGAGGCGCGCTTGGCCTTCACGCTCAAGCACTTCGAGGGCCTGCAGATCGCCGAGCTTGCGTCGGCCATGGACGCCTCGCTGTCGAGCGCCAAGCGTCGCTTGGCTCGCGCCAATGCGCGCGTGCAAGCCGCCGTCAGTCGTGATGCCGCGTTCAGCGCGTACGCCACCGCAGCGAGTCTGGGAGACGCTCCGTGAGCCACGGGGAGTCCGACTCCCCCACCCTGGCCGACGTCGAAGCAGTGGTCAGAGAAAATGTCTCTGGCCACGTAGATGGGGACCGACACGAACAAGGCAAGCAGCGCCTACTCGCAGCTTTGCGCCAGGGTCGACCCGGCGTGGCGCGGCAGGCGCGCCGAGCGCTGCTCGCGGCTACCGCGCTCGGCGCCTTGGCCGGCGGCGGCCTGTACTTCTGGAAGCAGCACGGCAGCGCGCGGCTCACCTACGAGGTGGCCGGTGGCTTGTTGAGTGACAGCGGTTACGTGCGAAGCAACGGCCCCAGCGGCGCTCAGCTCTCGTTTTCCGACGGCTCGCGGGTCGACCTTCAAGACGGCGCCCGCGCCCGCATCGCGGCCGTGGACGCCCACGGCGCCCGGCTCGCCATCGAGAACGGCCACGCGGCGCTCAACGTCGCTCACCTGCCGCACGCGGCCTGGTACGTGGACGCAGGGCCGTTCGTGATCCAAGTCACCGGCACCCAGTTCGACGTCGACTGGTCGAGCTACGACGACACCCTCAGCGTCGACCTTCACGAAGGCAGCTTGGTGGTGAGCGGGCCGCCTGCACCAACCGGGGTGCTGCTGCGCAGCGGCCAGCGCCTGACGGCTCACGAGGGGCGCCTATCGATTGAAGCGCTGGAGCAGGCCGTCCAGGTCGCAGAGACTCCCCCGCCAATGCTCGATGCGCCGTTGCCAGAGGCGGACCCCACGCTGGCAGATCCGCTGTTACTAGATCCGAGCCTAGGCGAGGCGACCGCCAGCCCGGAGCCCGACGAGCTCGCGCTGGCCGCGCCCCCGAAAGCCAAGGCGAAGCCCCGCAAGCCGCACTGACGTTACGGTACCGCCGTCCCGTCGAAGTAGCCCCGCACCAACTCCAGCACCGAGCCGCCCACCGCCGCGCCCACACGGCGACCGTCGAAGTCGTCGAGCTGCACGTGGATGCCACCCCAGAGTCGCGACTGCCCCGCCTGATCAGCAGCGTCGAAGTACGTGGCCCACTGTAGTGTCAGCGGCGCGCTGGGGCCGGTCTCGAACACGAGATAGCCGGGGTCGGCTTCGAAGTGTGAGATGCCTCCCGGGAAATAGGGCGAGCCGGTGAGCTCGGCGAGCACGCTGGCGGCGGCGCGACTGAAGGTGCTGTGGCCGGAGACGTAGCCGGGAAACGCGGGCGTCACGAAGGTGCGGCGCTGGTACGGCATCCATTCTTGAGCGCGCAGCCAGGCGCACCCGCCGACCTCGTGCTTGCGATCACCCGGCTCCCCCCGCCACGCGCGCACGGCAATTTCTCCGACGTAGCGCCGCAGCCGTTCGTGCCGTTGGCCCGGCGCCGAGCTTTCGGCGGTGATGACCTCGATCAGATCGTCGACCAACGGCAACCCCTCGGGATCGTAAGAGGGGCCGTTCGGCTCGGTGCGCTGGCCTTTTTGGCCCATGTAGCGGATGAGCGTGATCGGGCGCCCGGTGAGGTATTTGCGCTTCAGCTCCCAAGCGGCGATGGCCGCGTCGTGCACGGCGGCGTTGAGCGCCAAGTACACGTGCACGTCCCACGACAATGGGTCGAGCTCGTCGCCGGCGCCGAACAGTCGACGCACGAGCGAAGGGTCGTCTGCCACGTGGTTGGCGATGGTGTTCCAGTGACCGGGCGGTGTCTCCGACGTGGGACCATCGGCCCAAAACTCGGCCAGCACCCGACCAAAGTCGCTGCGTTTGACCAGCTCTTTTTCGTACGGCTTACCGGTGACGGGGTTCTTGACGTAGCCGTGCCCCGCGTTGCTACCGAGCGGGTTGTTGCCCAGCGACGCCGGCGAGATATCGATCTCGGTGTCGTCAGCGACGTCGAGCTCGGCGGAACGACGGACGAGGTCCACGCTTTCGGCCACGAGCTCGTCGTCGAGCGAGGTCGGCGGCGTGCCGATATCGAGGTAGGGCTCACCCCGACTCGGACGCTGCAAGGCAAACGGCGTCACGTTTCCCCATTGTGCTCCGATGTAGCCCTGCGCCCCGGCGTCCCCCGGAATACCGTTTTGAGTCTCGGCCTTGGCCAGCACCAAGCGCTGCCAGCGCAACGGGTCCTGGGCGTCGGTGCCCGGCTTGTCCACGACCAGGTTCTTCGTGTCGATCGTGAACATGTCCGGATCGGCGTAGTTGTTGGCTTCGTTGGCGCCGTCGTCCGCGTAGGCGTCGATCACGGCTTGGCCGATGCGGTTGCCGAGCGCGCGCGGCGTGTCGCCGCTGTCGTCGGCGTCGGCAGGATCGTAGCCGAGCTTGGTCATGAAAGCGTCGAAGCAGGCTTGCGACACCGGCCCCCCGACGGCGGTCGCGTAGCGATGACTGAGCACGCGATAGGTCGCGTAAGAGATGGCTTCGCCGCGCGCGGCGTCGACGTCGTCGCTGGTCTGCTTTTCCGTGACCACGTAGCCGTCGGCGACGTCGTCGTAGGCCGCCCAGGCGTCCCACATGGCCACCGAGGCGTGGAACAAGTTGCGAGCGTGCACCCCGGGGCGCGGCGTGTCGCGGCGAATGGCGTTGAGCAGCTGCTCGTTCCAGCGTCGGGCAATGGAGCCTTCGGGAGCAGGGTCGATGGCCTTTTCTGGGCACACCGGCTCGGGCATGGCCGGCGGCTCGACGGTCATCTCCGGCACGTCGGCGGCGCTGTGCAGGGCCAAGCCTTGGTCGAGCGCGGGCGTGAGCACGTTGCCGCCCACCGCCCAAACGCCGCCCTGTGGATCGGCCCAGACGGCGTGCAGCGACTCGGCCGCGCCGAATGCCAGGCCCGGATCCACCGCCTGGTACTGTCCGCCTTTGCCGCGGTAGATGCTACCGCCAGCGCCGACCGCCCAAACGTAGCCGTTCGGCTGCACGCTGACGCCCTGAAGCAGCGGCGTGTCTTGGGCGGCGTGATCGCTCAACGCGCCGCCGGTCGACTCGAGCAGCTGCCCGCTGCCGGTGCCGCCGACGATGGCGACGTGCTTGCCGTTGCCGCTCACGGTAAACAAGATCTCCTCGCCCCCCGATTGCACGAGCGAGAAGCCGCTGGCGGCGTTGCCGCGGAGGACGACGCCGTGGGCCCCCACCGCCCACACGTCGCTGGCGGACGCGGCCCAAACCTTGAACAAGCCAGGCGCGTCGTGGTGGTCGTCGAGCGGCACGTCGTCCGGCAGCGATAGCTCGCTGACGTCGTGACCGTCGTAGTGCCAAATGAAACCGTTGCGGCCCGCCGCGGCGCCCACCATGTACACGTCGTCGGCGGCGGCCGCTGAAATTCCGTACACGGTGTGTTTGCCCAAACCAGGGGTGGACAAGCGCTCGAACGCGGAGCCGTCGTAGCGCAGCACCGTGGCGTCCGACCCGCCGAGAAACACCGGCCCGCCCTTGATGGCGTGCACCCACCACAGGTCGGCGCGCACGCCCGTGACTTTGCGCTCCCAACTGCTGCCGTCCCAGTGCAGCACCACGGGGCCGGTGCCGTCGTCGGCGCCGGTCAGCCACACATCGTCGGCGGCGGTGCCATGGACGCCCAGCAGCGCTGCGGCCTTGCTGTGGGCGACCCAAGCCCATTCACTGGGTAGCGGCGCGGGCGCGGACCCGGACGGCGTGTCGGAGTCGCAGGCACCAAGCGTGAGGCCCAAGCTCAAGACAAGCGCGGTAGTGATTCGATTCATGATTTCTCCCATCCTCCCCAACCTCAAAGATCTGCGGTGCTGAGCACCACCTCGCGTGAACCCTCGGCGGTCACGCCGCTTTCGTTGTCGACCGTTACCGTGAGCCGAACCTGCAGACCATCTTTCTCGGCGTCGGTGGGCGCTATGCCGCTCGCGTGCACCAGGTACGGCACCAAATCACACACACCAGCCTCGCAATACAACAACTGCGGCCGCGCCGGCCGCGGTTCCGTCACCTCCACCCCAGTCGTGTCGTTGTGCATGATGGCCGACACGAAGGCGCGGTTGCCGAAGCCCGTGCAGCGCACGCCAACGAGCACATGCGTACCGCCCTGCCCGAAGGTCTGCAGCCTGAGCACGTCGCCGTCGCTCAGCGGTAGAAATCCGAGCCCGTCATCCCCATCGGGGACGCCCAGCTCGACCGTCGGCGCGACCGCGGGCGCACCCGCTCGTTCGCCTTCGCCGCCAGCGCCTTGTCCGGCCGCCCCCGCTACAGCGTCGCTGCTCGCGGCAGGCGCCTGCTCACCGGCGTCGGCGCAAGCCGACACCGCCAGTAGCGCACCGAGCAACAGGAGCGAACGGACCAACCCCTTCACTTCAGCAGATTCCGTGCCGCTACGCCCAAAGGCGAGCAGAATGGCGCGCAACCACGACTTGGCACTTGGCTTGCTCTAAGGGCAACGGCCGATAAAACGGCCGATAACTGTGCCGCTGTGTGCCACGAAAGGCTCGAGCTATGAAATCCATGTCCGGATCGACTCTCGGCAAGCTACTGCCGCTCGGCGCGCTCGCCCTCACGGCTTTGCTCACGCCTAGCCCGGCGCGGGCCTGTGGCGGCTTCTTCTGCTCCGCCACCAACCCCGTCAATCAGGCGGCGGAACGCATCATTTTCGCCAAGAACGCGGACGCGACGGTCACCGCGGTCATCGAGATTCAGTATCAGGGGCCGTCGACCAACTTCTCGTGGCTGTTGCCGATTTCGTCGGTGCCCATGGGCGACCAAATCGCCGTCGCGTCGAACGTCGCCTTCCAACGGCTGCAGCAAGCCACCAATCCGCAATACAACCTCACCGTGCGCGTCGAAGGCACGTGCGACCAGCGTACGATCAGCCAAGCCGGTGGGACCACCGTCTCCAACGGTCCCGGGCTCAATCTCGGTGGCAGCCTCGACGACGCTTCCCACGGCGGCGTGACGGTCGAAGCCAGCGGCATCGTTGGCTCGTTCGAGTGGACGGTCATCTCGCTCGATCCGAAGCTGGCGAGCCCGGCAGACGCCGCCGTGCAATGGCTGGGAGACAACGGCTACGACGTGCCGGCGGGCGCGCCTGGTCTTCTGGGTCCGTACTTGGAAGATGGCTTGTACCTGCTCGCGCTGCGCCTGAAAAAAGGCGCGGACGTCGGCTCGATTCGACCCATCGTGCTGACGTACGACGCCGACAAGCCCATGATCCCGATCAAGCTCACGGCGGTGGCCGCCAACGACGACATGGGCGTGATGGCCTGGCTTTTGGGCGACGCGCGCGCGGTGCCCAAGAATTACAACGCGCTCGAGCTGAACGAAGCGCGCATCAACTGGTTTAGCGCCTCCGCCAACTACAACCAGGTCGTCAGCCAAGCCGCCGACGATGCCGGCGGGCAGGGGTTCGTCACCGAGCAGGCCGGTCCCACGTCGGCGTTGGGCAACGTCGTTTGGCAAGCCTACGAGGAAGAGCAGTGGCAGCAAATACAAGTGGGCAACGACGGGCCGCTGTTCAAACAAGTGTTCAGCTTGCTGGGGCAATTCGACGGCTTTTGGGACGTCGTGAACGAGCATGCCCTCTTGCCGGCAGGCGTCACGCTCGAGCAGCTCAAGCAGTGCGTGTACTGCAACGAGGACCCGCAGTTCGACTCCACGTTTCTGTCTGCGCTCGAAACCAACGTCGTCCAGCCGGTGAGGTTGGTGCAAGACTTGATCAAGGCGCACCCGCAGATCACACGCCTCTACACGACCATGTCGGCCGCCGAAATGACCGTCGACCCGGTGTTCACGTTCAACCCGGACCTACGCGCCGTGAACAACATCCACACCGCTGAGCGCGTGATCGAGTGCAGCGCCGGCTACTATCAAGAAGAAGCGCCGTGGCGCATCGAGCTTCCTCAAGGCGGGGTCATCCGCGGCACGCCGACCGACGTCGGTAATTGGCCGACCAGCTTCGCCTCCCAGCCAGCCAATCGCCTGATCACGCGCCAGGGCGAGAGCGGCGACGGCAAAGTGCTCGAAGACAACAGTGACGAAATCAGGACCGAAGTGGCCAACTACAGCGCCGGCGTGAAGGCACCGCCCAAGCACACCACCAGCAGCGACTCGTTCGGCTGCAGCGTATCGCGCGGGCCCGGCTCCGGTAGCTGGTGGTTCGCGTCGCTGGGTCTGATGCTGAGTCTAGGGCGGCGGCGGCGACGTTGAAAGCGCCAATGGTCACGAGGAACAGGGGAATGACGCGACATTACGGGGTTACGGCGGCGGCCGTCGGGTTGGCGCTGGCGACAAGCGCCCTGGCGACGCCGGCCAGCGCTTGCGGCGGCTTCTTCTGTTCGCAAGCCGCGGGCGTGAACCAAGCCGCCGAGCGCATCGTCTTCGCAAAGAACGCTGATGACACCGTCACGGCCGTGATCGAGATTCGATACCAAGGACCTTCCGACAAGGTGTTGGCAGCCGCCGGCCTGCTGCGCCGGCGGCGAATCAAGCCATGCGTTCGGCGGTAGCCACGATGCGATAAGACCGCACCGCCTGGTCCATGGCGGCGATGACCGAGCCCATCAGACCGGCGCGATCGCCGAGCGTGCTGGCCACGACCTCGACCTTGGAGCCACGGAGCGTGTGACGCGCCACGGAGGCACGCGCGCCCTCCAGGATGTAGTCAGCCGCTTCCATCACGCGGCCGCCCAACACGACCAGCTCCGGATCGAGCACGTTGATCAAGTACGACAGGCCCACGCCCAGGTGCTGACCGACACCGCGCAAGATGCGCTGCGACACGGCGTCACCGGCGCGCGCCGCTTCGAGCACCACCGCCGCGTCGAACGGAGCTTGCAGCTTGGATAGGCTGGTCGGCTCGCTGCCGCGCGCGGCTTCGGCGGCCAGGCGCTCGATGGCTTTGCCGGAGGCGAGCGTTTCGAGGCAGCCGCGCAAACCGCAGCTGCACAGCGGGCCGTCGTCGACGATGGGACAATGGCCGATTTCGCCGCTGAAGCCCTTGGTGCCGGAGAACAGCTGCCCGTCGATGACGATGCCGGCGCCCAAGCCGTGGCCCACGTAAACCCAGACGTAAGAGCGCGCGCCCTTGGCCGCGCCGATGCGCCCTTCGGCGATCGCGCCAGCGTTGGTAACGTTGTGGACGACCACCGGCAAATCCAGCGCTTGCTGCAGCAGGCCGCGGATCGGCACGTCGCTCCAGCCCAGCAGGTTGGGCGCAAACGCCACGGTGCCGCTGCGGGTGTCGACCATGCCCGGCACCGTCACCCCCACCGACGCCAAGCGCGAGCGGGGCAGACCGGCTTCTTCGAGCGCGCCGTCCAGCAAGTCGAGCGCGGCGCGCACGGCTGCGTGCGGGTCGCCGGCGACGGTCGGCGTTTCACGCACGGCTCGCACTTCGCCACGAGCGTCGGCGATGGCGACGGTCGTGGTGTGGACGCCGAAGCGCAGACCCAGGTACGCGGCAGAGGCGTCGTTGAACTCCAGTAACCGGGCGCGTCGACCACCGGTGGCCACGGTCTTGCCGAACCCGACCTCCTGCACGATGCCCCGCGCGATCAAGTCGTCCACGATCGCCGACACGGTGGGCTTGGTCAGCGACGAGCGCTTGGCCAAATCGGTCCTCGACACCTTGCCGCCGCGGCGGATGATGTCGAGCACGATTGAACGATTCACCTCGCGCATTGCGCGGCTGTCGACCTTGCCTTGGACGTCTTGCTGCATGGGTTGAATCCGACCTGGAACCGATTCCAGAGATTGCCGTTGAGGAGCAGCAGGCCAAGTCCGCCACGGACCGGAGCTGCTGCGAGCGCCCAGCGATTGTAGCACCGTCAGAACGACTCGCGCTATGAAACCGGTACCATAAATAATTCCAGCGCGTTCCAGCGGTGGTCTTCGGGTTGCACCACGCTGGAAACTTACGTGGAAACCCGTCGCGGTTATTTGCCCAACGAGGCCACGCCCAGGTCGGTGCTGCTCACGAACTGCTGGTACATTCGCGCGTAGCGCCCGCCCAGCGCCAGCAGTTGCTGGTGATTTCCCTGCTCCACGATGCGCCCCTGATCGAGCACCAGCACCAGATCGGCATGGCGAATCGTGCTGAGACGGTGCGCCACGACGAAGCTGGTGCGGCCGCGCAAAAGCTTCGCCAGTGCATGCTGTAGACGGGATTCGGTGACCGTATCGACCGAGCTCGTGGCCTCGTCCAAAATCAGGATGCGCGGGTCGGCCAACATGGCCCGGACGAAGCACACCACCTGGCGTTGCCCCAGCGACAGGCCCGCACCTTTTTCGCCGATTTCGGTGGCGAAGCCCTGGGGCAAGTCTTCGATGATGTCGTGAATGTCCAGCGCTCGCGCCGCCGCCCGCACCTCGTCGTCGCTGGCGGACGGACGCGCCAGCCGGATATTTTCGAGCACGGAGCCGGCGAACAGGAAGTTGTCCTGCGTAACGCTGGCAATTTGCCGGTGGAGGGACAGGCTGGTCACCGACTTGATTTCGCGGTCGTCGATCAGAATCTGCCCTGCTTCGGCCAGGTAAAGCTTGGCGACCAAGTTGACGATCGAGCTCTTGCCGCTGCCGGTGAAGCCGACCAGGGCGACGGTTTGCCCGGGCTCGACCGTGAAGTCGAGGTCGCTCAAGACGGTTCGCCCTGGCTCATAGGCAAAGCTGACGTGGCGGAACTCGACCCGCCCGCTGATGGGCGGAAGCTCACGCGCGTCCGGGGCGTCCGTCCATTCCGGCTGGGTGTCGAGCAGACCGAACACGCGCTCGGCGCCGGCCATGGCCGTCAAAGCCTGATTGTATTGGTTGCCGAGCGGCGAGATGGCCCCGAAAAAGGCGTTGGACAGGAACAAGAATTGAATCAAGGCCTGAAGCGGTACCTCGCCGCCCAGCGCTTGGTAGCCGCCGACCACCAGCAAGATGGACAAGAACAGCTGCCCGTTGAGCTCGAGCATCGGCAGAAAAATGGCCGACTGCTTCGCCGAGACCATGTTGTAGCGCGAGTGATCGTAGATCAGCTGCTCGAACAAGCCGCCGTTCAAGTCCTGGCGCACGAAGCCTTGAATCTCGCGGATGCCGGAGACGGACTCGGCCAGGGTGGCCGCCACGCGGCTGAAGCTTTCTTGCTGGGCGCGGTAAGCGGCGGACAATTGCCGGCGGAAATGGCGCAGCAGCGTCCACAGCACTGGCGCCATCACCAGCACGACCAAGCATAGCTTCCAGTCGTAATACAGCATCAACGCCGCCGAGACGAGCATGCTGCCGAGCTGAACGATGCTGATGAACGCTACGTCTTGCACCCCGACCCGCACCACGTCCACGTCCGAGGTGATGCGCCCGATCAGCTTGCCGACTTGGAGCTTCTTGAAGAAGCTCATCGGCAGGCGCAGCAGGTGCTCGTACACCTGCGCTCGCAAGTCGTGCACTACCGCCTCGCCCAGCAACAGCGCCAGCCGTTGCCGATAAACGAAGCAAAACGAGGTGAAGCCGGTGAGCGCCAAGTAGCCAGCGACGCCCACCACCGTTCCCCGCACGTCATGATTCGCGATCGGACCGCTGATCACCTTGGCCGTGGCCCAAGTCACCAGCGGCAACTGAATGGACCGCAGCACCACCAACCCCAAAAGCCCATTTCGCAGCCGCCGATAGGGCTTCGTATACGCAAAAATCCGCTTCACGATCCCAAAGTCGAGCGGCTTCTGATCCGGCTCCGGCGCAATCGACAGCCTCTCCCGCCCACGCTCCAGCGCCCGCTCCCCCGCCCACGCCTTCCCCTTCCCATTTCCCCGCACCCGCGCCCCCGCCCTCTCTCTCCCCTTCACAGCCGCCTCCCCAGCGCTTCCAAAAGCACGATACTGTCTTGATCCGCCGCCTGAAGGCTCGCCGCTCGGTAGTAAATACCGCGGTTCTTCAACAGCTCTGCGTGGGTGCCGCGCTCGACGATGCGGCCGTCGTCGATCACTAGAATCCAGTCCGCGCGCCGCAGCGTAGACAGGCGATTGGCAACGATCAACGTCGTGCGACCCTCGATGGCGGCGTCCATCGCCTCCAGCACCTCGTGCTCGGTTTGAGCATCCACCGCCGTCGTCGGGTCGTCCAAGAGCAAGATCTTGGGCTGTAGCAAGAGCGCGCGCGCGATGGCTAGGCGCTGGCGCTGACCGCCGGAAAGGTTGACCGCGCCCTCCTCCAGCAGCGTGTCGTAGCCGTCCGGCAGCTGCAGAATGAACTCGTGGGCTTTGGCAATCTTGGCGGCGTGCTCGATCTGCTCGCGCGAAGCGTCCGGGTTCCCGAAGGCGATGTTCTGGGCCACGCTGCTGTGAAACAGCAAGCTTTCTTGAAACACCAGGCCGATGTTGCGGCGCAGGTAGTCGAGCGCGAGCTCCTTCAAGTCCACGCCGTCGAGCAAGATGCGGCCGCGCGTCGGATCGTAGAAGCGCGGAATCAGACTGAGCAAAGTGCTTTTGCCGGAACCGGTGGCGCCCAGCACCGCCACGCACGCGCCCGGCTCGATCTCGAAGCTCAAGTCGGTCAAGACCGGTTGGTCCTTGGCGTAGCCGAACTCCACGTGCTCGAAGCAGAGCCCGCCGCGCAGCTCCGAAGGCTGGCGAGGCGCGGGCGGATCTTCCACCTCCAACGGCGCGTCCAGCACCTCGAACACCCGCCGTGCGCCGGTCAGGCTCTGCTGCAGGGTGTTGACGATGCCAGCCATGCTCGAAACCTGGGCCGAGAACTGCTGCAGCAACCCCGCGAACACGATCAAATCACCCAGCGTCATGGTGCGCTTGGCGACCAAAGAGCCGCCGTACAACAACAACACGCCGATGTTCAGCTGCGAGATGAAGTCGATGGTCGGCCCGAAACGGCTGACCTTGACGAAAATGGCGCTCTGTTGATCACGCACCAAGGCGTTGTGACCGCCGAAGCGCTCGAGCTCCGCTTGCTCGCGGCCAAAAACTTTGGTCACTTGAATGCCGCTCACGCCCTCCGACATGGCCAAAACCATGCGATCCGACAGCTCGCGATTGCGACGGTAGGCGGGCGCCACCCAGCGCGCGAAAAGGTTGGTGAACAGCCAGAGCAGCGGCGTCAACGCCAGGCACGACAGCGTCAAAAAGACGTGGGTGTGCAGCATGTACGCCAGGTACACGCACAGCGACAGCAGCATGATGGCGCCTTGCAACAGCACGCCGTCCACGAACGAGCGCACCGACTGCACGTCGCCCGTCACGCGGTTGAAGATGGAGCCGGACGCGTTTTGGTCGAAGAAGCGAAAGCTTAGACGCTGCAGCTTGTCGAACACGCCCGTGCGCAGCTCGGGCACCAGCTTCATCTGCAGAAGGTCGCCCGCAGCGACAGCGTAACCATAGTTGAGCAGCGCGCGGGCCGACGCCGCGGCCAGGACCAGGCCTCCCAACAAGCAGAGCAGGGCCAGCGTCGTCCAGGCGGGCGGCGTGAGACCGAGTGGCCAGCGCGGCGCGGGCGTGCCGGGTTCGAGCGCGTGGCGAATGACGTCGATGGCGAGCCCCGACAACCCGAGCCCCGACACACCGAACGCCAGCAGCACGACCTGGTAACCGAACACCGCCAAGCATTGGCGGCGGTAGCGCCACGACAACGAGAGGAGACGGCGCAGCAACTGCGCGTGCGTGAGCTCGGACATTACAGCGGGGCTCGAACCATGACGGGACTCGGGCAACCTTGGAAGAGCCGAGCACGATCGTCCAACGATGCCCGAGCCACAACGCGCGCCGGACAACCGCGGAAAAAGTCGCGCATTTTCCTTTGCACCGCTCGATCTTCCTGAGAGAAATCGGTCTCAGAGGTATTGATGGCCATCCGCGTCACGGTTTGGGGTGAGAACGTTCACGAGCGAGAAAGCGCGCTCGTCGGCTCGCTGTATCCGCAAGGCATGCACGCGACCATTGCCGCCGCCATGGCCGAGGACGCGGAGATCGTGACCCGTACGGCGACGTTGCAAGAGCCGGAGCACGGCTTGACCGAAGCGGTGCTGGCCGAGACCGACGTGCTCAGCTGGTGGGGCCACGCCGCGCACGGCAACGTCGCCGACGCCGTCGTGGACCGGGTGCAGAAGCGGGTGCTGGAGGGTATGGGGCTCATCGTGCTGCACAGCGGGCACTACTCCAAGATCTTCAAGCGGCTGTTGGGCACGACCTGCTCGCTCACCTGGCGTGAGGCCGGCGAGAAAGAGCGGTTGTGGGTGTGCAACCCGGGCCATCGCATCGCGCAGGGTCTCGGTACTCACTTCGAGCTCGAGATGGAAGAGATGTACGGCGAGCCCTTCGCCGTTCCGGCGCCCGAGGAGCAAGTGTTCATCTCGTGGTTCGAGGGTGGCGAAGTCTTCCGCTCGGGTTGCTGCTGGCGACGCGGCAATGGAAAGATTTTCTACTTCCGTCCGGGCCACGAGGCGTACCCGACTTATTACCAGGAGCCGGTGCGTCAGGTGCTGCGCAACGCCGTGCATTGGGCGCGCCCGGAAGCGCAGCCCTGGATCGACAGCTGCCCCAACGTCCCGGTCGAAAAGGCCCTGGAAAAAATCACGGCGCGGGGCGGCTCCACTCACTAGACGGATCGCTCGGCACGAGCTGCCAAGCTGCAGCCCCGCTTCGAGCCGCTGGGGTCGCCGGTCGCTGGTCGTGAAAGCGCCCCGACGCTTCGAAGGGACGAGAGAAGGCAGAATGGGGCCGCTCGCTGGACGATGCGATGAGCGGTCAGGCTCCGCTGTGCATTGCAAAGTCTCGTTCTCGCAAGGTGGCCTCGCGCCGCTACAGAAGCTTCTGCAATTCAGGCTGCAGTTTGGCAGCCCGAGATGCGATGAATCGTCACACGTGAACCTGTGCGTGACACCACCTGACGAAATTTCGCTGGGTGGCCGTGCCGATAGGCAAGGCACGAAAGCTGCAGAGCTAGCGTGGATGGACCAGAACAAACAGGCGTATCGGGATCCCCCTTGGTGGAACGACAATCACTCTTCCGGTTGGGAGCGGACGAAAGAAGCGTTACGTCGCGATTGGGAGCAGACCAAAGCCGACGTGAGTGACGGCGGTCACGAGCTGAACCAGCAAGTCAGCGACACCGTCAAGCAGAGTGCCGGGAAAGAAGCCATTCCGCGGGGTAATGCGCCCAACCCGACGCAACGGGACGACGTCGGCCAACGCGACAGCTGGGACGACTATGCCCCGGCGCTACGTTACGGCTACGGCGCGCGTCAGCACTACGGCAGCGTCGCTTGGAGCTCCGAGCTCGAGGGCAAGCTGCGCAACGACTGGGAATCGAGCGGCAATGGCACGGCCTGGGAGCGTGTGAAGGCCGCGGTTCGCCACGCTTGGGAAAGCGTAGCGCACTCCAAACACTGACCCACGACGTGGCGCGTTGGTATGGCGTTCGCATGTAGCTACGCATGCACAAATCCAGGAGCGTGGCATTGCTCGCGGGCGCCAGCCTCGCGAGTGCTTTGGCCCTGGCCGGCTGTAACAAGCCTTCTCAGGAAGAGGCTGAAAAGACCGAGCGCGAAGCCAACGAAAGAGCGGAAAAGGCGCGCCTGGACGCGGCCGATACGATCTCGGAGGCGCGCCGGGATGCCGAGAAGGCGGCCAACGATGCCGCCAGGGCTCGCGGTGAGACCCGAGGTGAGCTGCAAAAGGACGTGGATGCCGTCGACCGCAAGATCTCCTACCTCAAGGAACGCGCGGTCGAGGTCAAAGGCAACGCCAAAAAGAACGCCGACGTGGCGCAAGCGGAAGCCGAGAAGCGACGGTCCGCGCTGCGCGACGATTTTCGCAAGCTCCAAACGGATACGGGAGCGGAGTGGGATTCTGCCAAGGCTGCCGTCGAGCGCGACCTCAAGTCTCTGAGGGACTCCCTCGACTCCTGGGAGACGACCGTGACGGACAAACCGGCGCACTGAGGCTCCGATGGCCGTCGCGGTTGCGCTCCCCGGGCCGCGCGCGCGGGGCGGGTATCGTCAGGCATCGAGCTCGGACTGGACCCCCGCCGGAGATTCTGTCTAGCTTGAGCCATGGGTCAGGTCTCGCGCCGTGGGCTGTTGGTCGGGTTCGCGACCGGTGCGGTAGCCAGCACGTTTGGGGTCCAAGCCTCGGCGACGATCGTGCGAGCGCTTTCTTTGCCGTCGCTGGTGCAAGGGTCGCGGCGCATCTTGGTGGTCACCGCGCTCGACGCCGAAAGCCACTTCGAGGAGCTGGGCCGGCGTCGGCGCATCGTCACCGACACGCGCGTACGCGTCGAGGAGGGGCTGGCCAAAGCCGAGGGCGCCGACCGCGAATTGATGGTGCGCACGCTGGGTGGCGCGGTGGGCAGGCTGGGCGAGCGCGTGCACGGCCAAGCGCAGCTCGTCGTAGGTGAGCCGTGCGTGGCGTTCCTGCTGCAGGGGCCCGACGGACTTCACTACGTGAACGGCATGGCCCAAGGCCACTATCCGCTGCGCGGTACCGATGCGCGCAGGCTGGCCCAAAGCCCCGATTTGCCCGAGATTCTCGGCTTCGATCAGTCGGCCGTGAAGGCGCTGGTCGGTACCGAGCTGTCTTCGGCGGGGGCGCGCATTCGCGCGTTGGTGGCGCCGTGAAGCGCGTCCACCTGCTTGGGGCGGCCGCCGTGTCGTTGGCCCTGCTGGCGGCGCCGCGAGCGCAGGCATTCTGCCGCACTACGACTTGCGATCCGAACAAGCCCAAGGACGCTTGCCAACTGGACGCGCACGCCTGCGTCCTCACCGGCAAAACTCTGGGCTGGCGCAGCAGCTGCGTCACCGTGGGCGTGCAGCGCATGGGCTCGCCGAAAAATGGCTTGAGCTTCGACGACGTCGCCCCGATCGTGCAACAGGCGTTCGGCGCTTGGATGAACGCCGACTGCGGCGGCAGCGGGCCGAGCATCGACGTTCAGCTGCTGGGGCCCATCGAGTGCGGAGTGTCCGAGTACAATTCTGACGCCGGCAACGCCAACATCGTCCTGTTCCGCGAGGACGAGTGGCCCTATGTCGGCGCCGCGAACGCCATCGGCTTGACCACCACGCGCTTCGATACGAAAACCGGCGACCTGTGGGACGCCGACATCGAGCTGAACGGCGTCGGCGCGCAGCTGAGCATCGGCGACCCCATCACCGGTGACGACTTGCTCAGCGTCCTGACCCACGAAGCCGGACATTTTCTGGGGCTCTCGCACTCGGATGACCCCAAGGCCACCATGCGCGCCATCTACGATCCCGCGCGGGACGGCGGCGATTTTCGCTCGCTGGCGCCCGACGACGTGGCGGGCATCTGCACCGTGTATCCGCCCGGCAGGAAGGCACCCACCAGCAGCTGCGAAAACCGTCACGGCTTTTCCGAGCAATGCGGCGCGGATCAACCCGCTCGCGACAACGAATCCAAGGGTTGCAGCCTGAACACCCGCACCGCACCTCTCGGCTCGAGCCGCGGCGGAAGCGCGACCTTGTTCGCCTTGTTGGCAGCCGCGGCCAGCGCTCGCCTTGCGCGGCGTCGGCGCATCGTGTAGCTTCCGAGGACGTCATGCTCTCTCGCCGTCACTTTTGGTTTGGCTACTGGCCCGCACGAGCTGCGGCGACAGGGTCGAGCCTTTAGTTAAACGACGAAAAGGCCCAGAAAAAGCCCCGGTCGCCGCAAGCGACTCGGGGCTTTGCTCGTTTCTGGGCTCCTGCCAAACACTGCCCCACCCCCTCCCTTCCCATGCGCGAAACCAAAGACCTCCGAATCGTGGACACCACCGCCCTCCGAAGCCCCGACGACGTCACCCGTGAGCTACCGCTCAGCGATCGCGCCGCTGACGTGGTGTTTCGTGCTCGCCAAGAAATCCAAGCGGTGCTCGACGGCCGCGATCAGCGCAAGCTCGTGATCGTAGGCCCTTGCTCGATTCACGACCCCAAAGCGGCGCTGGACTACGCGGGTCGCTTGCTGGAGCTGAGGGAGCGCGTGAAGGACGCGTTGGTCGTGGTGATGCGCGTGTATTTCGAGAAGCCGCGCACCACGGTGGGCTGGAAGGGGCTGATCAACGACCCGCACCTGGACGGCACTTACGACATTCCGACCGGCATTCGCACCGCCCGCGGCTTGCTGCGCGAAATTGCCGAGCTGGGGTTGCCCGCCGCCACCGAGATGCTCGACCCGATCATTCCGCAATACATCGCCGACTTGGTGAGCTGGACCGCGATCGGCGCGCGCACCACCGAGAGCCAGACCCACCGCGAAATGGCGTCGGGCTTGTCGATGCCGGTAGGCTTGAAAAACGGCACCGACGGCGGCTTGAACGTCGCCATCAACGCCATGATCGCAGCCTCGCGGCCGCACAGCTTCTTGGGCGTGGACGGCGCGGGTCGCGTCGGCGTGGTGCGCACGGCGGGCAATCCGTATTGCCACGTCGTGCTACGCGGCGGCGCCGGCGGACCGAACTACGGCGCCTTGGAAGTCGCTAAAGCGGTGGCGGCGTTGCAGAAGGCCAAGGTCAACCCGCGGGTGATGATCGACGCCAGCCACGACAACAGCGGCAAAGATCCGCTGCGGCAGCCCGCCGTGCTGGGCGACGTGGGCGCGCAGCTCCGCGGTGGCGAGCAGAACATCATCGGCGTCATGCTCGAGAGCCACCTGCGCGAAGGCCGCCAAGAGCTGGTCGACAAGGCCACGCTCAACTACGGCCAAAGCATCACCGACGGCTGCATCGGCTTCGACGCCACCGTCGAGGTGCTCGAGTCCTTCGCCGCCGACGTCCGGGCTGGCAACAGCATCCGGGCCACGGCGTAACGGGGCTTCCGTCTCAAACCAAGACCGACTCGCCGAAGAGCCAAACTAGGCGGAAGTAGTCCCCCAGTGTCGCTTCACCCTCGAGGGTGACCGGGAAATTGTGGTTTCCAACCGCGATTCGGTGGCCAACCGCGTCGACTGATCGGCCGCATCCCGGGGTGCGAAATGACGGGGGCGTGGCCACCGGAACCGGTTCCGGTTTCGGGCGGCGCTACGGTAGGGATCGTGCCATCACTCTTTGCGATGCGCACGACCGAAGCGAGCACACGAAGCTCCTGGTTCTGGGTTCTGGCTTTCGCCTGTATCGACTGTGCCGGGCCAGCGTTCTCGTCGCTGGCAGCCAGCGCAGAGGTGGGCGGTAGTGGCGGGTCACCAACACGGCCTGACCCGGTTCAGACCGCAGGCGTTGGCGGCCAAGGCGGTTCGACCGACACGGCCGTCACACAGCCACCGCCGGGCGGTGCCGCCGGTGACTCAGCCTCCGACGATACGCCCGAAAATGGGGGAACTGGAGCGATAGGCGGCGGGCCAATTGGCGGCACGGCAGGAGGCGGCTCCGCCAGTCGCCCAGCGTGCCCGGCCCCCCTCGTGGGTGCGTTGCGCGTCGCGGTTTGTCAGGAGCGCGAGGATCCGTTCGCGCCCGGTGATCATGCCGCGAGGGAGCCCCACCCATTTCTGTTGCTGACCAACGACGGCCCGAACATTGCCCTTTCACGCATCAAGGTTCGTTACTTCTTTTCGGCCGAGCTCGCTGGCAGCTGGCAAGCGGATTACTTTTGGGCCACCAAGCTCAACGGTGCACCGGCAGATTCCGTCAAGGGTTTTGCTCCGGGACCCCTGCTAGATGTTGGCCCGTGGAGCCCTGCACTGCCTGGCGCCGATCACCTCATGGAGCTCTCGTTCGATCGAGCACCGGCCGTCGTGCTGTCTTCAGGACGGAGCCTGGAAGTGCGAGCTTGGTTCCGTACCAACGCTGACGGTCAGCTCATCCAAGCAGATGATTGGTCTTTCGTGCCCAGCTCGCGGGCGGCAACGTCCGTCGAAGGCTTCGATTATCGCGAAAACACGCGGATCACCCTGTATGTCGACGATCACTTGGTGTGGGGTGCGGAGCCGTGTCGAGCCATGAGCGAGACTACGACGCTTTAGCGCATTGGCTCACCTGGGAATGGGTGCTTGGGGGTAAGGGGGGCCTGGGCGCTGGCAATGAGCGACGAGGGAACGGCACAAGGATCGAGAAGATTGGCGAACCGGAGCGGTCGCTAGTCGAGCTGGTGCCGGACGTAGGTAACGAGCTCGGCGCTGCCGCTGACCGCGGGTGCTTCGAGCTTGCGCGCGTACCAACGTACCGTCCAATGCAGTGCTTGCCCAGGCCCCAAGCTCTGAGCCGCCCCCTGCTCTTCCACCTCTACGTACTGAGGAGCCGAGTAGATTTCTACCTCCGCCTCGGTGCTTGGGCTCTGCGCGGCCGCGATGTCGGGAAAGCTCTTGATCAGCAGCAAATCGCCGTTGGCGTGGGCGAGCCAGCCTTTCGCGTCGGCAAAAAGCTTGTACGAGACAGGATCGCTCGGGCTGTGTTGGTACCAGGTGGCGCCAGCGCCCTCGGTCGTGGGCGGAAGTGGCAAGCCCTGCTCCACCGGCGCGGCGTCGGCGGCATAGAAGCTGATTCCTCCAGGGCCGACGCGGCTGATCTCCCAGGGTGCGACGACCAGCGCGTCAGAGCCACCGTTGACCATCGAGTATTCGACGACGATGGCCTCGTCGACGACATCGGCCGAGAGCTTCTTGGTCACCGTGAGCATCGGAGCGCTTGCATTGAGGTCGCTCACCAGGGTGAGTGAGTCCCCCGCCAATGTCGCGGTATAGGGCTGGCTATTGATGGCGGCGATGCTCGCGGGGTCGGTTGGCGGCCAAGGCCAATCTTGCGGACTGGGCCAGAAGGTCGAGCCCCAGTTGTCCTCTTGACCGGTAACGCTCGCATCGGCGAGTAGGTCTCGACCCGTGCGGCCACCGACTCGCAAGGCGGTAATGCGAGCCCCGTTGGCGGGGTCGACCTCCAGGTAAGTGGCGCGAACCGTGAGTGAGTACTTGCCGGAGTCCATCGTCCACTGAGCGTTTGGTGAGCTGGAGCAACCGCAACTCAGCCAACCCGCGAGCGCCACCCCGAACCACAGCCGCCCAACGAACCGACGCGGCCTACTCATCGAAACCGACAACTCCAATCCGCGCACTCCGCTGCACCGGCAACGGCTAACAGCGACGAACCGCGCGAGCTATGGTCGTTTGTTCGTGCCATGACCGATGGCTCCATCAAGATGTCTTAGACATCTCCGTAGCTCATGACGATGTGCTCGGACGCCGAGGGTCAGAGGCACACGAGTGAGCTCCCCGGCCTTATTTCGAGAACGGAGGTCATGAAGGAGCCGCTGAAGGTGGCACCGTTGCCGATCCCGAGGCTCGCGCTAGCGGATGGGGCGAGGAACGTGCCGTCGAACTCGGTTTCGAGAACGACGGTGGTGCCGGCAAAGCCAAGGAAGATGGGCTGCACGGCGGTCCCGCTCGAAGCTCTAAATGGACTGCGGAAAGTCAGCGAATCTCGAACGAAAATGCGAGTCGTCGGCGTCACGCGCACGGTAACGTTGGAGTTGATCGTCAGCGTTTGGAAGAAATAGTCGCCCCCCTGCAAGATCAGCGTACCGCCGTTGACAATGGACGAGGTGCTGTAGGAACCGGGTCGGATCGTGCGGGAACCGCCGTCGACCGTAAATGAGCCTCCGGTCGGGGAAGGAAAGGCGGGTAAAGAGCCGAGCGGAGGCAGGCTCACCGACTGGAACTGATTGATCGAACCGGTGACCGTCGCATCCGTGTCCTTGGACGCGGTGCCTTGCGACGTGACGTCACCCGTGACCGTCGCACCATGCAGCACCCGCACGGGTCCGACGCTCAGCACGGGACCGGTGCGCGCCGAGTTGCCGATGCTCGTCGGCCCCGAACCGGAATTCAGCACCGCAGCAAAGCCGCCTCCGCGGGTAAGCAGGGCGGCGCGATCGTCTACCAAGAAGCTCTTGCTGGCTTGAATCTTGGTGCCTACGACCACGGTCTGGTTAAGCGACACGCTGTTGGTGCCATCCGTAGCCGTCCACTGAATCGTGTGAGAGCCGATGCCCAGATTGACCTGCCCGGCGATCACCGGCACGGGGTGGGCCAGGGTTAGGTTGTTCGTCGCGATGACCAGGCCGGTCGGTGGGGCCACGGTGGTGCATTCATCCGTCGCGGTGGCCTGACCCACGGTCACGGTCGTCGAGGTCGAGCAGGTGGACGTCGCGACGTTGGGCGGTGGCGTCAGCACCGGCGGCTTGGAGTCCGCGGTGTGATGATGAGCGGTTTCGACGTTGCCAGCGAGGTCCTGACCCCAGTATTCGATATTGGTGCACGGCGTGCTCGACTGCACCGTGCCGCTTGCGCCGAGCGTAAACACGGGCGTAGGCGACGCCTTGGAGATGCTGAACAGCCCCGCCGGTCCCGAGCCAGGCGCGGCATCGGTAACGGTGAACGCTAGAGATACGCTCGGGCCGCTCGCGGTCGCGTTAGCCGACGACGCTGGCGCAATCGTATCGATCTTGAACGAGGCCTGTTGCGCTGGTTGTTCGACCCGGCCCGTGCTGTCGACGCTGCGATAAAAGATGGTGATTGGGCCTTCCGGCGCCACGAATGGAGCGCTGTACGGCAACCATTGCTCGCCGTCGAAGCTGTACTCGGTGTGGTCGATCCCTACCCCGCCCGCGTCGACCGCAGTGAGCGTGACCGTAACGGGCGTGGTAAACCAGCCGTTGGGTCCCACCGTGCCCGTATGGGTCAGCACCGTACCTGGCAGAAAAGAAGCGCAGGAGCCCTCTCCGGTTGGCGATTGCCCAGCCAACGCCCCGCATAGGGCGCGCACGACGCCGAGCGAAAGCTCACGCTGGCGCGGATCATTCACGGCTCGAATCGTCGGGCTGGCCGAAGGCTGGGGGGGCAGACCGCTCTTCACTACCGCCGGCACGGCGATGGTGTCCGTCGGCCCGACGCGTAGCTTGGGCAACATGGCTGCGAAAACCGCGCGTTGCTCCACCGTTAGTTGAGAAGCGACCTGCCCGAGGAGCTCTTCCGTGTCCTCCGGCGGATCCGTGTCGGCAGCTGCCGGCGCCGCTGCGGCGAGGGCCGTGACCTTCTTCGCGGTGGGCGGCGGCGGAGGAGGTCCCCCCGTCCAGTTGATTCGTATCTCACCCGACTGAGACTGGCCCTCCCAGCCGTTCAACGGCGGCGGGGGCAAATGGATGGTGACGTAAGCATCTTGATTGCTATTTACGAACACGTCGACGGTGGCCGGGGGCGAGGGCAGACGTTGAAGGTTCCAACACACCATCCAGTCATTCGCGTCCCTAGCGCAAGTGTCAGCTCCCACGGTCACGAGCTGAATCGGCAAGGGTCCAGAGCCCGAACCGCCACTCATCGCTCCTGTCGACGGGTCGACGTTGAAGCGCCAGGTGAACCCCGGGGCGCCGTGAGGGCCGCGAACCTCGATGGATACGGGGAGCTGGGCCGGGGACGTCGGCTGTTGATTGTAACTGAAGAGCGTTTGGCCCGCGCGTGGGCTGAGCTGTCCGATGTCTTGTTTTCCAGACGAGGAAGGCGGATCGCAGATGTGATCGGAGCTCAAGCCTTCCGGAAACGGGACCCACGAGCCGAGGCCTTCGCTGACCGGGTTGCCAGTGCAGTCCCAAATGGTCGCGCTGCTGCTGAAGGGGGAACCGAAGCTGACGTTCGCCGTGTACAGCCCCATATCGGGCGTTTTACCGATGTAAAAGCGCGTGAGTGCCAACTTGAGAGTGGCGATGGCTCCGGTGTAGAAATTGGTCGAGACCGTCGGCGTCGTGGATTGAGGCACACCCGCCGGACGCGGCAGCCGAAAGCTCAGATCGACTGGTTGATCATCCCCAGCGGGACTGACCAAGTACTCCATGTCATCGCTACAAAATCCCTCGTTTCCGAAATTTCTTCCGAATATGTCCCAGGTATCGATGACGTGATTGACGGGATCGTCGTTCGAGTGAATCGCCAGGCCGAAGACAGGATGCAGCTCGGAGGTCAAGTCGTGCTCTTCGTCTAGGCCCATGAGGCCAATGGCGATCGCGTCCTTGCCATTGATCTGGTGAGGATTCGGCGAGTCCGCGTCGACCTCGGCGTGAAGCTGCGCCCAGTAGGGAGTGGCGTCGAAGTGATCGATCGTCTCACTAGCCTTGAATTCGAGATGGATCTTGTCGTTGTGGGCAGTGCTCCCCGATTCGTGACCGTTCGTCACGAACGTGTCCATGTTGATGTTGTAGTCGTCGTCGGGGGAGTCGATGGACCCGAACACGCCGAACGTCCCGATTGCTTCGAGGCCGGGAATCAAATGAAACAGCGAGTGGCCCTCCCACTTCAGCGGCCCCGAGTACGTGGCGACGTTCCAGTTGCGGTGACCGACGCCGTCCTTTCCGAAAGCGTCGGCACTACAAGCGCCGGTAAGCGGAACCGTCTGATCGGGTCGATTCAAGGTTGTCGGTTGCGACGTACAAGGTTCTCCGGCGCAATCTCCGAATGTCTGCGCGGGAGCGTTGGCTTGAGTCTGCCAATTCCAACGCGGGTCGTTGCGAAAGTTGTTCACGTCGGCAGTGCCCCTAGGGTCCGTCGGATCGGACAGCGCCAAATCCCAGGGAAACGGGACCCGCCCGGGACCAACGGGCCCCGTGTCGACCTTCCAGCACACCATCCAGTCGTCGTGGTTGCGCGCACAAGTATCGGTGCCGACCGTCTCCTGGACTACGGGGGGATTTCCTTGTGAAGGGTTGGCCGTGACCGCGCCGGTCAGCGCATCGACGCTGAAGCGCCACTCGAAGTGAGGGATTCCTAGCGGCCCTCGGATGTCGATCAGCACGGGGATTTGCGTAGTGCCCTCCACGATCTTGTCATCGACGATGACGGTCTGACCGGGGCGTGGTTTGAGCTGTCCAATATCTTGTCGCCCCCCCATCGGCGGGTCGCAGATGTGGTCGGAGCTCAAGCCCTCGGGAAAGGGGACCCAGGTTCCTAGCCCCTCGGTCACCGGATCTCCCACGCAGTCCCAGATGTCAGCGCTGGAGCCCACCGGGCCAACATTGACACTTGCCTTGTACAATCCGAGATCGATCGGCTTATTCCCGATATAGAAGCGAGTCAGCGTGACGGTGACGTTGGAGATAACGACCTTCTGCCGTTCAGTCCCCACGTCTTCCGAAGCAGCGGGCCCGGGCGCGGAGCAACCGCTCAGCAGCATCGCTACCAGTAGGAGAAGCCATCCGCACTTGCTCGAAGGATTCGACATTAGAACATCACCCCGCCTGCGCTTGCGATCACTGACCAACCCAAACCGTCGGCGACGCCCACCGTGTTGGGACCACCCGTGACGGCTCCGAAGTATCGGTCCGCGAAGGCAAACAGCTGCGCTCCGCCGAAAGCGTCCCAAGCACGGCCGCCAGGAAGATCGACCTTGCCCGCGAGCCGATAGCGAGCCCGACCCTCGGCACCGATGCGTAGGAACGGAAAAACGTCGTAGCCGCCTCGCCCGAGTAGCTCGCCGTCCGCCTCGCCACCGTCGAAGTCGCCGCCGGCCACCACGTTCAAATCACCGTGAAACCGATGCTTGTTCCACGAAACGAGGAGCCCAGTTTCGAGCTCGCCCTCCAGCTCGGCGAAAGCTTCGGCCTTGTAGCGCCCGAGCGCGCCCACCGCCCAGCCGTCTGCCTCGCTGCCGAAAATTCTGATTTGCGCCGTAATCGCCGGTGCGAATTTATCGTTGTCATCTCGACGCTGCGCGTCGAGCACCAAGAGCAAGCGCTCGATCGGTGAGCCCCACAATCTGAGGCCGCCGCCGAGATGTGGTTGAGAAGCGCGAGACGAAGCGGCTCGAAGCTCGCCCACTCCGGCCGCCCCGACCGTGAACGGAGCGGTGCCAAACGCCGTGTCCGTGTACGCGACCCGAGGTACGTCGAGCGCTACCGAGTGATGCGCCTCGCGCGCCGGACGCTCGTTGGAGCCGTCAGTTGCTTGCGCCGCTGCTCGACCCGCGCACGCCACCAGCGCGAGCCAAAACGCGCAGACCACGGAGCCTCGCCTGGCGTAGCCTCTTCTCCCCGACTTCATCCTCACGGCTTATCAGGCGGCTGAGGACAAGTCGATGACCTTGGACGCGAACACAACGAGCGCGAGCGCTTTCGTTCCCAGTGTGTCGCGCGCGTTGACGAACGGTTGCGTGCATGGGTCGGCGGCGTGCGCGTTGGCTAAAGGTGCAGCGGCGGGACCAGGCTGCCACGCCGCAGATTTCTTGCAGAAACTTCTGTAGCGTCGCAAGGCCAAGCCTAGCGAGCGCTTCGGGCTGCTCCCGTGCTGGGGGGTCTTAGCGAGAGCCTCCGAGACTTTTCACAGGAAGATCGGAAGCGCAGGAAGGCGAGAGCGAGAACGCATTTTTGTTTTTGGATGACCAAAACCAGAAATATTTCCCTCGAGAGAAAGCTGGAGCAGCCGAGCCCGCGACCACCCTGCCGACTCGCTGGCGGCAGCGCGAGCCCAAAAATTCTCGCCTCTGTCTCGTCCTCCCGTCCTCCCTGTGAAAAATCTCGAGCGTACGAGGTGGCCTTGCGCCGCTACAGAAGCTTCTGCGATTCAGGCTGCGGATTGGCAGCCCAAGATGCGTGGAATCCTTGGTGGCGGCAGGGCGGCAGCCCACCCGTTCAGTTCGTGAAGGCGGCGATTTGTTGTTGGCCGCCGGGGGCGCGGAGGACGCGGGTGGCTTCGAGGCCGCCGTGGATGGGGTCGGCGCCGATGGTGCCTTGCAGGGCGTCCAGGTAGTCGTTGGAGCTGACACGCTCGAGCTCGGCCTTGGCGCGGTTGAGACGGTCGTGGATGCCGAGGCGACGGGCTTCGTCCAGGTGGCTGGGCAACGCCAAGAACTCGGTCAGGCGCTGCACGTGCCGTTGCCAGAGCGCGACGTCGCGCGATTGTTTGACGCGCAGGCGCTCCTTGTACCAATCGCTTTCGAGCAGGGCTTCGCGCGTGAACAGCTGGCGGAAGTCGGGGTGGTTGGCGTCTTTGCCGTCCCAGTTGCCGTAGGCCATGACGTGGAGCAGGGCCCGCAGCGGAGGACAGGCGTCGTCGATGCTGCCGTCCTCGAAGTAGGCGCGCGCCACGCGCTCTTGCGCCTCGACGATGTTGCAGACGCCGTCGGCAAACACCGCCGCGTCTTGCGTCTCGGGCTTCAAGATGCCCTCCGAGAACACCGACACCGGGTTGTCGAACACACGCCCGAAGAACGTGTGCACGAACTTGGAAGTGATGCGGTAGCCCAAGCGGCTGGCCAACACCCGGCGACCGTCGAAGTCGTAGTCGGTCAGCTTTTCGAGCTGGCCGGCCTCGATCATGCGCGCGGGGTCGCGCTCGGCCGGGAACATGCGGCACCAAATCTCCGGGATCAGCAGGCTGACGTCGTGATCGACGCGCCCGTTCGGACCGATGTAGCCCGCCGCGGAGCTGAAGCCGGCGTAACCGGTGAGGAGCATCGATACGAGGGCGTTGTTCAAGTCGGCGGTAGCGCAGATGGCGTTGAACGGACCCTTGGTCAGCGCGCCCTCCGAGCCGGCGCCGGTAGTGCTCGGCGATTTGCCGGTCAAGGAGCACACGTAGTCCATGAACAGCTCCGGCAGCTCTTGGTAGTGGATGGGGCCGTACACGCACAGCGGGCGAATGCCGTCGTCGGGCGGGTTGTTGCGGCGGCCGCTGAGCACGCTGATCACCGGGAAGATCAGTGACTCTTCGATGGGCAGGCGGCGGTACAGCCGCGCGCCCATGTAGGCGATGTATTTCTCGCGCTTGCGCGTCACGTCCGGGCGCACCTGCAGGTAGCGCGGGTTCTTGCTGGGCTTGCCGCCGACGATGCGCGGCTTGGCCGAGCAGATGAAGTTCCCGTCGTCGCCACGCTCGGCGTTTCGCTCCACGTGCTTGCGCATGGGCTCGGTGAAGGCGTCGTGCAAGGCGACGTCTTGCACCATGTCGCGCGCGTCGCTTCCGTCCAGCGGCTGGAAGTTGGAGCAGAACAAACCGCCGCGCGACATGTCGTCTTCCGTTTGCTTGTCGAAGCCAGGGTGGATGGCGTCGTCGGGGCGCTGAAACAGCCGCCACTCGCAGTTTTGCACCAGCTTCAGGCTGGGGTGGCCATCGTATTCGCGCGGCAAGCCGAGCAAGCTGCTGGCCGGCACCACCACCGAGGCCGAGATGTCGTCCTCCATCTGCACCTTGTCGGCGGCGACGAAGTCTTGGCGCAGCTTGTAGGTACGCCAGGCGCCGTTCGGCTCGAAGCCGACGCGCAAGTAGCTGCCCACCAATTTGCGACCGTCGTGCTTCAGCTCGTGGCCGGGCGCCCCGTTGATGATGTCGACGGAGAAATGATTGCGCCACTGGCCGTTGTCGGCGCGGTGAAAGCGCTTGATCACGAACACCAGCGCGCGCACGTAGTTGGGAATGCTGGCGAGCCAGGCGTTGTGCTCGGCGGTGAACTCTTCGCTGGGCGTCAGCAGCTTGATCACCGAGCCGAGCGAGCGCTCGGCCGACAAGATGGGCCGAGCGCGCCCGTTGCCTTGGCGGAGCTCGGGCAAGAGCGCGTCTTTGAAATCCTTCTTGAAGATTTGCTCGACCAGGCTCATGTCCTCTTCGAAGTTGCCGGTGTAGACGGGGCCGTACAACACGGCGTCGATCAAGCTCTTGCTGATCTCGGACTTGCCGCCGCCGGAGACCGTGCACGGCTTGTGACAGAACGTGCCTTCGGGGGCGGTGCCGATCAGGCGCCAGCTGGGCGCGGCCGGATGCTTGGCCATGCGGACTTTGTAGCCGTTGGGCAAGATATACTGGTGGCCGGGCAACACCTTCAGGTGCTGTTCCTCGTCCTTCGCCATCCACTTCAAATCCTGCTTTTTGAGGTCGATTTGCGCGTCCTCGGGCACATAGTGGATGTCCGGGTACTGCTTGTCGGTGGCGTAGCCCGTCTCGTGCACGTCGATGGCGTCGCCCAGCAGCTCGATCACCTCCGAGAAGCGGTGCTCGGACGACTCACGGCGCGCGTCGCTCAGAAACTGATCACCGAGGCTGTACGTGGAAAACGCCAGCGCGCCGCCGGCGTGCTCCTCCTCCGCCAAGCCGAACAGGTTGGCGCTGAAGCTGATCTGCGTCTTTACTTCCTTCTTGCAGTAACCAAAGTAGTTGTCGGCCAAGATGGTGACCATCAAGCCGTCAATCGAGCGCAACGTGACCTTGAAGGCGCTGCCGTTGTTGTAAAGCTCGTCGTCCTTGGCCCAGCACATGCCGGCCGCGCGCTGCCGCTCATTGGCTTGCGACACGTGAGGAAGACCCAGGTCCTTCTTCTTCAAGCGGGTGAGGTGCGGCGCCAAAATCACGCAGCCGGTGTGACCGGTCCAGTGATCCACGTCGAGTCCCGCGTCGTGCTCCGGCAAGAACGGATCTCCGGCGTTGCCGAAGATGTTCTCGACGAAATCGAGGTTGGAGACCAAGCCGCCGGGCGCAAAAAAGCGAATCTCCATGCGCTTTTCGGCGGAGTGCCGCGGCACCGCCGGGCACACCAGCGGCCGCAGCAACAGCGACACCATGGTTTCGACCGGCTCGTCCCAATTAGCGGTGAAGGGCAAGCGCTTCATCGTAGCGGGCGGATTCAGGGCCTCGCGCAGCATGTGGGCGTAGGCCACGGGAGGAACCGCGAGCTTGTCGGCCGGTACCGGCAGGCCCGTGTCGGCAACGTGAAACACCCCCTGCGTGGTCCTGCGATCGTTGATGGGGTTGTGCAGCACGCCGTTGTCGAGCCGGTAGCTCGACACCAGGTCGTTGTGCCAGACGTCGGCGTCGATCGGCAGCGACAGCTCGCGGGCCAGGCCGTAGCGATCGAGAATGAAGGTAACGCCCGGCAAGCGCACCGGCTTGGCCAAGCCCAAGCCGCCCAGCTGCTGATCCAGAAACGCCTGAATGCGCTGATCCGCCGGGCACAGGTGATCACTGAGCAAGCGGGTCTGCTCGCGGTAGCGGGCGAACAGATCGCGCGCCAAGTCGAGCACCTCTTGGTCACCGACGCTGTCGGGCACCGCGTGGCCGAGCGCCGCGAGCTTGAGGGCGATGGCGCGGACCGCCGTCCGGCGATCCAACATCGCTACCGTTCCGTCCGTGCGCAGGCCTACAGATCGTTCGAGCTCCATGGCATTTCCTCCCGGGGGGCGCGCAGTGTAACCGGAACCGGTCGAAGCCTGACTGCGCGTCTGCTCAGCATCGGCGGTCGCCGCATTTCCGTGGCGTATCGGCCGCGTTTGCGGGCCCGGCTGGCGAAACGACCGCGGGCTGACGGCAGTCGAGGGCATTGCGGCTGGCACGCGCCTGTCACGAAAGCGGCCTCGAGCCGTCACGTCGATCCGGCAACTTCGAAGCATGAAGCTCGCAGCTCTCGACCTCGGCTCGAATTCTTTTCACCTGCTCGTCGTCGAGACCGACGGCAACCAGGGGCTCACGAAGATCGGCTCCGACAAGGAGGTGCTGGGCTTGGGCAGCGTCGTCCAGGAGTACGGCCGGCTGAGCGACGTCGCCTACGGCAGAGCGCTGGACGTCGTCGGCCGCATGGCAACCATCGCGCGCGACCTCGGCGCGGTGAAGCTGCTGGCCGTCGGCACCAGCGCGCTGCGCGACGCACGCAATGGCGCCCACTTTTGCGCCGACTGCTCGGCGGACCACGGCGTGCACATCGAGCTGCTCAGCGGTGACGACGAGGCGCGGCTCGCCTATCGCGGAGCTCAGAGCGCGCTCCCGCTCACGACCGGTCGGGTACTGGTCGCGGACGTGGGCGGCGGCTCGGTCGAGCTGGCGGTCGGTGAAGGCGCCAACTGTGAAAGCGTGCAAAGCCTGCAGCTGGGCTTCCTGCGTTTGGCGCACGCGTTCCCCCTCAAAGACCTGGGCGGAGCCACGCGCTTGCGGCGCTACGTGCAGCTGGAGTGTGAGAAAGCGCGCTGGCAGCTCGGGCGCTTCGATACGCTGCTGCTGTCGGGCGGCACCGCCCGCGCCATCGGCAAGCTGCTGGGCGGTGGTATCGCCAGCGCCAGCGCCGCGCAGGTTCAGGCGTTGTGCGCAGCGCTCACGGCGTCGTCCACCGACGCCTTGCTAGCGCGTGGCGTCGAGCGCCCCCGCGCGCCGGTGCTGGGCGCAGGGGCGGCGGTGATTTCGGGGTTGCTGGCCGGGCTTGGCCTGCGCGAGCTGCGCGTTTCCCCGCGCGGGTTGCGCGAAGGCGTCATTTTGCGCGAGCTGTCTCGGCGTGCCGCCCGCGCCGCGCAAAGCCACGACCGAGTAGCGTGAGCCCGGCCGGCAGCACGAGCAGCGCCGTCAACAGGCACGACAGCTCGCCGACCACGGCATACTTGCCGAAAGATCGCAGGGCCAGGTTGTCCCCGAACAACAAAGTGCCGTAGCCGAGCATCGTGGTCAGGCTGCACGCCGCAATCGCGCCGCCCACCGATTGCAGGCTCGCTCGAACGTCGCCCAGGGTCCGCACGCGGTCGTAGAGGTTGATGGCGTACTCGACGCCGATGCCGAACGTGAGCGGCAGCGCGACGAAGTTCAGAAAATTGAGCCGCACGTCGCACGCCGCGGCGACGCCCAGGGTGAGCCAAACCGCCAACAGCAACGACGAGAGCACCGCCAGCACCGGTCCGAGCGAGCCGGTGGCCAGCGTCGCCACCACGACCACCACCGTGAACGCGACGGCGATGGTGCGGGGCGCGTCGCGCGTCATCGAGCGGATCATTTCCGCGAAGACGCTGGCGCGACTGGCGTTCGGCACCACCTCGCCGTCGGGCTCGCGCACACCCTCGAGCAGGTCCGCGATCTTCAGCAGCTGCTCACCCCGGCTGCGCGACAGCTTGGGATCGATTTCGACGAACACGGCCGTGCCAAAGCGGCCGTTGGTTTCCGTGAAGCGCTCACGCAAGAGCGGCGGAAGATCGGCGGCGGTCAGCGGGCGCAGGCTCTCGGGCGGCCGGAAATCACGCGCAAATTCGGCATCAGGACCGTGTAGGTGGGGCAGGGCGCGGTCCAGCTCACGACGAATGTCACGCAGCAGCTCGAGCTTGCGCGCCACCACCGCCGGCCGCCCGCCGAGGTAGTCGTAAGCGGTCGTGACCCGCTGCACCAGCTTGCCGCCGGACAAGGCGCGGTCCCGCGCCACGACTGCGTCGGCGATGGCGGCGGCGTTGGGCAGGTCGCGTGCCAGCAGCAGATCGGGAGCGCCGCGCGTGCCGAAGATTTCGTCGGCCTTGACGCTAAAATGGCCGGGACCGCGGTGCGAGCTGCTGCGGCTGCGCAGCTTGCCGAAGTCATACTCCCAGGGGTTGGAAACGTAGCGCGCAATCGGTCGCGCGACGGACACCGCGAACACCGCCACCACCAGCAACAACAAGCGTGGGCGGCGCGTGGCCAGCCAACCGAGCGCGCGCGTCGGCCCGAAATTGCGCGACGTGGACGCAGGCGCGCTGCGTTTTTGGCTGCCAAAGCATTCCAACGCGGCAATCGACGCCGGTAGCAAACCGAACGCCGAAACCCAGCAGCCGAGCGAGCCCACTCCGCCGATCAGCCCGAACTCGCTGAAGCCGCGGAAGCTGGTCACGCCCAAAGACAGGTAGGCGCCGGCCGCCGCCACCGCGCCGAGCCACGTGCCCCGGCGACAGTCGAGCGCCGCTTGCACGAGCGCGGGCAGTTGCTCGAGCCCTTGACCGCGCAGCTCGCGGTAGCGAGCCAGGTAGATCATTGGGATGTTGATGCCGTTGCCGGCGATGATCGAGCCCAAGAAGCCGCTGGCCATGTTCAAGTGACCGAACGACAGCTTGGCCACCGCGAACGCGAAGCCACAGCCCGCGGCCGCGGAGGCAAAGATGTGCACGAGCGACGACGCCGAGCGAAAATAGCCCAGAATCACCGTCAGGATGAGGCCGAGCGCCAACCCCGAGACCAGCGCAATATCGGCGATCAACGACCTTCTTTCGGCGGCGGCGTTGGGAATGTCGCCGGTGAACCCCACCTCGGCGTGCGGGTTGAAGCTAGCCGGTCGCAACTCCTCGACCAGCTGCGAGACCCGCGCGAGTAGCTCGTCGGAGCTGAGCTCGCCCATGCCCGCCGACGACGCGCGAATCACGAGCGCATAGCGGGTACCGCTCGGATTGCGAAAGTAGTCGGACTTGAAGCGATCTTGCGCGGCAAGCTCGCGCTCGATGCGCTCGCGGATGCGTCGCAGGGGCGGAGCGTCGCTGGCGAGGCCGGTCGGGGCGGCGGCCGCCGGTCGCGCCTCGGCAGTGGCGAGCGACGAGTCCCCGGCGCCGCCCCCCAGCTCTCGCAGCTCGTCCTCCACCTCGACCTCGCACGGCTCGTCGAGCCCGAGATCGAACGACTGCTCGTCGCGCGCGCGCCCAAGCTCGCAGCGCACGAGCCGCAGATCGCGCTCGGCCGCGAACAGCCAGCGAAAGTCGTGAAAGAAGCGGCGCTCGGCGGCGGCGCCGGTCTGGACGGAGGCGACCAAAGCCGGCGGCAGAGCGCGCACCCGCGGAGCGAGCGCGTCCACGAAGCGTTCATTTGCCGCCGGGTCGGGCGATTCGATGACGACGACCAGCGTCGAGGCCCCGCTCACTTTGCGTTCCAGGGCGGCGCGGAAGCGTTGAGCGGTGCCGCTCTTGCTCGGCAGCAGACTGACGAAGTCGCCCTGAATCTTCAGCTGGCTGGCCAGCGCCCAACAACCGCTGGCCAGCAGCAACGCCGTGCCCAGCACGCGCCACGGGTGGGTGGCCGCCCACATGGTGTAGCGAATCAACAGTCGTTCCAAGGTCCTCCCCCGCGACGCAAATTCTTTCGTCACCATGCCGTGCTCGACGAGTCACCCAGCCATCACCCTCGGGCGTGATTGAGCCGCACACTGTGCGAGCTCACCGTTGCCGATTCACCACACTGGCGCCCAGCTCGCTCGGCCAACAGCCGTGCGTACAAGGCAAACAATCGCTCGAAATGCTGCTGCGAAGACGGGAAGGTGGCGGCGGCGCTAAGCGCGGCGCAAGCCAGCTCGGCCCGGGGCCGCACCAGCAGCCTTTGCACGGCGCGGGCCACGCCGTCGGCGCCGTCGCACGCCGCGTAAGTCTCGGCGTAGTCGACGTGCGCGAGGGCCCCTGCGCCGCCGGCTGCGGGCGCCACGAACGGGGTGCCGCTCGCCAACGCTTCGGCGATCACGAAGCCGAAAGTTTCGCCGACGGAGCCGTGCAACAGCAGGTCGGCGCTGGCCAAAACAGCTGCATATTCAGCGCGATCGTGGGTGAAAGGCAGGAAGGTGACGTGGCCCAAGCCGCGCGCGCGCCGCTCGAGACTGGCGCGTTCTGGACCGTCTCCCAAAACCACGAGCCCGACTGGTCGCGACCGGCCCACGACGTGTAGGGCGTCGATCAGCAACGCTTGGCGTTTGTCGGCGGCGAGCCGACCGGCAATCAGCACCAGCGCGGCGTCGGGCTGGTCCGCGAGCGACCCCAAGAAGCGCGCGCGCAGCGCGACGTCACGGCAGTGTGAACCCAGGTCACTCTGCGTGATGCCAAACGGCACAGTGGTGACGCGCGCGCAACCACGCGCAGTCAATTCCGTTTCCAACCAGTGACCGGCCACCACCGTCGCCGCGCAAAAGCCGGTGATTCGGCGGTGCCAACCCCAAGCGGCATGCTCGATGCAATCGGCCAGCTTCGTCGGCAACGCGCGCGCGAGGAGCGGGCGCACGTAGCAACCGATGGGATCAGAATGGTGAAAATACACACACGGGGGAGCATCACGGAGCCAGCGCGCGGCCACGGCCGGAGCGAAGGGGCTGGAGATCTGCACGATGTCGGGCCGCTCTTCCGCGACCAGCCGACGCATGAGATCCAATCGCCAGGGCACGCGGTAAGTGGCGTCGTAGGGCATGGGCGGCGCGGCGTAGCGCACGAGCTTCATGCCCGAATGGCGGCTGATGGCGTGGGCCTTGCCGGGCGCCACCACCGTCAGGGTGTGGCCGGCGTTTTCCGCGGCTTTTCCCATTCTTTCCAAATACGAGCGAACTCCGCCGCCACGGTCCGAAAAGAACTCGCAGAGGTCCAAAATGCGCAGTGAACAAGCTTGGGTCATCGATGGTCTCCCTCGGTCGGACGTCGGCGTCGCCGAACGCCCAGCGGTGAAGTGGCCGGCGCGTATCGGCATCGTCAACGACTACGTTCGCATTCCGTATGCCAACGGGTCGTCGTTCGCCTCGCAATTCTTGTACCGTGAGTTTAGGAAGCGCGGCCACCGCGTCACCGTCATTGGCGCCGACGACCCCGAGAGCAGACCCGCCGACCTGCCCGAGCACGCGGTGTCGTTCTTCAGCCTACCGCTGCGCAACCACCCGGGGGTGCACCTCGCGCTGCCTTCGCGCACTCGGCTGCTGCAGTTGGAACAAGAGAACCTGGACGTGATGCTGGCGCAAACGGGCTCGGCCATGCTCGAGGCCGGCGTTTGGCTGCGCGCGCGGCGCGGCGTGCCGTTGGTTTGCGTGAACACCATTCACTTGCCCAGCGTGTACAAAGTCGTTTTGCCCGAAGCGCTGTACGAAACGCGCGCCGACGACGCCTTCCGCGAGCACGTCATCCCGTGGGTCGAGCAGCAAACGGTGCACGCCTACAACCAGGGCGACGGCCTGGTCGTGCTGTCGGCGGGCTTGCAGCGCTACTGGGAAGAGCGCGGCGTACGGGTGCCAATCCACGTCATTCCGCGCGCCATCGACGCCAGCGTGTTCGACGCCGCGGACGCGCCGGATCCGTTTCCGGAGGCGGCCGCGCGCGGCTCGCGCTTGCTGGTGGTGTGCCGGCAAGTGCGCGAGAAAGGCGTCGCGGAGCTGCTGGAAATCTTCGCCAAGTTCGTGGCGCCGGTGGTGCCCGAAGCTTCGCTCACGCTGGTGGGCGACGGACCGGATCGCGATACGTTCATGGAGCTGGCACGGCGCCTGGGCGTCGAGCGGCGCGTGTTCTTCGCCGGCGAGCAACCGCTCGGGGCCGTGCCCGCGTTCTTGCGTCACGCGGACGTGTTCGTTTACACCTCGCTCAGCGAGACCTATGGCCAAGTCGTGAGCGAGGCGCAGTGGTGCGGTCTGCCGGTGGTGGCGCTGGCCGATGGCATGGGCGTTTCCCAGCAAATCGAGCACGAGCACAGCGGGCTTCTGATCGATCCCCACGGCGATCCGGAACAGATGAAATGGCGCTTTGCCAAGGCCGTGCTGCGGTTGTTGCACGAGCCGCGCGAGCGAGAGCGGCTCGGCCGCGCGGCGTGGGAACAGGTGCGAAAGCGCGCCCGGCCCGAGCTCAGCGTGGCGCGCTACTACGAAGCTTTCGCCACCGCGCGCCGACACCTGGACAGCGAAAGCAAGCTCTCCGCGCCGCTGGCGCTGCGCGAGATGCGCTCGCTGGCGCGCTGGACCAGCCTGCACCTCACCCTGGCCGGCGTCGGCTTGCTGCGCCCGCCCACCACCGTCAACCGCAACGGCACGCGCCAACCGAACTGGGACGGAGCAAAGCTCAAGCCGCTTTCGTTCGATGGTGGCCTTGCCGCCCGGCCAGGAGCATGAGCGACGGATCGAGCACCAAGCGGCCGCCGCGCTCGACGAGAGCGCGGTGAAAGCTCACGTGCTCGCAGTCGCGCGTGGTCGCGTCGTAGCGCAGCCCGCGCACGCGGTTGCCGCGGTACAGCGCCAAACCGGCGAAGGCGCTGTTGACCGCGAGCGGGGCGTCGCCGCGCCGTAAGCCGGCCAGGCGATAGCGAATGGCGGCGTCGCTGGCGCGGCGCTCCCACGCCCCCTCGCGAAAGGCGATGGGATCGTAGTAGCCGTAACCCAAGAACGGCATCAGCAGCGGCAAGCCGACCCAATTGTTGACCCCGAGCGCCGCGACGCCGTCCGGACCGTCCGGCTCGGCCAAGAGCGCGATCGAGTGAGCCAGCCCTTCGAGGCTCAACGGACCTTCCAGGTCGCCGTCGAGCATGGCCACGAAGTCGCCCGCGGGCTCGGCGTCTAGCCGCTCCAACAGGGCGTTTCGCAGCCGCGCCATGCGCGCAAAGCCGGAAATTCCCGGCTCGAGACGCGGCGCGGGCACGTTGACGACCTGCCCGGGGCGAGCGCGCGACCAGTCCGCGATCACTCGTTCGGTGCCGTCGGTGGAGTCGTCGCAGAGCACCAACACCCGTCCGTGTTGGAAACGTTGCAGCACCGCCTCACAGCGAGCCCGCAAGTACAGAGCCAAGTCCACACGATCGTGAAGCAGAGTCACTATCGTGAGGCTGCTCTGTGCCTGCACTTCACGCCCGCGCTCGACTTGGGCCAGATAGCGCGCCTCGCGGCCTCTTCTGGGCCGGAATGCGCGTTCCGGAAAGCGCAGCTTGTAGCGCTCGGGCCGCACCAGCTCGTCGACCGTTCGTTGTCCGCGCAGCACCGACGCGGCCCCTCGGGACCAGCCGAGCAGCTGCTGAACCCGCCGATTGACGCCGGCTTCGGGGATCCAGCTGTGCGCCCAATGGTGCACCCCGAAGCTCGAGCTCGGATACAGCTCGAGCTCGCGCATGCTGCGGAAATATTTGAGCGAGCGCGCGTCGAGGGGCAGGCTTTGAGCGTCCACGTCGGGTAGAGGGAAGAAAGCGTCGGGCTCGGAAACCCGGACGCCCAGCTCGCGCCCGCAGGTTTCGAAGACGAAGTCGAGAGCCAGCGGCCCCGTGACGCCCACCGGCTCGCCGCCGCCCAACGCCGCGCGCCGGGCAATCTCGTCCATCATGCGCCGCCAGAAGGGGTGGCCGGGAGCCGAGGCCATGATCGCGTTGCAGGCCAGGGTAGGCTTGTTGCGCCGCTTTCGCGCGTGCGCTTCGGGCTCGGCGCCGAGCACGCACTCGCCCGCCTCGGCCAGGAAGCCGTCCAACGGACGGAGCGGCTCTACGTCCAAGTCGACGTACACGCCCCCGAAACGCAGCAGGTAGAGGCAACGAACCATGTCGGCGCGGTAGATCTCGCGCGTGAACGAGCGGTAAAGGCCGTACAGCTCCGGAAACTCGTCGCGCACGAAACTGTCATTCTGGGCGTCGGTCCACAGCCGGTATTCGAAGTCGGGGTGCAGCGCGCGCCAGCGAGCTTGAAAGCCCGCTAGAGGCTCGGGCACATCCGCGCACTTCCACGTCTGATGCAGGATACGAGGAATAGGCACATTTTCGATTTTGCAGTTCCCATGCCAACGGTTTCCCACTCCTCGGTCTGACTGCGGTAGTTGGCAGCTGTCGTTCAACCACGTCTAGGAGTAAGGTCGATAGGTGTCGAGAAGCGGCGCAATCGAACGGTGGATGAGCCTTGGGACAGCGTGAAATTCGGATACTGATGCTGGAGCTCGACGGAGGAACGGCGCGCGCCACCCTCCACGCCGCAACCGACCTGGTGCTGGTGGTCGCCGACTCGTTCGCGCGCGCCACCGAGTTGCTGCGCACGAGCCGCGCGGACGCGGTCGTGGTCGCGCTGGCGGTGCCGGCCCCCAACGACGCGGCGGCGCTGAAGGAGCTGGTGACCGCCGCGCGCGGCATCCCGGTGATGCTGGTGTCGGAGCCCGTCGCCGAAGAACCGGCGACCCAGCTGCTGAAGGCCGGCATCAACGGCTACCTGTTCGCGCAAGACGCGCGCTTCTTGCCCACGAGCGTGCGCGAGCTGGTGCGTGGCGGCGTGCCCATGTCGCCGCCGGTCTCGCGCTTGGTGCTCCAACGCGCCCGTAGGAGCTCGTCCACCATGGCCGCCGTCCGACCCGAGAGCGCCGCCGCGCAGAACCTGCTCAGCGCCCGCCAGCGCGAGATTCTGGCCCTGCTCCAGCGCGGCCACAGCTACGACGACATCGGCGTCGCGCTAGGCCTGAGCGTCAACACGGTCCGCAGCCACCTGCGCATCATCTACGAGCGCCTGGGCGCCGCCAGCAAAGTCGAAGCGGTCATGATCGGCATGGAGCTCGGCCTGCTCGAACGCGCCCGCTTGGCGTAGTGTGACGAGCGGCAGCGGAGCGGACCGAGATTTTTTCACAGGGAGGACGGGAGGGCGAGACAGAGGCGAGAATTTTGGGGTACGCGCTGCCGCCAGCGAGTGTGCAGCAGCGTCGCGGGCTCAGCCTCCAGCTTTCTCTCGAGGGAAATATTTTTGGTTTTGGTCCTCCAAAAACAAAAATGCGTTCTCGCCTCCCGTACCTCCCGTCCTTGTATAAAGAAGGTCGACGGAAACAGGGGTGTGGGGCTAAGAAAGACTACTGCGCGGCAGGCCGACTTCGTCCTGGTTCGAAGAAACCGACAGGGAGCATGGGCCGCCG
>Ga0068855_100000430_pt1 | contig 51996 bp, 50 predicted proteins | sample KBSCornC52_FD_66592 | JGI IMG/M metagenome (GOLD analysis project Ga0068855, IMG submission 66592) | Corn rhizosphere microbial communities from Kellogg Biological Station, Michigan, USA - KBS Corn C5-2 | ecosystem: Host-associated > Plants > Roots > Rhizosphere > Soil ... | reverse complement strand
CTTACTGGAAGATAGCCATGCAACTGCATCTGCCGCCGAGCTTCTTCGCGGGACACCATAAACCATTGGTAAGATTTTGGCCTGCGTTTGCGCGCACGAGGTTCAACATGAATCCGTTGGGCAATCCGGCGGCGCCTAATGCCACGAGCCCAGAATGTTTCGCCGCGGAGATGTTCGTACATACGGAGCATGGGACGGTAGAAATTGACCGGCTCGCCGTGGGTACACGGGTGTTGTCCAGGTCCGAGACAACCGGCGAGCAGACGTATTGCCGCGTAGTCAAGAAATTCGTCTACGAGAAAAAACAGGCACTCGCCCTCGAGTACGTGGTGCGTCGCATCGGGGTACTCCAGGATGCCGTATGAGGCACTCCTGAAGTTTGCCCCATCAGGACTAACGCTTGTAGCGTAGGCCCAGCTTCCACATGCGCCCGACGGGGTCGAAGAGGACGCTGCTGCCTGTACCATTCGCGCCGGGCACCCGCGGAGGATCGACATTGGCTACGTTATCCACGCCACCGTACACCGTAAAACTGCTGGTGGCGGAAGCCGATATTTCGTACTGGGTAATGAGATCCAGATACAGCGCGGACTTCACGTGGTTGTTATTCGAGCTGGCGGGATTGGTGATGCTGTACCCCGGCTGATCCGGACCGATGAACGCGACGTTATAAATGCCGGCCGGAATGAAGCGACTGTGCAGTGAAGTGCTGAACCCCCCATCGACCCAGTTGATGAGTCCATCCAGGGTGTAGCGGGGGATGCCCGGCATGGTGCCTCCACGCACACCCGTCTGCCCCGCCCTGTCCAACGTGCCGGCAGAATCGATCGTGATCAGATTGGCCACGTACGTCCCCAACAACCGGAAGCTCATGTTGCCCAGGGGGCCCAGCGGCTGACGGTACGCGAGCTCGAGATCCGTACCCTTGGTGATCTGCCGCGCAACGTTCTCGAGAACGTCGTTGATTTGCGTGATGACGCCGTTGTTATCCCGGGTGATCAGGGAACAGAATTCAGTCGCGCCCTGGTAGCAACGGGTAGCGATGGTCTGTGCGCCAAGAGTGCTGATAGAGCCCGTGATATCGATGTCATAGTAGTCAATCGAGAGCTGCAAGCGGCCTGGCCAACCCTCGACAGCCGGCTGCACGACGAACCCTGCTGTCCAGGTATCGGCCACTTCGGGTACAAGCGTGGGGTTTGCACCGGAGACCACGACCGGATTGGTCTGCAGGCCGCCGCGGGCCGGGTCATTCAGGATGCCGAAGCCCGTCGTGTTGGGTCCGAACAGCTCGCTGACATTGGGCGCGCGGATGTCCCGCGACTTGGTGCCGCGGATCTTGAACGACTCGATCACCTGCCAGGTGAGCCCTAGCTTATGCGTGGTGGTGCTTACGCTCGATGAGCTCGTTGGACTGCTTCGATCGTAGTGAGTGCGGCGGATTGCCCCGTTGAATTCAACGTTACGGGCGAGGGGCACATCCTTGAGTAAGGGGATGACAGTCTCCGCATACCCCTCCGTGACGCTCACCTTGCCGTTGATATTTTGTGCGTTGTTCGTGAAGAACCCCGGCGGGGCCTGTTCTGAAATCGAGTCCGCCGAGCCGTCGAGTTTGTCGCTGCGATACTCCACACCGCCCGCGAGGGAAACCGGGCCCGCCCAGGTTGAGAACGGCTCACCCTGTACATTCCCGGCGACGACGTGCTCGGTTGTGAGGTCGGTTTGCACCGAAGTCCCCGTCACGTACGCCTTGGCTGCCTGGCTCACCTGGTTGCCGAATGGGTTGAGGGGCACGCATCCCGGCTTCGTCACTGTAACCTGGTTTGCACGGCAGACGATCTGCCCGCCTGGATTGCGCACGGCATCCAGCGCGCTCGAGATGTTGGCGGTGATCACGTCGTTATCCGCGTCGAGCTCGAACTGGTTGTGCCCATACTGGTAATACGCATCCCAGGTCCAGGAGCCGGCAATCTTACCTTTCAGTGACAACACGGCGCGCCACAGATCGTTCTTGGAGCGCAGTAATGGGTTGCCGATATCTGCGAAATTGCGGCCGAGGTTGAACGAGGAGATATGGTTCGCCGCCATGATGCCCGGAATGTTCAGCGCGGGATCGGTCGATGTGGGGAGGTAAGCATTGTCGCTGCGGATGGGAATGGCGACGCTGCGGTATTGCGTCCCAGCGCCATGGGCGAGCAAGTGCCCGTACGACACGTCCAGTGCGCCCTGTAGGCTGTCGGTCAATTCGTAGGTACTTCGTGTGTATGCCAGGTAGCGCTCGTTCGGCGCTACAATTGGAAGCCCTTGAAAGTAGCCATCCTGGCCGTGCCCCTCGCCGCCCACCATAAACAGGGAATTGACGAGCGAGCCGTATTGGAACCGCCGGGGGGTGCCGTCAGGGTTGAAGGTTATGCCGTGCAATGGCCCGGTTGAGTTGATGACGCCGGTCGGGGAAATTGTCGAGGGGTTGACGTTTGGCAGGATGTCGTTTGCCGGCAATCCGTGGCTGCCGGCTGGAGCGTTGCCAAAATTCAGCCAGCCCTCCGAGCACCACAAGCGCACTTCGCAGTCCCCCACTCCCCGGTCGTCCTCAAACTCGACGGCGCCGATGAAGTGGCCGCGGCCGCCGAACAACCCGGTGCCGCCCGCGAGACTGGCCGAGGTCGTCTTGTTGTCGCCCCGACTCGATTGGCCGTATTCCAGCGAGCTTTTAATGCCCTCGAGCTTCTCATCCAGGATGAAGTTTACGACACCGGCTACGGCATCGGAGCCGTAAGCGGCGGAGGCACCACCGGTTACGACCTCAGCTCGCTGCAGGAGCGAGCTCGGAATCATGTTGGTGTCGACTGTCGCCTGCGTCGTCGATGGGGTGAAGCGCTTGCCGTCGACCAGAACCAGGGTGCGGACTGCTCCCAGCCCGCGCAGGTCCAAGATGCGGCCGCCAACATAGTTGGCGGCCGCCCCGAGGCCCGTGGAAGCCGGTGTATTGGTCGGCCTGAAGGCGGGCAACTCGTTCAGCAGATCTCCTATATTGGTCGTCGCCCGTTCTTCGATACGGTCTGCACCGACCACGCTTACCGGAGTGGGCGCTTCGAACCCTCCCCGGGAGATTCGCGATCCGGTGACGACGACGCTCTCGAGCTTTTCTTCCGGGGCTGCGTCCGTGGCGGACGCAGGTGCCGCCTGAACAACGGATGTTGGCGGTGTCGCGGCAAACAGCACCGCGGGTGCCATGACAGCCAGTGTGACTATAGCTACCCGGGCGTACGAAAGCTCATTCCGGGCGAGACACAGTCTCACGTGCCGCGCGATATTCATCGTTGTTTCCCCCCTGGCCCACCGCCACTCATCCAGTGCGGCAGACGCAATCCATAGCATGCTAACGAAGCTATCGATAGGGTGCTAACGATCTGTCACAAAGTCAAGGAGTGCCCGATCACCGCACGAGTTAGCCGACATTCACCGGTGGCTCACCCCGCCCCATTCCTGCGCCGCAGACCCTGTGTCGCAGCCCGGACGCGCGATGAATGCAGGCTCCTGCGGAGTGCCGCGCACGCGCTCGCCCAACACCTCGTATAGATCGAATCCGGCATCGACGAAGACAGTGGCCGCCCGTTTTATCGCCACAGCTCGTCGCCGTGGCGTCTCCATCCAGACAGACGTCAAAGTTGAATGTATTGAGGAGAATGAGGGCTGCGTATCAGGTGTCAGGTTGAGCAATGGCGCCACCATACCCTACGATGTGGTGATCACTGGCATAGGTATCGTACCCGCCGTGACGCCTCTGATTGCCGCTGGCGCTGCCGGGACCAACGGAGTTGATGTCGACGAGCACTGCCGCACCTCTCTGGTTGATATCTTCTCAATTGGGGACTGCGCCGCACACTGCAACAAGTTCGCCAACGGGGCCCGAGTTCGACTCGAGTCCGTGCAAAATGCAACCGATCAGGCCGCCGTAGTGGCGAAAGTAATCATCGGCGCACGAGTCACCTATGACTCGGTGCCCGGGTTCTGGTCGATTCAATATGATCTGCGGCTTCAAACTGTGGGGCTGTCGATGGACTATGACAGAGCGCTATTGTGGGGAAATATCGACCAGCGCTCCTTCTCGGTCATCTACATCAGGGCCGGCCGTGTCATCGCCCTCGATTGTGTCAACGCTGCAAAGACTATGTGCAGGGCCGAGCGCTGGTTGCTGATGGTACTAAGGTGCCTGAGGACAAACCCCGCGACCATTCCGCCTGCCGGCATGGCCGCAGAGATCAAACACGCCGGCATGGCACGCGCTCGTTGCGGACCGAAGGACTGCACGTCCAGACAGAGCGACTGCGCAATCGGGGGCGCCAGAAAACCCATCGACTGTGCATCGTATCGTGCATGACCGTGGAAATCGTCGCGTGGAACAATCCCTCGTGAATGATCAGGCGCGTACCGGGGACACTCGGCCAGCAGCGGCTCTTGCACAGCGGACTGGCAACGCAGGCGGGTCAGATGGCTTCTGCCTGTGTCGAAAAGATCTTTTACGCCGGCGGTACCACCGGAGCCAAGCGCGGATCCCGACTGAATCGGTATTACCGCGACATGGCGACCTACCGCACGCATCCTATCGCGCAGTATGCGACCGCCACCGAAGCGATGGGCCAGGCGTACTTCGATTTGCCGATTCCGATGTTAGAAGCAGTGGGTGGCGCCCGCAGCAAGCGGACATGACCCTTCGGTGTTTGCCTATCCTTTCCGCATGCATATGCGTCTCACGATGGGAAGGACTAAACCCGGCGACTGGCACGAGTTCGAATCGGACTATCGTCAGTATATCGAGGGACGGCCCGCCCCGCGCGCGTGAAATTCTGCAGCGAGTGTGGCTCCAGTCGCGTGCAAATGACGATGCCATATGGAGATATAGGGGTCCGCCACATTTGCGAGACCTGCGGCTGCATTCACTACTCGAGACATAGTATGGTGGCCTGCTGCATCGCGACCTGGGAAGACCAGATCCTGCTGTGTCGACGGGCGATCGAGCCGAACCGAGGTCAGTGGACCGTTCCGGGCGGCTATGTGGAAATCGGTGAGACCTTACAGGAAGCGGCCGCGCGTGAGATGCGTGAAGAAGCCCACGCGGAAGCGGCCGAGTTACGTTTGTTGGCGTTATACAACCTGCCGATGTTCTCCGAGGTCTATGCCATATTCGTGGCGCCGCTGAAGAGTGCGGAAATAGCGCCGGGTCCGGAAAGCCTGGAAGTCGCGCTGATACCGCCCCTTGAGATCGACTGGCAGGCCCTTGCCTTTCCAACGGTACGAGAAGCGTTACGACAGTGGCTCGCTGCGAGCCGCTCCCAGGTTGATGTGGCGGACTTCTTGTGGGGGCCCGATGGTGGTGTGCGGGTTCGTCGTCACGTTTGAATGAGCATCTTCAGCGTCATCAACCTGTCTAACGCGGGTCACTCCTGTTCGCCCACCTCGAAATCGACGACGCGTCGCTCGGCGCGCAGCGGCCCGATGAGCGCGCGCAACTCCTGGTGCAACGGATGGGATTCGTAACCGCGTAGCGCATCCCAGCTATGGAACTCGCAACAGAGCACCAGATCGGAGGCATCGGTGGAGTCCGCCTGATTGAAGCCTATCCACGCTCGCAGCAACCCGGGAACGCCGGCGCGCAAGGCTGCAAGGTTGCGCTCGATATTGCCCATCGCGTCGGCATGCATGCCGTTTCCGAGACGACTCTTCAGCCGCCACATGACAACGTGACGAATCACGGCCAAATCTCCCTCTGCCATGAGGTGTGCCTCATGCGGCCAGCGCCATGAAAATGTGACCGTCCCGGATCTCAATGGGCACGCTGTCGAGACTCATCCCCACCGCCGGACCCTCAACGCAGTACCCATCCCGCAGCCGGAATATCGCGCAGTGGTACGCGCACATGATCCGTCCGCCTCCCAACACCAGGAACTCTCCGGGTCGCGAGTTCAGCGGCAGCGAGAAGTGCGGGCAGCAGTTGACGTACGCCTTCACGGCGAGACCCGATCGGTAAAGCAGCATGGTGAACGCATCTTCCCCTGCGCCGTAACGCAGCTCGGTGCACACACCGTCGGGCACGTTCTCAAGCGCGCAGAGCCGTTGTCCGGGTGCCGGCGCGTGCCGGTGGGTGTGCCAAGTCATCGCGCCGGCGCAAAGCCGTCCGATCGCGAGCGGCCATACGGACGCATCGAGCTACGCTCAGAATTCGATCGGGTATGGCTTGAGCTTGCCCGAGTCGTACATTTCAGGCAGTCCTGGCGTAGCGTTTTCCCACACCAGCAACATGGAGCGCTTGCGTGAGTGACCCTGATGGCGAATGTCAGCGGGCATCGCGGCGACATCGCCAGCCTTCATCAACACTTTCGCGCGCGGCGCGCCGGTGTTCTTGTCCTCGATCTCCCACTCGATCTCATCGCTCAGCTGGATGAACCACTCCACACGATCGTTGCCATGCTTGATGGGCAGCGTGTACTCCTCCGTCGTCGGACAGAAGAGGCTACGACCGCACACCGATGACACGGATGGATTCCATGTGACATCAGAGCGCGAAAGATAGGCGAAGAGACTGAACGCGTGCACCTCGTTCTCGAACCCAGGCTCGGCGTGGATCTCGGGCTCCTCCTGAGAGACGTCGGCGAATGCGCGGTTGACAGGATATCCGTTCTCTTCCTTACGCAGCTCAGCGTCGCCGGGCAAACCGGGCATCCGTTTGCAGGCCTGCCGCTGGCGGTCAATGGCACCGCGATTGTTGCCGTGCTTGGTGCCTTGCCAGCTCTTGCTGGTCTCGTCCGGGGCGGCGAATGGGTCGAAGCCCTCGTTCGTCCAGTCGTCGAGTATGGCCTTGAAGGTCGCCATGATCTGCGGAGTCTCGAAGACTTCCGTCAGATCCAGGCCCTGGTCGCGGTATGCGCCGTAGTAGCGGCCGGCGTACAGCTCAACCTTGCCGTACAAGTTGCGCGTGCCGACCACGGCATCGAAATTCACCCAGCCATAGAAAAAACCCCAGGCCACATCACGCATCATGGCGCGCAGAAACGCGTCTGCCGACATGGTGTGCGACATCTGTTTGCCTTGGGCCTGCCAGCTGATGCGCGCGAAATATTCATCGCGCGTGAAATTGAAGCTCCCGAGGGAGAAGCTGCGATAGCCAGTGCGGTCGTTCGGCGGCGAGGCCTGCACCGATGGCTCGATAATGGATTGCGAGTTCATGATTCGTCCTCAACCGGTTACTTGTAACAAATCTCAGGCCATTTCTGCACGGACAGCTCGCCGAGAAGCGTCTGCAGCAGCAGCACGCCGGGTTTGCCGGCTCGGAAGCGATACGCCGCACCCTTCGGCAGCAGGGCCTGATGACCGCGCTTGCATTTGATGTAGCCCATCTTCTTGCCCACCGGATCGCCGCGCAAACGCACCGTGCCTTGCTTATCGGCCGGCACGATCCGCTCCGGAGCGTCGAGCTTCACGAGCTCCACCACGACCTCGCCGTCCATCACCACCGCGAACTCATCATGCGCGGCCGTGTACCAGTCGGAGGTACCTTCGGCGCGCAAGGTCTCAATGACGTAACCGAGGTTCATCGCGACAACGACCTTCTCATACGGCCTGGAGTGCGCGGCGACGTCGAAGACGTTGGAGAATGCGTAGTGCTTCGGATCGCCGCTGATGATCTCGAGACTGCCTTTGGCGTAATCGTCGAGCGTTGCGAAAATCGTTTGAAACGAGCTCATAAAAATGCCTGCTCACTTACCATACGGTTCCGAATTGGAGAGTCATCAGCGTGCAGGTGACGGATCAGCGCGCCCATGAGCACTTTCACGCGCGGGTTGGGGGTGTTCTCAATGCGCTCGAGCACAGCACGGGTGATGGTGTTCTCGTCGAGGTTGGTCACGCGACGCCTCTCATTGCGGCCGAGCGCCTTCATACGCACGCTGCAGCAGGTCGCGGATCAGACTACGTTCGATGGGCCGCGGGTTCCAGTATGGGTTTGCCACGGCGAGGTCTGACGCACGATCGAGATCCTCCGCGCGCATGCCAATGTCGCGTAACGCGTAGGGAGCGCCTTGAGCTCGTGCCAGGTCGTACAAGCCGGGGGCGGCGGTACTTGTTTCCAGCGCACGCGCAATTCGGGTCATGGCAACCGGGGCGGCGGAGGCGTTGTACGCAATGGCGTGCGGCAGGATGACGGTGTGCACTTTTGCGTGGGGCAAGTTGAAGGTGCCGCCGAGCGTGTGGCACAGCTTGTGATGTAAAGCCATACCGACGTTACCCAGCACGGTGCCGCATAACCACGCACCATAAAGAGCCTGCGAGCGCGCCTCCAGGTCTCGCGGATGCGCACGCAGCGCAGGCAAGGCTGCCGCAACGGCCCGGATCCCTTCTGCGGCAATCAGGTCCATGATGGGGTTGCCGTCTTTTGAATACAGGCCTTCGGCGGCGTGCGCAATTGCGTTGATGCCGCTGGTGACACTCAACGCGTAAGGCAAGCCGAGCGTGAGCTCGGGATCGTAAATCACCGTACGCGGCAACACGCGTGGATCCTTTCCCGTGCGTTTGACTCCGCCTTCCGTCAGGCCATAGATCGGCGTGACTTCAGAGCCGGCGTACGTCGTCGGAATTGCAATGATCGGCAACCCTGACTCGAGCGCGATCGCTTTGCCGAGCCCGGTGGTCGAGCCACCGCCAATCGCCACCGCGCAGTCTGCGCCGAGGCGCTGCGCCTGTACGCGTGCCTCGCGCGCGGTCTCGATCGGCACATGCATGACCGCCTTCGCGAAAACGCCAATCGCCCGCTGGCCGAGGTGCTGCGCGACGCGCTCAGCATCGGCAGCCTGCTCCGGCGTCGACAGAACCAGCGCTCGCTGCGCGCCGAGCAAATCAATTTCGCGAGGCAGATGCTGCAATACGCCTGCGCCGAACACGATACGGGTGGCCGACGCAACGTAGAGAAATTCTTTCATGCAGTTGCTCGCACGCGCACCGGCCCGCTAGCGCGGATACCACGCAGGGATGCGCGCATCGACGTTCACCCAGACGGACTTCGCCTGGGTGTACTCCCGCATTACTTCGAATCCCATTTCCCGGCCATAGCCGGACAGCCCAACGCCGCCAAAGGGCGAGGCAGGGTGAGCGCGCTTGTAACAGTTGATCCACACCATCCCGCTGCGCATGTCCCGCGCGAATCGATGCGCACGCGCGATATCCCGCGTCCAGAGCCCGCTGCCGAGGCCGTACTCGGTGCTGTTTGCAATCGAGAGCGCGTCCTCATCGTCGCGGAAGGTCAGGACGGTAATGAACGGTCCGAACACTTCTTCCTGAGCGATGCGATCCCTATATGTCTTCGCCCGCACGATCGTGGGCTCGACATAACAACCCTGCGCAAGGACTGTGTCCCGCGGCGCCACGCCGCCGGATAGCACGGTTCCACCCTCTTCGCGTGCAATCGCCACATAGTTCAGCACTCGATCGCGATGCTGGATGCTCGTGAGCGGGCCCATCTCCGTGAGCGGGTCGAGTGGATTGCCGAGCCGGATCGTTCTCGCGAGACTGACGAAACGTTCGAGGAACTCGTCTGCAATACGCTCGTGAAGCAAAAGGCGCGCGCCCGCGATGCACGCCTGGCCCTGATTGTGAAAGATGGCGAATGCCGAGCCGTTGACGGCCGCGGTGAGATCCGCATCCTCGAAGACGATGTTGGCGCCTTTGCCTCCGAGCTCCAACTGTACTTTTTTGAGGTTACCCGCCGAAGCGGCAACGACGCCCTTGCCTACGCGCGTCGATCCCGTGAATGCGATTTTTGCAATGCCTGGGTGCTCCGCGATGTGTTGGCCCGCCACACTCCCGAGGCCAGGGATTACGTTTACGACGCCGTCGGGAAAGCCCACTTCCGCCATCAACTCTGCGATGCGCAGCGACGTTAGCGGTGTGATCTCCGAAGGCTTCATGACTACGCTGTTGCCCGCCGCGAGTGCTGGCGCCATTTTCCAGCTCGTGAACATCAGCGGGAAATTCCATGGAACGATCTGGCCCACGACGCCAACCGGTTCACGCAACAGATAGTTGAGAAAACCTGCATCGACTGGAATTACGCTGCCTTCGACTTTGTCCGCCATGCCGCCGAAGTAGCGGAAGCACAGTGCTGTGCGTGGCACGTCGAGCCCACGTGAATCGCGCAGCGGATGCCCTGTATCGAGCGACTCGAGGCGCGCCAGCTCGTCCGCGTTCTCCTCGATCTTGTCAGCGAGCTTCAACAGCAATCGTCCCCGTTCGCTGGCGCTAATGCGTGCCCACGCGGGCTGTGCTGCCGCCGCCGCCGCCACCGCTCGGTCTACATCCTCGCGGCCCGCCGTTGCTACATCGGCGATCGGCGAATTGTCGTGAGGATTGAGTGTCGCCAGTGTTTCACCACTCGCGGCCGCGACGAACTTTCCGCCGATGAACAGAAGGTGCGGAATGGGGCGTTTGAGCCCGGCGGTGGCCTGAATCCGGGCGAGGCGTGCACCATCATTCACAGTCACGAAGGAAAACCTCAAATCGCCAATGGAGACGAGTGCGGGTGTATTGCGAGCTAGTTTAGCCAGAGAAAATGGCGTTATCATTCGCGAATCGCAAACACCGCGGTTGCGGACAGGCGCTAATCTCAGGGGTCGCTGGCACGCGTGGATAGATTCCTTTGCATTCAGGCTTTCGTGCACGTGGCACAGAGTCAGAGCTTCGCCAACGCCGCGCGTCAGCTCGGGGTCACTCCCTCAGTAATTACGAGCCGTGTCAAACAGCTCGAGAATTTCATCGAGGCGCCGCTTTTCCATCGCTCGACGCGCACGGTCACGCTCTCTGAAGCCGGCGTGACATTTTTTGAAGAGTGCGCCGAGCTCATCACTCAGATCGACTCTGTCACGGATCGTATGCGGCTCGCGCAAGCGACGCCGAGCGGCATGTTGCGCGTGCAAGTGCTGCCGGGCTTCGCGCTCGGCCACCTCGGCCGCGCAATCAAGGACTTCAGTGCCGCCTATCCAGACATCAACATCGACATCACGGTGAGCGACAAGGCAGCGAACCCGGTGGACGAAGGGTACGACGTGGCGTTCCATATCTTCCGTCCCGGCACAGAGACACTCATCGAGCGTCCTTTGTTTGCCGTGCGCCGGGTTTTCTGCGCCTCCCCGCAATATCTGAAGAAGGCTGGATTGCCGCAGCGTCCCGCGGATCTGCTCGGACATCCGCTGGGCATCTATTCGGGCTACCCTACCCGCAATCGCTGGCTTTTCCGCCGCGGGGATGAGTCGATCACGATCGAGCTGCCCGCGAAAATCCGCAGCAACTCCGTTCACCTGTTGCATGATTTCGCGCTCACTGGGGGAGGCATCACGTGCCTGCCGACGCTCGTGTGCGGCCACGACCTGATGCAACGGAACCTTGTGCCCCTGCTCACGGACTATGAGCTGCCGGCCCTCGAGCTGCTGGCGATCTATCCCACCACGCAGCGACGCGCGGTGAAAGTAAAACTCTTCGTAGACTTCATCGCGAAGCGCTTCTCGGGCGAACCCGAATGGGATCGGGCGCTCCGCAGCCTGTCGCCAAAGCCGATGTCCGCTGCGCCCTCAAAACCAACATGACGAGCTCGCAGCCGGCCTGAACGATTGCCGAATCCCGAGCGCGAAGCAGTCGCGAACTCGGTATTTGCGTTTGACGAACAATGCCTGACGCGGCGACGTTAGACTTTCGTCCCCGAACCGTACAGTATATCCAACGACCAACATGAAGAACTTTTTGGTCGGTCTCATTGCCGGCGCCGCATTGGCGGCGCTGGGTTTTTTGCGGAAGCGGGCCGCCCGAAGAACGAAATGGCGTTCAAGATCATTGCGACCTGCGATTACGTCATCGCCGTGCATCGCACGTATATGCCCGATCCGCAGAAGAACGGCGATTACTACACGGCATTCGACTACGAGTTGTGGCGTATCAAAGACGGAAAATTCGCCGAGCACTGGGACAGTCAAAGAATTCCCACGCCGGTACCGGAGCTCATGCGTGTGCCGTTACGGAAGGTCAACTCTCAATGACAAGCCAAACCCAGGGGGGATCAAATGTATACACGCCCAGGAACTTGCAGTTCTACTGACCTACCTGCCTGCCTATCGCTCCTGGAACAACGACGGCACGCTATTGGTGTACGGTACAAATGGAATACTGACTCAGCCGCTGAGCACGCCCAAGGATGACTTTGTCACGCAGGAGCTGCGCTTGGCTTCCAATCCGGATTCCACTTTGATGCATCGAATCGGCAGTGCTGGGCAATCTGAACGCCACCTGGGCAGCGGCCACGAACATTTCCTTGACCGGCTACGTCCGCAATGTGGCCGACCATCAGTACATCACCAAAACCACCTATGGCTCCGGTGTCTATCAGCCGGTTCTGAACGATCCGCGTACCTATGGTGCGGTGCTGAACGTAATTTCTGAACGAAATGCGACCCGCGTAATACGTAAGCGGCTGGTTCAGTGGCAACTGCAACAGATTCGAGTCCTTATACTCGTCGACGAATTCTGTGAGATGCACTCCGCGCAGATCGTAAAGTGGCGGTCAGTCCGACACGGTCAGTCCGACCGCCCACGACGACCCCGCAACGGGAGTTTCAAAACGGCGGCATCTTCCCTGCCGCCCACAGCCTGGTAATAGCCACGCCGCATGCCAACTTGGTCGAAGCCGAGCGAGAGATATAAGCGGATGGCGGCCGTATTCGACGGCCGCACTTCCAGAAAAGCCTCGCTCATCCCGGCCGCAGCGCCCCGGTCGAGCAGATACTCGAGCATGCGGCGGCCGATACCCTGACAACGGAAGCCGGCATCCACGCACAGGTTCAGGATATGCGCTTCGCCCGCGCCCACGCTCATGACGCCGTAGCTAATGAGCCGTCCGCCCGAGATCGCTACACGGCAGACATAGCCCACCCGGAGGCAGTCGCGAAAGATACCCTCGCTCCACGGGAACTGGTACGAGGCTCTCTCGAGCGAGACCACGCCCGTGACATCTGCTTCCGTCATAGGACGGATTACGACGTCAGGTGCGGACTGAACCAGCTCAGGAGAGGTCGCCATTGGTACCCACGCGGCCCGTCAGTTCTCTGAATACGCTGCGCGCGAACTTCAGGTCTTCCCACGCTTTCCGCTTATCCGCGGGCGTGCGCAGGAGATACGCCGGATGATACGTCACTATCAGCGGAGTGTTCAGCTCGCCAAAATAGTGCACCTTGCCGCGAAGCCGGCCTAAAGGCATGTCCGTGCTCAGCAGATTCTGGGCCGCGATACGCCCTACGGCGAGCATGAGCCGGGGCTGCAGGAGCGCAATCTGTCGCATCAGGTAAGGCAGGCAGGCTGCGACTTCCTCCGGCTTCGGGTCCCGGTTGCCCGGCGGCCGGCTCTTCAGCACGTTGGCAATGTAGACGCTCGTCCCTCGATCCAGGCCTATGGCGCGCAGCATGGCATCCAGGAGCTGGCCCGCGCGCCCCACGAAGGGCTCGCCACGGCGGTCTTCCTCGGCTCCGGGCGCCTCGCCAATGACCATCCAATCTGTCCGTTCGGGACCTACGCCCACGACGCCCTGGGTGCGGGTCTTGTGGAGACTGCATTTGGTGCAGGCAAGGATTTCCGTTCGCAGTGCTACCCACCCGCTCGCGTTGTCGTTGTCCCCGGCGTCAAGCGCACGGGGCGCGCGCATGCCCCCAGCACTCGGCGATATCATCGGGCTCAGCGACTCTGCCGCACTCAGCGACTCCACCGGCGCAATGGACTCGGCCGGTACAACCGGCTCAATGCGGGTAACCCGCCCGGCCAGCGGGCCATCGGCGCGGGGCACCCAGACATCGATGCCCATCGCCTCCAGGTAATGATTGCGTCGACTCGCGTCCACCGCGGACTAGCCCGCACCCGGAGCAGGCGCACCACGCGCCAGACGCCGTAACCGCCGGCCTATCCACAACAGCGGCGCCGACAGCGCATAGGTACCGAACATCGACAGCAGCATGGTGGCCGGATCGAGCGCAATGAGCACGAAGAACAGCGGCACGAGCAGGATATAGACGAACCTGATGCGCCGGTCGAGGTTGAACTGCTTGAAGCTCGGGTAGCTGAAGCTGCTCACCATGAGCCCTCCGGCACTGGCGGTGACCAGGAATGCGCCAATGAGTCCTGTCAGACCGGGCTCCGGCCAGAAGCTGGCAAACCAGATGAATGCCGCGACGATGGCCGCGGCCGACGGGCTCGGCAGTCCTTCGAAATAGCGTTTGTCGGCCGTCGCCGAGCGTGCATTGAAACGGGCCAGCCGCATTGCCGCGGCCGCCGCATAGATAAAACACGCCAGCCAGCCGAAGCGGCCCCAGAATCGGCCAAATTCGGCGATCCGGACCACGCCCCACTGGTAAGCGATGATGGCCGGGGCGAGACCGAAGGCCACCATGTCCGCCAGGCTGTCATATTCCTTGCCGAAAGCGCTCTCGGTACGGGTCAGCCGCGCCAGGCGCCCATCGAGCGTATCGAAGATCATGGCCACGAACACAGCCTTGCCGGCCGCATCGAAATGCTTGTCGATGGCCGCCACGATGCCGTAGAAGCCCGAGAACAGGCATGCCGTGGTCATGAGGTTCGGCAGCAGGTAGATGCCCTTGCGCCGCGGCTTGGCGCCCTCCGGGGCGCTGCCGATGATTTCCTGGTTTTCCGGCTCCACAGTCGTTTCGAGCTCTCTTTAGACGGTGGCCGCATCTTATCAGGCATGGGTAGCTGTTAAGATGCCACCCCCTTTTTACCCTTAGGCTGAAGCACCTGCGATGAGGCTGTCCCAGTATCCCATCAACACCGCCAAGGAGACCCCGGCCGAGGCCGAGATCCTCAGCCATCAGCTGATGCTGCGCGCGGGCCTGATACGCCGCCTTGCGGCGGGCCTCTACAGCTGGTTGCCCATGGGCCTGCGGACCCTCCGGAAGGTGGAGCGCATCGTTCGCGAGGAGATGAACCGCGCGGGCGCCCTCGAGCTCATCATGCCGGTCTTCCAGCCGGCCGAGCTATGGCAGGAATCGGGCCGCTGGAAGGAATACGGCCCCGAGCTCCTGCGGGTCAAGGATCGGCATCAGCGTGACTTCGTGGCAGGACCAACTCACGAGGAAGTCATCACTGACATCGCGCGCCGCGAGCTGAAAAGCTACCGCCAGCTACCGGTAAACTTCTATCAGATCCAGACGAAGTTCCGCGATGAGGTGCGGCCGCGCTTCGGGGTCATGCGGGCGCGCGAATTCATCATGAAGGACGCGTACTCGTTTCACGCCGATGAAGCCTCACTGCAGGAAGGCTATCGGTCGATGTACGACGCCTACACGCGGATCTTTACCCGCACCGGCCTTACTTTCCGCGCGGTGCGCGCCGACTCCGGAGCCATTGGTGGCGACGTCTCACAGGAGTTCCACGTCCTCGCCGACTCTGGCGAAGACGCGATTGCCTTCTCGGACGGTGATGACTACGCGGCTAACCTGGAAGCCGCCATCGCGTTGCCTCCAAGCGAGCCTCGGCCGGCCCCAGTGGAGCAGCTCAAGAAGATCCCGACGCCCGGTGCGAAGACCATCGAAGACCTGTCGCGCTTTCTGAAGGTCGAGCCGGCGAGATGTTTGAAGACGTTGATTGTCGACGGTGTGGATGACACGGTGGTCGCCCTCGTCATCCGCGGTGATCACGAGCTCAACGCCATCAAGGCGCAGAAGCTGCCCGGTGTCGTCAGTCCGCTGAAGATGGCGAGCCCGGAGAATGTGAGGAAGGCGACCGGCGCCGAGCCCGGCTACATTGGCGTCATCGGCCTGCGCTGCAGGGTCTACGTGGATCACGCGGCACTGGCGGTGGCCGACTTCATCACCGGCGCGAACGAAAAAGATATGCACTACGTGGGCGCGAACTGGGAACGGGACGTCCCCAGCCCAACGGCAGCGGATCTTCGCAACGTAGTGGAAGGAGATGCCAGCCCCGCGGGCAAGGGACGCCTGAAGATCGCGCGCGGCATCGAGGTCGGCCATATCTTCCAGCTGGGCCAGAAATACAGTGTGCCCATGAAGTCGGCCGTTCTGGACGAGGCCGGCCGCGAGGTCACCCTCTTCATGGGTTGCTATGGCATTGGTGTGACGCGCATCGTTGCCGCGGCGATTGAACAGAATCACGATGACCGCGGCATCATCTGGCCGGAGCCGATCGCTCCTTTCCAGGTGATTCTCGTGCCACTCAACCAGCACAAAGCGCCCCGGGTGCGCGAAGTTGCCGACCGACTGTATGCCGAGCTCACGGACGCCGGAATCGAAGTCCTGTACGACGATCGCGACGCCCGCCCCGGCGTTAAGTTCGCCGACGCCGAGCTGCTGGGCATTCCCCACCGTTTGGTGGTGGGTGAGCGCGGCCTGGAGAGCGGCAAGCTGGAGTATCGCGGCCGACGTGACACCGAAAGCACCGAGTTTCCTGTCGACAATGCAGTCGCTTTCCTTCGCTCGCGTATGGTCGGGTAGCGGCGCCGACCCTTCCTCTGGCGCCACGATGTTGCCGCGTGGGCTTGCGGCGCTGGTGGCCGGTTGTCTCATCGCATTCCTCGCACCGAACAGCGCGCGGGCCGACCAACAGCAGGACCCCGAGCTCAGGAGCGTCGTCCAGCGGGCCATCGGCGAAGCTCAATGCTTCACGGATCATTACGACTCGGCGGTGTGGTACACCTTGATGGAGCCGCGGCTGCGCCGCATCGTCAAGGAGAAGGACGAGCGGCTCGATATTCTGAAACAGGTCTACTGCGAGACACACCGGCCCGGAGAGATCCGCCTCCCGCCGGGCCTGGTGATGGGTGTCATGGAAGTGGAAAGCCGGTTCGACCGCTACGCCGTCTCCTCCGCGGCAGCCGTAGGCCTCATGCAAGTCATGCCCTTCTGGCCGGAGAAGCTCGGCATGCGGCGTTATGAGTTGGTTCGGATCGCCGCCAATATCAAGATGGGTTGTGCCATCCTGCGGTACTACCTGCAGTACGAGCACAATGACGTGCGCAAGGCGCTAGCCCGTTATAACGGCAGCATCGGGCGCCGCGACTATCCTGACAAGGTCATCTATGCCTGGACGAAGTGGAACGGCGCGGATGATCTGGGCTTTCCACCGTTGAAGGCAAGATCGACGGCGGCAGCACGTTAGGGGGCCGGTCCCGCGGCGCCCGGATGCCGTCCTTACTTCTTCTCCGGCGGAAGCATCTTCACGATCCCTTCGCGGCGCGAGTCCGCAGCGCCCTCGTAAGTGCCGTCGGCACGACGCACGACCGCGTGAAAGCCCGAGTTCTCGGCGCGCCCGGACCGTAACTCAATGCCGCGCTCGCGCAGTCCCGCCAACACGCCAGGCGCCAACCGGTCCAGCTCGCCGAAATAGTCATTGCCCCGGGCGATGAGGTTCGGCAGCTCGATGGCCTCCTTGATGGGCATCTTCCAGGCCAGCAACGCCACCAGCGCCTTGGCGTTGTAGTCGAGAATGGCCGAGCCGCCCGGTGAGCCGAGCGCCGCGACAAACTGTCCCTCGTGATCCAACACAATGACCGGCGACATGGAAGAGCGGGGTTTCTTGCCCCCCTTGATCTCGTTGGCCACCTCGTGTCCGCTCTCGTCGGTGGGCGAGAGAGAGAAGTCCGTGAGCTGGTTGTTGAGCACGAAACCGCCGACGATGCGGTTCGAGCCAAAGACTGACTCCACCGTCGTGGTCATGGACACCACATTGCCCGCAGCGTCGACGACGACAAAGTGACTCGTGCCGGCGGACTCGTGGGTCGCATCTTTCCCGCGTAGCGGCGCCGGAAGGGTAATCACCCCGGGCCCGGGCGCGGGCCCGGCCTTCTCGCCGATGAGTTGCGCCCGCAGCCGCAGGTAAGCGGGATCCAGCAAACGGTCGCTCGGTACCGGCACAAAATGGGGATCGTCGACGTAGTGATCGCGATCGGCATACATCAGGCGGCTCGCCTGCGCGAACAAGAACCACGCCTGCGGATCGTTGGGGCCGCGCTCGGCGATGTCGGTCCGCTCGAGAATGCCCAACATCTCGAGCAGCGTGACACCGCTCGATGGCGGCCGCGGCACACAGACAGTGAATTGCCGGTACGGACGGCACAGCGGCTCGGCCCAGTTTGACCGATAGGCAGCCAGATCCTTCAGAGTCATCGTACCGGGCAACGGCTGCTCTTGAGTGCGCTCGACGATTTCCGCTGCGATGCTGCCTTCGTAGAGCGCACGCGGACCCTCGTCCGCGATCCGCGTGAGGGTTTGCGCGTACGCGGGGTTTTTGAAAACATCGCCAGCGTTCAGCGGCTCCCCATTCGGCTTGGAAAACAACGCCCGCACCTCTGTGGTGGGCGGGAACGGCGAGCCTTCGCTGAGGTAGGAGGCCAGCCGCTCGGGTACTCTGAAACCCTGGGTCGCGGCGCGAATGGCGGGCTGAAAGAGCTCCTTCCAGGGCCGCACACCCAAGCGCGCATGCGCGGCCGACAACATTGCAATCGCTCCCGGAACCCCGGTGGAGCGCCCGCTGCGCACCGCCTCGACGAAAGGCAAGGGCTTGCCGTGCTCGTCGAGAAACATGTCAGGAGTTGCTCCGGCGGGTGCGGTCTCCCGGCCATCGATGGCGCTGACGACTCCGGTGCTCGCCTCGTAATACATCAGGAACGCGCCACCGCCAACACCTGAGCTCTGTGGCTCGACCAGACCTAGCATGGCCTGGATAGCCACGGCGGCATCGATCGCTTTCCCGCCCTTCTTGAGGATCTCCATTCCCGCATCGACCGCCAATGGATTGGCGGCGACCACGACAGCGGGACCGTTGTGCGCCTCAGCCTTCGCATGTCGATGCAGGTGAGGTAAAGGCAGGCCCGCGACCGCTGGCTGCACGGACAGCGCAATGATCACCACCAACGCACGAGAGCGCCACTGAGCGAGCGCAGTGTGCGCGCCCAGTCGAAGTTTGCCGTTCAACATGACTATGAAGTGTGAAAACCTGCTGTCAACTGTACAGAACCTGCGGGCACATCCGTCACATCGACCGCGGTGACCTTCGAGGCGCTCGACCCCGACCAGAGCCACTTCACGAACGTTTGCACCGCTTCCTCCTCACCGCAAGCCAGCACTTCGACCCGTCCATCGGCGAGATTCCGGGCATAACCGCGGATCGCCAGCTCCTGCGCACGCCGTGCCGCCGTGGCGCGATAAAACACGCCTTGCACCCGGCCGGCTACCAGGCATTTCTTACACAGCACCCTGAGAGCCCTCCACCTTACCTATGCCGCTTGTGAGCGCGAATAGCGCGCAACAAGCCTCGGATCTCGCGCGGTCCCTTGCAATGGAGCAAAGGGTAGCGCCATTTCTGCACAAAGACACCCGATTTGCACAGTGCCCAAGGGCCGCCAAACCCGCCACACTGTCCCGATCTCGCCAGACCACCACGGAAGGAGTCAAACTGTGGCGACGTATTTCGACACACCGGCGGCGCGGGCCCGAGTAGGCGTTCTACCCCGACCGCGGACGGCAATATGGGAAGGCTTCATGACAGAGATACTGGTTCTCTATTACTCGCGTAAGGGCTCGACCGCCGAGCTGGCGCGCCATGTCTGCCGCGGTATCGAGAGCGTACCCGGTGCCGTGGCGAAGTTGCGAACGGTGCCCGCGGTGTCGGCGGAGAGTGAAAGCCCGGCGCGCCCGGTGCCGATGACGGGCCCACCCTACGTGACGTTGGAAGACCTGCGGCAAGCCGACGGACTGGTGCTCGGCAGCCCAACTCGCTTTGGCAACATGGCGGCCCCATTGAAGTATTTTCTCGACTGCACCTCGAGTTTGTGGGTTTCCGGCGCCCTGGTCGGCAAGCCGGCGGGTGTCTTCACCTCGACGCAAACCATCCACGGCGGTCAGGAAGCCACCCTGCTTTCCATGATGCTGCCGCTTCTACATCACGGCATGTATCTCGTTGGTCTGCCCTATACCGAGCGTGCGCTGAATGAAACCACAGGCGGCGGCACGCCCTACGGCGCATCCCATGTCGCCGGCGCGGTCGATGAGCCCACGCTGACCGACCATGAACGGTCACTGGCGCAGGCGCTCGGAAAGAGGGTTGCTAGTTTGGCGGTGCGCCTCGAGCACAGCCCCGCGCTCGGTGGCTGAGGCCTGGCTCGGTAGATGAGGCGTGCTCTCCGGGCCGAGCCGCCCGCTCTCGCGCTGCGCGCGTGGTGCCCTCTCGGCTCGAGGAGGGCACCACGGGCTCTCGCGCCACCGAGGTACCTAGCTCAGCCCCTCCGCCGGCCCAGGACCTCGCGGATAAACGGCACAGTCAATCTGCGCTGCGCAACCAGCGCAGCCTCGTCCAGCGTATCGAGCAGCTCGTATAACTTCGCCATATCGCGCGGATAGCGGCGTTGTAACCAACGCCACGTCTCCTCCGGGAGATCGACGCCGCGCAACTTTGCACGCAACTGCAGTGCGGAGTGCTGTTCGTCCTCGTCCAGCACGCGAAGTTGAAATACGGCGCTGGCGGCGAAGCGTGAGCCCAGGTCCGGCAGCGCCCATTTGAGCAGTGCCGGGGGCGCCTCCGCGGCGGCGACCAGCCGACGGCCGCCCTCCTCAACGGCCTGCACGAGCCCAAACAAGGCTCGCTCCCACTCCAGCTGTCCGACAACCTCGTCCAGGTCGTCGAGACACAAACACTCCAGCTGCCGCAGACCCTCGAGCACCCCAACACCCAGGCGCGCCAGATCGCGAAGCGGCATATACGCAGTCCGCATCTGAGCGCTGGCGTGCGCCGCGACCGCCTGCAATAAGTGTGTTTTGCCGGCACCCCGAGGTCCGCAGAGCCAAACCATCCCGGCGAGGCCGGGATCGGCGAGTCGTCGCAAATGCTCGACAGCCTGCACGTTACGGCCGGGTAGAAAACTCGCGAATATCGCGCGATCAGGAAGTCGAACACCGAGGGGAAGCTGCTGCACGGGGCGGCTCGTCAGGATGAGGGCTGCGCCGTCGTGGCCCACGCGCGCCGGGTGAACGCTGCCATGTATGTATAGCCAGAGAGAATGATCGTCACGAACGTGATGACGGCAAGCGCATCCAACACCTCCCGTGGCGGAAAGCCGCTGCCGGCATTGAGCATCACCGCCGCCAGATACAGGAGCTGCGCCGCCGTGTTGATTTTACTGATGACCGTGGGCCGGCCGCGCAACGGTCCGATCCACACCCGGAACACCAGCGCGCCCAAGCCAATCAACACGTCGCGCGCGACGGCCGCAGCAGTAACCCACCAGGGCACCAGGCCGAGCCACGCTGACTCGACGAACACGGTCATCAACAAGAACTTGTCCGCCATCGGATCGAGAAATTTGCCGAGCTCCGAGGTCCAGTTGAAGCGCTTGGCAAGGTAGCCATCGAGACCGTCGGATACGGCCGCGACCATGAAGAGAATGAGCGCCTGGAGAAAGCTGCCTACCGCCAGCGCCGCTGCCACCGGCCAGATCAGTGCCAGACGGAACAGGCAGATCAGGTTAGGCAGATGCCGCACGAGGGCCCGGAATCAAGGATGATAGTCGTAAACCAGAGGTCCATTGGAGCTCCCGGCACGCGCCAGGCGCGACGAGCCTGCCAACGCATGATCGAGCGCGTCGGAACCGCCCCGCGCTGTTATGTCGAAGGTGACGGCATTACCGGCGGCCCGTACGATGTTGGCTCCGCGAACGCCGGGGACCGCCTCCAGCATCCGCTGCACGTTTGCGTAATCGGACAGGTTGGCGACGCCATCGATCTGAACCAGGACCTTGGCTTCTGTTTGCGCTAGCGAGGCACCCTGAGGCGGCGCCAGAAGATCGACCGTACCGTCAATACCCGAGGCCAGGGATCCACTCCAGCTCTGGCTCGAGAAATTGGTATACAGGGTCCACTGGTATTGCCCTGCCGGCGCGGTGCCATCAGTACGTCCGACGAGGACCTCATCGCCACCGTACCGCTGTGCGGTGCCCAGAATGGCATCGCGTCCAAGGTCTGCACCATTCGCATCGACGACCGTCAAGGGGATGACGCTGATCAGCAATCCTCGAGCGGCCGCCGCCTGTTCCAATGCGGCCCGGGCGGCGTCGGCGTCGGCGCGGCCTGGTGGCGGATAAAGCACAACCAACGTGAACGGCCGGTCCGCTGCCCAGACACTGCGGCCCGCCGCCGCGATGGAGCGCTCCACCGCCGCCCGGTCGAAAATGACCTGCGTCTCCCCCCGCGGTCCCGGCGAATAGGACTTAACATACTTCGCGGCGTCCTCGATCAGGCTCGCCAGCGCCGGGTCGTTCGCGGATTCGCGCCGGCCTGTAGCACGGACGAGGGCCTGGCGCATGGCCTCCTGCAGAGCCGTTGCAGACTGGCCACTCACGTCGACTTCATAGACCCGGACCGGCCGTGCCGCCAACGCCGAGAGCGGCAGAACACCACATAGAAGAAGCGCGAGACAGGCCCGGAAACGGCCAGCACGGTAGTTTGCAGGTGCACTCATCGGGAGATGTTTGAATCGCGCGCGCAACGGCGCTGAGCGGTATGTACAATACCACACGCAAAAGTGCCGCACGGCCGCTGATCTAATTACACACTATGAAAGAAGGCTCCGGCCTCACCTACCGAGATGCGGGCGTCGATATCGACGCCGGCGACGAGCTCGTAGAACGCATCAAGCCCATCGTCAAGCGCACACAGCGTCCTGAAGTCCTCGCCGGCGTCGGCGGCTTCGGAGCACTGGTCGAGCTGCCAGCGGGCTACAAACGCCCAGTGCTGGTCTCCGGTACGGACGGCGTCGGAACGAAGCTGCGCCTGGCGATTGATACAGGCCGCCATGGGACCATCGGCATTGACCTGGTAGCGATGTGCGCCAACGATGTCGTCGTCCAAGGAGCTGAGCCGCTCTTTTTTCTGGATTACTACGCGACCGGCAAATTGCGTGTCGATGTCGCGGAATCGGTGATTCGAGGCATCGCCGAAGGCTGCAGCCAAGCCGGCGCCGCCCTGGTCGGCGGCGAAACGGCGGAGATGCCTGGAATCTACTACGGCGACGACTATGACCTCGCCGGCTTCTGTGTCGGCGTGGTTGAGAAGGACGACATCATCGACGGTACGCGGGTGCAGGTTGGAGATGCCATCATCGGGCTCTCCTCTTCCGGGCCCCACTCGAACGGCTACTCACTCATCCGCAAGCTGGTGGCCCTCGGTGAGGCCACCGCCACGACGGAGCTCGAGGGGCGCTTGCTTTTCGATCGCTTGCTGGCTCCCACACGCATCTACGTGAAATCCCTCCTCGAGCTCATACGCGCGCTTCCCGTGCATGGACTCGCCCACATCACGGGCGGGGGCCTGACGGACAACATCCCACGCGTGTTGCCTGAAGGCATGGAAGCTGTACTCGACCGCAAGAAATGGAGCCGCGATCCTGTATTCGACTGGCTACAACATACCGGGCGCGTGGAGCTGAAGGAGATGTATCGCACCTTCAACTGCGGCATCGGCATGATCGCCATCGTTCCCCCAACCCAGGCGCAAGCCGCAATAACACTTCTCAACTCGCGCGGCGAAACCGCCCAGATCATCGGCGAAGTGCGCAAGGGCGAACGCGGCACCGTCATCGACGAATGAGCGCCGGGAACCGCGCGCCGCTGCAGCTCGCCATCCTGATCTCCGGCCGCGGGTCCAACATGGCCGCCATCGCGCGGGCCTGTCAGGCGCAGCAGATCAACGCCACAGTCCGTGTCGTTGTGTCGGATCGGCCCGGTGTTGCGGGCCTCGGCGTCGCTCGCGAGCTGGGCATCGAAGCGCTGACTGTCCCCTGGCAAGGCGCCGAGCGGCGCGACGCCTTCGAATACGCATTGGCCGAGGAGCTCGATCAGCGGCACCCTGACCTGGTTGTCCTGGCGGGTTTCATGCGCGTCCTCTCCCCGCGGTTTGTCGACCGGTACGCGGGCCGCATACTCAACATCCATCCTTCGCTGCTGCCAAAATATACGGGCCTGCATACGCATCGCCGCGTTCTCGCCGCCAAGGACACCGAGCATGGCTCCAGCGTGCACTTCGTAACAGCGGAACTGGACGGCGGACCCGTCGTTTTGCAATCCGTGGTCCCGGTGAAACCGGATGACACGGAAGCGGATTTGTTGGCTCGGGTTCAGGCGACCGAGTACATGATCTATCCACAGGTGATCGGCATGGTGGCGGCAGGGCGTCTGGTCTGGGATCGAGGTCGCGTGCGCCTCGACGGCAAGCTCCTCGAGACTCCCCTGAGAGACAAAATCGATGCTTACACGCGCGGTTAGCCTCGTTCTGGCTTTGGCAGCCCTGCTGTCGAGCGTGCCCGCATCGGCTGATGCGCTCAAACCCTTCGAAGCCACCTACAAATGGGTGTGGCATGGGATGACCGTAGCGGTCTCGAGCTTGCGCCTCGAACACCGGGAAGATAACCAATGGGTTTATCGCTCGAAGAGCGAGCCGCGTGGTCTCGGTCGGATGTTCTCGGAGCGTCCGATTCAGGAGAGCCTCCTGCAAGTGACTGACGATGGCGTGCATCCCCTCCACTACAAGGCTGACGACGGCACTTCTGCGACGAAGCGCGACGCCGACGTGCAGTTTGACTGGGAGCACAAACGTGTCACCGGTGTTTATGAGGACGCCAAAGTTGATATGCCGCTCCCGCCCGGCATTCAGGACGACCTGTCAGTGCAGATTGCGCTGATGGTCGAGCTTCTGCGGGGACACAAGCCAAACAAGCTTCTCTTGATCAACGGGAACTCCACACGCGAGTACCGCTATTCACTCGACGGCGAGGAGACGCTCAAAACGCCGCTCGGCGACATGCCGACCCTCATCTACCGCAGCGAGAAACAGAACTCCCCGCGAGTGACGCGCTTCTGGTGCGCGCCCGCGCTCGGCTACATCCCCATGCGAGTACAACAAAAACGCAAGGACGATGTGGAATGGACCATGGAGGTCCAGAGCGTGAAGCGCGACTGATCGCGCGATGGTACGCTTTCGCTCATGGTACTGAATTCACCGGTCGATGCGCCTAGCCGCCAGCCTGCCTACACGGGGATTCTCCCGTACCAGGCCATCCAGGAGATGGTGCAGAACGGCGAGATCCGCTCGACCGAAATTCTGAAGAGCATCGAGCCCGATCAGATTCAGCCGGCGAGCATCGACTTGCGGCTGGGGGACTATGCCTATCCGGTCGACACCAGCTTTCTCCCCGGCCGCGGCACGAAGGTGCTGGAGAAAATGCGGCAGCTCGATGCCGACGTCGAGCGCTTCAAGATCGACCTCAGCAGCGGTGCCGTCCTGGAAAAAGGCCGGGTGTACGTGGTGCCGCTGCTCGAGTCGATCAGTCTCAAGAGCGAGGTGTCCGCGTTCGCCAACCCTAAGAGCTCTACCGGCCGGCTCGACATCCTGACCCGGCTCATCGCAGACGACGCCACACACTTCGACCAGGTCGAAGGCGGCTACGAAGGCCAGCTCTTCATCGAGATCGCGCCCCGTAGCTTCAGTGTGGTGGTCCGGACCGGAACGCGCCTGAACCAACTTCGATTCCGGCGCAGTCTCGGGCTTGCACCCCGGGCGATCACGGCGAACGAATGGAGCCAGCTGCTGGAGAACGGGCTCATCGTGGGCGCCGAGGCCGCGGACGAGCGTCAGCGATCGAGTGAGCGCCCGGGCATCCTGCCGTTCACGGTGGACTTGCGAGGCACCGGCGCCAACCCCGCCCTCATCGGTTGGCGGGCCAAGAAAAACACCCCGCGCATCGACCTCGAGCGGCGCGACTACGACCCGCTCGATTTCTGGGAGCCGCTGCGCGCTCACAAAGAGCCCTCGTTGACGTTGGTCCCGGATGACTTCTACATCCTGATGACCAAAGAGACGATCGCCGTTCCGCCCAACTACGCCGCGGAGATGCTGCCCTACGATACGCGCGCGGGGGAGTTCAGAGTGCATTACGCCGGCTTCTTCGATCCCGGGTTTGGTTGGAGTGAGACCGATCGGAAAGCCGGCAGCAGTCGCGGCGTGCTCGAGGTGCGCTCGCACGAAGTGCCGTTCCTCCTCGAGCATGGTCAGATTGTCGGCTGGCTGCGCTACGAGCGCATGGCCAACACGCCGGAGACGCTCTACGGGCGCTCGATCAACTCCAACTACCAGGGCCAGGGCCTGAAGCTCGCGAAACAGTTCAGACCGTTCGTCTAACTCTCTTGTTAATTGGCCGAAACTGGCCTGCGGCCGTTTCGGCGGACTACCGCCACCGCCAGCTCCGGCGGCGGGCAAAAAGCGTGGTTTTTGCCCGCGTGCGAGGTCCCTAACTCTCTTCGACGACGATCTTCGGGAAGAGCGCGCTGCGATCGCGGGAGCGAATCGCTAAAGCCGCTGCGGAGCGGCGTGCCATGTCGAAGTAGGCCTTCGCGCGCGGGGAATCGGGAGCTGCAACCACCGTAGGCCGGCCGCTATCGGCCTCCTCACGGATGTTTGCATCGAGCGGCAGCTCGCCCAGCAGCTTGACCCCGTATTGCTCCGCCATGCGTGCGCCACCGCCGGAGCCGAAAATGTGCTCCGCATGTCCGCAGTTGGAGCACACGTGAATGCTCATATTCTCAACGATGCCGAGCACAGGGACCGACACCTTCTCGAACATCTTCAGTCCCTTGCGCGCGTCGGCGAGAGCGATGTCCTGCGGCGTCGTCACAATGATGGCGCCGGCAACCGGAACACGCTGCGCCAACGTCAGCTGGATGTCGCCCGTGCCCGGCGGCATATCGACGACGAGATAATCGAGGGTCCCCCACTGGGTCTCCGACAGGAGCTGCGTGAGCGCCTGCGTCACCATGGGCCCACGCCACACCATCGGTTGCTCAGCGTCCACCAGGAAGCCAATCGACATGGCGCCCACACCGTGACTCTGGAGCGGCTTCAAATGCTTGCCGTCCGCCGAGGAGGGCCGCTGGCCTTCCAGCCCCAGCATCAGCGGTTGACTCGGTCCGTAGATATCGGCGTCGAGTATTCCAACCCGAGCGCCCTGCGCGGCCCAGGCCAGGGCCAGATTGACGGCCACGGTCGACTTGCCGACTCCGCCCTTGCCCGAGGCCACGGCGACAACATTCTTGATCTGCTCCAGGGGCTTGAGGTTGCGCTGGACCGCATGCGCTTTGATTTCGGACTGGAGCTCTACGGCGAGTGACCCCTGGAACCCCGCCGCCGCGAGATGTCTGCGCAGCGCTTCGGTAAGCTCCCTCTCGTAGCCACCTGACGGAAAGCCGAGCACGATCCGGGCGGTGTGGCCGCCTTCGGGACCCGCAGTGACTTCCCGCACCGCTTGAGCGTCGGCGAGCGATTGCCCCGAATAGGGCTCAACATAATTGGCCAAAGCCGCGCGGACCGCATCCGGATTCGATTGTTCAGGCATGTTGAAGCTGATGACGTAAGACCCGAGATTGGAGAGAGTACAGCGTTTGGACCCTTGGGTTGAATCGCCCTGAAGAGGAGCGGCCCGGAAGGTTGCGGGAGACGAGCCCGAAGGTCTGTCCGAACCACAGGCTGTGGCATAATCCCACCGTCGCCAGAGGAATGCCGCTTGATAAGGGCGCTAAACCGTCGGCGGCGAGCCCGCCCGCCTGATCTGCGGAGCACCACCCGAGCGGCTGAATGAGCTTTTTCACGAATTTGCGCGCGGACCGCCTGGTCACCGAGATCAGGTCCGCGACGGACCCGACGAGTCCGGCCACGCAGAAGACGATTGCGAAGCTGAGGGACCTCGGCCCAGGGGCGATCGAGCCCGTGTTTGCCGCGTTGCCGGAGGCCGACAAAAACGCCACCATGGCATTTGTCGAAGTTCTGACCGGGCTGGTAAACCAGAAGACCTTTCCGCAGTTCGTGGAGGGGCTGATCCAAGGCAGCCCGCGGGTGATCGCCGGCATCGCCTGGGCGCTGACGAGCAATCGCAACTATCCGCCGCACCTGCTGCTGGAAGCCCTCGGAACACCAGGCGTAGCCAAAGCGGCCGTGCTCGAGGTGATCGCGGCACAGAAGTCGCGCTTTGGTGTGCGCGAGTTGCTGACCGCGGCTTACACCCAGGAGGCGAACGAGAAAGCGGCCCTGTTCCGCATCATCGCCGAGATTGCCGACCAGAATGCGGTTCCTGAGCTCATCGGCCGGGTGAACGGCAAGGATCCGATCGCCCGCGTGCACATCATCAACGTCCTGGCGCGCTTCAACACCGCGGAGGTGCAGACGGCGTTGCAAGGCTTGCTCAAGGATCCCAACAAGCTCATCCGTGGCGCCGCACTCTCGGCGCTTCATCGGATGGACGGTCACATCGACGTCGAGCGTGTTTGCGCGCTACTGAAGGATCCGGAAATCGACGTCCAGAACAAGGCGATCGACGTCGTCATCAAGGCAAATCATCCCGACACGATTCGCTACCTGATCGAAATCCTCAAGGATGAGAACGAGAACGCTCGCCGCGCGGCGGTCGAGGTCTTGAACGAGGTCGGCAACGCGAAGTCGGTGAAGTACCTGCTCGAAGCGCTCAAGGACAGCGACTGGTGGGTGCGCAGCCGCGCCGCCGATGCGCTCGGCAAAATCGGGGGTCCGCGCGTGATCGAGGCGGTGCTCCAGCTCGTTCGCGACAAGGACGAGGATATTCGCCGGGCCGCTATCGAGATCCTCAACCAGACCAAGGACGAGCGTGCGGTGGAGTCCCTGATCCAGGCGACTCACGACACGGATTGGTGGGTGAGCGAGCGTGCGGTCGATGCGCTGGCCGAAATCGGCAGCAAAAAGGCCGTGCCGCGCCTTACTGAGATGCTCCAGGCGGGCAACGCGAAAACGATTCCGATCGTGGTGCGTGCACTCGGCAAGCTCGGTGATGCGAAGCTGGTCGACACTCTGCTTCCGTTCGCGTCGAGGCCGGAGCGCGAGGTTCGGATCGAAGCCATCCAGGCGCTTTCCAAGCTCGTGGACGAGCGTCACGCAGATCAGCTACGCAATGAGTTGCAAGCCCAGATCGCCTCGCCGGACCAGACGATTGCGCGCATTGCGCATGCCGCCCTGGCGGAGATCGATTCGCGGCTGGCCGGCAGTCTTGCGCCCGCGATGGTCACCGGACCTACTGCCACAATCGGTGGGACAGCCATGCGCCCGGCAGCGCAGGCCACGACTCCCGAGCAGTCCTCGCGGACCGCGGTCATGTCAGAGGGCACGATGGGACCGGGGGGGCGGCCCGCGGAAGCGAACAACCGGCTCGACATCAGTACTCTCAAGCCAGGCGACATCATCGAGGGCCGGTACAAATACATCGATCGCATCGGCCGCGGCGCATTCGGCACCGTGCTGCTGATGGAGGACACGGTCGTCGACGAGCGACTGATCCTGAAGTTCCTCAACCCGAACGTCTCGGGAGATGAGGAAGTCATGAAGCGCTTCGTCCACGAGCTACGCTACTCGCGCAAGATCACGCACAAGAACGTGATCCGGATTTACGACTTCCTCTACATCCAGGGCAATTACGCCATCTCGATGGAGTACTTCCCGTCCCACACCCTGGGCTCGGAGATTGTCAACGAGAAGCCGTTGGAGCTCAGGCGCGCGATCCAGTTCGCGATCGATATCTGCACGGGGATGACGGTCGCCCATCACGTCGGCATCGTCCATCGCGACCTGAAACCCGCCAACGTGCTGATCAACCAGGAAGGGCTGCTGAAGATCGTCGACTTCGGGGTCGCCGCCGCTCACCGTGAGGGCGACACCCAGCTGACGAAAACCGGCTACGTCATCGGCTCACCGAAATACATGGCTCCCGAGCAGATCCTGGGCAAGAAAGTCGACGAACGGGCGGATATCTACGCCCTGGGCGTGATGCTCTACGAGACGGTGACCGGCGTGCCGCCCTACTCCCGCGGCGATCACATGTCCGTCATGTACCAGCACGTGCAAGGCAAAGCGAGAGCCGCCGGCGAGCTGAACCCCAACCTGCCCGCCGGACTCTCCGATCTGGTCATGAAATCCATGGCTGTGGACAAGACCAAGCGATTCCAGAGCATGGACGAGCTGCGGGGCGCCCTGGAGAAGTACCTCTGACGTGCGTTACGTCAAATTTCCCATGACCAGCGGTTGATTCCGCTACCGGGAGCGGGCTAAACAGCGGAACTGGCGATCAACCTCGAGGTGCGACCTTGGCGCGTATTGACGCGTTCCTGAAGCTGGGAACGCAGCAGGGCTGCTCCGACGTGCATCTGGCTGTCGGCGTACCGCCGATGCTGCGCATGCACGGCGACCTCATGCCCATCAAGTTCCGGGATCTGCGCCAGGCGGAGCTGGAGGGCTACATCGCCGAGATCCTGACGCGCTCGCAAGCGGAACACTTCACGAAGGGCAACGACCTCGATTTTTCCTACGTCTCGGCCGAAGGCGGACGCTTTCGGGTGAACGTCTATCGCAAGGAGACGGGCATCGGGGCGACGTTCCGAGCCATTCCGTCGGAGGTGCCGACCCTGGAAAAGCTGGCTCTGCCGCCGGCCGTCACCAAGCTATGCGATTTCCATCAAGGCATGGTCCTGGTCACCGGCTCGACCGGAACGGGCAAGTCGACCACGCTGGCAGCAATGATCGACCACCTGAACCAGACCAGAAAGCTGAACATCATCAGCCTCGAAGACCCCATCGAGTTCGTCCATCGCAGCAAGAACAGCCAGGTGATCCAGCGCGAGCTCGGGACGCACATTCCGACATTTGCCGAGGGCGTACGCGCGGCGATGCGCGAAGACCCCGACGTGATTCTCGTCGGTGAGTTGCGCGACGCCGAGACGATCTCCATGGCCATGACAGCCGCTGAGACGGGCCACCTCGTGCTCGGCACTCTGCACACCACCAGCGCCGTGAAGACGATCGACCGCATCATCGACGCGCTGCCGGTCGAGGAGCGCGAGCAAACCAAAAGCTTCCTGTCGCAAAGTCTTCTGGCGGTCGTAACGCAGATTCTGGTGAAGACCGCGGACGCTCGTGGGCGCAAGGCCATCTGTGAGGTCTTGATGATGACCAAGGCAGTCGCCAAGCTCATCCAGACGGATCAAACACACCAGATCCCCAGCCAGATGCAGATGGGCCGCGACCTGGGCATGCAGCTTCTCGACCAGGCTTTGCTGGCCGCCGTGACCGCGCGCGAGATCGACCCGGACGATGCCTACGGTTACGCGACCGACAAACGGACCCTGCAGAAGTTCGTGACCGATACCAACATGCTGCCCAAGCTCGAAGTCACGGGCACCACCGCAGCGCCGACCTCCTCCACCGCCTGAAGGAGCTACAGCGCCCGTGGCCGATATCGACGAATATCTGTTGGAAGTGTTGGAACGCAAGGGCTCCGACCTGCACTTCATCGCCGGCGATCCGCCGCGCATCCGCTTGTTCGGCGATCTGCAGTCCCTGCGCCCGGACAAGCTGGCGGCCGAGGCGGTCAAAAAAGCGCTGTACGAGATCATGCCGAAGCCCGCCGTCGATCGTTTCGAGTCAAAGGACGGCGCGGACTTCGCCTACACCCTGCCCGATCGTGGCCGCTTCCGGGTCAACGTCATGCGGCAGTTGAATGGCATGGGAGCCGTGTTCCGCGTAATCCCCTCGAAAGCGTATACGCTGGATGAGCTCAAGACGCCTGAGGCCGTGCGGCAGATGTGCCGGGCGAACAACGGCCTCATCCTGGTTACCGGCAAGACGGGCTCGGGCAAATCCACGACGCTTGCGGCCATGATCGACGATCTCAACCACCGCATGCGCGGGCACATCCTCACCATCGAGGACCCGATCGAGTTCGTGCATCAGCGCAAGAACTGTCTCATCAGTCAGCGCGAAATCGGCGTCCACAGCCAGAGTTTCGCCGCTGCGCTGCACTCGGCATTGCGCGAGGACCCCGATGTCATTCTGGTGGGCGAGTTGCGCGACCTCGAGACCATGAGCATCGCGGTCACCGCAGCCGAGATGGGCATCCTCGTCATGGGCACGCTACATACCAACGGCGCCGGCCCAACCGTCGACCGCATCATCAACGTGTTCCCCTCGGACAAGCAGTCGCACGTCAGGACGATGATCTCCACGTCCTTGCGCGGGGTCGTCTCCCAGCAGCTTCTCCAACGCGCCGACAAGCAAGGCCGCGTCGCCGCCCTCGAGATCCTTGTCAACACCCCCGCGGCCGCGAACCTGATCCGCCAGGGCAAGCTCGACCAGCTCGAGAACGTCATGCAGTCTGGCGGCCAATTCGGCATGCGCACCATGGACACCGCCATCCAACAGCTCCTCGACAGCCGCCAGATCACCGGCAAAGAGGCTTACAAAAAGGCAATCAACAAGGCGAAGTTCGAGGCGCTGAAGGACGCCGGTTGAGCGCCATTTCAAGGCCAAAAGCGCCAGAAATGCCGCCGTGACCCGGGATCTCGGGCGTTCTATACTGTGTAGCAGCTGGCTTGACGTTTCGGACCTGACCCGCATACTGACCCTATGGACTGGCGCTCACGTATCAGCATCGATCCGCAGATTTGCCACGGCAAAGCCTGCATCATGAACACGCGCATCATGGTCTCTGTGGTGCTCGATAATCTTGCCGCAGGCCTGTCTCCACAGGAGATTGTGGATCTGTACCCCACGTTGCGACTTGAAGATGTTGCAGCTGCAGTCGCTTACGCGGCTGAGCTTGCGCGCGAGCGGGTTGTGATTACGCCCGCGGCTGCGTGAAATTCAAACTTGATGAGAACCTGTCTCCCTCGCTGGCGAGAGTCTTCGCAGCAGCCGGGCACGAAGCCCACTCTGTCGCCGAGGAGCAACTCAACGGTCAGCCGGACGAGCGCGTCATTGACGTCTGCAGCAGGGAGCAGCGCGCGCTGCTAACGTTCGACCTCGACTTCTCCAACATTCAGGCCTACCCACCAAAGCAGTACGCCGGAATCGCAGTCCTCCGATTGGGTAGCCAATCACACGATGTGGCCAAAGCGGCGGTTGAGCGCATTCTGGCACTGCTTCCCCGCGAGCAACTCAGCGGCACACTGTGGATTATCGAAGAGGATCGCGTTCGGATTCGCGAGTGACGCTGAGCCCGTCCCGGGCGCGCGACGCCAGAACGGGTAGCCCCAGCCCCAACGCCTGTCTCGGGGACCTCTGGAACTGTAAACTAGCGCCATGTCGCGAAAACTCTTCGTCACCACCGCGCTCCCCTTCGCCAATGGCCCGTTTCATATCGGGCACATCATGGAGTACATCCAGGCGGATATCTGGGTGCGCTTTCAGCGGATGCTGGGGAACCAGGTCCATTTCGTCTGCGCGGACGATGCGCATGGCGCACCGATCATGCTCAAGGCGGAGGCCGAGGGGATCAGTCCCAAGGAGCTCATCGCGCGGATTGCCGCGGGTCGGCCCCAGTACCTGCGCGGCTTTCACATCAGCTTCGACCATTGGCACTCCACCGACTCGCCGGAGAACGTGGCGCTCTCGCAGGACATCTACGGCCGCCTGAAGAAGGCCGATCTTATCTATCGCAAGCCGGTGGAGCAGTTCTACGACCCGGTCAAAGGGATGTTCCTCCCGGACCGCTACATCAAGGGCGAATGCCCGAACTGCCATTCGAAGGATCAATACGGGGACGTCTGCGAGGTCTGCAGCACGGTCTACTCGCCGACCGAGCTCATAAACCCGTATTCGACGCTCTCGGGCGCGAAACCGGTTCTGAAAAGCTCGGACCACTACTTCTTCCAGCTTTCCAACCCGCGCTGCGTCCAATTCCTGCGCGAGTGGCTCGATACGCCGGGCCGACTGCAGCCCCAAGTCGCCAACAAGGCCAGAGAGTGGCTGGCCCCTGGGTCTTCTGACCGAGCGGCTAGCGAGGGAATCCCCAGCGGGGACGCCGATGGTGACCAGGCGCTCGGCGACTGGGACATCTCGCGCGACACACCCTACTTCGGCATTCCGATCCCCGATGCACCCGGGAAATACTTCTACGTCTGGCTGGATGCGCCGATCGGTTACCTCGCGTCGCTGAAGAGCTATTTCGAAAGCGGCAAGGCGCGCGCCAAAGGCGAAACGCGCCCCTTTGAGGAGTTTCTTTCCGCCCCCGACACCGAGCAGATCCACTTCATCGGCAAGGACATCATCTACTTCCACACGTTGTTCTGGCCGACGATGTTGAAGTTTGCAGGCTCTCCGTACAAGGTGCCCGACCGCGTGTACGTGCACGGTTTCATCACCGTGTCCGGCGAGAAGATGTCGAAGTCGCGCGGCACCGGCATCAGCCCGCTGCGCTATCTCGATGTTGGAATGAACGCGGAATGGCTGCGCTACTACATCGCCGCGAAGCTGAACTCGAACGTCGAGGACCTCGATTTCAACCCCGATGACTTCATCGCACGGGTCAACAGCGATCTGATCGGCAAGTACGTCAACATCGCCAGCCGTGCGGCGAACTTCATTACCAAATACTTTGGCGGTGAGTTGCAGTACAGCGGGGATACCGCGCTGCTGGTGCAAGAGGCGCACGCACAGGCCACTCTCACGCGTGAGAACTACGAAGCCCGCGAGCTCGGCAAGGCCATGCGCGACATCATGGCGATCGCGGATCGGATCAATCAGGACTTCGACGCCCATCAACCCTGGATCCTCGCGAAGGATCCTGCGAATTTCGCGGAGCTCCAGGACGTGTGCTCGCGCGCCCTGCAGGGATTCAAGTTGCTGACCATCCTGCTGGCACCGGTATTGCCGCAGCTGGCGGACCGCGTCGCCAAGGAGTTGTTCGGCTTGGACCGATCGTTCCGGTGGAGCGATGCGGAGGTGCTGCCGACCCGGGTGAACCCATATCAACATCTGATGACGCGTGTGGATCCAAAACAGTTGGATGCCCTGTTCGAGAGCGAGAGCGACTCGACCGCGTCAAATGCCGGGAAAACGCCGGGTAAGCAGAAGACTGGGAAAGCTGGACACTCTGGAGGCGGCGCGACCGGCGCGCCGCCCGGCCAGGCAGGCGGCACCAGCGCAGCGAAGCAGCCGAATCAACCCCCGGACGCTCCAACCGGCGCTGGCGACGGGATCATCTCGATCGATGAGTTCAAGAAGATCGACTTGCGAGTGGCACGCATCGTCGCTGCCGAGCACGTCGAGGGCGCGGACAAGCTGTTGAAGCTCACTCTGGATCTAGGCTCCGAGACCCGCACCGTGTTCGCAGGCATCAAGTCCGTGTATGACCCGGCCACACTCAAAGGTCGCCTCACTGTGATGGTGGCCAACCTGGCGCCGCGCAAGATGAAGTTCGGCGTATCGCAGGGCATGGTGCTTGCAGCCAGTGGCGAGGCGCCGGGCTTGTACCTGCTCTCCCCCGACAGCGGCGCGACACCAGGAATGAAGATCAATTAGATGGTGGCGGCAGAGGACATCGATGCGCTGTTGCCCCAGACGCAGTGCACGCGCTGCGGCTACGCAGGCTGCCGCCCTTATGCGGAGGCGATTGCACACGGCGCTGCACAGATAAACCACTGCCCGCCGGGTGGCACCGCGACGATTGTGGCGCTCGCCGACTTGCTACACCGGGCGGCACTTCCCCTCAACCCAGCCAATGGAGTCGAGGGCCCCGCCCTGGTTGCGCAGATCGATGAGGATGCTTGCATCGGCTGCGCGAAATGCCTGCCGCCCTGCCCTGTGGACGCCATCATCGGCGCGCGCAAGCAGATGCACACGGTCGTTGCGGAGCTTTGTACGGGGTGTGAGCTTTGTATCGCACCCTGCCCGGTGGATTGCATCACCATGGTTTCGCGGCAGCCGCTGGACGATGCACCCCCCGCGCCCCCTCCGTCACTCAATCGCGAGCGGTTCGATGCACGTAACCGCCGCGTCGCACGCCGCGCCGAGGAGCAAGCTGCCCTCCTGGCGGCTAGAAAACAGGCAGCGGCCTCGCATGCAACTCGCCAGGCGTAAGGCCCTGTTCCGCCGACTCCAGGCGGCAAACCCCGAACCCACGACCGAGCTTCTCTACGACACACCTTACGAGCTGTTGGTCGCGGTGATGCTGTCAGCGCACACCACCGACAAGAGCGTCAACGCGGCCACGCGCAAGCTCTTCCCCATCGCCAACACACCCGCGGCCATCGTCGAGCTCGGAGAAGAGGGTGTGAAGCCCTATCTGAAGACCGTGGGCCTCTATAACGCCAAAGCGAAGAACCTGATCGGGCTCAGCCGGCAGCTCATTGATCTGCACCGGGGTGAGGTGCCTGCCGATCGTGAGGCGTTGGAGGCGCTGCCGGGCGTAGGCCGCAAGACGGCCAGCGTGATTCTCAACACCGTGTTCGGACACATCGAGATCGCCGTCGACACCCACATCTTCCGTGTTGCGAACCGGACGGGACTCGCGCCGGGCAGGAACCCCCTGGCGGTGGAGCTTGGGTTGATGCGCAACACCCCGGATGAATACAAAAAGAATGCCCACCACTGGCTGTTGCTTCACGGGCGTTATGTCTGCACCGCGCGCCTGCCGGCCTGCCCGAAGTGCATCATCCGGGACCTTTGCGAGTACCCGGACAAGACGCCGCCACCGGCCCTGAAACGCTCGGACGCTCCTGTTGCCCACGCCAGGCCGGGCAGCGCGCGCCAGAAAAAGCCGCGCCGGCGCCTCGTGCGGTTGAAATAGCGCAATGCCGGTCTTCGCAGGCCAGAGTCGTGAGCAGATGCGCCGCATGTACCTCGAGGCGTGGCGCAAATTCAGTGCTCGCCAGCCCCTCGAGCCATTGGAGGCGCAACTCGCGGCGGTCATTGCCGAGCACCCGGAATACATCGCATGGCTCGAATCGGGCGAGAGCGCGCTGAGCGCTGAATTCACTCCCGCGGGGGGGCAGGAGAACCCCTTCCTCCACATGGGGCTGCACCTCGCCATCCGTGAGCAGGTTGCAACGAACCGGCCCGCCGGAATCGCAGCGATTCATCAGAAGCTCGCGACGAGTCTGGGCGGGGCGCATGCCGCGGAGCATGCGATGTTGGAACCACTCGCGGAGGTGATATGGGACGCGCAACGGCAGGGCCGTGTGCCGGATGAGCAGGTGTACCTGGAGCGGCTCAAGAAGCTTTAGCGGCGCGCTCCCCCTCGATTTCGACGGCCACCGCCGCGAGTGCCGCCTCGAACCCCTCCTCCGACTTTTCCCGCATGACCGCCAACTCGTCCTTGCGCCACTCGTGAGCGATCCGGCCGTGCAGTAACAGCGCGGCCCGATCCGCATAGCGCTCGACAATGTCCAGGGCATGGGTGGCCAACAGCACACTGCATTTACCCGCCGCCACCCGGTCACGCAGATAATGCTTCAGGGCCAGGGCACTCGCCGGATCGAGACCGTTGAACGCCTCATCGAGCACCAGCAACTGCGGCTCGCCGAGCAAGGCCAACAGGACCGCAAGCTTCTGCCGCGTCCCCAGTGAGTACGCCCCCACAAAGCGATCCAGCATGGGAATGTATTGGAAGCGCTCCGCCAGATCGAGCACATCCGCGCCAATGGCGGCGAGTCCCTTGGCCGCCGCATAGACCTCGAGACATTGGCGGCCCGTCAATAGTGCCGGCAGTTTCTCCGGCGCGCATGCAAAGCCCAGCTTCCCTCTGGCCCGTGTTGGATCGTCGCGCAGCGAATGGCCGCACACGGTAATGGAGCCGGATGTCACCTGCATCGTTCCGACCACACAGTGAAGGAGTGTGGTCTTGCCGCTCGCATTCGGTCCGAGCAGCGCGACCCACTCGCCACCCGCAACGGTCAGACTGACGTTTATCAGCACGCGGTGCTTGTCATACCCAGCATCAAGCTGCTGGACCGATAAAGCCACGGCCTCGAGAGTCATGGCGAGCGCATCCCTACAGAGGTCATTGCTGCCCGAACAGCGCCGGCGACCGCGGCGCACGACAATATCAGAGAGAAAAGCGCCACGAGGAGCTCCACGCGCAGCGGTCTGTACAGTCCGGTGGCGTACGTCAGAAGCAGTATCCAAGCCCAGGTCCAGATCTGCGCCAGCAGCACCCGGTATCCCACCGCGTATGCGAAACGGACGTAGTTGAGCGAAGTCAGTGCCAACCATCGTGATGCGGAAAATGCAACGCGCAGCAGCGCTAGCATCAGCGCGCCCACGTATAACAACACCCAGAGGCCGGCGACAATCGCCACGGCGCTCGCACCATCGATCCCCATCGGGAGAGACAACAACACCACGAAGGCTGCGCGGGCGATGACCTTCGGCTTGACGTAGACCTGCGCTTGCCCGATCGCCCAATAGGAAAGCGGCTCCAGCCGAGGAGCTTGCGCCCAGGCCCAGCGTGGCTTACGGACCGTGACGTAATGGAAATCGGGGGCAGCGGCGTACTTCGCTTGCCTGGAAAACCAACCTACCGCGGAGCCGACGAGGTAGGCTCCGCCCACGATTGCACCGAGTGTGATGGCGGCTGCGGAGCTCAAAGACCCGCCTGCCAGCGCAATGACGAGGCCCGCCGCCAAAACCAACAACTGCAACGCGGCGGGAAAGAGTGCTCTCGCCAACAGCGAAGCAGGAGCGGCCAACGGCGCCAGCCAGGAGTCAACCAGGCTCCTGTGGAGGCGGCCCTTACGGCGCGCTGTGGCGATGGCGCACGCGGCGGTCAACGAGACAAGTGACGGGAGGGGATTTTGCGCGGCGAGCTCGAGCGCGTGTCCGACCGCTGGCAGGGTCAACGCGAAGGCACCGATTACCAACAAGACGAGACCCGCCGGCAGCACCAACCGATAGCGCCGATGGATGTTCATTCCCAGGAGGGCTGCGGCAAACAGAAAGGGCCGCGACCGCAGCCAGCGCGGCACACCGCGCGTCGGCGCCAGTGGCGCCCAAGGAGTTCTATCCATGCGCCACCCGGGGAAAGCTCGCGGACCTACTTCCTCGGAATGTACAGGTCTGTCAACGTGCCTTCGAAAGCGTCCGCAGCGCCCGCCACGGTCTCCGACAAGGTCGGATGCGGATGAACGGTCAGGCCAACATCAGCCGCATCACACCCGGTCTCGACCGCCAGCGCGACCTCGCTGATCAGCTCGCCCGCATTCGTGCCGACGATGCCACCGCCCAACACCCGGTGAGTCTCAGGGTCGAACAACAACTTCGTGAAGCCTTCCTCGCGGCCGAGCGAAAGTGAGCGCCCGTTCGCCACCCACGGGAACGAACCCTTCTTGAACGGAATGTTCTTGGCTTTCGCCTCGGTCTCGGTCAGCCCCACCCAGGCGATCTCGGGATCGGTGTAGGCAACAGAGGGAATTGCGCGCACATCGAACGCGCGCTTCTCGCCCGCCGCCACTTCCGCGGCGACCTTGGCTTCATGCATCGCTTTGTGCGCCAACATCGGGTTGGAGGCGATGTCGCCGATCGCAAAGATGTGCGGCACGTTGGTCCGCATCTGTTTGTCCACCGGGATGAAACCGCGGTCGGACACCTTCACACCAGCGGCGTCAGCGCCGATCAGCTTGCCGTTCGGAACGCGGCCGACAGCTACCAACACGCGCTCGAAGACCGTCGGTGGCGGAGCCTTTTCACCCTCGAACGTCACACGCAGCCCTTCCGTCAGGGCCTCAACCTTCGTGACCTTCGTACCCAGCAGAATCTGCTCATAGCGGCTGCGAATCCGCCGCTCGAGCGGACGCACGAGGTCCGGATCGCACCCGGGCATGAGCTGCGGTGTGAGCTCCACGACGCTCACTCGGCTACCCAGCGCATCGTATACGCAGGCCATTTCGAGCCCGATGATGCCACCGCCAATGACCAACATGCCGCCGGAGAACTCGGGTAGCTCCAGCGCATCCGTCGAATCCATGATGCGCTTGTCCACAGGCAAGCCCGGCAAGCGAATCGGCTCGGAGCCGGCGGCGATGATGCACTGGTCGAAACGAATGCGCTCGGAGCCGCTGTTGCCCATGACCTCGAGCACGTTGGGGCTCACGAAATGACCCGTGCCCTGCACAACATCGATCTTGCGCTGCTTTGCCAGGACACGCAGGCCACCGGTCAACTTGTTGACCACCGAGCCCTTCCAATCGCGTAGCTTTTCCAGATCGAGCGCGGGCGCTCCGAAAGCAATGCCATACTCCGACATTGCTTCCGCGTCCTCGATGACCTTCGCAGCGTGCAGCAAGGCCTTGGAGGGGATGCAACCCACATTCAGGCAAACGCCGCCGAGGCTCGCCCACCGCTCGACGAGCGTCACCTGGAGGCCGAGATCCGCGGCACGAAACGCCGCCGTATACCCCCCCGGTCCTGAGCCTAAGACCAACAGCTGCGTGGCGCGATTGAACTCCTCAGCGCGCGCACCCCGGCTCAGGTCGGGAATCGGCATGCGCACGGTGTCGCCGGCGGTTTCCGGCCGTGCTGCCAGCGGCGGTGGCGCAGCGGTTGCGGAATTTGGGGCGTTGGGCGCAGCCGCCGGCGTTGTCGTGGCGGACGGCGCGCCGGCGGTAGACGGGCGCGCGCCAGCCGTGCCGCCAGCGCCGTTGCCGGCAATCCCTGGCGGAAGTGCCCCGAGCTTCAACACGGGTTGTGTAACGGTGCGCTCGAGCTCGTCGGCATCGAAGGATGCCGCGAAGGTAGCGTCGGCTCCAGGGCCTGCAGACGCCTGGGACTTGTCGGCAGCGCCCTGAGACGCGTCCACGGGTCCCTGCCCCTTGTCCGTGCTCGCAACGCCTTTTGCAGGCGCCTGCGAGTTGGTCTCCACCCGGGCAATGACTGAGCCCGCGGAAACCTTGTCGCCCCGCTTCAACAGGACTTCGGCAACCGTACCTGCCGAGGTGGACGGGACATCCATCGAAGCCTTGTCCGTCTCCAAGGTCACCAGAGGCGTGTCGACTTCGACGACGTCGCCGGGCTTGATCAGCACGTCGACTACATCGACATCGTGGGCATTACCGATGTCGGGAACAACCAGGTCCAAGCGACTCACGGCAAAGCCTCTACGAGGGCAGCCGGATTGGCGAGAGTCTGGGCCAGGAAGGTGGTGAAGCGCGCGGCTGTTGCTCCATCGATCACGCGGTGATCGTATGACAGCGACAACGGCAGCATCAGCCGTGGAACGAAAGTTCCATCGCGATAAACAGGCTTCATCGTGGAGCGCGAAACACCCAGGATCGCCACTTCGGGCGCGTTGATGATCGGCGTGAAGGCCGTGCCTCCAATACCGCCCAGACTCGAGATAGTGAAGCAGCCACCTTGCATATCGTTCGGCGACAGCTTGCCGGCGCGGGCCTTCTCGGACAGCTCGCCGAGCTCGCGCGCGGTTTTATAGATGTCCTTGTGATCAGCGTCATGCACGACGGGCACTACCAGGCCGTTCGGAGTGTCCGCCGCAAAGCCAACATGGAAATACTTCTTCAGGACCAGGTTGGCGCCGCTCGGATCGAGCGAGGCGTTGACCTGTGGAAACTCCTGCAGCGCTTTGACACACGCGCGGATAATGAAGGCGAGCGGCGTGAGCTTTATCCCTGCCTTGGATGCCGTCTCTTTCAGCCTGTTGCGTGTTGCCTCGAGATCCGTGATGTCTGCCTCGTCGAACTGCGTAACGTGCGGGATGTTTACCCAGCTCGCATGCAATCGGGGGCCGGAGATCTTCTGGATCCGCGATAGCGGCTTCGTCTCTACCGGGCCAAACTGCGCGAAGTCGACCGCCGGAATCACCGGCAAGCCACCACCCCCACCGGTAGGCGCTCGAGCGGTTGTTGGGGCGGCGGAAGGTGCCAAGGACGTTTTCACGAACGCCTTGACGTCGTCGTGTGTGATTCGGCCTTTGAAGCCGCTGCCTTTGACTCGTGTCAGATCGACGCCGAGCTCGCGGGCGAATTTGCGCACGGACGGCCCGGCATGTGCACGTGAGAATCCGGGCTCGTTGATGGGCGGCAGATCGAGGCGGCCCATGAGGGCAGCGGCGGGAGATGCCGAGCCGCCAGACGTTGCCGCGGAGGGTGCGGTAGCCCCGGTTCCCGTCGCACCGGCGGTGCCGGCCGACTTGGATTGCGCCGGTGATTGCGCGGCGGGGGATGCGCTCTTTGCAGTAGCGCCTGACGGCGCCCGCCCGGTGGCCGCACTTCCCGCACCAGCATCTGCTGCCGAACCTGCGCCCGACTGAGCAGAGGAGGTAGCGCCAGACGCACTGCCCCTTCCTGGCGTCGCCGATGCGTTTGACCCAGCGGACCGACCAGCGCCCGATGCGCCAGCACCTGCCGCCGGAGCTGCGCTTGCCCCTGCGGACGCGCTAGCGCCGGACATACCGCCGTCAGCGCCTGCTCCGGGCTGCGCGCCCGCGGCCGCTGACTCCGTCGATCTCACCGTCGCAATGAGGTCCCCGGTCGAGACCGTGCCGCCCTTGGCGACATGGATCTTCTCGACGACCCCACTGGCGGTGGATGGCACGTCCATCGTCGCCTTTTCGGTTTCGAGGGTGACCAGCGGCGCTTCAGGCTCGATGATCTCCCCAGGCTTGACGAGAACGTCGATCACGGCGACGTCCTTGAAGTTGCCCATGTCGGGCACCCGCACTTCTACGAGGCGCACAGCGGCATTCATTGCGAGGAAGCCTCAGACTTTCCAGGGTACTGGCTTGGAGGGGTCGACGCCGAGCGCTTTCATCGCGCCCGTGAGCGTCGCCTGATCGACCTTGCCTTCATCCGCGAGGCCCTTGAGGGCCGCCAGCGCAATGTAGTTGCGGTCGACTTCGAAGTGCTTACGGAGGGCCGCACGGGAATCGGACCGGCCGAAACCGTCGGTGCCGAGCGTGATGTAGCGCCCACCGACCCATTCCCGGACCTGGTCGGGAACGGTGCGCATGTAGTCAGTCGCGGCGACAACCGGCCCCGCGTGATCTTTCAACAGCGTTTCGACATACGGCACGCGCGCCGACTCGGTCGGATGCAGCAGATTCCAACGCTCGGCCTCGAGCGCCTCGCGCCGCAACTCGCTGAAGCTGGTGATGGAGAACACATCAGCCGGGATACCGTAGTCGTTCTCGAGGATTTTTGCCGCGGCCAGACATTCCCGCAGGATAGTGCCCGAGCCCAACAACGTGGCGCGCACCTTGCCACGCCCGCCGGTCTGCAGCAGGTAGCCACCTTTGAGAATTCCCTGCTCGACACCCTTCGGCAGGGCAGGCTGCTGGTAATTCTCGTTCATTACCGTGAGGTAATAGAAGATGTTCTCCTGCTCGACAAACATCCGGCGAATGCCGTCATGGACGATGACCGCGAGCTCGTACGCATACGTCGGGTCATAAGCGACGCAATTCGGCACCGTGGTGGCGACGAGTTGGCTGTGGCCATCCTGGTGTTGGAGTCCTTCGCCCGCCAGCGTGGTGCGTCCGGCCGTGGCGCCCAAGAGGAAGCCGCGCGCCTGGATGTCACCGGCCGCCCAGATGAAATCGGCGACCCGCTGGAACCCGAACATGGAGTAGTAGATATAGAACGGCACCATGTTGATGCCGTGATTGCTGTAGGCGGTGCCCGCAGCGATCCAGGAGCACAAGGCGCCGGCCTCGTTGATACCCTCCTCGATCATTTGACCCTTCTTGTCCTCACGGTAGGACATGAGGGTTTCGGCGTCTTGCGGGGTATACAGCTGGCCGACGGAAGAATAGATACCGATCTGCCTGAACAATCCTTCCATACCGAAGGTACGCGCCTCGTCGGGCACGATCGGCACGATGTTCTTGCCGATGTTCTTGTCTTTCAGGAGGATCGTCAGCAGGCGGACGAACGCCATCGTGGTCGAGATCTCGCGCTCGCCCGTCCCTTCCAACACAGGCTGGAAGACCTCCAACGGGGGCACAGCGAGTGCCGGAGCTTCCTTGCGCCGGGTCGGTAGAGAGCCGCCGAGAGTGACGCGCTTCTCACGCAGATAGCGCGCTTCATCGGAGCTCTCCTCGGGCTTCCTGAACGGCAGACGGGCGATATCGTCGTCCGCGACCGGGATGTTGAAACGGTCACGGAAGGCGCGCAAATCCTCCTCCGAGAGCTTCTTTTGCTGGTGGGCGACCATTTGGCCTTCGCCACCCTTGCCGAGACCGAAGCCCTTGACCGTCTTCGCGAGAATGACGGTAGGTTGGCCCTTGTGGCCCATCGCCGCGGCATACGCGGCGTAGACCTTGCGCGGATCATGTCCGCCACGGTTCAGCCGCCAGATCTCCTCATCGGACATGTTCGCGACCATCGCCTTGAGCTCGGGATATTTCCCGAAGAAATGCTCGCGAGTGTAGGCACCGCCTTTGGCCTTGAAATTCTGGTACTCGCCGTCGACGCACTCCTCCATCACCCGCCGCAACAGGCCTTTGTGATCACGGGCGAGCAAGGGATCCCAACGTGAGCCCCACAATACCTTGATGACATTCCAACCGGCGCCGAGGAAAGCGGCCTCCAGCTCCTGGATGACCTTGCCATTGCCGCGCACCGGGCCGTCCAGGCGCTGCAGGTTGCAGTTGATCACGAAGATGAGGTTGTCGAGCCCCTCGCGCACCGGCATGGTGAGCGCACCCATCGACTCGGGCTCGTCCATCTCGCCGTCGCCCAGGAATGCCCAGACCTTGCGGTCGGAAGGCTTCGCCAGGCCGCGATGCTCCAGGTAACGGACAAACCGCGCCTGGAAGATCGCCATCATGGGACCCAGGCCCATGGAGACCGTCGGGAACTGCCAGAAGTCCGGCATCAGCCAGGGGTGCGGATACGACGATAGACCAATCCCGGGACCACCGGCTTCCTGGCGGAAGTGCCGCAGCTGATCCTCGGACAGTCGCCCCTCGAGATATGCGCGCGCATAAATGCCCGGCGAGGAATGTCCCTGCATGAAGACCATGTCGCCCGGGTGCTTGTCCGAGGGCGCCCGCCAGAAGTGGTTGAACCCCACTTCATACAAAGTCGCGGATGATGCGTAGCTCGACAGGTGTCCACCGTATTCGGAGGACATCCGGTTTGCCTGCACCACCATGGCCATCGCGTTCCAGCGGATGTACGCCTCGATACGCCGCTCGAGCGCGCGGTTGCCGGGATACTCCGGCTCCCGCCCGGTGGGGATCGTGTTGACGTATGCCGTGTTGGGCTTGAACGGCAAGTAGGCGCCGCTACGGCGCGTATAGTCGATCAGCCGCTCCAGGATGAAATGCGCCCGCTCAGGGCCATGCTGCTTCAGCACCGAGTCGATGGACTCGAGCCATTCCTGGGTCTCAACGGGATCTAGATCTTCCAGCTTAGGGAGTTCTGTCATGCGGTCTGCTGTGCGCTATTGCTGCTCGCCTCAAAGTAATCGCGAGCGCGTTGCGCGAAGACGATAAAATGGGCTGCGCTGGCAGCAACGTAGCGAGAGAAATTCGCCTCTACACAAGCGGCGCAATGATCCGGGTTTCATTCGTGATGGTCAAGCAAGCCGCTCGCCTCGAGGAGTGCAGTGAAATCGAAGATTGCCCGTTCGCTCTTGCCTACCACATCGCCACCCGAAATCGTGAGAAGCTCGCCCGTGGATGCCGTGACCGAGCGGTCAGCGAGGAAATCCCCAGCGGGGACAGCCCGCGGTGGGGCAGAGCCGGACGCTTTGCTCGTAGTCGTACCGGATAAGCCCGAAAAGGAGCTTTTCCGGCACCTGCCGGAAAACGAGCGCTGGCAGGAGCTCAACGCTCGTGCTCCCTCCCGCGCCGGAACGGTGCGCACAACCACGTTGACCAACCGACAGCAAACGCTTGCCGTCCTGGGCTACATTGGGGCGGAGGTCAGCACTTTCGAGAGATTGGCTCTCGCCGGACGGATGCTCAAAGAGACGGCCGCGCGCGAGCCCGAGAGAATCGAATTACGCGCGCTGGGTAGCCCCGCGTCGGCACAGGCCGCGCTGGAAGCCCTACTCGCCGCATCGCTCGCGCAGGCCTTTCCACTTCCGACGTTTCGCGCGCCATCCCCTTCCGAACGGCGGATGAAACAGATCGTCTTGCATGACTACGCGAGCGGCGACACGCGCTATGACGAGGCTTGCGCAGCGGGCACCAATCTCGCACGTTGGCTTACGGCGCTACCCCCCAACATACTGGATGCCCGGGGCTATCACCGCGCGATTGCCGAACTGGCTCGCAAGCACGGTCTCACCTTCAAATGGCTCGATGAGGACGCACTGCGTCGAGCCGGGGCGAACGCGTTTCTGGCGGTGTCGGCCGCGAACGAGCAATCCGTCGCGGGCATCGCCCAGCTGCAATATCGCCCCGGACGCCGCAAAAACATCCGCAGTCCGGACATTGCCCTCATCGGTAAAGGCATTCTCTTCGATACCGGCGGTGTCAACTTGAAGCCGCATCGCTCGATGCTCGATATGCACACCGATATGGGTGGCAGCGCGGTGGCCTTGGCGACACTCATCGCGTTGGCGGAACTGCGCGCCCCCGTTGCCGCGGACGCCTGGCTCGCCATCACCGAAAACAACATCGGCCCCAAGGCCTATCGCCCGCAGGAAGTCGTGCAAGCTGCGAACGGCGTCACAATTCAAGTCATTCATACCGATGCCGAAGGCCGTATGGTGCTCGCCGACACCCTCGCTCTCGCGGCCCGGACCAAACCGAAGCTCATGCTCGATTTCGCCACTCTCACGGGAGCCGCGGTGTACGCACTGACCGAGCGCATGAGCGGTGTATTCACGAATCGGCCGGCGCTGGTGGCGCCCTTGATGGAAGCGGGACGCGCGAGCGGTGAGCGCGTGTGGAATTTCCCGTTCGATGCCGACTACGACTCGGACCTGGAGAGCAAGATCGCGGATATCGTGCAATGCGCTGTCGAGGGTAAAGGCGATCACATTCTCGCCGCGCGTTTCCTGAGCCGTTTCGTGCCCGAGGATATTCCGTGGGCGCATGTGGATCTGTCCTCGTCCACGCGCACCGGCGGCCTGGGGCATATCAACACAGAGGTGACCGGCTTTGGCGTGCGCTACGCGCTCGAATTGATTCTCAAGCAACGCATCCTGGAACGAAAAGAATTGCGCCGTGAGTAGCCTGACCCTCAGACGTCCCGACGATTGGCACCTCCATTTGCGTGACGGCGATGCACTGCGCGCGGTGTTGCCTTTCACTGCCGCGCGCTTCGCCCGCGCCATCGTAATGCCGAACCTCAAACCGCCGGTCACCACGACCGAGCAGGCTCTCGCCTATCGGCGCCGCATCCTCGAGGCGCTTCCAGCGGGCATGAAGTTCGAGCCCCTCATGACGTTGTATCTGACGGATCGCACCGACCCCGGGGAGATTGATCGCGCCAAGGCCAGCGGCGTCGTACAGGGCTGCAAACTATATCCGGCCGGTGCGACGACTCACTCCGCTGCCGGGGTCACCGATATCCGCAAGATCGAGCCTGTCTTGGCTCGCATGAGCGAGTTGGGAGTCGTCCTGCAGGTCCACGGCGAGGTCACCGACCCCGAGGTGGATGTGTTTGATCGCGAGGCCCGCTTCATCGATGCGGTGCTCGCGCCCACCGTCGCGAAATTCCGTCAGCTCAAAGTTGTATTCGAGCACATCACCACGAAGGCCGCCGCGGAATTCGTGCTCCACGCGCGCACGGGAGTCGCGGCAACCATCACTCCCCAACACTTGCTGATGAATCGCAATGCCCTCTTCGCCGGTGGCATCCGACCTCACTACTACTGCCTGCCGGTGCTGAAGACCGAGCCCGACCGGCGCGCGCTTCTCGACGTGGTCGCGAGCGGGAATCCGCGCTTCTTTCTGGGAACTGACAGTGCGCCGCATGCACGCCATACCAAAGAAGCTGCGTGCGGTTGTGCGGGAATCTTCTCCTCCCACGCGGGGATCGAGCTCTACGCGGAAGTCTTCGAAGCGCTCGGCGCGCTTTCCAGATTGGAAGGTTTTGCCGCCGAATTCGGCGCGGATTTCTACGGCTTGCCGCGCAACCCGGGGGAAATCACGCTGGTCAAAGAGGCCTGGGAAGTTCCGGCGCACTATCCCTTTGGTTCGGGACAACTCGTTCCCTTGCGAGCGGGTGAGCGTATTGCGTGGCGCCTCGCGGAAGGAAAGAACTGATGAACGAGGCTGAGTTGATGGCACAACGCCTCGCGGGGGCGCGACTGATGGTACGGCGCTTCCGAGGGTTCCTACCGGTCGTGATTGACGTCGAGACCGGAGGCTTTCACGCGGCCACCGACGCGCTGCTCGAAGTTGCAGCCGTGCTCATCGAAATGGACCCCGATGGCACCTTGCGCCGGGGCGCGACCCACACCTATCACGTCAAGCCGTTCGAAGGCGGACGGATCGACCCTGCATCCCTGTCCGTGACGGGGATCGATCCTCATCATCCGCTGCGTCCAGCATTACCCGAGCGTGACGCACTCCAAAGGATTTTTCGCGAAATTCGCCACGCGGTGCGCGACTACAATTGCCGTCGCGCCATCCTGGTAGGACACAACGCAGCTTTCGACCTTGGGTTTTTGAATGCCGCTGTCGCTCGCGCCGATGTGAAGCGGAATCCCTTTCATCCTTTCTCATGCTTCGACACGGCTACGCTCGCCGGTGCCGCGCTTGGCCAGACTGTGTTGGCAAAAGCAACCACGGTCGCCGGACTCACATGGGATTCGAGCAGCGCGCATTCCGCGTCCTACGACGCGGAGCGCTCGGCTGATCTCTTTTGTCTGATTTCGAATCGCTTGCGCGACAGCTATCGCCAGGCGGAAGAGCGGGCGTGCGCGCTTGGTTGGATCAGCGCGACGACCGAACCAGGTACCCCGGAAGCGGCAGACGAGACCTCGCCGGAAACTGAGGCGCCCGCGCCGGCTTTACCGCCGCTGGCGTAGCGGCGGGCTCGCGTCTACACGTAGCGAGCTCGCCATATGCGCGACCAGGCGCAGATTGCGCGCCACCCATTGAGTGGAGGCGCGCATCTCACAAACCCGGGGCTTGGCTGGGGCTAGGCCGCCGCTGTTGCGCCGGCTTGGCTCAGGAGCTTCTTCAGCTCACCGCTGCGATACATCTCGAGGGCGATATCGCACCCGCCGATCAACTCGCCGTTGACATAAAGCTGCGGGTAGGTCGGCCAATTCGAGTAGCGCTTCAGAGCCTCACGCAGCTCGGGCTCCTCGAAGATATTGATGTGCTTGAACTCGGCACCCACGGCCCGCAAGGCCTGCACGGTCTGCGCCGAGAAGCCGCACTGCGGGAAGTCGGGCGTGCCCTTCATGAAGAGCACCACGGGGGCTGAATTGAGCTCGGCTTTGATCTTCTCGACGACGTCCATCTGGGCTCCTGGTGCGCGCTACGCGCGGGGAATTTTACCGGTTTCTCGCGCTGCACGCGCGAAGCCGGTACGTATATAGGGGCGGGGCGCCTTCAAGTCAAAGACCTCGGATCTGGCGACGCTTTGCCAGCTCGGCGATCAGCTGCCATTGCCGGGCGGGGCTCATGGATATCCATTCACCGATCTCGCCGGCCGTACGTAGACACCCCGAACAATACCCCTGTGGGTCAAGCGTACAGACCTTGGTACAGGGAGAGGGGGGACGTTCCTGGCGCTCGTGGAACGCGTCAGCTGGCAACTCCATGCACGGATGATCTCACACGCGCTGCGGCCACGCTTGGCGTTAGCCGGGACGTAGCTGCATTGAAATGACGAGGGGTCTGGCCTATCCTCCAGACGCGCCTGTGCCACGCCGGTGCAGTCAGAACAAGAACTCAATGGACTTCGGGGCGCGGGTGAGCCCGCACAAGGGGAGAGACTGCATGAATCCGCTCAATAATCATCGCCACTCTCTGATTCTCGGCATTGTCATTGCCGTCGTGCTCGCGCTGCTCATCGGCGGCACGCATTTCAATCATCTCGGGCTCGCCCGATGGTTTCACATCGTCTCGGGCGTCTTCTGGATCGGTCTGCTCTATTATTTCAACGTGGCCCAGACGCCTGCGTTAGCGGATGCTGCGGCCGACAAGGGCGGACCAGGTGGCGCGGGAATCAACAAGTACGTCGCGCCGCGCGCCCTGTTCTGGTTTCGATGGACGGCGCTCGCAACATGGATCGGAGGCGCGTGGCTGCTCGGGCCCAAGTTCGTGGGCGCATTTACGCTCGGCGCCGGCCTGGATGATCCGACGCACTACTACCTGATCATCGGCATCGGAGCCTGGCTGGGCACCATCATGTTGCTCAACGTGTGGGGGATCATCTGGCGCATGCAGAAAAAGATCCTCGGCATCGTGCCGGCGACGGATGAGGAAAAAGCCAAGGCGCGTCGCGTGGCGCTGCTGGCCTCACGCACGAACTTTGTGCTGTCGATTCCCATGATCATGTGCATGGCCTCGGCGAGCCACGGATTGCCCTTCATAGGGCAATGACGCGATAGGGCACACAACGCGGCCATATTTCTTTCCGAGAAGACCCGGGCTTTCCGAGAAGGCCCGGGCACCCGGCCTTCTCGTCCGGCGGCTGCACGCAACTTTCCCGCGCGGGGTCGAAGCGACCGACGTGAGGGCCTTCAGGCGACCTTTGCGCTCGTGTGCGCGCGGCGCGCGCTAGAATCTAGCGTTTAGCGGCGTAATGCGCCGAATCAGAGAGACCCTGCCGCCATGCCTGACATTCCCGCGGATCTCGACACCCAGGTTGCCGCTGCCTTGCGTGAAGACATTGGCAGTGGCGATGTTACCGCCCAACTGGTCCCGGCAACCCAGCAGGTGCGCGGCCGGGTTATCACGCGCGAGGACGCGGTTCTCTGCGGCCGGCCCTGGGTGGAGCAAGTCTTCCGAGGCCTGGACTCCAACATCAAACTGAGCTGGGCGGCCAGCGATGGTGACCGGATCCTGGCGGATCAGGTGATTTTCACCATCGAAGGCCCGGCTCGCGCGGTGCTTACCGGAGAGCGTACGGCTCTCAACTTCCTCCAGCTTTTGTCGGCGACTGCCACGGTGGCGCGCCGGTTCGTCGCCGCCGTTGCCGGTACCGGCTGCAAGATCCTCGACACGCGGAAAACATTGCCGGGGTTGCGTACCGCACAGAAGTACGCTGTCCTCTGCGGTGGCGCGCAGAATCATCGCATCGGGCTCTATGACATGGTGCTCATCAAGGAGAACCATATCGCGGCCGCCGGATCGATCTCGGGAGCGATCGCCAGCGCGCGCCGGCTGACGCCGAAAGTTCCGATCGAGGTGGAAGTCGAATCGCTCGCGGAGCTCGAAGAGGCGCTCGCGGCACATCCCGACGTCATCCTGCTCGATGAATTCAGTCCCGCCGACATGCGGTCGGCGGTGGCGCTGAATCGCAAGCACGGGGCCGGCGCGAAGCTCGAAGCATCCGGCAGCGTGTCACTCGAAACCGTGCAAGAGATCGCCGCGACCGGGGTCGACTACATCTCCGTCGGTAGCCTCACCAAGCATGTCCGCGCCATCGACCTCTCCATGCGACTGGACTTTTCGGCCAGTCCAGCTGTGTAGCGCGCAGGAAGGCAGCGCCGCCAGATAGTAGACGGCCGTGCGCTCAGGACCGGCCGGTGAGGTGTCAGGCCTTTGCTGCATCAGCCGGCGCCATCCGTCAGCCATGTCCTGAAGAAACTCCTGCACGTCAGGCCAGTGTTGCCAGGCGAGCCAGCTGAGGAACGCCACGAGCCCGAGCCATACCACCGTGCCCCAGAGCGCCACCCAGCCATGCGCGAAAGGCGTGCCGTAGTAAGCCGAATAGCGGGCCTGTCGCAATGGCGCGGCGACCGCTCGATATAACACCACCAGGATCACGACGCCCAGCCACAGCGGAATGTCGTGCGGTAGCCACCAGCCAAAGATCCTGTGCCGGGTGACCAGCGAGACCAACAGGATCATGAACGCGATGAACAACAACGCGCCCAGGAGCTCCGTGATCGGGCGCACGATGCCGTGTAGGACCTGCGACGAGTAGCTGGCGTTGGCGGGCTGCTGTCCCGGTCCCCACGGAGGCGGCGG
>Ga0068855_100000429_pt1 | contig 52049 bp, 58 predicted proteins | sample KBSCornC52_FD_66592 | JGI IMG/M metagenome (GOLD analysis project Ga0068855, IMG submission 66592) | Corn rhizosphere microbial communities from Kellogg Biological Station, Michigan, USA - KBS Corn C5-2 | ecosystem: Host-associated > Plants > Roots > Rhizosphere > Soil ... | reverse complement strand
TCAGAAAATGGATTCAGTGAAACAGGATTACTAAAAGAAATCTCAACTCGATTAACACTTAAACCACACTCTTTAAAATAATCACTTAATAATCCAAATGAGTTACCTGCATCAATAATCACTAACCTTGGTCGATAAACTGCCATTAACTGCATCATGAGATAAACACATAAAGCAGATTTTCCTGACCCTGTGGTTCCTAATAATAAAAGATGTGAATTAAAATCTTTATCATTAGGATTAAACGGATCAAGGGTTAATGGTTCACCAGCTCGATTATATAAAGTAATGGCCGGATGCTGTGTTCCACGCTCTCTTCCATATAATGGCAGTAAATGCGAAAGCTGAATGCCGGAAAGATATCGACTTCTTAAAGTTCTTTGTTTATCAAACTCATAAGAATAACTCATCGACAAGTAATGCAGATAACTATCAACAGGTGTTAATTCCATATCACCATGCAGTGTGTGCAAGCCATTACTGGATAATAAAGTTTCTGTTTCTAATTCTTTATCATATAAATCAGTAATATTATTGCCTTTTAAATAAACCACCATGACGGTTGGAAAAAAGTAATTTCCGCTCTCAATCGCACGTTTGGCTTTGGCGCAATCTTCCATCGCCATTTGAGATTCCATACTTGTTGCACGATGCGCTTTTTTCAATTCTAAATAAATGATTTTTAACGGCTTCTTGATTTTGAATGATAACCGTCATCTGAAAGATACTACCTTCAGGGAATTTATCTAATAACGCATAAAAATGATTACCGAATTGTCTTTCTAGTGAAAGATGGCCTATTTGCGGCAATGAATTTAATCCAAGAATAGTTAAATATTTATGCGGTTGTTCATCATAATACCAAATACCTTTTTCGTGGTCAGACTCTGGTACTGAATAAAATAATTTTTCTGTAAAATCATATCCCCAAGGTTTATTCTCTTCATCGGGAAAAGGCAATTTTCCAGCAAAGCATCAGGATTATTATTAAACTGAATAGGGGCAGGATTAAACCATCGCAGCATCCAGTCATGAAACTCTTTGCCAGTGACTCTTTTGACTTTAATACCAGTGCTTTCTAATTTCGACGTAAATGCGTGAGCAATAGTATTTAAATCATCGACAGCATCTCTGCCTTTTCTTAATTTTGATTTAGATGTTAAGCGTCTATAAATCACTGCACGTATTTTTCTGATTTTTCCGCGGAATACTGTGCCGCTGACTTTAGTATCAGTAAACAAACCTTCTTTACGTGTCATCAAATCTAAATGATTTTTAAATAATCTTAAATACTCAGTCGTAAAATAAGAACCTTTTGCAGCAGGTTTAATATAATTTTCAACACTCTGATAAAAGTTTTTTAAACTCAATTCATCTTGCATATAAAACTGAACAATCCATGGGCTTTCATCATCAAAATATTGCTGGAATATATCTTGAAAAATACTTTGAAGTCCTTTTTGTAATTGCTGTAAATAACTTAATGGCCGAGATTCTGAAGGGATATCTGATAACTCAAATACTGCACCGACACTTTTACCGTCATTCAATAAAAAGCATTGATTGTCTGAATCATATTCTACCCAAGGAAGTTTTTCACTAATGGATGGATAGCGCAAATATGATTGAGCAAGTTCTTTTTTGGTCGGAGTATTTTTTTTAAATACTAATTTTAAAATTTTGTTCACAGGTGAAGTTATAACATCAATAGATAACAAAAAAGCAACGTAATATATAGAAACACCGTACAATTATTAAATTGTAAAAACAACAAAAATAGATTTATAAAACTATCCATTCATTAACGCATAGCCATTACCGGCTGTTCAGGCGGCTCGGCTGTATTTGCATTAATTGACTCATTGATGAGATTCAATTGCTGCTTATACACATTTCCAAAAAATACGCAGTTTTTTAGCAATTTATATCTTTCATCAAAGATATTATCTTTTGATAAGTCAAGAAAAGCATATACGTTCATAGGTGAGGGTTTACTCATATTATTAAAACAGTATTCAGACATAATTTGTAACTGTTTTTTATCAAAATGGTCTAATAAATTATTTACCTTTTCAATCATGGGTTCTGAGAAATAAGCATCACCCACTGGCTTAGACCAGATGAAATGCCCTTTGCAGTGAGAAGTGCATTCGTCACCTTTTTTTTCTAAAAACAATAACGTGTTATTGTTTACTTTTTCGTAAAAACTTAGCATATGACTTCGTTTTTCCAATGTTTTAAATTTTTCTAAAATCATGGTTAAATTTGAATTCGATGAAGAATTAGCGAGCATATTTTTTAGATTCTGCAATTCAGTGATTATCTCTAATTTTTCTAAAACCTCCGAGTACTTTGGGAAAGTTTTCAATTTAGGGTCAGCTAATTTAGCTAAAATAGAATTAATTTTTATTAAGGCACTATCGAAAGATTTTTCGTTTTCAATACATAGTCTAGTTTGAGTGAGAGGTGTAACTATAACTTCTACAAAAAAAGGAATTTTAAGTTCGTTCATATCAGCCACCTCTTTTTTTGAATTCAAAAAAATTCTAACATATAATTGAATATAAGATCAAATATCTAATATTTAATTACCCATAAGGAATTTATTTTTACCAGCATACATTTAAAATTTATATTTCACCAGGCAACGAATAATAAACTTTGTCATACAAAGGAAAGGCTGTTGAATATCCAGGCACTGGTAATTGATCGTTCCCTGCAAAATGTGGATAGACATACATCACTAATTCAGGATTTGGCAGTATTGGAAATAAATTATTGATTTCATTTTTTGTATCTCGCGTTAATTCAGTATTATTGACATGTTGATTCAAATTAATTTTTTGTGAAATTGTATTCCTTGCTTTATCTAATGTTTCACCTTTCGATTGCTGCATCGCTTCTTCATACACTTGAGCCATCGTAGGGCCGCCTTGTGGAATAGCAGTGCCGCTGGTTGCACAACCCGATAAAACTATACAAAAGCTAATCGAGAGTAGAGAATAAATTGTCTTTATCATGTGAGTAAAACACCTTTCGTTTCTGAGGATCATAATCAACTGCAATTTCTTGAGTGATGTTGATATTGAGTTTTAATTTTTCTCTAGTCTTTAAATCAACATTGGGAACATACACAAAATCAAAACTACTTTGGACTCTATCGTTCCACCATTTTTGCTAAGCTTGAGATGCCGCTGAAAATCCCTGTCCAAAGGCATATTTATTTGCGCTGCCTAATAAGCTTGAAATACTACTTCCATCTGTTGTTGTGACATGATTAAGCTGAGATTGTGATAAAGCATTGCCATAACCCTGTAACCCAGCTAAGCTTGCGGTGACTCCTAAAAATAATGGTGCATCCGTATGAAAAGTTCCTAAAATACAGGGATTTCCATTAACGGCTGCAATTGTTCCTAACACATCATTATCTTTGGCTTGTGTTGTACTGATTCTTCCATCGGTAAAGACAAATGTCATAGAGCGAATATCACCGCGTGCGCAGCTTCCTAACAAATCACCTTCAGCAATACCTGAAGCCACAATCCCTTGTAAATCTTCAGGCATATCAATACCATTAGCGGCAAGATTTTTTGGTCCAATGATCACTTTAAAAGTATAAGGGTCTGGCACTTTGCCATTTATAGGTATACGTCCAATAATCGGCTGCATTGCAACTGCGCCTGTTAAAGTCGCATTTATTGGAATTGTATAATAAGGTATGGCAGGTTTTGATTTTTTAATTTCTTTGGTATTTTCAATATTTTGCAATGCAAATAATGGATCATTGGTTGCAGGAATTATTTTAGTATCCTTATCATTAGTATTTTTAGCATCTTGTTTGATTAAGTGCGCAAAATCCAAATCAGGATGAAAATTTTTGCTTGATTTAACTTCAGATGAAACATTATTATCATTTTGCATATCTGATATCCATGTCCAAATAACACCGGAATCAGAATCAACAGTCACATTGTTTTTGTCTGTATTATTATTTTCTAATTTTGATAATAATGTCTGAGCGGAATCATCATCGTGATGATTATTACTTAAACCCGTTTGAAATTTCTGCATTTTTTGTTGGACTTGTGCTAGGACATCACTTTTAAACCCTGCTAAAGTTGTTTTATCTTCATCAGCAAGAGCTTTATTTTTTTCAATAATCTTTTGGTTCTGTTGTTCAACCGCACTGATTTCTGTCGTCAGTGTTTTAAGTGTTTCAACAGGCGTATCGTTACTTGCTTTATCATTAAATAATTGTGGTTTTCGTATTTTATCATTTGAACTTGAATGTCCTGAAAACACCGCAAGCAAAGTTCCACCAACTAAAATCGCCCCCATAATCAAAGCAGCTATTTTAATAAAATTTGATTTCATTAATTTATCCTGCTCCACATCCAATAAGCGCATTGCTTGCAGATTGATTGGAAATTAAAAACACCGTGCTGGAATCATCTGTTGATCCAGCAGGCGATAATTCATGCCTCGGATAAAACGTCGCTGTTTGCCAGTTACCGCACAATACTCTTGGATCTAAATTTAATGATTGCTTTAATGTATTATGCAATAAAAACGCTGTAATCGTTAAATCATCACTTCGCCAAGATGCCAATGGCATTGCAATAACACTATCATCAAGAAATAATGATGCTGTTTTTTTAAGATGCATCGGTGTACGATAAATATTATTAGGTTGAGTTAAAAGTCGTTTTGGTGCATAAAGCTGTTGTACCGCAAAGCGCATTAATTCAACTTCACTTATTTTATTTTTTTTGATTTTTATTTCAGTATTATTGTCAGCATCATTATTGATATTATTATTTGAAGTAATTTTATCACCATCAGACAATACAATATCAATTGGTGTAGTATCCGCCTCTTTTTGGGCTGATAAATTTAATAAAATAATTTTGCCAGAATTTGTAAGTTTCACAGCAACTCTTTGAACGGCAAAAGCTTTTTTGGCAGTTAAATACAAAGTACCATTATTATTTTGAATAGTGAGAGTATCACTCGGTAAAATATTTTTATCATAGCCAAATTCAATACCTGCTGGAAAAGTTATTATTCTCTCTTTGCCTAATGGTAACACTACATTAATAGGTTCTGTTTTCCAGACAATATGCTCGGGGTTTGTAACCATGTGGTTACAAGGCTCTGCATCTGACTCTCGAATATCAAATAATTTGTCTAATTTTTTGATTTGCTGTAGAGTTAATGTTAATCCACTTTCCTGTGCAAAAATATCAGTTGCAGAAAACGTTAATAAACCAACTAAAATGATTTCAAATAAATTTTTCATAAGATAAAATTAATTAAGTATAAGTTTGTAAACGTGTTGGATTTTCTTCAAAACCATCAATGGCAAGACCCCAGGGATTAGCTTTAGCATCGATATCGTACCGAACAATTCTCAACACATATTCAATATCTACGTCTTTAACAGAATCACTGTTGATGTTCATGTGTTCGCTTAATCGCATTTTGAGATGTACAGTCCAAACCTCTGGACTCACTTGCTTAACATCATTGATATCAAATACCGTACCATTTAAACCTGCCAGTGTTCGAATTCGCTCTTGTAATTCACCTTGATCTAAACGCTGTTGATAATCTCTTAATAAAAAACTCTTAAATCGTGGTGTTAAAAATGGCGTAAATTTTTGAATGGCTTGTTTATAATCTTCTGTACCATTTGAAGGCCAGTGATTGATACTTTGCCAGATATAATAAGAGAAACTATAAACTATCGCATTAGGATAAACTCCTGCTTTTAATGTAATACCCGCTTCAGGAATTTGCGGTGGAAAATGCACATTGATCTCAGATACTGAATGACACCACCCTAAAATTAATAATATATTTAAAATAAAAGACGAAATCAGGGCTAATATTAGAATTTTTAATGCGAGTCGAGCATTCTCTAAAGCATTTTGAAATTTTAAGATCATTTCTCTTATCTTCCAACAGACCACTTGCCGCTATATCGAATAAATCCAGATTTTATAAAATGCTTATCTTCACACCAGAGTAAAAATCTTTGTTTAACATACCCTTTAGGTTTACCAAATTTTGCTTTTTGAAAAACCATCGCAATTATCCAACTCATACCAATAGCTGCGGGAAAAGCTAAACCCATGCCAATCATGAACATATTAAATAAAAATTTTGTAATAAATCCTAATATAAAAATACAGATGATTAAACTTATTAATCCAATAAGCTGCATTTCTTTCATGGTGCAGCCGCAGAAAACTATGGCATCGAAATTGAGGCGATGCGCTAATAAATCAGAAGAATTTTCTTTCATAAAAAATTATTGAATTTGTGCGGAAAACGCTGTCCAACCAATGCCAATTAAAATAAATCCAATTGTTATTCCAATGGCCAGTAAAATAAAAGTCATAATCAAATTTCCATGATCTCTTTCACGACTATCTTCACGTAATCGATGAATCAATACACCTATACACATTAAAATCAACAATCCACCGACACCAATCAATGCATATTTCATTGCTGTTTCTAAATGAGAACCAACAGCTTGTTCAAAGTCTCCGTTATCAACAGGAATGCTGGGAAATGGATTGTTGTCATTACCTGCAAATGCACTGGCAGTATAAAAAATAAAAATTATTTTTAGCCAAGCAGATTGAAATAACCTTGTAATTATTTTCACTCAATTTCCCTACGCCACATAAATAAATATCAGCATCAATACAAAACTTAAAGTACATACACTTAATACAAAAAGTGTTTTATCCCACGAGGAATGCGAGTCTAATAAATGCATCAATCCTGCAAGTATTAATAATGAAACAATAATCGCAACACCGCCGACCATTAATTTCATATCAAAGGTTAATGCTGACGGCTGAAATCCAGAAGCACTTGCAAATGCACTGCTTTGCTCAGGAGTCATTTTTTTCAAACTCATTCTTTTGAATGTAATCGCCGTAAAGAGGAGTTACTCGTCTTGGTTCTAATGGAGAAGCTTTAATTTTTTGATCAATACCTTGTTTAATTTGATTTATATCAGAACGCAACCAATCATATTGAAATTGAATTCTCGCAGATTTATTTTGCTCCTGCTCTGCTTCATTAATTAATGGGGTGAGAGAATTTAAGACTTGCTTTATGCGCGCTAAATCCTCATTTTCTAAATCTGTGTCTGCATATACCGGATTAATAAATACTGCCATTATCACTGACAAAATTATAATCCCAGATATTTTTTTGATATGCATATAAAATCCTAATTCAATTTAAATTTTTATATATATTTTTTAAATGTTCTAATTGCCACGGATATTAATAATCCAAACATAATACTAAAGGGTAAAAATAAAACTTCTGGCTGAAATTTAAAAGGTAAAACAAGATAAATAAAAATACTAAAAGTGATGCAGACAAAAATGTACTGTTTTGCTAAATGATAAATCAATGCACTTTCACGTCCGCCACCCAATCGTCTTAAATATCGCTGCACTAAACCGTCTGTTAATCCTACGAGCCCGAATAAAATAAATAATGGTAAAAATAATATCGCCGTCGATAATCTCAGTATGCAAAGTGAAACGCTTAATATAATCGCAGTAATAATATTTTTGATTAAATTATTTTCAATAAAATTAAATTGGCTTAATGTATTAAATAATTTTGTCACCAAATGCGGTGTGTTTTTTAGCCATTCTAATTGATAACTACAAAGCTCATAAAAATAGTGTAGTCCTGATTCTTCACCTAAAAAATATAATAAACTTAGCGAAATGATAATTGATAATAAAATTCCTAAAATAATACTGGTTATAAATTTTATGACTGTCCAAAAAATAATCGACATAATTTTTTATTAATAGAAAGCAACTAATTTATCAACTGAATCTGGTATGTTGTCCATATTATCTTTTGATAATGGGATTCGAATTTTCCAAAGCTGTCCGCCATCTAATAAACAAAACGCTTGTCCTTTGGGTAATTGAATTAAGTCACCTGCTGTGAGCATAGGCATCTCGATATTAATTACTCTATCTTCATTGTGACTTGTAAAATCAGTTTCGTTTCCTATCTCTGTATGGTCATTGACAGAAGAGGCTGCCTGCAAAATTGGAACATTTACTCGCTGAGGTAATTTGTGTGTGAGTATCTGCGCTGTTGCTTCTTCTAATACTCGCATACAAATCAAAGTATTGAAATTTCCGCCGACTTGTCCAGCTTTGGCTTTGCTGCCTAATCGTGCTTCGACATCTGACCAGGTTTGAGTATAAGCTGTGACTTGTATTCCTGCTCCGCCTGATTTATTTAATAACGGCACAAACTCATCGCCAATCAATTCATTGAACTCATCGCTGTGCACACAGACCAAATGAAATTCTTTCTTTTTTGAATTTTCTGAAAATCCACCGTTAACACCATATTTATATAACTGTCCTGAGACTGAACATAAATCAGCAAACATGGAATTACCTACAGCAGCTGCAACGGTTGCATCTGACAAAGCATCTAATCCGACATAGACAATTTTTTTACCTCTAATAATTTGCAGCCAATCAAAAATTGGCCGCTTATCATCTAAATCAGCATAGTTAGGTGAGATTAATTCCGCAACTCGACCTGTTGTTAGTTTTTCTACTAACGGCAATAAAGATGCTGTAATTTTATCAAAATAAGTTTTGTCATAATTAAAGGCAGAACATAAGCCTTCAGCCACCGAATCATAAAAAGCAGACTGTTCAATATAATTGACGATTGCAATCAAATGACGAGATCGTGTCTTTAAATGAAAAGGTAAATGCTTTTCATCAATCGCTTCTTCAACAGCTTTGACTGCACTTCTCCAATCAGGGTTGATTTGAGGTAATTTAGTGCAACAGTAATCTAATAAAAGATCATCAATATTTAAAATATATCGTTGTATTTGTTGATAATCAGGTTTTCTGCCAAGCGCAACCAAAGCTTTGGCGATAATATTCACAAACCGCCAACCAAATTCTTTAAAAGCTGCTGACTCCCCTGAGCTTGGCAATTGATTTGCCAATCTATTAGCAACTTCAGTAATTCTTGCAAAACTTCCAATAAGATTATATCGTGCTGAAACTTCAGGAAATCCTAAATGAAAAATAACGACATCATTTTCTCTGCCTGATGATTTAGCCTCAAAAACAATTCTTCTTAATAAATTTGTATCACCTTTAGGATCAAAAACTATTACAACTTCACCTCTATGAATATCTTGCGTGACCAATAATTCTAATAATCTTGTCTTACCTACTCTTGTTGTTCCAAGCACTAACGTGTGACCAACACGTTCGCTTAAATTCATAAATACATTTTTTTCAATAGGTTCGACACCATGTAAAGCAGGGTTACCACCGAGAGAATTTATATTTTCATTTTCTAATAAATCAGATACTTTTAGTTTTAAATATTTTTCTGTGCTTGGCTGCTGTGCATAATACAATCTTTGTGTGTGAATATTTTTCCAGCGAAATCCTTTACCTAAAAATAATTTCTTATCAACAACAGGGATATTGTCAGAACAAATTTCATATTTGGGTTGATGGATTAAATAACACTGATAGTGTTTTATTTTATAGCCTTGCATAAATCGCACTAGGCTAAAAATTAAAAATCCAACACCTAAATAGTGAGCAGGAGATGAAGAAATATAAAAAAATTTAAGATTAATAAAAAATAATATTGCTGTAACAACACTGACAAATGACGAGCACCACTCCACAGGTGGCCGCAGTAGATTTTCAACCGGATACTTTGCCACTATTTCCAACGTTAAAAAATGAATTCATCACATTTTTGAGTGCATTAGGATTTTTATCTTTTTCAGAAAAATCATATTGAATCTGCAAATCATTGGGATACAATTCTTTTTGCAGCTGAGAAAAAACCCTCTGAAAAGCCAATTCTTTATCAATCCTGAGCCGTTCATTTTTAATCGCAATGAGTGCATATTTTTTACGTTCTTGATCATCCTTCGCATTAAAGCCTAAAATCCAACTTGGGTCTAAGTGTTTATCAGAATAATATAGTCCGTTTGGTGAATTTTCCATGAACTGTAAATATTCTGAATAATCAGCAGTATCCAAATTCCACCGTTGAGCAAATATTTTTTGCTGCTCTATTGGCAATTGTTGATATTGCGTTGTCGTCAGCTTTAAAAACTCCAAAGCGGGTTTGCTGCTTTGAATAGCTGCAGATGTAACAGTCTGTGCAAGACCGTTTTGCCAAATACCCAACAATAAGAATAAGTACAGTAGACTAAGTTTTTTCATAGAATTAAATCATTTTAAGAAATTTCGTTGGGTTCAACATAAATCTGTTTGGCTAAAGGCTGGCTTAAGTCTGTATAAAGCACCGAGCTTTCTTTATGTGCCAAAGGCTTATTAGATACACACCCACATAAATTAATCGTTGAAATTAATAAAAGAAAAGATGCGATGAATTTCCATGATAAATTATTCATTTTAAAATCTCACTTTAATTTGATTCTTTTGGGAATTTTGAAAAACCGCATAAGCCGGATCAAATGAGACGTCAGTTAATGTCCAACCGAGATAAAAATCATCTAAACCGATTAAGTGATATCCTTCATCAGTGTAAATAGTTACTTCAGGACGGTCATTCCAGATATCAATGCTGGTAACTTTAAAAGGTAATTGACTTATCGATAAATATTTTTGTTTTATAAATTTTTTTAATACTTCTGATTGTATCTGCATTGAATTTATTTTTTGTAAAATAGCTTTATTATTAGCAAAAATTAATTTCTGTAATTGTTTGATTTCATCACTCGAATTTAGTTTTGGTAAAAACTGTTGAATTGAATCTAATCGCTTCTCTAATACACTAACTTGCTCAGGCGTTGCAACAGGTTTTGTTTCTAACTGACTCGAAAGATTTTTCAAATTATAATTTACTTGGCTAAATTGTGAGAGCATAAGTGTTTTTAAAGCTTGCTTTTGCTGATGAGTTTTTATTACACAAATTGTCATTAACACTGCGGTGATAAAAATACTCAGTGTTAACATCATTTGTGAAAATGATATTCTCTGCTTAACAGCATTAATGAGAGTTGTAAATTTTTGCATAAGAAGGTTTCAACGAAAAAGAAATTAAACGGTGTACAGGGTCGACAATTAATTGAAACGGTTCGCCTGCAAGTGTAAGTAATCCATCTTTTAAACTTAAAGGCCCTAAGTTTCTATCGATTTCTGGTAAAGGCTGGATTAATAAACTTTGTGCAGCAGGACAAAGTTTTCTTGTTTCTATTAATCGATATCCACTAAAGTGCAATAGATAATTTATTGCATCGCCGATAGTGTTAATATTATTTGGAAAACGAACTTCAAATGTTTGCGACAATAAATCGGCTTGTCCAACTAAAGGTATTTGAGAGACGGTTAAATACCTCCCTACAACAGATTGATTTTTTTCTTGAGCAATCGCAGGCAAAGACAATAATCCCAATAAAAATAGTGAAATAATTAATCTTGGAAAATTCATGAGGACAGACTCTAATAGTGATAGGCAATAAAAAACCCCGAGTGATTTAATTCATCTCAGGGTTTTGGACACAACATTAAAGATGAGGAAATATTACACCAAACCGACGGCGGGTGTCTACGTCTATTTTTTATTTGCAAGCAATTTTGGTAATTTGTAAACAGAGTTTTACGTATTCATTATTGTAATGTAAAAACTATTAAAAAACTATATTGATTGAATAATAAAAAAAATGGTATTGTAGATACTCTCTGTTGGCCACTATATTTTTTGAAAGGAAAGTTATGTTTGACATTGAAACTTTACCACAAGATGTTTTAAACGAAGTTTTTTCATTATTGAGTGAAACTGAACAGGATAATGTTAAGTTTATTAATAAAGCTTTTTATAAATCTTTTCTCTTCTTACGCAATCAAAAATGTTTTGCTGCTTGCAAACAATTCTTTGGTTTTGAACCCCCATCAGAAAATGCGTTTATTATTTTCCAAATTTGTGCTTTTATTGAATCAAAAGGCGCCTCGCATAAATCTAAAGACAAAAATATACTTATTAAGTCTGCCAATGATCTTTTAAAAAATTATCGGTATTTAAAAGAAACCAGAGATTGGGCTTATTACTATTCGTCGTTATTATGTTTAAATTTTGGCGCTCCTGCTATGCTGGAATTGGCAGCGCAATACTGTGTAACAGCAGTAGGTTTTGAGTTCACTCCTGCACTTTGTTTATTGGCTGAATTTTATTACAAAGGTGAGGCTGGATTTCCTAAAGATAAAAAATTAATGTTCAAGTATTTTATGCTCGCTAGTGATAAAGGAAATGTTGTTGCAAAAAGAAAAATAGGAATTTCGTATCTTAAAATAAAGGATAACCGAGGATTAACATTTATAAAGGATGCAGCAAATGCCAATGATATTGAATCTTTAATCATTTTAGGAAACTTACACAAGGATAATAAACTCATCGACGCAAGCGCAAATATTGCGATTGGCTACTTTAATAAAGCGATTGAATTAGGATCCTCAAAAGCAGCAGATATATTAGCCAAAGCTTTTTCCAGTTACGAAAGTGGAATAATACAACGAGATGATGCAAAGGCCAAAACCTATCGTATGAAATATTATGAAATAGAAGCAAAAGCTAAAAATGGTGTTGCCGCCAGAATGCTGGCTTTATTATATATTAAGGATAATCAAGATGACAAAGGACTTCAATTTTTAAAATTAGCTATGGAATTTAAAGATGGTATAGGAACCCTTGAATTGGCCAGACTTTATCGTAAAAGAGGTGAAGATAAAACTAAAATAATTACTTGTTATGCATCTGCATACACTTTTTTGAGCACAGCAAAACGAACCGTTGAAATTGATGACATTTTGTCGAATTCTGGCTTAGATGGACTGTGGTTAATATCACAAGGTGAATTAAAGTTAGGGGCTCAATTTTTAACTGAAACAAATGCATATTCTCGCAACAATAATTCAGATTCTGAGATCTTATATTTCAACTGAAACAAGTGCATATTCTCGCAACAATAATTCAGATTCTGAGTTCTCATATTTTGGCCCAATGTAATTATGCCTTCGCTTTACTCTGATTCCCATCCAATCATTAGATTAGAAGTTGTCTAAAAAATTTTTGATGCCTTATCATATAATATATTTATTTTAATTATATTTAATGTTCATTTTTGCTACCACCCACAATCTCCCCATTTCCACATATTTCTTAAAAGTACTCGCTGTCAAATTTAATGATTTAGCTTTCAATGCTGTTGTCAATTCAGTACCAAGGTAAGATTTTTTCAGTGCTTCTGCAAATTTTTTGTTATATTTATCCAAATCTATAACCATTTTTTCAATTTCTTCTGCTCCTTCATTCACAGGCATAAAATTATGCTGCTGATATTTCGTTTTATTAATTGTCATTTCTTTTTGAAATAGATTAAATGCTGACTCAGCAGGATATCCCTTGCCAAGTTTTCCACCTCTAAACCAATCTGCCCATTCTTGAAGGCGGTATTCCACATATTCTTCAAAGTTCATTATTTTTCTCCTTGAAAACTAAAGATATTTATCAATAAATGTTTTAATCTCATCTTCAACTTTTTTTATCTGTTCTCTTTTATTTTCAACAGTTGAAAGCAATCGGATTTCATCATCTACTGAGCGCTTTTTTGAAAAAAATTTGTGTGATTTTTTACCTGAAGCAACACTATAAAGACGAAGCAGATCAATGTAGTTTTTATAAATTTTTAAATTTAATTTCTGTATGTGTGATAAATTAGCATCAGCTAATTTTTGAATATTTTGGAGAGATTGTTTCATGATTACTTTTCCTCAGTATGTTTAGATAATAAATTTGTTGGTTGATACTCTATTGTTGTGTTTTTTTCTTCTCCTTCTTGATAAACTTTCATCGCTAATTCCTGATCACCAAAAAAAACTGGGGGTTTAGTTAAATAGCCATTTCTTAGATTTACTCCATCCATGGTTCCAGTTAACTGTTTGGGATGTCGAAATGGTTTTTGATGAACATAGCGAACATAAAGCTTTTGAAAATCTAGTGACTTGAATGAGAACTCTTTGTCATATAGTTTACATAATTGCATCCAACCCCCCATTTGTTCAATTACCACGTGGGTGATTGGGTCATCAAATACGATGCTAGAATAACTTCCGACTTGTTCAACTGCTCGTTTAACCTTGTTAAATGCCTGAAGAGCTTTGGTAATGTTACCGCCTTCCAACAGACGGACAATGTCTGCTGGCTTTGGCATGAATTGTCCCTGATCAGGATTTAAAACATGCGCATCAAGGGCTTTGCGTAATGTTTCAATGGAATAATGCTGCAAACATCGCCAATAAATTTCTAATCTCGCTACAGATAATTTATCTTTATAAAGCTCAGCAATGTTTGACATGAGACTTACAAAATTAGGTTTGTCTTCGGGAAGCATATTAATTATCTCCTGAGATTGAGAGTGATGTTGATAACTGACATGGTTGCGATGATTGCTCTGTAGCGTTCAGCCACATTTCACCAATCGCTGTGTTGAAATCATGTAACGGTTGTGCGCTAAAATTTCTTGGTGGTGAGTGAACAGAATGAAAAGATTGATTTTGTTCTTTGGCTAACCATTGTGTGATGTGTCTTAAAATTCCTGAGCGTGTTTTGCGTTTTGTGGGATTTGATAAATTCCATCCTCGAATGTTTCTTAGTGTTTGTAAAATATCCACAGCTGGATAAAGTGTTTTCCATTCATCAATCTGATTTTGAAAAAGTGGAAATTCTGTTTTGTTTGAAAGTGGAATTGAAATAACTTCGAGATTTGCCTCACAACTGTTAGGATTTAAAATCTGCTCGGCGCATATATCCTGTTTCTGATTCTGTTCCTGTTCCTGGTTTCGAAACCGTTTCGAAAGGGTTTCCAAACGGTTTTGAAACGGTTCTGTTAAGTATTCAGAATTTTGAGATACAATATCAATTAAATCATTATAAATACTGATATTATGAGAAACCTGATCAAATAATTTTTCTATACTTTTTCCCTGATTGGGATTCTCAATAGGGTTCCAATCTAAAAACCGATGTATTAACACCCATCCTGAAGCTTTATCATGTGTTGCAAAACCACTTTCAAGTAGTTCACTAAACCCTTTCGAAACTGTTTTGTTACTCCAACCTAAGTCTTCTGCAACATATCCAATAGGCAATCTAAAACATCCCAGCATATTTGTATGAGGGCCTGTTAAGAGATATAGCGCTAATAACTTTGCTTTATCAGATAATTGTAGAACATCAGAGCTTATCCAAAAACGTGTGTGTACAGAACCGTATTCACGCATATCAATTCTCCATCGAATAAAATGATTTGTTTGGAGAGGATGATTGAGTAGAGGTGAACGTTGCAGTCAAACCTAGGTTTTTTAAAATCATTGCTTTTTGAGGCAACAAATCTTCAGCCTTGATTTTTCCACAAGTTAAGTGTTCTATAGCAATCGCATATTCGTAGCCCATCGATTTATAATCGTTAAGCCATCCATTTAAACGTTGGCGAGTAATACCTAAAAACTTCACCAAGTTTTTGCGTGTGCCCAATATTTTAATTGCGTCGAGCAATAAATTATTGTTGTCCAGACCCCAGCACTCCAATCCTAACCAAAAATGATTTTGATTTTTATCGTTAATTATTTTTGTAAAACGGATAAAGAAATGATGTTATCGAACAACGTGTAAAACTTTGTTTACAAATTAATGAGTGTTTTTCTTTTGATCTATTACTGTAAGCAAAAATAAAACTTATTGTTATCGAAAAACTTTTTCTGAAAGAATATTTATTCTATTAACTCACTTAATTTATTATCAATGAGCGCCCATTTTTCAGAATCTGGAAGTGCCTGATGTTTTTCTTTGATAACAGGCCATGTTTTAGACAAGCGTTTATTAATTTCAATAAATTTTCTTTGATCTGTAGGTAGCTCATCTTCAGAATAAATTGCACTCACAGGACATTCTTGAGCACATAAATTGCAATCAATGCATTCGTTTGGATCTATCACGACAAAATTAGGCCCATCATGAAAACAACTCACTGGACAAACCTCAACACAATCAGTATGTTTACACTGTATGCATTTTTCTGTTACTACATACGACATTATTTTCTCCCAACTATAGTAGCAATTGCTTGATTAATAATTTTCTTACTATCACTGTTAAAATAAATTTCTGGTGAATCATATATTTCTTTTTTGACATCTCTAAAAATACCTATCGGCAATGGAAATTCTGGTCGAGATAATCGACTTAACATATAGGCATAGAATTCATTACTGACATCATGATTGGTCAAATCAACAGAATTATTTTCATGAATATTTTTTATGCTTATTTTTCCGTCGGATAAAACTACGGCTTTATCAAAATTTTTCCCAAAAATTAAAGGCTTGCCATGATTTAATAAAACAGTGTTTCCTTCACGTAATCTTTTATTTTTAATATCATCAAATGCTGTTGGATTAAACACATGGCAGTCTTGCAAAATTTCTACAAATGCTAGCCCTTTATGAAAAGCGGCTGTATAAAGAATATCCTCTAGATTTTTTGTATCATTATCAATGCCTCGAGCCACGAAAGTTCCACCAGCAGAAAGCGCGAAAGTTATCGGATTAGCTGAGTCTTCTTTTTTACCGTTGGGTGAAGTTGACGTCACTAATCCTTTGTCTGAAGTGGGTGAGAACTGGCCTTTTGTTAAACCATAAATTTTATTATTGATTAGTATAATTTTAATATCACAATTTCTTCTTATGGCATGATATAGATGATTCGCACCAATACTCAAACCATCCCCATCTCCAATAACCACCCATATAGATAAATCAGGGCGAGCTAATTTAAGACCTGTTGCAATCGCAGGCGCACGTCCATGAATAGTATGAAATCCGTAAGTATTCATATAATAGGGAAATCTACCAGAACAACCAATCCCAGATACAATAACAATTTTTTCTCTGGGGAGGCCAATTTTTGGCAATAATTTTTGCATCACAGACAAAATCGCATAATTGCCACATCCAGGACACCATCTAACTTCCTGCTTGGTTTTAAAATCTTGCGCCTGTAACATATATTATTCACCTAGATGTTTTTTAAAAAATTCGACTAACTCACTGACTGAAAAATTTTGGCCTGTGATTTTGTTACAAGGTATTGTTGGAATTAAAAATTTAGCCTGAATTATTTTTGATAACTGACCATCATTAAGTTCAGGAATAATAATTTTTTCAAATTTATCCAAGATTGTTTTGAGTTGACTCGAAATTGGATGTAAGTGTCTGAGATGCAAATGTGATAGTGATTTATTTTCTTTGAACAGACATTCAACAGCAGAATATGCACTGCCATAAACACTCCCCCATGTTAGTACTAGAATTTTTCCCTGTTTTGGACCATGAATTTTAAATATTTGATGTTTGCTGAGATCTTCTAGTTTTTTATTTCGAACATTTGTTCGTTGCTGATGATTATGAGGCTCATAGCTAATTTGACCTGACACCATGTCTTTCTCAAGACCGCCTGTCTGATATTCAGCGTTTTCTGTGCCTGGTAAAATCCAAGGACGCGTTGAGTTATCTAAATCTGACAAATAGCTACTTTTATGAGAAGAAAAATCTAATGAACAACTTTCAGAAGCATTCGCTAAATACGCGTCACTTAAAAAGATGACAGGCGTCATATATTTAACAGAAATTTTAAAAGCTTCTAATAATGCATAATAACAATCTGCTGGTGATGCTGCTGCAACGACAGGTACTGGACACTCTCCATGCCTTCCATAAACAGCCGCTAATAGATCAGTTTGCGCTGTTTTTGTCGGCATTCCAGTAGAAGGCCCTGAACGTTGGACATTTATTACTACTGTTGGGAGTTCTGCCACAACCGCCAAACCTATTGCCTCTGCTTTAAGATCAAACCCTGGACCGCTAGTAATAGTCACGGATAACGATCCACCATAAGCAGCACCAATAGCCGCACTCATCGCAGCGATTTCATCTTCAGCCTGAAAAACTTTAAGCTGCGAACAATTAAATTTGCTGAGAAGTTGTAATACAGAAGATGCTGGTGTAATGGGATACCCTGCGACTAATAATGATCGCTCAAATTTTTGGACTGCATCAAGGCATGCAACAGAAATCGCCTCATTGCCTGTTAGCTGGGAGACATTGTTTGAAGTTTTACAAGCTCGGCTAAAATCATATTCTTCATAAGACAGCTCTGAAATTTCAGCAAAGTTAAATCCTGTATCAAATGCTTTTAGATTAGCTTGTTGTATATCTTGTTTTTTTTTAAACTTTTCTTCAATCCATTTTTTTGCGGTATCTCTGTTTAAAGACAGCATGTACATTAATACACCAAATGCCAGCATGTTTTTACATTTTGATGATTGCGAATAAGATAAATTATCATTTTTGAGAGCGCTTATTATTAATGTTGTAATTGGAATCTCAAGGAATTTATAAAATTTAAACTCTTCTGATTTGATAGGGTTATCTATATATCCTGCTTTTGATAAAGCCCTTTCATCAAAACTATCACTATTGACAATAATTAAAGTGTTTTTATGGGTATTAATCATTCCTCGCTTTAAAGCAGCAGGGTTCATTGCCACTAAAATATCCACTTTATCGCCAGCAGTAAATTTTTTAGTCACAGAAAATTGTAATTGAAATCCAGAAATGCCTGGCAAAGTTCCTGCAGGCGCCCTAATTTCAGCAGGATATGAGGCAATTGTATTGACATCAATATTATAGGCACCTGCACTTTTAGCTAAAGATGCACCAATCAATTGAATACCATCACCCGAATCTCCAACCAAACTAATAACGACTTGTTGATCAGTGCTTCTTTTAAAACTTTTCATTAAACATTTCCTTTCCTTTCCATTTTAGGTTTTTGTTTTATTCAAATTTATTCTTCACTATCACAGGTACACCTTTTGATGGCGCAATAACAACACCTTTTCTAATTAATTTAGGATGCTTTTTATCTTTCAATGCAAGTTCTGTCTTTAAAAATAAAGTCGCTATGACAATTTTAACTTCGTATGTTGCAAAAGATGCGCCAATGCATCTGCGTATTCCCCCACCAAAAGGCAAAAAAGTGTAAGGTTTTTCAGAAGACTCTAAAAATCTTTCCGGATTAAAGTTATCAGGATTAGTCCAATTTTTAGCATCACGGTGCGCAAGATATATAGAAGGGATGATAGCTACGTTCTTTGGCAAAATTCTGTTTTTTAACTGATATTCTGTTTTTGTTAAGCGAGCAATATAAGGAACAACTGGCATCATTCTTAAAGATTCCTTTAATACAGCATCAAGATAAGTTAATTTATCAACAACTTCATATAATTTTTCAGGGCAAATTCCAGTTGTCTTAATTTCAGCGAGAATTTTTTCTAACACATTATCATTCGCTAAACTGTAATAAACACACCAAGCAATTGCTGTTGCAGTCGTTTCATGACCTGCAATCAAAAAAGTTAACATCTCATCTCTTATTTCTTCATTTTTGATAAATTCACCATTTTTATCTTTGGCTTCTATCAGTAAACTTAATATATCAACTCTAGAGGATAAATCTAAATGTCTTCTGCGCTCTATTTCTCCAAATAAAACACTATCAATTTTCTTTTTTAATCTCTGAATTTTTGCCCAAGGTGTAATAAACCCCATATTTTTATGAAGTTTTGTTGACATTAATGTAATAAGCCCAAAAGGTGATTTGATTGTGGTTAATAATTCATGTAATAAATTTTTTATTTCTAAATATTTTTGATTTTTTTCTTCTATACCAAAAATAGTTTGCAATATAACATCAAAAGTCATATCTCTCGCTTCGTAAAAAACTGATAAACTTTCTCCCAATTCATATTGCTTAATTCTATCTAATGCAATTTTCTGCATAACCTCACCATAAAATTTCATTCTTTGTCCATGAAAATGTGGCAACATAAGTTTTCTATGCAGCATATGTTTATCACCGTCAAGCGTCAGCAAAGAAGAATTGCCCAATACTGGCTTTAAAACACTACCATTAATTTCACCTGCATTGATATCATCTGAACTTGATGTAAATAATTTCTTAACATCGTCAGGATCGCTGACGATTACATACGGTGGTTGACCTGGAAATTTTAAGGTAAAAGTATTGCCGAAATTATTTCGACAATCAATTAGCATAGTCGTTGGATCTTTCACAAAGTTCACAAATTGTATGAATTTTGATTTAGAAGGCCCACAAGGTAAATTACTGACGACATTCATACCCTCTCTCCAGATTTAAATTTATTTCTAAAATTCAGAATTGTTAAAAATTTTCCCAGCAAATAATTTAAAAGTTTTTTTCTGTTTGACAAAGACAATATATAACGGATCAAAATCATCTTAATTTCTAGCATATGATGAGGAGAACCATGAACATCATCAAACTCATATAAATTAAGTTTTTTAATAAATTTAATTAATAAAGATTTTTCTTCACAAGGAATAATTTCATCTTGTAAACTAAATACATAATTAACAGGAATATTTAAAAGCTTTAATTCATTATTTGAAATACCATTTTGCTTGATAGCATCAAACACAGAACCATCATCTACTAAACACAAATGAGACAAAATTTTCTTTGTTAAATCAGGGACTTTAGAAAAATAATAGTTATGATAAAAATACAAAATCGGCGCTCCAACTGTAAATATACTTTTTACGCGATTGTCTTTTAAAGCATATCTAATGGCCAAATTTCCCCCAAAACTCAATCCTATTATGTGTATCTGATTTATATTTGCATAATTATTCATTTTGATTATTACTTGAGCGAACAATTTAAAAGAACATTCATTGTAAATAGTTGCATTTTCACCAACACCAGGCATCTCAAGTACAGCAGTGGTTATATCTAATTTGCGTGCAATATTTAAAATGTTTGACCATTGTTCTTTAGTTGAAACAATTCCTCCAATGACAATTAATAGGGGGCTCTCTTGATTTTTTGATTTATGGAAATAAAATGGAATAGATTTCTCTTCAAAAACATATTCATCTCTGATAAAAAAATATCCATTTTTTATATTCCAGAGATTAAAAGCAATTATTGATTTTTTTGTAATATTTATATTATTCGCTTGATTAAAACATGCAAATCTAGCCAAGTTATAAAAACACATGGCTTTATCGTATTTTTTCTGCTGATAATAATTATCTCCAACCTGAGAAAACTCACCCACCCAACTGCCAGAACCATCTCCCTCTATTCGATTAATTTTTTGAAGAATATCATTAAGCTGAGATTGTTTTATTCCTTGAGCAATTCCATGAAGCTTGACGAATTGATTTAGTCCAGCTAAATAATTTATATTATTCATATTCTGCAACCCGTTTTGATTTTTGATATTGATATAGGATCTTTTCCCATAAAATTTTTTGAAATAAAAATGAAGTATTCATGAATTTATACAACGCCATTCGAAAATTTGTTCCAATAAAAGACGATAAGGAAATTAATCTCTCTTGTCTGACTTGAAATCCATGAACCCTATTTACTTCAGCTCGACGAATTTTTAAATATTTTTTAAAATTAGATTTACATAAAATCCCTGACTGGTTTTTAAGCGCTGATTGAATCACGGGAGAAATAAAAACTGCATCTTTGATGGCTTGGTTTACACCTTGCCCTAAAATGGGTGTTAATGTATGTGCAGCATCACCAATTAAAATTAATCCATCAAGGCATTTTTTTGGTACTTCCATAGTAAAAATGTCCAAAAGAGATAAATCACTCCATTTTTTTATTTTTTCTTTTACAGAACTCTCCAACTCAGGTGCGAGCTGACTAACCATTTGATACAAATATGAAATAGGTTTTTTTCGAATTTGATTAAATTGGCCAGTTTTAATATTTAACCCTACCCTTAAAGTATCAGGATAGGTTGGCAAAGCAATAATATGATTATTTTTATCCATAAAAAGCTTCGCAGTACTGCCCCAAGCTTCTGGCATTGGCAGCATGAACCAAAGCACATCGCGTTGTAATGGTTTTATAGTAGCAGGAAGATTGGCTAATTTTCTGACTTTTCCATACCTACCATCTGCCCCAACAACTAATCTACTATAAATTTGAATTAATTCATCTTCTTTTCTACAGATAATACCCGCTATTTTATTATCTCTTTTTATTAAAGATTCACAGTGCGTTCCATTGAAATACAAAAAATTTTGATATTTACGAGCTTCATTAAGCATTGCCAAAATTAACACAGGTTGCGGAACATCAATAGAAAACTTTTTAGGAAAATCAAATTTTTCAAAATTCACGTCAAGCAGTTTCTTGGTTTTATCAAACACTTGCATTTTTTTTGTTTCAATATATCCATGTGATTCAATATCTTGAATAATGTTATATTCATGCAAAATTGCAACTGAATCAGGAGAAATGGATTCCCCCCTGAATTCTCTGTCTAGTTTTTTTGTGCGTTCTATTAAAATAACATTTGTTCCATTTCTTGCAAGTAGCATCCCCAACATTGCACCGCCTGGGCCTCCCCCCACTATAACAATATCTGTCTCAAAAATTTGCATGATAAATATTCTCCTAATTTTCAAGACATTATGTTTTTTGAAACGACATAGTCGGATAAATTACGGTTCATCATTTCAAAACCCTCTTGAGTAATTTTACCTCTCTTTTTTTTAAAAATTAATGCAAGAATTCCGGTAAACTTTTCTCCATGAATTAATTGCGTTTGATGTTTATTTATCTCTTCCAATATAAAATAATGTTCTCCTCGAAATATCCAGCTAAATCCAAATATTCCTACCCATCTCAATTCCTGATTTTTTTTAACTGTGATACATGTAGGCGTAAAATTCATTACTTCATTATCTGGCGCAACAAGATTAATATTTAATTTTTTGCTCTCAGTAAATTCACCTTCTATCTTTCTTAGAAATTGATTCCAAATAGAATAATTTCTGGTATTTGTTAAACAACTCCAAACAGCCTCAACTGAGGCATTAATTAATATACGTGTTTTAATTTCAAACATTATTTTCTCCAATAAATTACTGTAAAATAAATCTTTCCATATTGTTTTTAATTTCTGACAAAATATCTGAGGCCAATGCCCCATCTAAAATTTTATGATCAAAAACCATTGTTAATATCATTATAGGTTTTATTGATAACTTACCATCACATACAGTCACACATTCTTTAATTTGGCCTGCACCAAAAGTTAAAGTACCTCCTGATAATGGCAAAAACAAATTAACAGGCCGATGCCCAAGTGATGTAACCGTAAAGCTTCCTAATATTTTTGAATGTTGTTTAGAAGAATTTGCAAACCATTTAAATAATACGGTTCCTAACCACAAAGGTAATTTATGCAGAGTTTTTATTCCTTTAAATCGTTTATCGGTTTCAAAATTAGCATTTTTATAGCTATCAACAATTTCTTGTATTTCATAAAGTGAGAGTGTATCTGATTCCGGTACAATTGCAGAGCCTACAATACGTTCATTATTAGTTTTAATATCTATCGTAAATTTTGCATTAATATTTTTATGTTTGATAAGTTCATGTTTAAAAATGGATTTATAAAATACATTTGCCTCATGATATTTTGAAATGACTTTTGAAATAACAAAAATCATAAAACTAATATAGCTAATGTTTTTTTGATTTTTAATATTAATAATATTACTCATTTCAATTTCTGCTGTCAGATATACAGGAAATACTGATTTTGTATGCCTTAGAAAACAAATCGTATGGTTTCTTTTATTTAGTTGCATTATTTTTTCCATTGACTAGAACCATAATGTCCTTAATATTCTTTATTTGTATAAACTTGTATAACGGTATTTTAATTTTATATGCCTTTTCAATTACCGTCATCAACTGTAAAGATTTTAAAGAATCCCATGAAGAGATATCTGCAATATTCTTTTCTAGCGATATTTCATTTAGATTAATATGAAGCGTATCGCAAATAATTTTAATTAAACGCTGATCGTTTTTATTAAGCAGTCGCATATATTTTTTCCTCAGCATTTATATTAACTTCATCTATTAGAATAACTGAAGTGTTTTTTAGACACTCGTGATTCTCGAAATCGCTTAATAGATAATGCTGTATATTATTTGGATCATTTTTAAATTTATTTATAAGATAAAAATCTTTGGCGGGTATGTTTTTAGGCATAGGAATGTAAATACCGATAATTTCACTAATACTCATTTTTTTTGCATAATTTACTATCCATGTCATTAGCGCATTTTCCACTCCGCGACTAAAGACTCGGCAACTTAAAAGGAAATTTCTAATCACAAGTTTTTTGAGATTTATTTCATTGATAATTTCTAGAATTACTGCAGCTATTAGACCATTTTTACCAAATTTATCTTCATAATCTACTGCTATAATTTTAAAATTGTTCTGCTGGGTCATACGCTTAATTTCGTCAGCAGTAAATTTAGCGCCTGTCATATTAAATTGATTTGTTCTAAGACTTAGCTGCGAAACTCTCTCGCTCTGATAGATATCAGGAATAAATACCCGTAGATAAATTCTAAGCCCAATAAGAAAACTTTCATATGACCCAAATTTTTTAGAATAATTTTTTCTTTGATTTTCACTTAAATAATTATTAGTCCGATTAATATCTTCTTCAGTTAAATTAAGTTTATTAAACAATCCCCTTGAAAGTAATTCATCCGAAAACAAAATAGGGTCTTCAGGCAAAAGAATAGCACTAATATCCGGTAAGAATTTTTTTATGCTCTCACACTCAAAGGCGCTGTCATCTACAAAAACAATACTCTCTCCTCCAATATTAATATCTTGTTGAATGCAAAGTATATTTTCGTGCTTAGGCAACCAGTTTGCTTTTATATTAACAAAATCTTTGTTTTTTAAATGCATTTCAGGATGTTGGCTAAATGCCTTTTCGACATTGTCCAATTCATTCTTACTGCTAATTGCTAAAAGTACGCCCTGACTATTGAGTTGTTTGATAATCTTTTGAAAATATTGATAAGCCTGGCCTTCATATTCCCCGCCAAGCTTTATATTTTCAATGCCATCATCACCTAATACACCTCCCCATAAAGTATTATCCAAGTCAAGCACTAATAATTTTTTAGATAAACCTGACCTAGCTTTAATAATATTGATTAATTCACCTGAAATTTTTTCTAATAAGCTGGAATGAAATCCCATACCCGCGTAGAAAGCTAATCGCGAATCCTGAAGATAAACATTTTCATCTTGCAAAAAGACATTAGAATCTAAACAAATAAAATTAGTATTTACAAGTGATAAATTAAATAAAAACTGATTAATATTATTCAAATATTGAAAAGCTAGCGATTTAGATCTGTAATCAATTAATTGGCTAAGAGTTTTTTTGCTAAATACAAGCGTACTTAATACAAACATAGCCCGACTATTATTTTTTTGAAATTCTGATATTAATTCTTTTATTAAATCATTTACTTCTTCGCAAACTGTTTTAATATCATTAATGTTCCAGGGCGCAGGTAGTTTTTCGAGTATTATTTTTTCATCTAGTAATAGCAAAACAAAATGTGGATCAAACTTATATAGAGCACTGTTTTTATCCAATATATCTGCATATATCAGATTATATTTACTCAGATAAACTGAGCAAGATATATTTTCTAGTGTTAATTTTTCTTGAATAAAGTTCTCTATTTCATCACAAGTTGTGTTAGATAATACTGCTACTTTTACATTTTCTTTATGCATGAAAGGCTACCCCGGCTTTAATCCACTTAGACGACTCAATAGCAACAAGTACAGCTTTATCTCCTACCTTAGCCTTTCCAAATAATTGATCTATTTGAATAAATGCCAGTGCATTACCATTGTTGCCCGTATATTCAACGCAATTAATCACGTTGGTTTTTTGAAAATTAATATGAATATTTTCGACAATTTTTTCTGTCATGTTTTTACTTAACTGTGGAGGTAAAAGATAATTAATTTCATCTTTATCCCAGCAGGTGTTATAAATTATTTCATCGAAAACTTCTTTACTTAAACGCGGCACTGATACCTCAATTTCTTTATAATCTTCTTGAGTAATAGGCTCACAAAAATCTATTAGGTCTTTTTTACCTGCAAACCAGTGAATAATCTGACCAGGGTTTTTATCAAGCCCTGTCAGTTTATTAATTAAATAATCAATATAAAGACCATTTTTTGAGGGATCAGAAGATAATATTAACGCTCCAGCACCGTCACCAAATAGTAAATAATTTACTAATTCTTTTCTGGAAAGTATCGAGAAATTTTGACTGATATCTAAAAATTTATTACAAGTATCACCGCCTATAACCAGTATATTTCTAAACTTTTTTGAACCCATAAGATAACAAGCTAAATCCAATGCTTGAACCGATCCTGCACATCCTGATTGCACCTGAAATGTGGATATATTATTAATCCCCAATTTTTGTGCAACAAGATTAACGGTTGCTGGCATTAAATGATCAGGAGTTGCTGTTGCAAGAACAATAGCATCTATATTTTTTGAATCAATACTTGCTTTGCTAATAGCAATTGTAGCAGCAGATGCGCATAAATCCGTCAGATTTGATTTTTTTTCACCCGATTTTAAATCGACAGAAAAATATCGAGTCTTTGTGCCAATAAAATAATCAATCCATTCTTGATCAATACCAATAAGTTTGGACAGTGTATTATTATCAACTGCCTGCCCAGGAAAATAGGCACCTGTTCCAATAATTTTTAAGTCTCTCATATGAGATATTCCTTATTTCTATTTTTATTTTTATTTAAAAATTCGATTAATTCTCCTACTGTTCCTATAGATATAAATTCTTCTAATGAAACCACTTTAGATAATTTAATATTTTTCAGAATTCGACTTTTTAAATCTACAATCATCAGAGAATCAAAACCCAGGTCATTAATAAAACTTGAATCTAAATCAATATGTTTTTTAGATATCTCACATGCCTGTGAAACTAAATCAATAATTTCATCTCGAAATTTATTTATACTTTCTTCATTTTTATTGTTTTTATCCGCAGGTATCCAATATTTTTCCCCAGAAAAGTCATGAGGTATAATTTTAGTTGTGTTATTTTCTTTAATATTTTCATAATTTGAAATAATGATATGTGCGTTTGTACCCCCCAATCCAAAAGAGCTAATTCCCACTACTCTATCCAATTGTCGATCAGGCCATTGCACTAATTCAGTCACCACTCGAAGCTTAGATTGTTCAAATTTAATATATTCATTTCCTATACCATAATTTATACTTGGAAAAACCTTGTTTTTATATACTGACAGCGCTGCTTTGATAAACCCTGCTATTCCTGCTGCACCTTCTAGATGACCAATATTTCCTTTAACAGATCCGATTAAACAGGGATTATCTAAAGTTTTAGCACTTCCAATGACTTCTATTAATGCACCTGCTTCGATTGGATCACCTAATAGAGTTCCTGTACCATGCGCTTCAATATAGTGAATTTTATCTGCTGAAATATTTGCTTGATGTAATGCTTTTTTGATAACTGCAATTTGCGACCATTTATTGGGTGCAGTAATACCATTAGTCCTGCCATCTTGGTTCACTGCTGATCCTTTTATAACAGCATAAATTCTATCCTGATCAGAAATGGCAGACTGAAGTTTTTTTAATACAACAACACCCGCACCTTCACCTCTTACCAATCCATCAGCATTGCTTCCAAATGGCTTACATTTACCTTCTTTCGATAATAGACCCGCTTTATGATAAAATACATGAAGAACATCACTTAAGATAACATTCACACCACCTGCAATGGCTATTTCACACTCATTATTTTGGAGACTATTGCTTGCAGTGTGAATCGCAACTAATGATGATGAACAGGCTGTATCGATTGCCATACTGGGGCCTTTAAAATCATAAACATACGAAATTCTATTAGATACCATACTGTACCCGTTGCCTGTGCCAGAATGTATATCCATTTTTTGTTTATCAAAAAAACTAAATCTTGCCCATTCTCCACCCATGACCCCAGTAAATATTCCAATATCTTTTTGCGACAGTGATTTAGGTTCCATCCCCGCATCTTCTAAAGCTTGCCAGACAATTTCAAGCATGATTCTTTGTTGAGGATCCATTACTTTTGCTTCTCGAGGAGAAATATTAAAAAGCTTTGCATCAAATCGATCATAGTCTTCAACATAACCACCATGACAAATTAGTGAAGAATTATTTTGAAAACCTCGATAATCAGGAGGTATTGAAACAGCATTCACACCATCTATCAATAATTGCTCATATTCATTTAAATTTTTAGCTTTGGGAAATCGGCACCCCATGCCAATAACGGCAATATCTTCTTTCATGAGACCGCCTGATGAACACAAATAGTATGAACTTCTTGTTGTAAAGTTTTACTATAAAGATACTCGCTCATCTGTAGGATAGTAGGATAATCCCACGCAATTGTAGGATCGACATGAATATTAAATTTTTGTTCGATATCCCCGGATAAACCCACTGCGTGTATAGAATCTAATCCATAGTCAGCAAGTGGCGCAGAAATATTGATCTCATTTTTATTCTTTTTAATCATGGCAGCAATATTGCCAACCAACCAATCTTTAATGATTTCTTTTGAATAATACCTAGACACCATATTAATTTTCTCCTATTGAAATTTTACGGGAACCAGTGAAAATGAAATATTTTCTTTAACGAGATATTCGATATTTATAAGTGTTTTATTCTGGAAAGATTTTTGTATTTCTTTTTCTATATCAATATAGTTATTATTGATTTTTTGAAGTGCCAACACAAGCCATATGCCTTCATCAAACCAAGGTGAAATTTTTTTTAAGTTATACACCCAAAATAAAATACAACTAATAGCAACATGAGCTTGGCAATATTTTTCTACACAATCATAGGCCTGCATATCAAAATCTTTTATAATGAGCGAAACATATTTTATTTTGTATTTCAATTCATATAGTGAATCAGATATTTTTGTGAGTGACGATTTAACCTTTAAACATACATCATTCATTAAATCGATGATTTTATTATTATTTATTTCTGATATTAAATGATATAAGTAGGCTAATGATTCCAAAATAGAATTGCGCCCATGATTACTAATTGATAGTTTATCAGCATCAAATTCTGGAAGTTTTTCATCAAGACTAAATATTTTCTTAACAACTGACTGATCCTGAAAAGAAGCACTATTGTTCCATAAAAGATATTTTAACTGAGCAATAATGGTCGATGCACAAACAACATCATTTGCATGTGCAAGACTAATAACAGGATAATCTCTCATTAATTTTTGAAAAATTGCATATTCATTTTCATGGCCTTCTCTTACGTATTGCCTTGCGCCCAATATGACAGACAAATCATTAAGTGTATTTTGTAATTTTTTGGGAATATAAAATTTTGTAAGCGCTGATATTACACTCATTTGTTCTGTTATCACATGCAGTGAGCGAGCTGACATCAGTGAAACGCAATCGCTTATGCTGATATCAATATAGGCATCAACTAAAGTCTCATAAACATGCGTAAATGACAAAATTTTCGATCCATACAAAACTCTTGAATTAGCGAATTCAAACGTTTTCCTTAAAGCTGTATCTACAATTCCAATGGACATCCCAGGAAGGGTTGCGCGTGTGATTTGAAATGCTTTAAGTGTTACCTCTAGACCATTGCCTAACTTTGAAATAATTGAATTTAAAGGCGCTGATGTCTGATTAAATTCTACGCCTGAAATTTTACAACCCCTAACACCTAGTGTTGAGATTTTTTCATGATAGTTTAGCGTTGAATTATTACAATTTTCCTTATTAACATAAATCAGTGAAAATGCTCTGGCGCCAGCTTTTTGAGATGTCCTGCAGAATACCGTCAATCCCCCGCTAATTGCTGCATTATTAATGACCAATTTTTTACCTGTGAGCTTTATAGCATCAGAAGTCACTTCTCCAAAAACTTCTGCATGTAATAAATCATTTCCATGATCTTCTTCATGATAGGCTACTGAAATTGATTTTTGATTTTTGATTGTTTTTACAATTTGTTTTTTTATTTCATCACTACCAAAGTAAATCCCGCTTACCGCAGCCATAAAAGTTGTCAACCCAAAACCTAACCCGAGTGTTGCGTCTCGCCTAAATATCGATCGCCAAAGTGAAATAAACTCTTCAAATGATTGGAGTTTTCCACCTAAATTAACGGGTATAAAATAATCAGCCAATCCTAGTTTATATAAAAAATCAGCCTGTTGTTCAGGAAACACTGACTTTTCATCTAAAGACAATATATTATTGAATGAAAATAAATTAGACTCATCGGACATTGATCCTAAGTCTTTTTCTAACTGACTAGTTTTTTCGTATTGTTTAAGCATTCGATTTACCAACAGAAAAATCAAATAGAGAAAATAATTTATTGTCTTTATATAGATTTATCATTAATTCCCAAATACTATTAAGAGAGCGTTGATCAAGAAATTCTTGATTTATCATTAATTTATAAATGCTATTTATCAAACAAGCTTTGAGTTCTGGTGTATAGAGCTTATTTAAGTTTTCCTGATTAGAATTTACGATATTCATCAAACAAGTGATAGCTATAAGCCAAGAATATTGTTCAAGCAATTCTTGTTTTTCTTTATCTACTTTTTCAGTTAACCAGTATTTTGACTTTATATTTTCTATTAACTTACATGATTTATCTGATATGTTTTGTGAAATTGGTAAATCATTATAATCAGGTAAGATATTACTAAAGCACATAATTTCAGTTAAAAAACTTCTTCCTTTCGCTGAAAGAGATAATTTATCTGGATTAAATACAGGCAAGTTCTGATCTAAATCGAAGATAGTTTTTATTTTCTTAACATCAAAACTATCACCAGAAATTCTTTTAACAACTTGACTGAGTTCTGTCGTCATATTTTGAAGATTAACGATTGTGCTTCCATCAAATAATCCAACAAGCTTATTATCTCTAATAATTTTTTGATAAATACCTTTATGCTCAAATCCTCTTAAATAGGCTCTTGCACCCAATATATTGCCCAGATTGTTAATTATTTTCTCAGCAACAGTTGGAACAAAATATTTTACAGTTGAAGATATCAAATTCATTTCTTCAGGAATGACATGCAAGCATCGTGAAGCTGTGATAGCTAATGCTTCTGATGTCAATAACATCAAAAAAGATTTAACAAAGTTTTCTTTAACAAATTTAATATCATAAAGATGAGAACCATATAATTTTCTATTTAAGATAAATGACATAACCGTATGAAACGCTGAATCCATTGAGCCTATAGATAAACTGGAACACATTGTTCTAGATATTTGAAGACTTTTAAGCGTAATCTCTAAACCTTCTCCTTTATTTCCTATAATATAATCTTTTGAAATAGGGGCATTATTAAATGCAATTCCGCTGATATCTACACTGCGAATACCGTGTGTTTTAATTTTATTAAGATGTTGAAACTTATTACTATCAATTTGATTTTTATCTATTAATAATAATGAATGACTTTTGGGGCCTTTGTGATTATTTGTCCGACCATATAACGTAATGGCACGACATCTTGTGGCATTATTAATCAGCCATTTTTCACCAGACAAAATTAAGTGGCCTGAATTTGACTTATCAGCTACAAAAGTCAGTTCATTTCCCATTAAATCACTGCCATGTTCTTTTTCTGTAAGGCCCAAAGAAACTGATTCATTTTCTTGGATGATTTTTGCGAGATATTTTTTCTGAAAATCATTGCCTGCGACCCAAACAGGAGATGCACCTAGATAATTTTTTCCATGTGCAACTGCTAGAGACAAATCTCTTCTTGTAACTGTTCTTATTAAGAAAAATAATGTTTCAAAGGATTCCAGATTTCCACCCAACTCTCTAGGAACATAGAAATTATTTAATCCCCATTCTCCTAGTTTTCTAAAAGCTATTTCTGGAAATAATTCACTTTCATCATTCTTTAAAATTTGGAAATAGCCAAATATATTTTCTAAATCATCGACACATCCCATTTCAAATTCTAATTGCTGAGCAGGCTCAAACTGCTTCGGTAGAATAGCATTTATCATCAGACTGTTTCTCTTAATAAAATCGACAATTTTTGCCTTTTTTCAATACAATATTTTTCGATAGATGGATCCATAAACCATATCTTTCTTTCATTTAATCTGCCCGATAAAAAAAGCTCTTTACTGACTTTTCTTCTCACTTTCCCGCTGGTAGTTTTAGGAAGTGTATACGGCATAATCAAACTAATTGCAGCAATGTTCACCATGAATTTTTTATTAATAGCACGGTTGATTTCAGAAAATATTCCATCGTCAATTTTCTTTATTTTTTCTCTCTCAACTTCCTGAACAAGAACAATTTTCTCACTGTTATCTAAATCACAAGAGAACACTACCCCACCACCAAATTTTAATCCATCAATTCGACTCTGTACTTCAAACTCCATGTCTTCAGGGTAAATATTTCTGCCATTGACAATAACAAGGTCTTTAAGCCGTCCCGTAATATATAAATTGTTGTTCTGATAAAATCCTAAATCACCTGTTCTAAAATAAGGACCATGGTTATCAGAACGATATGCTTTGAAACAACGCTCAGTTTCGGGTGTATTGTTCCAATACCCTTGTGCAACACTTGGACCTTTAATCCATATTTCACCCACTTTATTATTTTCACAGACTTCATGACTTTCAGGATCTACCACAGAAATTTCCTGATCATTCCAAGTCTTTCCTGTACTAATAAGTTTTACGGAGTCAGCATTTTCAGAACCCTGTACAATTATTTTGTTATTTTCCAATTTCTCTCTGTTAACTAAAATACTTACAGGCTCTTTATCATGATGTCCACCTGTCACAAATAATGTGCTTTCAGCAAGCCCATAAGTTGGATAAATGAATTTTTTCTGGAACCCATATTTTGAAAATTTAGCTGCAAACTGTTCCAACGTCTGCGCCCTAATTTTTTCAGCTCCATTAAAAGCCAGCCGCCAATGACTCAGATCAATATCGTTTATTTCATCAGGCTTTATTTTTTGTACACACAAATCATAAGCAAAATTAGGTGCCCCACAAATACTACCTTTATATTTTGAAATTGCTTTTAGCCAGCGGGAAGGGTTTTGTAAAAATGCCATGGGTGACATTAATATGCTTTTACCACCCATATACAGTGGATGTAATATTCCCCCAATTAACCCCATATCATGATAGAACGGCAACCAAGTAACCATCACATCTTTTTCTGAGCTATTAAAACTTTGAACAACTAGTGATTGATTGTGCATAATGTTTTTATGTGTCACCATCACTCCTTTAGGGGCACCTGTTGATCCAGAAGTATATTGTAAAAATGCAATACTTTCTGAATCATGTTTTATATCCATATTACTTATTTCCATATTTGATATAGAATCAGTCAGTAAAATTTTCACGTTTTGAATTTGTTTTTTTAATTCTGGATTTTGAGAAATAAACTCTTGTGTGGCTTGTGTTGTTAAAAATATAGTTGCTCCAGAATTAACTATAATTTTTACTATATGACTTAAATCTGCTTTTTGTGTTTGGGGTAGTTGAACTGGCACGGCGATAATCCCTGCGTATAAACACCCAAAAAATGCGGGAACAAATTCGCGATTTTGCGTGTACAAAAGTAAAGCCCTTTCACCAGGTTTTGCGATTGCTAACAATGCAGCTGCAATGTTTTTTGATTCTTTTTCTAAACTACTGTAGCTGAGATTATCTAGTTCTTCTTCACCATTTTTTAAAAATGTATATAAAATCTCATCGGGCTCGTTTTTTGCGTGCCATGAAAGTAACTCAGTGATTGTCGGTACACGTCCGCTCAAAATTACACTTCTATTTATTCCCATTTGTATCTCCATAATTTTTTTAACAAATCTGTTGTTCAAATATTTTTACTTAAGTGTCATTGGGTTCTTATCGTTATTATTTTTTTATTATTAAACTCAATCTTTAAAACAAAGCTTCGGTAAGCTTTGTGGAATAATTATTTGTTAGAAAACCAAAAGTTCACTATTTTTTGTAATGCTTCAGGCGATACAGGTTTATGCAAAAAATCATCCATCCCTGCTTCAAGGCATGTTTTAGCGAGATCTTTTTCAGAAATAAATGCAAGCGATGAACTACAACAGATAATAGGTGTATTTTTCTGTGGATAATTTTTTTTGTAATGATGGCAAAAATCTATACCGCTCATATCGGGTAAATGCAGATCAAGAAATACGAGATCAAAACTCCTAGAGGATAGTAATTTAAGGGCTTCCTTCCCAGTTGGGGCTACATTTAGGTTTGAGTACCCCATACTTTCAAGAAAAGACTGAAGAACCTTCGCACAAATAGAACTATCTTCCACAATTAGGATGCATTTCTTTTTTAAGTTGGTAATACTTTTATTTCTAGCTTTTTGCCTCGTCATATAGAGCCCTTCAATCAACTTGAAGGAATGACACGGCAGTGCAATTTTGCTATTATCGTTTCAGGAATGCGCTGCGAGTGTATTCCGTTTGTTAACTACGTTCGTTAAAGTTCGTTGTAAACCCAACTGGATGGCAGTCTGGTTGGGTTTTTTAATTTAAAACACAATATTTACTATATTCAATAAATTTAATATGAGATATATTTATTATTTATGATAAATATATCTTGCTCTTTAGGGCGCGTCAACAACTTTTTGTAGATTTTTTTTGAGATATTAAATTGACATCAGCGAAACTGAACAAAAATCTCTGTGAGCTAATGCTGGCAAGTAAAGTCAGTATGAGTCAGCTTCACCGTAATACAGGTGTGCCAATTGCCAATATACAAAGAATGCTACATGATCCTGACGTTAATCCAACAATATCATCCATAAAACCAATTGCTGATTTTTTTAATCTTACAGTTAATCAACTTATCGGTGATGAACCATTATCAATAGACAAAAATAGCTATATTGAAAAAGTAGAATCTTGGGTAAAAATTCCAATTATAAGCTGGGAGCAAGCTACCAGATGGAATCTAAAAAAAATTAAGTCGGAAAAATTCGTAAAAACTGATATTGAAGTAAGCGCCCAAACTTGTGCACTAGAAATTGAAGATGATGATTATGAAGGATTTAATAAAGGCTCTATTATTATTGTAGATTATCACGTAAAACCAGACGACAGAGATTACATATTAGTTAAGAAGGAAAAAGAAAAAAAAGCATCCTTAAAACAATATTTGTATTACGAGGGCAAAGCTTACCTAAAACCTGTAAAAAAATTATTTGAAATTACTCCCTACGACAATTCATACAAAATTCTTGGCGTGGTCTTACAAGTTAAAAAAGATCTAAAAACCACATGATTTGATTGTCAGTTTAAATTTTTTCAAACCAACTCGTTACGAAGTTTATCCAACTCTTTTTTTTCTAACAAGATACTTTCTGCGCCTTCAGCATGACTGATTTCATAAATGTCATCTTTATTAAAACTATGTAGTTTATTTTTATCTTGGGATATTTCTTCAGCATACATGCGCTTAACAAATTCGACTCCATTTTCATTGTTAACTACAACAAAAAGATTTTTTTTGTTTTCTCTGTCAAAAATTTTTCCTTTAAGCTTGCTTGTTTCTTTTATATCAATATTTTTTGCATTGCTATTTTGGTGGAAAATTTTTTTCTCGGCTACAGCTTTGATTAACTGAATGTCCTCCAGCGAAAATTTTTCCATAATTGTTTTATCTTCGATAAGGTAATCCAATTTAAACTTTGTGAATACATTTTTTTCATGGATTTGTACTGTGAAAACAAATGAGTTTTCTTTATCTGAATAATTAAAATCTATAATTTTAAGGGGTGGCGTATCTGCAATATTTTTTTTAAGCTCCTTATACTGTTTAAAAACCCAATTAACATAATCCGCGACAACTTTAAAACTTCTGTCTATTTTCATGTAGGTTAATCCTTACTTAAATCTACTCGCGGGTAATGAAACCGCACTGTAGAAGTATAAATCATGAAAACTACCACTTGCAAATGGAATTGCAAAACTAACTAAAACCTGTTTATATTGGACCGGATTTAACAACCCAAAATTGAGCTTTAGAAAGAATTAAAGGAGATAAAAAGTTATGTTGACAAAAAATCAGAAGATGATCACGGTTCTTATCGCAATAGCTTTATTTATGGAAACATTTGATTTGAGCGCCATCAATAATGCCTTGCCTTACATGGCAAAAACGCTAAAAGTAGAACCTATTAATTTAAAAATGGCGTTGACCTGTTATCTTTTCCTTGAAAGTTTATTTATTCCAATCTCAGGATGGCTGAGTCACAAATTACCACTAAAAAAAATATTAATTTATTCGCTTATGATTTTCACAATAGCTTCTTTTTTCTGTGGAATAGCCACTACACCGCATGAAATGGTGGTTTTTCGATCACTTCAAGGAATAGGAGCAGCATTCTGTACATCAATTGGTCGGTTAACATTGGTCAAGATTTTTGACCAAAAGAAACTTTTGGCAGCAATAAATTCAGTAATGAGTATCTCACTAATAGGCACTTTTATGGGGCCGCCACTAGGGGGAATTATTACGTATTTTTTCTCATGGCGATATATTTTCTTTATAAACATACCAATTTTTTTAATAGAGTTTCTGCTTATTAAAAAATTTCTCTGTTTTGAAGAAGAACAAAATATTGATAACGTTAAATTTGATGTTATAGGGTATGCTCTGATTAGCTTATTTCTAACATCTTTTTATATATTTTTTGATTTGGCTTTATTTTATTCAGTAAATATTTTAATATCCTGTTTAATCCTAATCTTAGGCATTTCCTTTTTACTAACATATATACATTGGTGTAAAAAGAAAAAAAATCCCGTCATGCCTTTGTCGCTTTTTAAAAAAAATTCATTTAGAGTCGGAATGGTTTCTAATTTTACTTTTAGACTTATTTTCGGCTCAGTTCCTTTTATTTCCATGCTGATTCTTCAAACGCGCCTTAATATCAGTCCAATTGCATCCGGTCTATTGCTAGCAAACATTGCGGCAGGAATGATTTTAATGAAACGGGTAATGCATTTGATTACAGGCAGATTTGATACAAAGAGCATTTTAATTTTCAATAGCGGAGCAATTGGTATATTGGTTTTGTTTATCTGTCTATCTTTTTATTTCCACAATTTTATTACATTGTTGTTTTCATTATTTTTCTATGGATTTTTTGCGTCCCTGCATTATTCTATTTTAAATATAATTAGTTACACTGAGGTTCCAAAAGAGCTTTCATCCAATGCAAATACTGTAATAAATACCATTAGAATTTTGGGGATAAACTTTGGAATAGCTTTTTCGGTATTAATAGTAAAGCTGCTTTTATCCTTTGATATTAAATTTACAAATGCATATATACTTTGTCTGGCATGTATCGCAGTGATAGCTTTTTTGAATATTCCCTCTTTTAGAAGATTACAAAACCTTCAAACATAAGCCGATAATATATTTTGCTATCGTCATCTGGATTTTGTAAAATAACCAAGTCTAAGGAGTCAGAAAGGAGAAGGAGATGATAGTGCCCCTGATTGTACATGTAAAACATTTTCTAGATGCAAATGGGATAAAATTTTTTCCCCGGTGGTTTGAAAAAGCTGTCAAGCTTTTGCTTGAGCGTGAGGGTTTTTTAAGTATAGGATATGCATACGACTCTAATGAAGAAGGATGTGTTAATTTATGGCTTGAGTTTGAATGTTTGGAAAAACTAAAAAAATGGGGTACCAGCAAACTTCATGATGATTTAGTCAATGAATTGAATCCATACCGAGTTAAACCATACGTAGCTACTCGCTATCAGCTAGAGCAAAAAATATGTATGAAATAAAAACTATTCCATCCCCGCGCTTTTTAACAACACTCGGTGCTCTTTTTGTTACTTTTAGCATTGCATCAGTGGCTTTGGGGTACAAGATGATTAGCTTTGGAGGCGAATTTGTTTTTTCTGGCGCCGCTTTTGTTATACCTTTTAGATATTTAATTGGTGATATTATTGCTGAAATATATGGTTATGATGTAGCAAAAAAACAGATATTTAATTTAGTATTATGTTGTGCTGTATTTTCTATCCTCGTTTTTACCGTGTCACACCTTCCACCCCCATCACATTGGGCATATCAAAGCGACTATATTTATGTTCTTGGCAGTGCTCCCCATATCACTTTTTTTGCCTTAATAGGAATGTTTTTGGGTATCTACCTCAATACATATTTGCTTGTTAAACTCAGATTTTTATTGAAATTTAACCCTTTTGTTCTTAGAGTACTTTTAGCTTCAGGATTGGGCGAATTTATCCAGTATTCTTTTGTAATATCTTTACTTTATTACTCAAAACTACCATTTCAAAAACTCATAATACTTATATTTTCAGATTATGTATTTCAAATATTGATAATTGGAATTTTTACTATCCCGACCTATTACGCGATGCAGTTTATAAAGAACTTAGAGTCATATAAAAAAGAAAGCTTTAGCTTTGACCCTTTCAAAGTTGTAGATTAATTAGCTGGGCATAGGAATTTTTTTCCTTTTTTATTGCTATGTCTTCATCACAACACATAAAGCTTATTTCAACGCATGTTCGAACTATACCGCATTGCATGATTTTTATATCAAGTGTGGCTTTCAAAAAATTTTTCTTCTGTTCAATATTAATAACCTCGGTAACTAACTGAGCACCTATTGGAAAAACAAATCCATAAAATTTCGAATTGATTGATAGTATAGTAAATCTAGTTGGATTAGTTTTTTGGGCAAAAAATCTATTAAAAACTGATAGCATTTTTTGTCTAGCAGATTCGATTAAAATTACAGCAGGTATATGCAATCCAGTGATATGATCAGCAACCAAATCCATCTCGTGATTAAACATCAAATTAGAAGAGAATTTTTTTTCTTCCAAAATTTCTGGAACGGTAATTATAACGTTGTTTTCATTTACTTTATGCACATATTCTTTTTCTTCTTTGGTAATATTTTTTATATCCTGAAGAATATAACCTCTGTCGATAATATTTCCAATTTGTTTTTCAGTTAACCCTTGCCCCAATTCCAATATATTATTGTTATCCGGAATACTCTGATTCATTAACTGTGAGTAAGTCAGCCCTCTATCTGTTGTAGAGGCGAAAATTTCGAAAATATCATGAACAATTATATTTTGATTTGCCATTTTTTTTGCCAAATTTAAAAATATTATGTTAAAGATTTTTTAATACTTGTTTTTCAATAACATAATGTTTTGCGGGTGTGTTTAAAATTTCCTGTTTCGTTTTTTCTAATTCATCCAGCGTCATACACGAATATTTTCTTAAACATTCTTTGTATTTTTTTTGTTTAGAAATAAAATAAGAAGATGGTATACAGGATAAAATACCTATAATAAATAAAGGATTATAATATATTAACGAATGGTAAAAATAACAATAAAATCCGGATAAAATTATATTAGGGATTCCAAAAAATATATATAATTTAAAGCTCGCTGCTTCTAAATTCAGGTCGCCCATTATCCTTAAATCTCCTTGCTTATCAAAGATTTGATTCGGCTATTCTAACAAATATTTTTAACTGTGATCAATAAGAAATTCCTTAATTACTATTAGCATGGACACAAATCTTTTCAGGTCACGTCAATTTAGACAAATTCCAGGTAAATCATTAGGTGGCGAATCCTAATTAAATGCTGGATAAATGCTTTAAGCGGATACACAAAGCACGAAATCCCATTAAAAAAGCAACAATTATTTATGATATGATAACAATATATTTAGGAGATTAAATTGCCTACTGCACTTCGATTTCAACCTGCCTTAGAAAGAACTGATTTGATAAGCCCAACTATTATCCAGCTGCTATCAAATTGGAAGGGTTCCATTTGTGCCAAAGAAGTATGGGTTTCTGAAATTGACTCAGCTCATGCTGGAGGAAAAGAATTATGTGAGCATTATGCTGTATCTCCTGATGAAGGAGCAACGTGTGTGATAGTGGAAGCCTTGCGTGGAACAACCAGAACACTGGCAGCATGTGTGGCACCCGTAAATTATCGCATTGATTTTAACGGTAAAGTCAGAAAATTTTTAAATGCGCGTAGAGTATTTCTAGCGCCTCTCAAAGAAATTCTACATGAGAGTAAAATGGAATATGGCAGTATCACTCCTATTGGACTTCCTGAACATTGGCCAATATTATTAGATGAAAAAGTGACGAATTCACCACGGATTATTATTGGTGCGGGTAAAATAAATGCCAAGTTATCTCTTCCAGGCAAATTACTTTCCGAATTACAGAATGCATCTATTATTAATGGGTTGGGTATTAAATTAGAGCATTAAATATTTTTTATATATTCCAGCATACCGACTTGAATATTGGTAAAAAGTTCGATATACGAAATAACATTAAATCTGGCTTATTATTTATGAAAAATTTTATATTTTTATTTCTTCTTTCTGAATAATGCGTTAGACAATATGAACATCCTGGAGATTTTGAAAAATTTCTCAATTCTTGTTGCCATTCGTGCCCATTCTGACAATGCCACCATATTATTTCATCCTGGTCAGTGTAAATACCTCTACTGATTAATTCCAGATTGTTCTTGTGTGGATCAATTTTAGTTCCATCATAAAAAATCGTTTTATCATTGATGATTGTACCAATAAAATTACCAGCACTTCCGCCTAACATGATTGCTCCAGAAAAATTTGCGCCTTTCAATTTTTTACCCAGAGTCATGTTCATCAAATTAGCATTTTCGAAATTGCAATTACTAAAATCTGCATCAAAAAAATTTGAATTATATAATATAGCATTAGAGAAGTTACATCTATTGAATACCGCACCTCTTCCATACGTATCAAATAAAATACTATCTGATAAATCACAGTTAATTAATTTTGCACCTTCGAAATTTGATCGGGTTCTTTTCGGATATCTATATTCAATATCGCCGTCTTCAATTTTTAGTGGCAATACGCTAAATGAACATCCTTTTAATGAAACATTTTCTAAATGGCTAACAGTAAACAAAAAAGATAAAAAATTACAATTTGAAAAATTAGAGTTGATAATTTTACACCACCCCAAAACACCATGGAAAGGCAAATCATCATAGTTCATATAATTTGCTAAACTAAAATTTAAATTAGAGAAGTTAACATTTTCTATGGGTTGTCTGTCAGGACTATTCAATTCATGAATGTCAGAATATGTAAGAGGCCTTTGATATAAATTCATTAACTCAGTAAAAGGTATTTGGTTTTTTGGCATCTTATCTAGTTGATATTGCCACAACTTATACTTGTGCTCAGTAATCAATAGATCTTCAGTAATATATTTTTTGTATTCTGCCCATGATTTTTTATCATGATCTAATGCCATACAGTTCAACATATTTGTAATTTTAATATCCTCATAATTTTGTAAATATTGAGGATATTTTTTAAATAATGAATATAACTTTTCTTTAGGGAAATTTTTTATGTGTGTAATTGCTTTTTTAGCGCCTGATTTGTAAATATCAAAAACATTTTCATGTTTATTGTTCATTTGTTGCTCTCCCTAAAAATTACTTTATATAATTAGTCAAAAAGTACATCATATTTAATGTATGTAAAATTTGACTTATGTTGGTAATATTGTTTTCACAAGAAAAGATTGTATTATCAATCATGAAATTCAATGTTTGGTAGGTATAGTCTTTGATATAAAAACAATTATCAAGAATATAATTTTTTAATTGATACAGCTTATTAAGAACATGATTTTGATCTGTTGAATTAAGTGAGTTATTTGAGTGACGATAATACATATTTTGCGTAATACTTCTTAGCTCGAAAATTTGCGCTTGGATATTTATAGAACAAATATAGCTTTTCTTAATAGAAAAAAAAGATCTAAATAAGCTAGGAAAGATTCGAAAAAGGGCAAAAATTAATTTTAACAGTGAATGCGACATACTATTCTCCTGGGTGCAACGCTTCGCTGTGTTGTCCGCGACACAGTTATGTACCATTCAGGAAAATATACGGTTTTCGCTTACAGCTTACTTACGCGTCAGTGGCTTTGCCAATTTGCGGACTGGCTATCGGGCTACCCACTAGTTACCCGCCAAAAGCTTATCAATAAAAGTTTAGGGTGTAAAGCTGAGAGTTCAACTTAACGAATTGATCTGCTTTAATGAAATTGTATTAGATTTTAAGCTATTTCAATGTGGGGATTTTACGTAAATCATCCCCGCACAACTCTGCATTTTGCTGCAAATTGTCGTGGGCGCCAAAAAAACCACTGGATATCAAATGCTTGACGTTTATCTCTGTCGCCTCGCAATTATGTCTTATCTACTCGAAGCTCCCAACTTAGACGCTAAACGCAATCTGGTCGAAGTAGGATTCAATTAATCGAAGTAAGAAAATCAAGAGGCTGCGTTTCCAAACTGACTACGTCGCCGCCCCATCAGTTTAAGGTAAGGCACATTCAACTTAGAATTCACCAAAACGCTATACAAATCTTTGATCACACAGTAAATTTTAACCCATTTGCAAAAGATTAAATTGGAGAGACTTGGATGTTTACAAATTATTTAGAGATTGAGCCTGGTACAAGACTTTTTTATAAGGTATACGGTTCTACAAAAGATGCTCAGAAAGAAATTGACCCTGAACAACCTACCTTAATTTTTTTACACGGAGGCCCAGGTGTCGTAGACCATACTTTGTATGAGCCATTTTGGTCAAAATTTAGTGTGCATGTCATGGGTAATTCAACTTTACAGGTCATTTTTATTGATCAAAGAGGTTGCGGTAAGAGCTATATTGATCGAGACAACAATAGAGACTATGGCGATCCCAACAAGTGGACATTAGAACAATGGGGCAAAGATGTACATACTTTTTTTACGAGGTTTAACATTCAAAAACCTATTATTGCTGGGGTTTCGTTTGGTGGCGCTGTTGCTATGTCTTGTGCGGTCCAATTTCCAACAGAATTGGGTGGATTAATCTTGTGTGATACTGATGCCCGTTTTGACTTAGATGAAATCGTTAATCAATTTGCTAAAAAAGTAAGAAAAAAAGGAGGGGATAATTTTGAAGTTGAAAAAGTATGCAATGCAGCCAAAGCTATGTTTATTGATACTACCCAACAAACTTATGCTAATTATGTAAGTACTTGCATTCCTTATTGCGCAACAAATCCCTATAATCCAAATCTTATCGCTCAATGCGTAAAAAATGAGAAAGCAGCGTTTTTTTACAATAAAAACGAACTAACAAAATATAATTTTTTGCCAGATTTAGTAAAAATAGAATGTAAAACGTTGGTCATGGGGGGCGATCAAAACCCTGTGCATAACGCTGAAAGCGCAAAAAAAACTGCTGAAGCAATTAAACCTGAACAATTAACGTTTGAAATATTTTACGGTGCGGGCAGTCCTGTATATGCCGATAAAGAAAAGGAAGCAACAGCACTTATTGATCAATTTTTATCTAAACTTCCAATGAATCAAATGACAAACATAAATAATACTCAAAACCCTAAAGGCTCTACTCATGTTAAAAAATTTTAACAATGAATTTTTTACATTACTAATTGAAAATTTTAATAAAATAATTACCGATTTTCCACTCAAAAAAGCCATATTTAAGGATCTTGAGGAAAAATATCCTGGTTTTGCTCAGGAATGTAATGATTATTGTGTTCGATGTATATATGATTACATTACCAAACCACTAAATAAAAATATATCTTTAAGCATAAGTTATACAGCCCTTAAAGAAGCGTTAAATGTAGTTGATCAATATGATAAATTTTATTCGTATTTACTCACTATTCTTGCTGAGCATAATCTTTTATCAATCAAGAACGATATTTTGAATTTTAAATGGTTAACGTTTGATATCTCCACACAAAAGAAACTTTTGTATTTAAAAGATAAATATAGAATTTTTAAAGGAACCATTGGATTATTGGAGCATTGTCTTGAAGCTTATCCTAAGATTTTTTCAGGAGAGCTACCGGGTATTAGTGTTTTGTATCCAAATGGAAATACTAATTTTCTTGATGATAAGTTATCTGAAGATACAGCTGAGTATAGTGAAATGCCAATTATTAAAAAACTGACCGCAAAGTTAATTGCCGATTATTCGCAAACGAATCATTTAAAAATTTTAGAAATTGGAGGCGGAAGAGGACTAATTACACGCGAACTGCTATCTGTTGTAAATAAAATCAATATTGAATATCATTTTACTGACATTAGCCGAAGATTTATTCTCAACATGGAAAAATATGTTAACGATAAACACTTAAATTTTGTAAAATGTTTTAAATACGATATTACTAAAAGTTCTGCAGAACAAAATATTTTATTGAACCATTATGATCTCGTGATTGGTCTTGACGTTGTTCATGTCGCACCCGATATTGATTTCGCATTAAAGAATTTACAGCAATTGCTTAATCAAAACGGCATATTATGTTTACTTGAAACCACTAAAACTCAATACTGGCAAAATTTAATTATGGGCGTCACAACTGGATGGTGGCAGTTTAAAGATCAATTGAGAAGTCATTCGCCATTGCTATCAACAAAAAATTGGAAAAAAGCACTTAAGAAAAGTGGGTTTAACTTAATAAATTTAATGACTCTTGAAAATAAAAACAGTGATGCCACAATAATTTTTAGTAAATAAGGATTTTGTTGAGATATCACGCGATTTGTAGCATTAAAAATAGCTTAAAAATCAAGAGGCGGCGTTTCCAAACTGACTACGTCGCCGCCCCATCAGTTTAAGGTAATCCTATCATCCCATGAACAACCAAAAATCCATTCAAGAGCATCCCTGTAAAAAGTGTTTCCCTCTACTCTTCGATCCAGCCTTGATCACCCTTAAACCTGGAAACAACTATAACCGAAGACAATTAATAAATACAAGAGAATATTAAATCAATATTGCAAACGCATTCCATAATCTTTTAATAATGCAAATTTTAAAACACCTGTTATTTATTGATAAAAATCAATAGGATAATTTATATTTCGTCAATATCGTACAAAAAAAGAAGAAAATGACTAACATAAATTGACGTTATACCATCTCCTGAGTTTTTTGAAATGCAGGTGAATTTTTATCATGGGGTAGTTTCATAAATCAGCCTTATCAACAAAATTAAATGGCTATTATATAAAAATTGATCCATTTAGCTAATAAATATCACAAAACCCTTGCGCGACTTTTGCGCGGGTGAGTACAACATCGTTATGCATTGTTCAGCATTTGTAATGATCGCCGCGCGATTAAATTTCTATATATATCAATAACTTAAGTATTACGTGCGCAGGGTGGATTCTAGCGCCAAGCTTGTACCATTGTTTTGATCATAATTAGCCACAAGATTCATAGTTACAATTGATTGCTTAGATAGCTCTTTAATTCCCTCAATATTTTTTTGTGCTTTGCTGACTTCAGCATTTCTTTTTTGGTAAATTGAATCTACCGTGAATGTATATAAACGAGAAAAAATCCACCCAAATAACACTATCAAAATTAGATTGCTTACCAGAAATACCACTCCCTTTTTCATAGCACCTATTCCTTAATTTAACCAACAAACCCCACTTTTAAGCTGGCGACAGCTTATATCTCACGGTTTTTATTATATCAAAACAGAAGTTATATATTAATTTGCGACAGCCTATATCAAAAACATGTGTTAAAATCTGCCCTAATGAAAAATGAGGGTCTATTCATGAAAAAAATACTGCTTATAATGACGATGCTTTTATTGGCAGGATGCGCAACAGGCTATCACTCAGAAAATTTGTTAGGAGGCTATCATGAAAATGTTTCCTCTGATACCGCTGTTGTCACTTTCAAAGGCAATGGTCTTATCACCCCTGAAAAAACATACCAATACGCCATGAAACATGCAGCCGAAGTTACAATGCAGTGTGGTTATGATTATTTTGTCGTGTTGAGTCACCGCAGCTATCTTGAGCCTGTCACCTCATATACAACAGCAGGTGAATTTACGCATGATTTTCCACGTTCAGAAATTAAAATTCAATTTGTTCAACATAAAACAGAGAATGCTTACGATGCAAAACAAATTTTTTCAGAAATTCAATAGCTTAATCATATTGTCTTTTATCTTGTTAACAGGATGTGCGACTACAAATCCTTATCAAGAACCTCTTGCAAACCAGCCATACGCAAATATTCATGGCCAAGATAACAATAATCTTCTTTCAACGAATATAAGTTTTTTCAATGTGGAGTCGATTGATAGTAAAAATATTGGTCTTCTTTGGTCTAATGAATCGAATATCCGATTAACGCCAGGTCCACATGAAATAACAGGTCATTTTTCATTTAAGCATATTAATTTCTGGGAAAATTCTACCAGCAAAGCAGCTTCAATGACCTTTCATTTAAATGCATTAGCAGGTGAAAACTACACGTTTGATGCAGTCGTTCAAAATGACAAGATTACAGGGTGGATCATTGATGGCCATGGGCAACAAGTCAGTAATAAAATCAGTTCTTCCTATTTACCCGAAGGATCAAAAATAGTAGATGTTCCTGAGTTGCCGAGATAGTTGAATTGTAATAGCGGAGAACGTACGGTGACGTCACTTAAAAAGTTTCATGTAATTATATTATTTCTTTGGTTTTATTTTATGCCCATCTTAATATTCATCCAGGATCGAATTTTTTAAAAAACATGTATGTTATTACCTATCAAAATTTGAATGATTTGAATGATATGCCTCAAAAAATTATTCCATTAATTGATACAGAAAAATGGAACCCTTTGCTGACTCCACTGTTTAATATCTCCAGACATGGAAATTCAGGCAAAAAATCCGATGGGAACTTGAGAAATTCATTTTTAGCAAATATTACAACAATCGACTTGTAACTCGAAATAACGCAATGGAAAAGCCTGTTAGATTTGCCGCTGATTATAGCAGCCAATATAACGCCGATTGGCTGCAAGAATATTTCATACCTATTAATCAATTACAACCGTTTATTGAATCTTTAAAAAATATTGTATTAAAAAATAATATCAATTTATTGAATCTGACAGTTAGGTATGTTCCTGCTGAAAAAAACAGCCTATTATCTTATGCACAACAGAATTGTTTTGCAGTGGTGTTATATTTTAATCAGGCGTTATCAAAAGAGGAAATCGATAAAGCAGGTTCATGGACACGCGAGCTAATTAATTCATCACTATCATTAGGGGGAAGCTATTATTTGCCTTACCAACTTTTTGCAACACAAGATCAATTCCGAAAATCCTACCCAAGTTATAAAGAATTTTTAAATCTAAAAAATAAATATGATCCTAATAACTTATTATTTTTTATTGTGGACAAATAATACCCAATGTTAAAATGTTTTTTGGAAAAACGCGGGGTATGTGAAAATGTCAGATGAACAAATACAAGCGATGAAAAAAAAATTGATCAGTTTTCTAAAGTTATCGGGGAAACCGCACAGGAAGCAAAACAAGTGCATGATGATTTTATTGCAAATCTTAATGAAGCCAAAAAAAGCATCAATAGAAAAAAACAAACTGAATCTTTGCAAATCACTAAAAACGAGCCTCAGCCTGCTTTTCGCTCATCTCGCAATCAATAGTCAGCCTGCAAAAAATTTTTTAACTGCGAAATGATGTTGTTTGCCTAGGTTGCTGTTCTTTAGCGATTTGCATTTCTAGTAGGGCAATAAACCTCATCGTAAGGAAAGGTATTGGCTTACAATCTGCCGTGTTACCTGACCTTTTCCTATATACTTCAGACATATTGTGAAGTATAGTAATTTGCGTAATAAAAATTTTTGTCTTTTCCTGATCCATAAGTTCGCCAATTTCCTCCCTTTTAAGTCTAAGTTTTTTAGTAACTTCTTCTTCAACAAAGCTTGCATAATTTAAAAGTGCGCTAATTTGATCTACTTGAGCGTGTGCTGTGTCAATCATATCAAGCATTTTTATTGTTTTATCTATTGCCTCGTCAAGGTTTGAATATAAATAGTGAGATTTTTTTGTTCTTTGAAACAAATCTATAGCTTTATCTAAAAATATGCTAAGTTTATTCCGTGATTCCTCTAAGCTTACTCTACATGCATTAATCTCTGTGTTAGATGCTAGATTTTCGTAAAAAACTTTTAGTTTTGTTTCAATGTCGGGAGTATGATCGCCTAAAATGTCGTAGAATGCAGATCGTTGCTTTTCCGCAAGGGTTTTAAGTTTATCAAAAGTATTTACTGAGGTTTCAAATAGGGGACTAATCTTAGCCACATCCTCTTCAAAAAAATTAGCCTGAATATCAATTAATGTACAGATATATTTTTTGCCATTCATTTTAGTTAGAAACTCACCCTTTTTTGTTTTTAAAAACGGTAATTTAAAAAGCAGGTAAGATAACATTCTTAATAATGTTTTTCTTGGATAAAAAACTGATGGATTAGATAGAGGGGCATTATCGTAAGCTGCCCGATAAATTTTAGCTAGATAGGGTAATTTTTCTTCTATAATCTGATAAGGGCTTCTAATTTCAACTACACGTTCGTAAGATATTGGGTTTTCCATATTCTTAAATTATGTTCCCTAGATGCTAAATAAGTTGGATTGCCTCAGTTGGTGAATAATTTCTAAATAGTTTTTATCATGAGGGGTAATGGCAGAATGCCTGATCAGAAAATCTATAATAACTAATGCAGAATTATATTTAAAGCTGTCTGTGTCTCTTACCAGTTGATATAGTTCATCAATACTGTAAAGCCTAAAATTTTCGACTTCTTCTTTATTGGGTATTGGAATAAAGTCAGGAGAAAATTCAATGTCATAAACAAACATAGTATCTGGAGATGCACCTTGTTTTGTTTGGAGTAAGTAAGAAACTGCACCTACCGCTTCCATTTTTGAAAGTGCTTTCTGAGAGAGATTAGCTTCTTCCATCGCCTCTTTAACCATATTATCGTTTGGTGAAATCCCAACAGGTAACCCGCCTGCGGCAAAGGGATCTAGTTTATTAGGTAAAAATTTAAGGTGGGGCGCACGTTTTGCTATCCATACATATATTTTTCCTTCTTTTCGAATATAGGCATTTAAATGTGTGCCGTATGTTTTAACACCAAAAAATGTGGCTGCACAGCGAGGTATGCTGAAATAAGGCTCCTGGTCAAATTTGTGAGAAACCGGATAAGCTTCATCACCCCATGTTGGGATAAGTTCTTTTTTTTGCAGGGAAGTAATAACAGATTCCATTGCACGAGTTCTTTTCTCATACGTGGTTAAATCTGGGCGCAGTGTGATTTTATTTTCATCGAATGAAATGATGTTTTCATTGTTAAGCAGGTCACCAGATATATCTCTGGAAACATAACCAACCCTGTGATCTTCCATCACAAAATCAAAAAACCTACTGGCATCAAATTTATTGCACTGTTGTATCTTTTCAAGAAAGCTCATGAAGGATATATACCCGTCTATCAAAAAAATCATCTTCAGATTGGCAATTATACCATATACCCAGTACTGGCCTTAAAAGCACTCATTGACTCTCAAATCTACACAATTTTCCCACATCGTAATGCATGCTTGCTGTGGAAAAATCATGGGTATTTACGATCAAATCCATTATCAAATTTATACCAATAATACTTTTCCAGTCTCGCAAGGACAGGTTCGGACAATTATACTTAAGCCTATTTAAAATCAGTTTAAAATAGGGTTAGTGTATGCGTTTACTTAGATCACTTTAAAACTCAGCCTCAACACCATTTAATTCTTCTGAAACTGCAGCCTGTGTATGTCCAGAGGCTGTGTCAATTTTTATTACTACCCCCATACCTGTATCATTATACTTATTGTAACCAACTAAAATACCCCGCTGTTGAAGCTTACGAAGCATAGACTTGCTGTATCTTTCGTCTATTATATTTTTTTTAAAATCAACACTTACTGGATAAATGGTATCGTCTATAAAAAAACTGCCAAATCGAGGACTTGATAAAGCTTGTTTGGGCGTCATATTAAAGTCTAAAATATTTAAGATCACTTGATAATCTGCTGGAAACATTGAAGAAGAAATAAATCCACCAGCTAAAATAACTTTTTCATTTTTTTCAAAAATTTCTAATGAAGAAGCATCTGGAACATAATGACCAGGCGGTATAGAGTTTGCAAGGCAAGCACTATTATTTAAAGCAACTCCATCAACAAAAATAGCATCTCCCCATGGATAAGAGCCGATAGTGTGCATACCAGTAACAATAGTTCCATTTTTATCTATAATAACAGTTTGAGCGCTATGTAGATGAGAATGTTTCACATGTTTTGAAAAATTATAATGTCTCATGGAATGATTGAGGTTACAACAGAGCCAGCCGACATTAGCTGCTGAAAAACATGTTTTAATAAAATTATTATCATTCAATTTTTGATAATCATAAATCCATTGTTCACTTTCAATTTGTCTGGCAACTTTGATCATTAATTCCAAAGAATCTATATTTTTACTCCAATGGCCCAATTTTCTAATATCAAAACATTCTAGTATTTTCATCGCTAAAGCAAATTTTATACCTCCAAAACTTAATCCACCAGGAGAAAAAAATTTATAGTCTCGATAAGTATTAATAAGATGGCTATTCCAAGTAGGCTCATATTGTGAAATATCATCTAATATTAATTTTCCACCTAATTTATTAATAGTCTTTAAAAAATTACAGCCCCACTCACCTCGATAAAAATAATCAGCGCCATCTTTTTGAATACCCTTAAGTGTTCTGGCAAGTATAGGTTGTTTAAGCAACTCTCCTGATTTAAGAAGCCTATTGTCGCGTAAAAATAAATTGCGAAAATACTGACTTGAAAACAAAAACTGCTTGCGATAATTTAATACATTTTCATAAAGAGGTGAAAGCTCGAACCCATTTTCAGCCAAATCAATAGCCGGCTCTAGAAGTTTATCCCAAGGCATATTTCCATACTTTTTATGTAAGCTGTTAAGTCCTGCTATCGCACCTGGAATCAGAACTTTTTTCGCAATAGGATCATTATTATTTTGCCAAATACCATTTTGAGAAAATGGGGTTTTAAAGGATCCTGATAAATTCATTACTTTTGAAGTCTTTGTATTCTTAAAAAGAACATAAAGCGCTCCAGCCATGCTTGTAGTTCCTGGTGCAACCACATAATCTCCAAAAGTGGTTGCTATAAAGGCATCAATGGCATTTCCGCCTGCTTTTAAAATAGAAATTCCGATTGAATGAGATTCAGGATGGCAGCTAGCAACCACATTAGATTTTGCGATATTTCCAAAATTTTGAAAAATTAAATTTTCCACTTGTAGCCCATAGTTAAATGACAATAAGCCTAAATTTTTTAAAGAAGCTGAAGTTACTGTACGCTAGACATTCTTTTAGTCTCTTAACAGCAAAATGTTTGTAATAATTCTATTTCATTATTTGTTTTTTGAAATTGAAGTAAATCAAAACAATAAAATATGCTTCGTGAATTTTTCGTGAATCACAGGTGCTTTTAGGTGCTCTTGGAAGGCAAATTGTGTACGCTATACAAATCTGTTTCCCTACAAGCTTTTTGCCATGCATTATTATTCATTTGATACAAAGGGCGATATTTAGCTTTTTCACCACCATCAGATTAAGCCATATTAGGGAATATCACTTTAGCTAAAACAACGCAATGATGGTAGCGCAAAATTTGCAATTATATTTTAAGCATTTACTCTAATCGACACTGAGTCATCGCCACCATAACTATGGAAGCAGCGCAGTGAACGAATAGCAACATCCATCAA
>Ga0068855_100000426_pt1 | contig 52084 bp, 42 predicted proteins | sample KBSCornC52_FD_66592 | JGI IMG/M metagenome (GOLD analysis project Ga0068855, IMG submission 66592) | Corn rhizosphere microbial communities from Kellogg Biological Station, Michigan, USA - KBS Corn C5-2 | ecosystem: Host-associated > Plants > Roots > Rhizosphere > Soil ... | reverse complement strand
CAGTTATACTGCCCGCTATCTTAAAAACAGCGGTTAACCTGAGCTCCAGCGAATCTACAGCCGTAAGGTCTTTTTTACCATCCGTTGCTGTGGCTACCGCCATTGGCATCAACAAATTGCCTGTATCCATATCCTTGGTTGAAATCGTTATATCGATACTTTTTTCGCCTGTCTTTTTTATGCCATGGTTTAAAATAGCCTGGATATAATTATACGCCTCGGCCGACCGTTTGCTTTGCGGCTCCAGCATCAGGAAGCTGCTCCAGGCCAATAATGAGCAGCCCCGTTTACCTTCTTTGTAGGTTGTCATGGCATAGGCCCGCTGGCTGCTAGCGTGTTTAGGGTCCAGCTTTATGGCTTCAATAGCGCTCTTCTCCGCCTCGGCAAACATGCCTTTCCGATAATAAGTTATGGTTATGTTATAATGCAGCCGCTGATAATCCGGCGCTACTTTTATTCCCTGTAAATAAGTTTCAATTGCCTTGTCCATTTGTCCGTCATCATCATAAATACTCCCCAAAACGTCATAGGCGCCGGCTGCGGTTGGGTCCAGCGCTATACACTTCTCCAGAAATGGGATCGCCGTTTTTCCTTTACCCATGGTAAATAAGGTAAATGACATTTCGTACCAGGCTGTGGCGTTGGTGGAATCAACTTTAACCGCCTCGTTATATTTGGCGAGTGCTTCGTCGTATTTGCCCTCGTCGTGCAGGGCTACGCCTTGCTTAACCAGTGTTTTCGAATCTGCTGCGGTCTGGCAAAACGCTGCCAACGGGGCCACAAATAATAGCAGTGTTAAAAGAATTTTAGGTAAGGTTCTCATCGCATTCAGGTAAGGTTGTTAATAAACAGTAAAACGATTAAAAGGAGCGTTCAGTATTTTTTACCCAATTATCCAGGGCGGTCATTTCACCGGCATTGTTTTTTATCCATTCTGCATTTTCGGGTACACTTTGACTGATCAGGTGCGCAAAGGCTTTCATATTGGGCGATTGTGCCATTTTATAAAAAAATTCAGCATAATAGTTTTTAAAAAAATCATTACCAGTCTGTTTGTCCGTCATAGGACCAATGGCATTAAATATAGCCGTTAGCTGTGCCGCCAGTTGATCCGCAGGCGTTGGATAAGTTTTTTTACCGGCGATGCCTGTTTGCAGGGTGATGGCATTATTTAAGGCGATGTTGTTGGCATCCGTCATCAGTGCAGGCGTGTTGGCATCCTGTTTTAACACGCCTCCCTGTAAAATGTGCTGAATATTTCCATAAGCTTCCGCACTGCGGGTGGTAGCCGGCTCCAATAAAATAAAACTGCATAGGCCCAGCAGCGCGCTGGCGCGCTTGTTTTGATGAAAGCATACCAGCGCATAGATCCGTTGACTGTTGGCATGTTTCGGATCCATCTTGATGGATTGTATCACACATTTTTCGGCCTCAGCGTAATTTTTATCCCTGAAATAAACCAGGCTCAGGTTATAATAAAGGCGCTGGTATTTTGGGTCGGTTTTAATGCCTGCGTTAAAGGCCTCTATGGCCTTTGCCGATTCGTGGCTTTTATCATAAATACTGCCCAGCAGATCGTAAGCGTATGCCGTGAGCGAACCATTGGCTTTTATCACTTTTTCAAGATATGGGATACCATCTTTGGCCTTATCCGATTGCAGCAGCGAAAAGGCGATGCCATAATTGGCACTCATATTGTCGGGCTCAAGCTTGAGCGCCTGGGTGTATTTATCAACGGCATCGGCATATTTACCCTGGTTATTTAACTGCACGGCCTGCTTAACCAATGAGGTCGCATCATCTGCTGTTTGTGCATAAACAGCAACCGAAATCAGGGAAAATACCAGGCACAGGGCCTTAAACCGAAAACTTTTCATCCTTAAATGTATGAAGAGCGATTAACTAAAAGAAAAAATATTTGAAACAATACTTTATCCCTATTGTAATATTTCTGATTTTCGCAGTGTTTAATGTGTGAGGTTTATTTTATGAGATTTGTGTACAAAGCTACTGTTCTTTTAGGCGTTTCCCTGTTCTTCCTGGCTGCCTGCTCTTCAAAGGCAAATAATAATCATGACGACAAATCGGCACCGGCCGATGTTAAGCCCAAACCGCTTGATACAAAAGCTTTGCTGGCTTATGACCCTAAAAATGCCGACAGACGTATTGACGAGGTGATGCAAATGCTGCACCGCACCCGTGGGTTTAACGGCAATGTACTGGTAGCCAAACATGGCAAAATAATATACGAAAACGCCATCGGCTGGGCCGATTATATCCACCGCACCACGCTAAACATCAATTCGCAGTTTGAGCTGGCTTCTGTAACCAAAACCATTACCTCAACGGCCATTCTGATGCTGATGGAGCAAGGCAAGCTTTCGCTTAATGACGACGTAAAAAAGTTTTTTCCTGATTTTCCGTACGATGGCATCACCATCCGGCTGTTGCTTACCCACCGCTCGGGCCTGATGAATTATGTTTATTTTACTGATGACCTGTATCGCGCCGAACACCGCGACGAGCGCAAAGGCATAAGCAACAAGGACGAGATGGCCCTGATTGCCCAATATAAACCGCGCCCATTTAATAAACCCGATAAACGGTTTTTATACAACAACTCCAACTTTATGGTGCTGGGCTCTATTATTGAAAAAGTGACAGGGCAATCCTATGCCGATTTTGTGAAGGCCCATATTTTTATCCCTGCGGGGATGACACACACTGCTGTATATTCAAAAGCAGTTTATGATAAAATACCGGTGGATGTGATGGGGCACGATCGCGGACAGTGGCGTTACTCGGTAGTTCAAAACTTTTTGGACGGGCCGGTTGGCGATAAAGGCGTTTACAGCACCGTTGGCGACCTTTACCTGTACGACAGGGCCCTGCGTGCTGGTCTCCTTTTAAAACAAGCCACTATGGATTCGGCTTATGTGCCGCGTAATCCGTTTATACATGGTCACTTTAGCTATGGCTACGGCTGGCGGATATTTGAAGCGCCCGGCAAACAGGTGATATACCATACCGGCTGGTGGCACGGTTTCAGGCATATTTATTTACGTGATATAAAAGACGATATTACCATAGTATTGCTCACAAACCTTTCCAACGGCAGCCTGTTAAAACTGGACGACCTGTTTAACGCTGCGGGCATGCCGATAGTGCGCAAAAGCGCCTACAAAGGGAATGGGGATACGAGTGAGGATTGAGTTGATTTCGGAATTCGGAGGTACGATTTCGGATTTTGAATTCGTAATATTTAAGCAATAATCAAATAATCTGCACATTTGCATATCCGCACATTTGCACATCAACAATATGTTCGACAAACTAATGCAGGCCCAGCAAAAGGCGGGCGAAGTAAAAAAAAGGCTGGACGCCATAACCGTTAGCGGCTCGGCCGAAGGCGGCAAAATAAGTGTGACTACCAATGGCAATAAGGTTGTACAGTCCATCACCATTGACGATGACTTTTTTAAAGATGCCGACCGCGAGCAACTGGAAGAGCTGCTGGTTATTGCCGTAAATAAGGCCATGGAACAAGCCGATAACGTAAGCCAGAGCGAAATGGCTGCCATGACCAAAGAAATGCTGGGCGGCCTGGGCGGTATGTTTTAAGTTTTATTAGGGCGACAAAGAAGTGTAACTTTACTGTGCCGATATTGGCAGAGGAACGCCTAATGTGTAATTTTGAAGGCGAATCTCCCGGCCTCTATGTTGGATTGGCCGGCGTATTTATTCAATTTTATAAACCGATGAAATATTACATACCATGAAAATCACCTTTTACGGGCACGCCTCTTTTGAAATTGAAACCGGCGGTAAAAAGCTGTTGTTCGATCCCTTTATTTCGCACAATGCCCTGGCCAAAGCCATCGATATTAATACCTTAAAACCTGATTATATTCTGCTTTCTCATGGGCACGGCGACCACATAGCCGACCTGGAGCCAATACAAAAAAACAGCAGCGCCAAAGTTATCTGTATTGCCGATATTGCCGGCTGGCTGGGTAATAAAGGCATTACCAATGTTCATGCGATGAATTTTGGCGGCGGTTACAATTTTGACTTCGGCAGGGTGAAAATGGTATACGCGCTGCATTCCAGCTCGATGCCCGACGGCGCCTACGGCGGTAACCCGGCCGGTTTTGTTATTTATGCCGAAGGGAAAAAGATCTATTTCGCAGGCGATACCGCGCTAACCATGGATATGAAATTACTGGCCGACGAAAACCTTGATCTGGCTATTTTACCCATAGGCGACAACTACACCATGGGCGCCGATGACGCCATAAAAGCCTGCGGATTTATCAATTGCAAAAACGTTATTGGGATGCATTATGATACCTTCCCCGTTATTGTAGTTGACAAAGAAGAAACCAAAGCTAAATTTTCAAAAGCCGGCATCGATTTAAAACTGATGGAAATAGGCAGCAGCATAACGCTGTAATAAGCGTTGCCGTTCAATTTATTGACTAATCCGCATACACCCCGGCTCACTCAACTGCGGCCAAAGTAACCAGGCGGAGTAAGCCGGGGCGTTATTTTTTCGGAGGTCCGCATCCAATTATAAATCCATCTAAGAGCAAAAAAGCACCTACAAATGTAAGTGCTTTTCACCAGTGGAGAATATCGGAGTCGAACCGATGACCTCTTGCATGCCATGCAAGCGCTCTAGCCAGCTGAGCTAATCCCCCTTATGCGGATGGCAAAAGTAGTAAAATTTGTATAAAAACAAAGGTTCAAATTTCTATTAATCATTTTCTTTGCCACGTAGACCACTCCATTTTATAGAGTTGGCTGAAAGACGCCTTGCAGGATGGAACTTGGAGGCTTTCCTACTTGATTAAATTGGGAGCAACATGTGCGATTTATGGTTAGTGTCGCAGATGTGGTTTATTTATAGTACTATTTATTGCATAGTACTATAAAAGTATTACATTTGTCCGACACAAAACCCCGTTGGATATGAAAACGTACTTTCCCTTGTTATTTTTAAGCTGGATTTTGACCATTGCAGCGCCGCATTTGCGGGCCCAGGAAAATCAACCGGCACATGCCGCCGCGTACCAGGGCACGCCGGTAAAGATTAATGATTTGGTGCATACTAAGTTGGATGTGCGGTTCGATTATAAGAAGCGCTATTTGAACGGTAAAGAGTGGATCACCCTGAAACCTCACTTTTATCCAACAGATTCATTGCGGCTGGATGCCAAGGGGATGGATATTCATGCTATTGATATTTTGGCTGGGGGTAAACTTACTCCGCTGAAGTTTACTTATGACAGTCTTGCTATAAATATCAGGCTCAACAAATCCTACAGCCGTTTTGAGACCTATACCGTTTTTATTGACTATACCGCCAAGCCCGACGAACGCAAGGGCCTCCAAAAAAACGAAAAAGGCTTATATTTCATCAATCCTGATGGCACCGAGAAAAATAAACCTACCGAAATATGGACCGAAGGCGAACCCGAAAGCTCATCGGGCTGGTTCCCTACTATCGATAAGCCCAACCAGAAAACCACGTCCGAGATCAGCATGACCGTTCCTGCCAAATATGTTACGCTATCGAACGGCAGGCTGGCCTCGCAAAAAAGTAATGCCGACGGCACCCGGACCGACACCTGGAAAATGGAACTGCCCAATGCGCCTTATTTGTTTATGATGGCGGTGGGCGATTTTAAGATTTACCACGACCACTGGCGGGGTAAAGAGGTTAACTATTACCTGGAACCTAAATATGCCCCCTATGCCACCGATACCTTCGGCGATGTTCCGGAGGCGATGAGCTTTTTTTCCAAAATTACCGGGGTTGATTATCCCTGGAATAAATATGCCGCAATTGTAGTGCGCGATTATGTGAGTGGCGCCATGGAAAATACCACAGCTAATGTTTTTGGCAGTGCGGGCACCCGGCGCGAGTTACTGGATAGCTATTATAATTCGGGTGTTGAACATGAGCTGTTTCATCAATGGTTTGGGGATTATGTGACCTGCGAAAGCTGGAGTTATTTAACGCTGAATGAGTCCTTCGCCGACCTTGGCGAAATCCTGTGGCTGGAGCATAAATACGGTAAGGATGCGGCTGATGAACATGTATATAACGGGCTGCAGGGCTACCTGGGCAACCCCGATAATTATAAGATCCCGCTGGTTAATTTTCACTACCAGGCTATTCATGAGGTGTTTAATGGTGTTACTTATCAAAAAGGCGGGCGCATACTCAACATGCTGCGTAATTACTTAGGTAACGATGCCTTTTATAAAGGCCTCAATATTTACCTAACGACTAATGCCTTCAAAAGCGTGGGCGTGCAGAAATTACGCCTGGCCATGGAAAACGCCAGCGGACTGGACCTCAACTGGTTTTTTAACCAATGGTATTATGGCGTTGGTCACCCGGTTTTGGATATCAGCTATAAATGGGATGAAAGCACTAAAACGGAAAGCGTTTATATAGCGCAGAAACAGGACGGCCAGCTATTTAAATTGCCCATGGCCATTGATATTTATACTGATGGTAAAACCGAACGCCACCAGGTTTGGATAGATGGCAAAGCCGATACCTTAACCTTTAAATTACCGGTGCAGCCTGCGCTGGTAAATGTGGATGCGGATAAAGTACTGGTTACGCAAAAGACCGATCATAAAACCCCGGCCGAATTCGATTTTCAATATTTTCATGCCCCCTTATACCTTGATCGTTACGAGGCCCTTGAATTTGCCACCGCTAACCAGGATGATAAAATTGCCCAAAAGATTATCGTTGCCGCTTTAAACGACAAGTTTTCGGGCTTGCGCACAAAAGCGTTGGCGGCATTGAATATAAAAAACGAGGACATCCGTAATATCAACGCGGATTTAAGAAATGCCGCGCTTCCCCAAATCATCGGACTGGCAAAAACTGAGCAAAATACACAAGTGAAAGCATTCGCCCTTCGCACCCTGGCGGCGCTGAAAGATCCGGCAAATATGGAGGTATTTAAAACCGCCCTGGCAAATCCATCGTACGAAGTGGAGGCTTCGGCGCTGTTTGGGATCAACGAAATTGACCCGGCTACTGCCCTTAAATATGCGAAGGGTTTTGAAAATGACAATGAGGGTGATCTAACACAAATAATGGTAAAGGTATACGCGTCTGTTGGCGGCGATGACAAATGGCCCTACGTTTACAACCGCTATGTTAACGGCACTCTGCAGGAACAGATCCACCTGACCGAAAAGTTTTCGGGCATGATTGGTGGTTTAAAGAACCCTGAATATGTGCACCAGGGCATTGAAGAGTTAAAATGGATGGGCGTAACCTACAAGAAAAAAGGCGCGGCGTCATTTATCATTAAATATTTAAATGGCATTAAAGACGCAAAAAGCAAATTGAAGGATACGGCAGCGTTAAAGGATATTGACGAGGCTATTGAGGCGATTAATAACGCCAAATAGGATAATTGCCGGTCACCCGGGCCGACCGGCAATGCTGAAGTCAGGCAGCAAGTGTTCCAGTGTTCCGTTTTTTTTCATGCGGAACACCGTGGAACACTGTGAAACACGCTCATTATCAACTGTTTCACGTTTTTACCAATTCACCCCATTTGCACAAATCGCTGATAATCAGATATTTAACAATTTTCGTTTTTGGCAACACCATTGCAATTACCTGATTATCAACCGTTTCGTATTTAGGCATAAGATCCAGTCCTGCCACTGGTTTACACTTTTAAGGTTTAATCCTGGTATAGGTTTACACTTAGGGCTAAGTGGCGAAAATTGTAAAGCCCAATGAGACATCACAAATTACCCTAATGCACCTATCTTTGAGATGGTTAACACCATTGATTATTAGTGTACATGACTACCATAACAAAAGACAGTAATTACCTCACTTTTTATCCCAAAGCTTTTTATTCAGTACCCTTTCCATCACTTGCTCACGATAATTCCGGCTGATGGGAATACGACTGCTGCCAATAAACAATTCACCGGCCTCGATGCCGTCTATTTTGCTGATGGCAGCCATAAAGGATTTATGTACCCGGATAAAGCCGGCGCCCGGCAGTTTTTCTTCCAGGCTTTTGAGCGAAAGCATGGTCATATACTTGCCCTTCGCGGTATAAATAGTCACGTAGTTTTGCATACCCTCAATGTAAAGGATATCTTCAAACAGTATCTTCTCGTATTTGCTGCCACATTTAATAAAAAAGTAGTCTTCTGCCGGCCCGGCGGGGTTGCCGGTTAGCAATTTATGATAATCGCGGGCTTTCGCGGCGGCCTTAAAAAACCGTTCGAAGGTAATGGGTTTGAGCAGATAATCCAGCACGTTTAGCTGAAAGCCATCGAGCGCGTAGGAAGGATAGGCGGTGGTGATGATCACCATCGGCGGCTTTTGCAGGATCTTCAGGAATTCTATCCCGTTCATTTTAGGCATCTGGATATCCAGGAATACCAGGTCGACGGCCTGGCGGTCGATCAGCGGCAGCAGTTCGAGCGGGTTTTCACCAACACCACCCAGGTTCAGAAAATCAACTTCCCTCACATAATTGGCCAAACCTTCCCTGGCTAAGGGCTCATCGTCTATAATTACGCAATTGATCATATTAGCTGCCGGTTAATTGTGATGACGGAAAGGTTTCTACCTGCATTAATTGCAGTTCCAGTTCTACAACAAAGCTGTCCGCTTGACGCTGGATAGCCAATTGATATTGTCCGGGGTACATCAGGTCGAGCCTCCGCTGTACATTCTTCAAACCGATGCCGCCGTAATTCACCACCTCGGCAGACGCATTTCCGGAGGTGCTGTTGGCGACAGTAAAATGAAGCTGCCCCGCGTTCACTCTTAAACTGATGCTGATCCAGTTAGGGCGGTCCTTCTCTTTGGACACATGCTTGAACGCATTTTCCACAAAGGTCATCAGGATAAAAGGCGCAATGCCCGTATCGGGGGCATAATCCCGCTGCAGGTCCAGTTCCACTTTCAGGCGCTGGTTTTGGCGCAGCTTTTCCAGCTCAATAAAGTTTTCCAGGTAGGCAATCTCTTTGTCCAAGGGGATCTGCTGGTCATTACATTCATAAAGCTGGTGCCGCAGCAGTTCGGAGAATTTTGCAAGCGAGGCCGAGGCCATATCCGGGTTTTTATGGATCAGGAAAAATATCGAGTTGATGCTATTGAACAAAAAATGCGGGTTAAACTGGTATTTCAGGAATTTCAACTCCGTTTCCAGCTTTTCCTTTTCCAGCGCCTGGTGCCGCCGCTGCGTTTCGAGCCAGTTTTTGGTGAGTTTGATACTCATGCCCAGCGTAATGGCAGCTATAGTATTGGTTAGCGGGGTCGTCCTTGCAGCGTTATAAAAGCTGCTCCAGCTCCAGGTAAGGCCAAACATTTTCTTTCCGGTACTGCCGGCCAGCCAGGCGCTCACAAAATAACCCGGCACAATGAGCAGGGACGAAGCGGCGATGGTTAACGCCAGGATAACGATGTACAAGCTATAGCGGCCTTTCTGCAGGTAACGCGGGATGAGAAAATACAAGTTAAAATAGACCGCAAAAGCAGGAAATATGGTGTAAAAAAAAGATTTTGCAAAAAATACCGAAAAGAACATTTCATGGGCGGCGTCGGAGAGGCTGCCGATCTCAAGCGACCACAACAGGTAACTATACAACATCCAAAACGGAATGTGATAAATCTTGTATTTGATAAACCAGTTAGACGCCATAGCCAATAAAATTAGGATTAATCTGATAAACATCCGCAGCAGAATGTACAAGTGGTGGCATTTAATTGACGAAATGCAACAGGCTAAGTGTAAAAGGTAAATCAACCGGTTATAATGGCCAAAGCACCCTGATAGCACAATTTCCTGCAGGTCGTCAATTGGCTTCCGCTGCTCGTCAATCAGATTTCCACGCGCTGATTATCCAAACTTTCTTTGGGTATGAAAACGTTATTACCCATCCTTTGTGCATTATTATTTGTCGCCGCCGCCCGGGGCCAGGTAAGCGGCACCCTCACGGATACCAATAGCAGCCCCTTACCTTTCGCTACCGTAATATTACTGAAAAGTGCCGACAGCGCAATTGTACGCTCCGCACTGTCGGACGAAAAGGGCCATTTCATGCTGAGTGCTGCACCGTCCGGCAATTACCTGGTTAAAGTGAGCAGCATAGGTTATGCTAACTATCTCTCGCCACCTATTGTGCTCGATCATTTGCATCCTACGTACGATGCCGGAACAATTCAGCTAAAAACAGCGGGTAAACAATTAGGCGAAGTGGTGATCCGCGCTAATAAACCATTGGTGCAGCAGGAAGCCGGGGGATTGGTGGTTAATGTTCAAAATAGCATCATGACTAAAGGCAGTTCCGTGTTACAGGTGCTTTCGCGTTCACCCGGTGTCATTGTCGACCCGCAATCCAACGCCATCAGCCTGAACGGAAAAGGCGGGGTTATGGTGATGCTGGATGGCAAATTACTGCGCCTCTCGGCCGACCAGGTGGCCGCCTTGCTAAACGGCATGACTGCCGATGATATCGACAAGATCGAGCTGCTCTCCACGCCGCCAGCCAAATATGATGCGGATGGTAATGCCGGGCTGATCAATATCGTTACTAAAAAAAATAAGCAGGCCGGTACCAGTGGTTCAGTAACAGCCTCAGCGGGATACGGCAAAGGCGATAAAGCATCTGCCGATATTGATTTGAACCACAACAGCGGTAAAATAAGTATACATGCTTCTTATAGCAATTACCACGACCACAACTATTCTTTATTATTGGCGCAAGGCAGCTCATATAACGAGATTATAGGCGGCGATAATTATTTTCATTATAACGGTCAGGGGAATAATATAGCAAATTACCAGGGCTTTGCAGGAGGGCTTGATTATCGCGCCGGCAGCTCAACAACCATAGGCGGCAGGGTTTATTACGGCATCAGCGCCAACCAAAATAACAACCACAACTCCGGCAATTACGCCCTGGTTGATTCTAACATAGTGTTTGATTCGCAGCTAAATGGCGTCAATCACACTTACTACCTGCACCCCAGCCTCTATCTCGATCAAACCTTCGGTAAAGACCAAAAGCTGAGTGTCGACCTTGATTACTTTGGCCATCGCAGCAATGGCATAACGCAGGTATATAGCGATTTCAGCGACAGCCTGTTTTCGCCGCGCGAACGTAACCTGGCAAATGCCGATATTCATGTATTTGTTGCACAATCAGATTACAGCAACACATTTAACAAAAAACTGCAACTGGAAACCGGTTTAAAAGGCACTTACACCCTAAGCCGGAGCATAGCCGGTATTGAAAACCTGGTAAATAACCAGTGGGTACCGGTCAGCGCAGGCACTTCGAACAATTTGGCCACGCGCGAATTTATTGGGGCGGCTTACGCGGTGCTGAACTGGAAACCCGATAGCCTGACAACCTTGTCGGCCGGGGCCAGGTACGAATATTCACACAACTCGACAGATCATTCACTCAATGCGCAATACTTTGTTGACCGCAGGCTGGGGAAACTGTTTCCGGACATTTTTCTCAGCCGGAAACTGAGCGATAAAGAAACTTTACAATTGTCTTATACTGAGCGAATCAGCCGCCCGTCTTTCGCCGACCTGGCTTCCTATGTATCCTATAACAGTCCCACCTCCGTATGGACGGGCAACCCTGCTTTAAAACCCACCATCACACATAACGTAAAGCTGGCTTATAACTGGCAGGATTACCTATTTTCTATCCTTTACAGCCACGATGCCGACCCCATCCTGGGCGTGCAGGGCGTGCCCGGTCCAACCGCCGGCCTGGTTTACCTGATGCCCGAAAACGCCGACTGGCAAAACAACCTGACTGCGCAGGCTACCATTCCTGTGAAGGCTGCCGCCTGGTGGGAGATGAACTATAATTTAAACGGCGGATGGCACCAATACCATATCAGCTATTTCCCCGAATTGTTGGTGAAGGGTTATTTCAGCTATTCTCTTAATTTTACCGAAAGTTTTAAACTGCCCCGGCTTTACGCTATTGAGCTGTCCGGCTATTATAATTCCGCATCGTACGACAGTAACAACCGCGCTAACGGAAACGCCATTTTCAACCTGGGCCTTAAAAAGGAGCTTGAAAACAACGAGGGCAGTTTTCAGTTAAGCATTTCCGATATTTTTCGTGAAGGCCTTTATCGTGGCCACGGTGGCGGGCTGATCGCTGACGCTTTTAAAAGTAATGTGTATGTCAGATACGAGGGTGAATCCTATTTTCGCCCTATCATCAGGTTGTCCTACAGCCGTTCATTTGGTTCTAAAAAAGCTTCCCGCGATAAAAATGGCACAAAAGATGAGCAGCAGCGACTTTGATTTGCAACCCGTGCTGTCCAGGCTACAGGTTTATATGTTTTTAAATTTCTTTTGCTCCACTCAAAAAATCTTCGTTATTCATTGCTTCGCGGGCTACGATGTATTAATGTGGACGCCGTATACAAGCACATGTCGCAAGTCGGGGGCTTCGGTTCCCGGTTGGCAGCAACCGTGTTGCCGTTTGCGGCCAAAACATTGCCGGCAACGTATACATCAGCAGGCGTAGTTTGCCTGGCGACCGCAACGGGTTTAATTTTTTCTCCTTTTTTTCAGGACGATAATGTCGCAGCAGCAATTAAGATAGAGGCCGGGCACACTACAGTAAGCTTCATTTTCAGGGACACTAAAAGGCTGTAATTGATATAATTAGGAGTGTAGCACTATAAAGATAACAATTTGTTTACCCTAAACAACCCCAATAGTTACAGACGCTGTATAACTTAAGCCCGGCAGGATTATAAGTTTGGCACGATTTTTCAGTAGAATATTTTAACTGTTAATTAAATAACCACAACTACAAGCTATGTTAACGATACCGGACAGGTGCCAAAAATATTATTTAATGAAGCAACAAAGGGCTGTCCGATTTCGTAAAACGGAGGTGTAGTAATAGTTTAATTTTTTATGGAACGCAAATACCTTTTCGGGATTGAGGACGGCGGGCGAACCGCGGGAATGGTCAGTTATTTTTTTGTTATCGGATGGTCAATAGGCTATTTCGGATTTCATCAGCCTAATAAAAACAGCTTAAGCGCCTTTCACCTGAGGCAAACGCTGCTGATGTACCTTACCTACCTGGCTATATGGTTCGGGTTAACTTTGGTGCAGTCTTCTTTAATTCAAACTTCGCCCATTTTAAACATCTTTTATTTAAAAATGGTTGTCACTGCGGTATTCCTTGTTTTTTGGGTGATGGGCCTAAGCGCCGCCACCAATGCCGAGGAAAAACCAATCCCTGTTTTTGGCCTGCTGGCGCAAAAGGTTTTGGCGTTTATTTAATCTTGAAGGCTGGCCCCTTAAGTCTGGATTCTGGACACGAAACGCCGACTCAAGACTTAAGACTCAGGACTTCAGACTTTCCTCCCGGCTATCATCAAATGCGGACTCAATGCTAACAGTTCCGGGTTTTGCTCGGTAGTTCTAAGCAGGTTCATGATCGCTTCTTTCTTTTCGGGTGTTGATCGGGTTTCAAAATATTTGCTATCCAGCCAAACCATGCCTTCAACCGCGAATAGTTCCGGTGCGGTGAAGCCTGCCTCTAATACTTCACTTTTTAATTCGTGTGCTTTGTGAAAATAAGCTTCAGGCAAAATGCCGGGCCAACTGGCCGGCGGATTGTGAATTCCGGTTGACAGTTCGCTTTGGCACATGGCATAAAACTGCGGATCGTGGATCATGCCGTTCAACAAGCCGGTAAGGGTTGATACCGTATGATTAATGGCAAAGCCCAGCATTACTCCATTGGGCTTCAGTACACGGAGGGCTTCCGTTAAGGCCTTTATCCGGTCGGTTTTTAATTGCAGATGATACAGGGGGCCGTGCAATATCACCACATTAGCCGAGTTATCTGCAAAATCAAGCTGCCGCGCTTCGCCTATATATGCTTTAAATGATTTTTTTAGTTTCGATGCCCTTTTTTGAGCCTGTTGTATGTGCTTATCTACCGGGTCGATCAGGTGCACGGTATGCCCCAAACCGGCAAGCCATTCGGCATAAACGCCGGGACCACCGCCAACATCAATAATAACGCCGCCTTTGGCAGGCAGGAAGCGGCCAATCAATTCTTTATTACGCTCAAACTCCAGGGGGCCCAGGCCATAGGTAAGCCTTTTATCTTCGGCTGCGCCCGCATAAAACTGGTCGATATCAGTGCTGATCAGGGTTGATTTTGCCATTTGCAGCCAAATTATAAAAAATACAAAAGCTGTACTCATTTAATTTCACGCGCGTGGCGCATATAAGCCATTTTTCGTATTTGTTGAGTTGCAGCTATAAATTTTTTGATTGATAATGAACAGGTTACAAATAATTAATTAATTTTAGTTTATCAATTACTAAAACTTAAATTTATGGAACCTGTCAACAATCCCTTTAATGAACAAAACGGCAAAACCGCCGGAATCATCAGTTATTTTTGGATATTAGGATGGCTGATTGCCTATTTTGGTTTTCATCAGAATAACAAAACCAGTTTGGGAAGCTACCAGCTCAGGCAGACTTTGCTTTTTCACATCGCCACGTTTGTGATCTGGTTTGTACTGGATATTATTTTAGCTGCTTTTTGGCTGGCTACAGGGGTATTCTCGTTATATTACCTGTGGCGATTGGTGGAGCTGGGCTTTTTTGTTCTCTGGATAATTGGTTTAATAGGCGCCATCAACGGCGAGAAGAAACCAATTCCCTTCATAGGCGAGCGGGCACAGTCGATGTTCCCTTCAATTTAATACATCACAACAATCGATGGTCTGCAGATAGCGGGCCATCGGCTGTTACAGCAGCAAGGCATCCACATAGTGCGCATGAACCACACCTTCGCAGGGCGACCATGAAAATATTGTGAACCGGCCATCCTGTGAGGATACCAGCGCAATGGCATTCCGCTGGTCGAACACAAACTGCGCAGCCGACAAATGCCTGGTGCCACCAATTTGTGAGGGATGTACCAGCGTGCCTATGTTACCGATAACCGGTTCGGTGATCAGTATTTGTTCAACAGTAGTGCTTTCGGCAGCGCGTTCAATTTTGGCGCCAAAGGCCAGCAGTTCCAGTTGGTCATTAATAATGGTTGCGCCATCAACAGCTGTAAGGCCCGCAACACTTTCCACAGTGCGGTTAATTTCCTCTTTCCAGAGTGCTATGTTTTGTTCACTTACCTTTTTTTCGAGCAGTTTTTTCAGCCCGCCAAACGCCGGGGTAACCGGGTAGGTAATCGGGTGTACAATAGATTCGCGCCAGGTATCGTTCCCTGCCGGGATGATCAGCAGCGAGCCCCCATACCCATGCGCCCGCATCGAAGCCGCAAGCTGTACAAATACATTTACCGAATCGTTCCAGCCAGAAGGCGAATTATAATCAAGCAGCGAGGTGAGCATCGCCGGGCAATCCGGCAGGCTTTTGCTGTCTTCGTCAATAATTTTTATTTCATCACCCTTTAAAACAGCAACGTTAATAAACTTGCCGAAGCCCTTTATCCGGCGGTGTTTCACCACCAGCAAACCGGGTTCAATTACTTCGAGTACAAAACAGCAATCGGGGATGGAGCGGGTGGTACCCCAAACATACAGTTCGCCGTCCTCGTCCCAAATGCCCAGGTGAATGCCCGAACGTTCAACAGCCGGTGCCAGTTTGGTAAGCAGGTAGGGCGTTAATAATATCCGTTCTTCAAAAATAAGCGGCTGTCCGGCCAGTAAAGGCGGCAGATATGCCATCGAAATTTTTGGCGGTTGGCCCTCTTCCTTTCGAAGGCTGGCCCAAAAAGCAACGTCAATAACCGAGCTGATAACCTTTAAAGGCGGAGCAGGCGCCAGGTGCTCATCGCCCTGCAAAGCTGCGGCCGCCAGTAAGCGCAAAAAATGACTTTCGATAGCCGGTGCTGCCGTGGTTGCTGCCTGGTATGTTGCTCTGTAGGTCATCCGTTTGCTTAAAATGATTAATGAGCCGCTAAAATACCGCTATTATATTTTTGGAAGGACACGATAGCGCAAGTATTACAAAAAGATTACCTTGAAACCGTTGATTTGTTTTGAAACAGGCTGGATGTTTGTTGATTAAGAAACGGGCTATTGATTTTAAGCGAAAATCAGGTAAAATCAGCTATAATGAAGGTAATGCCCCCTAAGAGGCAAAGAAGCGCGATCCCGGCTATAAAGAAACTAAGCCCATTGCCTCCCGGTTTAAAAAATGTAGCTATTGCCTGGAATAATAACCTCAGCCCTAATAAAATAAGAACGAGGCCTGTTATTAAAAATTCAATTTGATACTGAAAATGTGAATGCAGCATACCATTAAGGTTTATCAAATTTACTTAATTGTTGCTAACTTGAATGCATTTGGAAGTGCCCTTAACTATTCGCGCTATAATGAGTTTTTGGATGATTTTTAATCCCCAAAAACAATTATAATTCATAAATAAATCCCTGGTTGCAAATACACCCTTTTCGTAGTATTAAAACAAATATTCATCGGTGTTTGTAATATATTCATCTATTTTCTTTCCTGTTCCAAAAATAATATCTACTATTGTGTACTAATGACACAATGAATAGGTTATGTCATTGCATATAAACCGGTTAACGTTCCATAGCGCCATAAACTAAAAGAATAAGCTGATACAATGATGCACGGGTCTAAAATAATACTGTTAACGCTGTGCCTGGTGCCTGCACTGGGTTTTTGCCAGCCGCAAAGTATTACGCCACGCCAAATGTTTCCGGGTTTATTTGAAGCGGTACAGTTGTCCGATATTTTCCACGATAACAAAACCTTTGTCGACGCCACGCCAAAACGCAGCCCCGCGCTCATCCTTGCTGCGTATAAAGAAGCAAAAACAGCACCCCATTTTGACCTGAAGCATTTTGTAACCGACAATTTTACCCTGCCTGTAAGTGGCGGTGGCGATTTTAAAAGCGATGTTTCCAAAGGGGTGCGCAAGCATATCGATACGTTATGGCAGGTGTTATCGCGCAGGCATAATACGGCGTCAAAATATTCGTCACTCATAGCACTGCCCAATGATTTTATTATTCCGGGAGGCCGTTTCCGGGAAACGTATTACTGGGACACTTATTTTACGATGCTGGGCCTGCAGGAAAGCCACAAAACCAGGATCATGCAAAACATGATCGGCAACTTTTCTTTCATGCTCAATAAGTATGGCTATATACCCACCGGCACCCGCACTTATTATTTAACACGTTCGCAGGCGCCATTTTTTTCCATGATGATTGATCTGCTGGCCAAAGAGCAGGGCAATAAGGTGTACACCAAGTATCAGCCCGAACTTTTAAAAGAATATGCTTTTTGGATGCGCGGCATCGAAAAGTTAAAGGTTAAGCAGGCCTGGCGCAACGTGGTGATGATGCCCGGCGGCGAAATATTAAACCGTAATTGGGACGACTCGGACAAGCCCCGCGAGGAAGCCTATAAAAACGACCTCGATTCCGCGAAAAAATCAAAACAAAGTCCGCAGGAATTTTTCCGCAACGTGCGGGCAGCCGGCGAATCGGGCTGGGATTTTGGCTCCCGCTGGTTTGACGCTTCGGATAGTTTCGGCAGTATTCAAACTACTTCAGTTATCCCCGTCGACTTAAACTGCCTGCTCTACCATCTGGAACTCACTATTGCTAAATCCTATCAATTGCAGGGCGACAGCGCGAAGTACGATTGGTACACCGTTAAAGCCATGCTGCGCAAAAAGGCCATTTTAAAATATTGCTGGAGCGAAAAGGATGGCTGGTTTATGGATTACAACTTCATCAAAAAGCAATTTACACCGCAGCAAACTATTGCCGGCGTTTTCCCGCTCGAATTTAAAATACCCGATGCTCGCGAGGCTGATAAAATGGCTGTCACCATAAAAACAAAATTTTTAAAAGAACGGGGATTAGCTACCTCATTTAAACGCACCGGCCAGCAATGGGACAGCCCCAATGGGTGGGCGCCAATGCAATATATGGCGATAGCCGGTTTGCAAAACTATCACCAGGATGCCCTGGCCAAAGAAATTGCCATCCGCTGGATAAACACCAACCTGAAGGTATTTAAGGAAACCGGCAAGCTTACCGAAAAATACAACGTGAGTGACAAGGATACCAAAGCAGGCGGCGGCGAATACCCGCAGCAGGACGGCTACGGCTGGACAAACGGCGTACTTCTTTACCTGCTTAACCATTATCACATCAATTAGCTTTTATTAAACCATAGATATGAAAATTAACCACAAACTAACGCTTACAACTGCACTCCTGGTGCTGGCAGGCTTGTTCCAATCACAGGTGCAGGCACAGGCTGGCAAACCCTTGCCTAAATTGGGCAAAAGCAGTGTAAAGCAGGTTGTCGCAGCGATGACCGTTGAAGAAAAAGCCAAGCTGGTAGTAGGCATGGGCTTCAAATTTCCCGGGATGCCAGCCCCGAAAAAAGGCGAAAAACCAAAACCGATCGATATCGGCGGGTTTAAACTGCCCCCGTCAGATCCTGAAGCTTACGAAATACCGGAAAAAGTTGCCGGTACGGCCGGACGAACACACGCTATCCCGCGTTTGGGTATCCCTTCCATCACCGTTTCCGACGGTCCAGCCGGTTTAAGGATCGACCCTACCCGTCCGAATGATAAAAGGACTTATTATGCTACAGCTTTCCCGGTGGCCACTTTGCTGGCTTCATCATGGGATACCGCCCTGGTGCATAAAGTGGGCGTTGCCTTTGGTAACGAGATCCGCGAATATGGCGTCGACGTAATATTAGGCCCGGCGTTAAACATCCACCGTAATCCGCTGGGCGGCCGTAATTTTGAATACTATTCCGAGGACCCACTGGTAGCCGGCAGCATGACTGCCGCCATTGTTAACGGTATCCAAAGCAATGGCGTGGGTACCTCCATTAAACACTTCGCGGCTAATAACCAGGAAACCAACCGCAACCAGGTAAATACCATTGTGAGCGAGAGAGCCATGAGAGAGATTTATCTGCGCGGATTTGAAATGGCTGTAAAGAAATCAAATCCATGGACGGTAATGTCATCATACAACAAAGTAAACGGCACCTTTACTTCGGAAAGGCGCGACCTTTTAACGGATATCCTGAAAAGGGAATGGGGCTTTAAAGGCTTTGTAATGACCGATTGGTTCGGTGGTTCTGATGCCGTTGCACAAATGAACGCCGGTAACGATTTACTGATGCCTGGTAATCCCGATCAGTCTGCTGCCATAGTAGCCGCTGTAAAAGACGGTCGTTTAAGCATGCAGCAACTGGACGCCAACGTGTCCCGGATGCTGGACATCATCCTTAAATCCCCAACCTTTAAAGGTTACAAATATTCGGACAAACCAGATTTGGCGGGACATGCTAAAGTTGCCCGTATGGCAGCTGCACAAGGCATGGTATTGCTAAAAAACGAAGACAAATCGCTGCCCATTGCATCCGGTAAAAAGATTGCTCTATTTGGCAACACCTCGTACAACATAATTGCAGGTGGTACCGGAAGCGGCGATGTGCACAAGGCGTACACTATATCCTTATTGCAGGGTTTAACCAATGCGGGCTTTAAACCACAGGAAGAGCTGGCAAAAAACTATGCCGATTATATAGCCGATGCGAAGGCAAAGCAGCCCAAGAACAATAATTTCTTTCTGGCTCCACCGCCAATCCCCGAAATGGACCCATCTGCTTCGCTTGACAAAGAAGCCGACGGCGCTGATGTAGCGGTTATCACCATTGGCAGGAATGCCGGCGAGGGCGCCGATCGTAAGGTAGAGAACGATTTTACGTTGACTGATGCTGAAAAAGGCATCATCACCGGTGTTTCAAACGCTTTCCATGCAAAAGGTAAAAAAGTGATTGTTATTTTAAATATTGGCGGTGTGATTGAAATAGCCAGCTGGCGCGATAAGGTTGATGGCATTTTATTAGCCTGGCAGCCGGGCCTGGAAGCAGGCAACGCCATTGCCGATGTATTGAGCGGAAAAGTAAATCCTTCGGGCAAACTGGCCACTACCTTCCCGGTTGATTACCAGGATGTGCCATCGGCTAAAAATTTCCCGGGTAAGGATCTTCCGTTGCCGGAGGGAGCACCTGCACCAAACGCGATGACCGGCCGCCCATCCGAAGTTACTTACCAGGAAGGCATTTATGTTGGCTACCGCTATTACGATTCGTTTAAAGTAAACCCTGCTTATGAGTTTGGGTACGGTTTATCATACACCACCTTTAAAATAAGCGATGTAAAAGCAAGTTCGCCTACATTTACCGGCAGCATTAGCGTAACTGTTACCGTTAAAAACATCGGTAAAGTAGCGGGTAAAGAAGTGGTACAACTTTATTTAAGCGCACCAACACAAACCCTCGACAAACCAGCCCAGGAGCTTAAGGCATTTGCAAAAACAGGCTTGTTAGCGCCGGGTCAGTCGCAGTTTATTACGTTTACGCTAAAAGCAAACGACCTGGCATCTTTTTATACCGACAGATCGGCCTGGGTTGCCGATGCAGGGGAGTACAAGATAAAAGTGGGTGCATCATCACGTGACATTGCCAAAACAGTTTCATTTAAATTGGCAAAAGAAATTGTGACCGAAAAAACCCATGCCTCGCTGCTGCCACAAGTTGCTATCGACGAAATGATGAATAAATAGAACTTTTATAGCGGAGACGCAAAGTAGAGACACGATGCATCGCGTCTCTACTAAACTATAAACCAACCGGCCTCGCAGCGTAAATGCTGCGGGGCTTTTTTATGCCTGGGCAAGGGACTCACGGGCTGTATCAGGAAGAATCAAATCATTTCGATCTATTTAAATTTTATTTTCAATAAATATTGAAAGTTTGAAAAATACTTGTACATTTGTATACTGAATCATCAGAATACAAGATCCAGCATGCCGGAAGTTCCGGTATATTTTTCAAACACAGGTTTCATTAATTACTGAAAATATGAAAACTTTACAAAACCATATGATCCTGTTCGATAGCGAATGCCCCATGTGCAAAGCCTATACCCTGGCTATGGTAAAAACCGGGATGCTTGATGCAAATGGCCGTGCCTATTACCAAACAGGAATGGATGCCTGCCCTATTGTTGACAAGCAAAGGGCCGTAAACGAAATTGCGCTCGTCGACCTAAAAAATGGCGAAGTGACCTATGGCATTAAAAGCTTGTTTAAAGTGATCGGCAATGCTTGCCCGGTATTCGCCCCATTGTTTGCCTTTAAACCTTTCATTTGGCTAATGAGCAAGGTTTACGCTTTTATTTCCTATAACCGCAGGGTGATTATCCCCGCTGCGGAAGCCGGCGATGGCTATGTTTATCAGCCCACCTTAAAATTACATTATCGCATTGCTTACCTGCTGTTCACCTGGTTTTTCACCGGGTTTATCCTTACAGCCTATACCCGTCATCTTGGTGCGGTTATCCCGGTTGGCGGCGCCTATCGCGAATATTTTATTTGCGGCGGACAGATCATCTTCCAGGGCATTATTATCAGCACATTTGCGCGGGAAAAAATGTGGGCTTACCTGGGCAATATGATGACGATATCTTTCGGCGGGAGCTTGGTGCTGCTGGTGCCGGTAATTTTAAGTAACTGGATAAAATTCCCGGCCATTTTTTACCCCGAATACTTTGCGGCAACTGCCGGACTGATGTTTTTAGAACACATCCGCAGGAGTAAATTACTGAATCTGGGGTGGATAATGACCATCACCTGGGTAGTGTACAGGGTAGTGTTGCTGGGGTTGATATTGATGTAAGATTTAACGACCAAATTGTAAGAGCATCATGAAATACAATAAGATAATACTCGCCGGCGGTAATGGTTACCTGGGTGGGGTGCTGGCAAATTATTATCAGGATAAAGCGACTGAAATAGTGATCTTAAGTCGCCATGAAAAACAGGCGGACCACAATATCCGCACAGTGGTTTGGGACGGCAAACACTGGGGCAAATGGGCAGCCGAACTGGTGAACGCTGATTTGCTGATAAACCTCTGCGGTAAAAATGTGAACTGTCGTTATACCGAAAAAAACAAAGCCGAAATATTTGCTTCAAGATTATTGCCTACCGAACTATTGGGCCATACCATACAAGCGATGACAGAACCACCCAAACTGTGGATAAACATAACATCTGCTACCATATACCGCCACGCGGAAGACGGACCGCAGGACGAGGAAAGCGGTGAAATTGGCAGCGGCTTTTCTGTTGATGTATGCAATGCCTGGGAAACCAGTTTTAACAAATACGGCAACCCTAAAACACGCAAGGTAAACCTGCGCATGGGTATAGTACTCGGTCGCAGCGACGGCGTTTTCCCGCGTTTGCTCAACCTGGTTAAAATGGGCATGGGCGGCAAACAGGGCAACGGCAGGCAGTATGTTTCATGGGTGCACGAACTGGATGTGGCCCGCAGCACCGAATGGCTGGCGGATCATCCCGAACTAACCGGTACCTTCAACTGCACCGCCCCCGACCCGGTTAAAAATGTCGAACTGATGTACATCATCCGTAAAGCATACCATTGTCCGTTTGGACTACCCGCGCCCAAATGGTTACTGGAAACCGGCTCCGTAGTTATAGGCACTGAAACCGAACTGATATTGAAAAGCCGATGGGTAATGCCCAAACGCCTGCTGCGCAGCGGCTTTAAATTCCAAAACATGATGGCCGATGATGCCGTAGCAGAATGTTTGAAGAGGTAAGTTGCGTTTTGTTTCCCCTTACGTCATCCTGAGCTTGTCTCAGGAGCCAACGGGACAGGTAACCACCAGGACAGGTATCCCGCTGCCGGACTAATTAGCATGTTGCATATTGATCAACCGGAAAGGCCAATATTACTGTTTATAGTTATAATTCAAAGGCCTTTCATCATCAGCTGTGGCTGTTTGTAGTGATGGTATCCCATCTGTGTCTTTGGGATCTGGGTGAATATTTACGATGGCTGCTTCTTGCTTTTTCATGAATATTTTTTTCAGCGTGAGCAAAGCATTCGGCCGCAGGTTATAATACCAGTTAAACCACTTGTATTTCAACAAAGCCTTTTCATCAAACCGTTTTACCGAAAAAGCATGCTGCAAAAAATAATCCTTTGGATAGTCATAATAAAGCCCCCAATTTTCTCGGTCGTTGCCGGGCTTGTGACCGGGGAAATAGGCTGTGCCGAAAAGATAGTCCCACACGGAGAATTTGGTCGCAAAGTTAGCATGAAACACTTCCCTGTAATTGGCATGGTGCCACAAATGCAGCTCAGGGGAATTCAGGAAATACTTAAGCTTGCCAAACTTAACATTAACGTTGGCATGGATAAACATACCGAACATGGCATCAAGCAGCGCTTTTATCGGGACAACTTCGGGATGTGCTCCCATGATAATGATCGGCGCAAACTCAATTGTCTGGTTAATGATGATCTCCACTACGTGCGATCTTGATCCCGCCAGGAAATCAACTTCTTTTCCTGAATGGTGCGCCTCGTGTGTTCGCCACAGTAATTTGCTGGAGTGTTGAAGTCGATGGAATAAGTAGATATAAAGATCGTGCGTCACCAGGAAAAATAATACCTGTTCGGTTATGCTCCAGGTTTTAAAAAAGGCAAAACCATGCCAGTTGATGCCGGTTTGTATGGCCGGGATGATGTATAGGAAAATGAGGATCTTCAGGAAATAACTCTGGATAATGGTGTACCATACCAAATCAACCCAAAAACCTTCCCTAAAAAAAGGCAGCCCCTTGCGGTATGGCGAAATGCGCTCCCAGGCGATGATAAATATCACCCAACTGAATAGTATTATCGTTGTTATTTGAAGTACGGTCATTCTTTTTGGAGGCCCAATCCCGGAGCCTTAATTTCGATTAATGTATTGCGCTTACTATCAAAATCGAAAATCGTTATTTCAAATGAATTTACATTTAAAATAACGATTTTTTGACTTAAGGCTTACGACTTTCGACTCAAGACTTAACTTTATATTCTTCGCTGATGTTTACTCTTAAACGTTTCATCGGCCCAAGTTCCGACTCATAGACCCTTTTTATGCCATCACCCGCTGCAATTTCAACATCGCGGATATCGCGAACCAATCTTTGGAACCCTTGTGGCTCAACAGATGCCGCATGGTCAGATCCCCACATCGCGCGGTCAAGCGTAAAGTGGCGTTCCACAAATGTTGCACCCATAGCTGATGCTGCCACAGTGGTAGCCAAGCCGGTCTCGTGCCCCGAATACCCAATCGGCACGCCGGGATAGTTGGCAGCCAGTGTCTGAATCATCCTTAAATTCAGTTCTTCGGGTTTGCAAGGATAGGCCGAAGTTGAATGTGCAATAAACAGCGGGTAGTTTTTATCAAACGACCACACCAGGTTCACCGCATCTTCAATTTCTTTGGTCGTAGACATACCGGTCGACAACATTAATGGCTTTCCGGTTAACAGTATTCTTTTGATCAATTGCGTATCGGTAAGCGATGCCGAAGCCAGTTTATAAAGCGGCGTATCAAACTGTTCCATAAAGTCAACCGCTTCAACATCCCAGGTAGATACAAACCAATCAATACCCACTTTTTTGCAATATTGATCGATAGTGGCATATTCCACTATACCAAATTCGGTTTTGCGCTTGTAGTCGATGTACGACATCCGGCCCCATGGCGTATCGCGCATAATTTCCCATTGATCTTTAGGAACGCATATCTCAGGAGTTCTTTTCTGAAATTTAACCGCAGAGGCTTTAGCGGCAACGGCTTCGTCAATCAGCTGTTTAGCAATTTCGAGAGAGCCGTTATGGTTAATGCCAATTTCAGCAATGATATAGCAAGGTTCGCCGGGGCCAATTTTGATGCCACTGTTTAATTTGATTGCCTCAGTCGGGCGGGAAGAAACTTTGCCGCCTTTATGTGCCAGGATAATCATCTCTGCCACCTCCCTGAAACAGCCTTTACCGCCGTTCGATTGGCACACTACATCCGCTTTTTCCCTTATGAAGGAGATGGCGTCGGCAGGGCAAAAAGAAACGCCCACCAGTTTTATAACCTCCAGGTCATTGGTATCATCACCAATATAAGCCACTTCTTCGCTTTTCAGGTTAAGGCGGCTTAATATTTCTTTTAAAACTGCGGGTTTGTCTTTAACACCCAAATGCAGTTCGGCGATCTTTAATTTTTCGGCCCGTTTAACAACCGATGGCGAAAGCTCGCCGGTAATAATACCGGTTTGTACGCCCGCCAGGTTGCGCATGCGTTCAACACCCATTCCGTCGCGGATATCAAATTTCTTTAGTTCTTCACCGGCTTCGCCATAATAAACGCCGCCGTCAGTTAATACGCCGTCACAATCTGTGAGGAGTATCTTAATTTGTGAGAGTTTTGCTGTTAACATATCATTAATGTTTAAATTGGGTTCAAATAGTTTAAATTGCTGTCCACCCGCCGTCAACCACCAGGTTGGCGCCGGTCATATAAGCCGATGCATCGCTCGCCAGGAAAACCAGAGCGCCCTGGTAATCGGTAGGTTGCGCCATACGGCCAAGCAATGTTTTAGCTGAATAGTTTTGTATAAAAAATTCGTTTTGTGAGTTCTCCACGCCGCCCGGCGAAAGCGTATTTACACGTACACCTTTATTGCCCCAATAGGCGGCCAAAAACCGGGTGAAGTTTACCACAGCCCCCTTGGTAACGGGGTAAACCGGCGATTTATAAAAAGTTTGCTCGCCGCACTCGTTACGGTAAATAGATTGATCGGGGCCTACAATGCCGTAAGTTGATGCAATGTTGATAATGCTGCCGCTACCTTGCCCGGCCATCACAGTTCCAAAGACCTGCGATGCCAAAAACACCCCGGTTACGTTTACATCCAGTGATTTTTTAAACGCATCAAGCGGATAGTTTTCAAATGCCGATAGCTCTTTCGCCATGCCGGGATTTTCAAACATATCGTTGATTGCGGCATTATTCACCAGTATATCAATTGATCCGTAACGGGTTAATATTTGGTCGCGGGCAATTTTTAAGGAGTGCTCGCTGGTAACGTCAATTTTTAGTCCGCCGTGCTGCTCGCCAAGGCTTGCAGCAAATTTTCCGCAGGCGGCTTCATCCATATCAGCAACCACTACGTTTGCCCCGGCTTCCGCCAATGCTTCGCAGTGTTTTTTACCCAGCAAACCCAGGGCGCCGGTAACTATAGCGGTTTTATTTTTTAATGAAAATAGGTTATTCATTGGTTATTATCATTGGGTCATTAGTCATTGGGTTATCGATCATCCTTTTAAATGACTTAATGCCCCAATAACCTAATGACTTTCTATACCGCCTTCGGCTTTATATTATAGTTACTTACTTTACGGAAAACCGCTTCCAGCACATCGCCTTTTAAATATTGTTTTACGTTTCCACTTTCAATAGCTTCTTTCATTATTGGCATCACATCCCGGTAGGCTGAAAGCGTATAGGCAATATCCTCATCGCTGTGGCTATAGCACATGTTATGAAAGCCGGCCCACAGCACGCCGCGTTTAATCATTTCCTGCTGCATCAATGCTTTTACTTCAAGGCCGTTGCCGGCTTCGGGCGTAAACGTCACCATCGAGCGGCAGTTGTAACCTATGCAACGGGTGTAAATATCCATGCCGGTTTCAATGGCAATCTGGTTGTAGCCATCTTTCATCAGTCCGCCCTTTTCGTCGAGGTATTGAGGCACGTTTTTGTCGCGCAGTTCATTAATGGTAGCAATACAGGCTGCCAGCGACAAGGCCTCGCCGCCAAATGTGGTATAGCTAAACACTTCCGAATTAAATAACTCCATTACATCGGCCCGACCTGTAAGCAGGGCTATAGGCATACCATTGGCACAAGCTTTTGAATAAACGGCCAGATCGGGCTTTACATCAAAATATTCCTGCGCACCACCTATGGCAATGCGGAAACCAGTCCACATTTCATCAAAAATCAGCAGTGTGCCGTTTGCTTTGCAGGCCTCGGCAAGCTCTTTCAGGAAGCCTGGTTTGGGGGCTTCAAAAATAAAAGGCTCCAATATCAACGCGGCAACAGTGTCATCGAGTGCCTCTTTAATGGCTTCAATATTATTGTATTCAAACGTGTAAGTCATGTTTTGAATGGCCTCCGGGATACCGGCATTGCGGCTGGTAATACCTATGTACCAATCGTGCCAGCCATGATATCCGCAGCAAAATACTTTTTCGCGTTTGGTAAATGCACGGGCAACACGTATAGCTGCCGAGCAAACATCAGCGCCGGTTTTCGAAATTTTTACTGCCTCAGCGTTCGGAATAACCTCCTGTATCAGCTCACTAACTTCAACTTCCAGCGGATGCATCAGCGAAAACGTGATACCGTCTTTCAATTGTTTTTCGATGGCTTCGTCAACCACCGGATAGGCATATCCCAACGAGATTGGACCTATGGCCGCATTAAAGTCGATATATTCGTTACCATCAACGTCCCAAACATGCGAGCCTTTGCCTCTTTGAATATATTTAGGCGCTACGCCATTGGTAAATTGCCCCGGGCCTTTTGCCAGGGTTTGCGTAACCGGTTTTTGAACTTTTAGCGCACGCTCGTATAACGCGTTTGATTTGGTTATATCGGGGTAATCAGCGTTGAATTTTACAGAATTTGGCATCGTATTCGTATTTAATATTATTCGGAAAATTGTGGGACGGAAATCTCAGGTTGATAAGCATTGGTATTATACCCTAATATTTTTTCGGCTATTTGCTTGCCGGTAAAGCCTTCGTGTTCCAGTACATTAGGCAGTAAGGATGGTTTAAACCACTTCTCATTTAAAGCTATCGGGAGCACTTTCGCCGTCAGTTGGTTTTTAAGGAGCACCTCGGCAACAATGCTGTATAGGCCGCCGGTAACAAAATGATCTTCGAGCGTTACGGTAAGTCCGCTTCCCTGCGTTGCTTGTAATATGGCTTGTTCATCTACCGGTTTAAGGCTTCGCAAGTTAATAAACCCAACGGATAAACCTTCGTTTTTAAGGATCTCGGTTGCTATCAAAGCTTGTTCAAACAGCAATCCATAGGTTAAAATGGTCACATCCTCACCCTTCGAAATAATTTCAGCTTTGCCTAATTCAAATGGTTTATGCTGATGATCGGTTTTGCGGGTATTAATCCGAACATAGGACGGATTGGGATGTTGCCAGATTTCAGGCAACATCATCACCAGGTCCTGCTCATCGGCAGGAGCAAAAACCGTCATGTTCGGAATGCCGCGCATTAAGGAAATATCTTCGACTGCCTGGTGGGTGGGGCCATTGCCATCCGATAAAAAGCCCGGAATAAAACTGCTTAGCTTAACCGGCAAATTGGGAATACCGGCATCTGTCCGCACAAATTCAAAGGCACGCATGGTTAAAAACGACGCCAGGGCATGCACCACCGGTATCCGTCCCCTGAGGGCCAAACCTGCAGCCGCGCCAATCATGGTTTGCTCGGTAATACCCGTATCAATAAAACGCTTTCCTAATTTGCCGGGGATGTTGCGTACCAGGGCGCGGTTTTCCGCCGTCATCACAATAAAACGTTCGTCCGATAAAGCGATCTCTGTTAATAATTCTTCGTATGACATATTACCTGACTACTAAAGTTTCTGATGTTAATTGTGTTAAATGTTCGCCGTGCAGCTCTTTTAGCAAGCTTTCCACTTCTGTGGCGTTAAAATTGCAAAACCACCTATCGGCGCGGCGCTCAATGCTTGGCAGTCCTTTGCCCCTAACGGTATCGGCAATCACCACATTCACTTTGCCCTCCTGGAACGGAAATGCCGAAAAAGCCTCGTGTAATTCTCCAAAACTGTGGCCGTTTATCCGTTTTACCGCAGCGCCAAAGGCGGTAAATTTATCGTGCAACGGTTCCAGCGGAATTAGTTCCTCCGTAGGCATGTTAGCCTGGAAATGGTTCCGGTCGATCACAAAAATCAAATTATCCAGTTTATAGGCATTGGCCACCAGCACGGCCTCCCAGCAGGTGCCCTCGTTTAATTCGCCATCGCCCATAATGCATATCACCTTGTTGTTGCCGCCCCTGATCTTGATATCCATGGCAACACCAATAGCTACCGATGGCAAATGACCCAGCGAGCCCGAATGAAATTCGATGCCAGGAATGTGGGTATTGGGATGCCAGTAGATATGGTCATCCAGCGACAAATGATTTTTTAAACGCTCTTTATCGAGCAGACCGAGTTCGGCAAAGGTGCCGTACAGGGCAGGTACGTCATGCCCTTTTGAGAGGAACAAATAATCTCTGTCGGGGTCATCAAGATTGTTTGAATTGATATTTAAAAATTCTGAATACAGGTAAACGATCAGATCAGCTGCCGAGAGCGAAGCGCCAACAAAACAACCACCATCTGTCGACATTTTGATGATGTGCTCGCGCACCTTTAACGCGGTAGCTTCTAATTGATTAATAGGAATGGTAACACTTTGCATCTATCTTTTATATTAAATATTTAAAGTTAGGCTGAGTTTTTTTATGTTTTGTTAACCTAAGGTCACTTTTGTTTGATCTGCCGAAATAGTTTTCAACTCATCAAGGTGATTTCGGTACCAGTTTACACCGGCGTAGGCTGCGTTAATTTGATATATTTCGGGCTGCTGTTCAAGCAGACTTATAATGTCTTCGCACGAAAAATCAGGTTTATCCTGGTATAATTCCTCAAAAACCCGTTTTATAAACAGGTAGTCGGCTTCGTAATCTATGGTAAACCGGTGCGACATGGAATAGTCTTTGCCCGTATTCCAAATTACGTTACCGATTCTGAAATCTTCCTGATTTTCCCAGATGTAGGGGGTAGTATGCTCCAGTTCCAGGGGCCGCTTGGCTTCTTTCCACGCTTTTTCAATACATTCCATGGTCATTATTTCCACATCATTGCCGTCCGGGAAAGTTGCCGGGTGCAAATTGCTTACATAGTCGTAATTAGCTGCGTTGGCAAAATAAAAGTCGAGTACCTGGTCAATCACGCGCGGATCAATCAACGGGCAATCCGATGGAATTTTTAGTACGATGGATGCGTCATATTTTTTGGCAACCTGGTAATGGCGATCGAGCAGGTTGTTCAGGCTGCCCCGGAAACAAGGTACACCTATATTCTCAGCTTCCTTTTCTATCACATTGTCCGCATCTTCAGCCGATGTCGCTATTACAATCAGCGCTTTATGTTTTATCATTTGCAGGCGCTCCACCATGCGGTGTAAAAGGCTTTTGCCCAAAATGGGCAGCAAAACCTTCCCCGGTAAACGGCTCGACGACATCCTCGCCTGCACAACTATTACAATACTCTCCGACATAGATCAATTTGTTCTTTTACCCTATCAGGCATATTGCATCTCGAAATATGGCTCTTTCTCCGCCTGGAAAGTAAAACTTTTTAGAAAATCACCCTTATTTCCATTAAAGTTAATATACCCGCGACAAATTTGCGCAATATTTTTTGCAGAAACACCACCGTTCTGGATCGGCGCCATTCGTTTTAATTCATCAAGGTCGAAATAGGAGTGTACTTTTTTACCCAGGGCAATCCCGGTGTAAACAACAGTTGAATATTGGGTGATCAGCTCGCAGCAATTTGCGATCATATGGTTTGTATTACCATTATGGAAAACAAGCGTACCTGCCGGTGCGTACTTTTTTATTTCACGTTCGGCACGGTCGACTTTTTCGTTGGGGTGCAGCTTAAACAGCATTCGCCTGCCACCAGCTATTTTAACCGCTTTTTTGATAAACGCTGGCCGGTTTTCAAAACGGTACGTTTCGCGCATATCGGTAGTAGCAACCATCACATAGTCGCGAAAGGGGAAATTATTATTTAAAAATTGCGCCTGGTTATCATAATTGGGGATACCGGTTACAATCAGTTTCGACGGATCGGTACCGTTTTTGGCAAAATGATTTTTGTAGCCCAGTGATGCTGTACAATAGATGTCGCAAACATTGGTCGATCCGTTTAACGAAGTATTCCCCGTAAAATAAGGCGGTAAAGCCAGGGCTTTTACTGCCCCGGTTAACAGGCTGCGTTTATCAATCATCCCCTCCTGTACCCAAATGGTTTTGATTTCCCTGAATTTTTGGGCCACCACCATATCTGTACAGTTTACAACAAGGTCGTATTGGTTTTTTACGCCCCCGAAATCAATTTGCAGGTCATGCAACCTCATATAGTTTTCGGCCTGCAGCCTGAAATGATTGGCCAGCACCGTACCGTTTGCAACAGGTGTATACTTGAGGATGGCTTTCAGCAAAGGAGTATCGGGAAATAAGTGGCTAAACCAGCAATCAAAGTCATTTAAATGCGTCGAGATGTGGTGCATTTGCTGCGTTTGATTCATCGAACCGGTAATAAATAACACCTTTCTCCTCATTGCTTTGTCTTAATCAATTTTTAAAACTACAAATTAGGTTTTGGCTTTTACCAGTCGCGGATTAATGTTAATACATACTTAATCTTAGCTTAATCAGCTGTGTTAAAGGTGTATTAAGGGGATGTTAAGGGGTTGGGGGTGATATTATCGGATGATAGGATCTCATCAGGAATGTTATATAAAATGGACGCACTTAAAAATCGTTCAGGCCAGGCACCAAAACATAATCTTCTCGATAACCTTATCGACGTTGATCGTCACTTCGTCGTTAGTAAACCTGAGGACATTGAAACCTCGATCCTGCATGACGATATCACGGTTATCATCATATTCTTTTTTCAACAAGTGAATGGGGCCGTCAACCTCAATAACCAGTTTATGCACTGCACAATAAAAATCGGCAATATAAAAGAGTTTCCTGCCCGATTCATGTGACACAAATATGGGAAACTGACGAAGGAATTTTTCACCACCAACATTCCGCCGCCGGAGTTCCTGCCATAATAGTCGCTCGGCAGGAGTGGAGTTATTTCTAAGCTCACGGCACAATTCGGTGATTTTATTCATGGTTTAAGGTTTATTAAATGGTTTTGCTGATCCGCCGTTTTCACCCACTCTGTCGGCTTTGGCCGACATCTCTCCCTAAATATAGGGAGAGAAAACGAAATCAAAAAATAAATCCTACCACCATGCCCCCTCCCCTAAATTTAAAGGAGGGCGGGAGGGGTAAAATAACAAAATCCAGAGTCCGTCGCACTACGCCGCCGTTTTTATCCTCTCTGTCGGCTCTGGCCGACATCTCTCCCTAAATATAGGGAGAGAAAAACAAAATCAAAAAAATAAACCTCTCCACCATGCCTCCTCCCCTAAATTTAGGGGAGGCAGGGAGGGGTAAAATAACGGAGTCCCAAAGAACCAACATCCCTCATTTTTTCCTATTTTTGCAGCCTGTTATTTATATCATGAGCGAAGAAAGGTCATTAAATTTTTTAGAAGAGATAGTTGAGGAGGATATTGCCGCCGGTAAGTATGATGGCAGGGTACTAACCCGTTTCCCGCCCGAGCCTAATGGCTACCTGCATATTGGCCATGCCAAATCCATTTGCTTAAACTTTGGTTTAGCGCTTAAATATGGTGGCAAAACCAATCTTCGTTTTGATGATACTAACCCCGTAAAGGAAGATGTTGAATACGTTGACAGCATTAAAGAAGATGTAAAATGGCTTGGCTTTGATTGGGCCAACGAATTATACGCGTCCGATTACTTCGATCAATTATATGAATTTGCTGTTACGCTGATAAAGCACAATTTGGCTTATGTAGATGACAGCACTGCTGAAGAAATAGCCGCGCAAAAAGGAACACCAACCGAGCCGGGAACACCTAATCAATACCGCAGCCGCAGCGTTGAAGAAAACCTGGAATTGTTTGCCGAAATGAAAGCCGGGAAATATCCCGACGGCGCAAAAGTATTACGTGCGAAAGTAGACCTTGCTTCGCCAAACATGCACCTGCGCGATCCACTGATGTACCGTATTAAACATGCGCATCATCACCGCACAGGTGATAAATGGTGTATCTATCCGATGTACGATTTTGCGCATGGGCAATCCGATGCAATTGAGCAGATAACACATTCTATTTGCACCCTGGAGTTTATTCCGCACCGCGATCTGTATAATTGGTTTATCGAGCAACTGCACATATTTCCATCTAAGCAATATGAGTTTGCGCGTTTGAACCTGAATTACACCGTGATGAGCAAGCGCAAATTGCTGCAACTGGTTAATGAAAATCATGTAGAGGATTGGGACGATCCGCGTATGCCTACCATCAGCGGTTTACGCCGCCGCGGTTATACCCCGGCTTCTATCCGCGATTTCTGCGAACGCATCGGCGTAGCCAAGCGCGAAAACATGATTGATGTTAGCCTGCTGGAGTTTTGTATCCGCGAGGATTTAAACAAAACAGCCTGGAGACGCATGGCCGTACTCGATCCTATTAAAATGGTTATCACCAATTATCCCGAAGGCCAAACCGAAACCATGTTCAGCGAAAACAATCCTGAGGTGGAAGGCGGCGAAGGCGGCAGGGACATACCATTTAGCAAAGAACTGTGGATTGAGCGGGAAGATTTTATGGAAGAGCCGCCTAAAAAATTCTTCCGCCTGGGCGTCGGTTTATCCGTAAGGTTAAAAAGTGCTTATATAGTTACCTGCAACAGCTTTTCAAAAGATACTGAAGGTAACGTAACCGAAATACATTGTACCTATATCCCCGAATCACGGTCGGGTAACGATACCAGCGGACTGCATGTAAAAGGAACCATTCATTGGGTGAGTGTTGAGCACGCTAAAACTGCCGAGATCAGGCTTTACGACCGCTTGTTCAAAGTAGAAGACCCATCAAATGAAGATGGCGACTTTAAAGATTATTTAAATCCCAATAGCCTCCAGATATTGCCGAATGCCTATATCGAAAATGATTTGGCCGATGCAATACCAGGCAAAGGCTACCAGTTTATCCGTAAAGGTTATTTTACGCTGGATAAACACTCTAAAGCGGATAAGCTAGTGTTTAACCGCACCGTTACTTTAAAAGACGGCTGGGTAAAAAAGTAAGCGCGCAGTTTATATACTACCAAAGAATAGGAAACAACAAAAGCGCCCTCAAAACGCCCCTGTTGTTTATTGTAGTTAATTATGGAGTAACTGGTTCTGAAACGTTACTCCCGCGCCCTTTATTATCAAAAGCACGGAACTTTAAGACCTTTCCGTCGTTTGTAACAGCATCGTTATAAATTGGGCTGTTCATATCCGGATCGCTGCCATCGGTAGTATACCGGATGGTTAATCCCGGGAATTGTATATTGGCCACATATTTACCATCTTTTAATGCAACACCCGGTTTTGGCACCCGGTAGCTATAGCCGCCATCAAGATAATCCAGGCGCGGCAGTTCCCTTTTACCTAAAACATTTAAAAATTTCGACCAGGCTACCTGGTATAACGAATCACTTTTGGCTACGTTAGGTTCGGTGGCCCAGTCCGGGTCCTGGCTCCAGGCGCGTTCTGCAAAACCCAGCAGACGGGGCAGCAGCATGTACTCCAGGCGTTCGGTGCTTTTAATATTCTCGCCCCACACGGCGCTTTGCAGTCCTAAAATATTTTCTTTGCCGTAATCGGTTAGGCGTTGTTTGCCAATAAAAATGCTGCGGTTTAACGGCAGACCGTCCCGGTCGACCTTTGAGTTTTTAAAATAATCAAAAGGAATAAACGAAAAAGGTTTATCGATATCCGAAAACGCCCCCCAGTAATAACCCGGCTCATCAAACGATTTATAATGCGCCATATCAAAATAATTATTGGTTACGGGGGTCAGCACGGTTTTATAACCGGCATTTGCCAGTTTGTAGGCCAAGTCCTCATTGCCGCCGCCAAGTGTGTTGTTCCAAACCTCAGCCTGTAAATGGTCGGGCATAAAATCCGGGTTAGGCACATAAAATGGATTACCGTCCAGCTTGGTTTTACGCAAGGCCATTTCTTCCCAGCCCGATGTGTACAGCCCGCGTGCTTTCATCAGTTTGTTTACACGGCCATAAAAGTAATACCATAAATCGGCGGTGCTTTTTATTTCGGGATGAGTAGCTTTTAATTTTAGATAAGCTGGTGATTTTTCCCAAACACCGCGTGGCACTTCGTCGCCGCCCCAGTTAATGGTTTTTAGCGGCACGCCAGCCTCTTTGTACATGCTGATAATCTCGTCCATCACCTTTTCAACAAAGTTGTAGGTTGATGGCAGCGACACGTTAATTACGTTATCTGTCCAGTATTGCGCAGTGCTATATTCCGATTTATCCTCCGGATCGCTCAGGCGGTATTTCCAGGCTTCTTCTTTTTTGCCTTCGGCCATCAGGCGGTCATAACGGGCGTCCATTGATTTTACCGCTGCCCGGGCATGCCCGGGCGCTTCAATCTCCGGAACTACCATAATATGCAGCTTGTCGGCGTATTTTAGTATGTCTATAAAGTCGGCACGGGTATAAAAGCCAGTACCTGTTTTGTTATCGATTTCACCACCCGAACCATGCGAAGGCGGCAGAAAATGTTTACTATCCAGCGTATGGCCACGTTTAGCACCAACTGAAGTTAACTCCGGTAGTGCAGCAATTTGCAACCGCCAGCCCTCATCTTCGGTTAAGTGCATGTGGAATACATTCAGCTTATAAAGCGCCATTACGTCCAGCACTTTAAATATTTCGCTTTTGGGTTGAAAGTTACGGCCTACATCCAGCATAAACGCACGGTAAGTAAAACGCGGACTATCTGTGATAACCACACAAGGAATATCTATTTCTTGTTGCGGATGTGCCCAGGCTGATGCAGGAATCAATGTTTTTAAAGTTTGAATACCGTAAAACGCGCCCGCAGAAGTTGACGCGCTTATATGAATGCCATCAGGCGTCACCTTTAAGATATATGCCTCCGGTCCCAATCCTTCAATCTTTTCCAGGACAATTTCAAGATTTAATGCAACTGTGGTGGGTTTCAAATGATTCGGGGTCTTCCCAAATAAGCCCAACAGCAGGTCCGAAAGCATACCTTTTTCTTTATCAAACCCGTTTATAGCTCCTACGGTATGATCATTGTCGATTCCCACCAATTTAAAATACCCGCCTGTTTCTGCATAACTCACAGGTGTAGGGAATGCCTTCGTCAACTGCGCATCCGGTATATCCTTAATATTTTTATTCTGATCATAAATAATCGAAGTGGTTATCAAGCCTTTATAATTGGGCTTAAACGGTTTAATAGTTGTGCCGGCGGTGTTATAGCCTTTGTCGGGCTGGCTATCCCAAACCACATAAAAACCGTCGGGGCCATCGGTATTGGTTACCACGGCGTCTTCGCCAATAAAATCTATACGTACTGATTCACCCGGTTTTATGCCGGTGAAGGTGGCAGTAGGTGTCAGGCTGAAAAGGTCACCGTTGATAAAGGCGATTTTGGCATTGCCTGTTACAGTTGCGGGCAACAGCATGCCTGCATCATTAAAATACATCTTCCAGCCGGAAGCCGGGAAAGTGTTTTTACCATTATTGGTGATGGTAAGTGCATTTAACGATTGATCCTTATTTTGATAATTGTTTTGGAGCGCCTCCCAGGTGATGCTCAGGTCGTGGGCATTAAATGCAGGGGCGTTTTTTGTTTGGGCAGATGCTGTTACACCAGTAATTGCCAGCAGGATAACCAGGATGCGATACTTCATAGCTTAAAATCGGGTAATAATTGAATAGGTAAATATAGATTATTTGCTGAAATGTTAAATACTTTTTAAAATATTTTAAAAAGTATTTGCGTTTTTCCTGTCTAAATAGCGATGGGTTTATAAACCCATCGCTATTTAGACAGGGCGTTGTTTTGTCAGCAGATCTACAACAGAAACACGTGAATTCCCCAGCACAACCGATAAACCCCAAAACACACCCGATGGACGGTCATTTTTAATCGATTAAACCCTTCACAATGTGCTATAAATCAGCAAAATACTTTTTATCGGTTAAAAAATATGCCTTGGTCTATAACTACCGGGTCATAGTCTATTTCGTTTTAGCAGGTGATTATTTAGAGGTTCCTTTGAACATTGAAAACAACAAACACACATTAACCACTAAAAATATTACGACAATGAAAACAACAATTTTAACCATCGCCATCTTCTTCGCAACAGCATTCGGCATCAGCCAATCTTTTGCAGCAACTACAAACGGTCAGCAAGTGAGCACTGTACTTACCGGGGTAACCACCATCAACGAAATTGAAATACACGGCAACGTTCAACTTTATGTATCGGACGGCACAACCGACAAGGTAAAAGTTTACAACAACTATTATGCAGAAAACGCCCTGGTTCAGGATGAAAACGGTGTATTGCGCATCACTTCTTATAACACCCAAAAACTGGTAGTTTGGGTAACCGTAAGCGAACTGTCTAAAATATCGGCTTTTGATAACGCACAGGTAAAATCATTCGGCAAGCTTTCATCAATCGACCTCGATGTAAAATTATTCGACAGGGCATCGGCACAATTAGATATGGACGCTTATTCCGCATCAATTACTTTGAACGACCGCACCGAGGCTAATTTAACAGGCAAAATTGATGCCGCCAAAGTAAGTTTAACCCCATCGTCATTCATAAACACCAAAAACCTGGTTGCTGCACGCCTGGAAACTACCGTAAAAATGCACAGAATGCCACATTTTCACGATACCGAATTTGCATCCCTTTAACCTCTTCTATAACTATTGCAGGCCTTCTCGTTTATTTGAGGGGGCCTTTTTGTTTTCGTCAAAATAAACAAATCAAATAATTACAGCCATTGGAGTTAACCCAATATTAAATATTGCGAATGATATTCGCTTTGCCCGCGGTTTGCTGTATTTTTGTTTTTAATTAGTTTTAAGCCGCTACCCACGGCCGAAAAGCGTGTTATTAAAAAACTGCCTTTATCCATTTTGCCGGCCAACACATATTTATGAGCTTTTCCATCAAAAAAACCATTTTCAAAACGCTAAAAATAACTGCTATCACTATAGCTTCGCTTTTGTTACTGTTATTTGCGTTGCCTTATTTATTCCCCAAAACCGTTAGCGACAAAATAAAACAATGGGCCAATGGCAGCATTAACGGACAACTGGCCTTTTCCGAAACCCGCCTTTCGTTTTTTAAGCATTTTCCAAGCCTTACACTTACGATGTACGATCTGTCGTTAAAAGGAAGTGCGCCGTTTGAAAATGACACACTAGTGGCCGCTAAAGAAGTTTCGCTGGGTATTGATTTGAGCTCGGTTTTTCAAAAAAAGATCACCATAAATAAAATATTCCTGGATAATGCTTTTATCAATATCCAGGCCGATACTGCCGGTCGCGTAAACTACAATGTGTACAAACCCAAAAGTGCGCAACCTGCTTCACCGGCCGATACCGGCAGCGCTTCGCTGGGCATTAACCTGATTTTGATACAAAACAGCCGCCTGGTTTATAACGATCGCTCCATTCCCATGCAGTTTAATGCCCGTGGTATCAACTATACCGGCAGCGGCGATTTGACCAAAGACGTTTTCGATCTGCATACCCATACCGACATGGCCTCGGTTGATTTTATTTACGATAATAAGGCCTATGTGCTTTCAAAAAGCATCAATGCCGACCTGATCACCAAAGTAAACACCAAATCACTGGCCTTTGAGTTTCAGAAAAACGATCTTGTGATCAATAAACTACCCGTAAAATTTATCGGCAAATTTGCTTTCATAAAAAACGGGTACGAGATGGACTTCCGCGTTAATTCGATGGAAAGCAACCTGCACGATATGCTTACCGCACTGCCGCCGGAATATTTAAAGTGGCTGGATAAAACCGATGTCAGCGGCACCGGGAGTTTAAAGTTTGAGCTGGCTGGCAAATACATTGCTGCCGATAGTATTATGCCCGATTTGAGCATGGATATTAAAGTGCGTAACGGGTACATCAATCACCAAAAATCGCCGGTACCCATTAGCAACCTGTTTGTTAATTTCGAAACAAGGCTACCTGGCCTCGATCCGGATAGTTTACAGGTAAACCTCGATTCCATTTATTTTAACATGGGAAAGGACTATTTTGGATCGGTATTACGGATAAAGGGCGCCAAAAAGCCCGACATTTTTGCCAAAGTAAATACCGAGATCGACCTGGAAAAATGGAGCAATGCTTTTGGTTATAAGCCTTATACTTTAAGGGGCCGGTACGGACTCCATTTATTGGCTAAAGGTAAATACATAACAGGCATAAAACGCAGCGGCATCCATAAAGTGGATACCGTTATTACCAGCATCCCGCAGTTTAGTGTGAAGTCGTCGTTCAGGGGTGGATATTTTAAATATGCATCGCTGCCCGAGGGGTTGAAAAATATCAGCTTTGACATGAACGCCGGTTGCGCCGACAATAATTACCAGCATGCCACTTTCAGCATCGAAAACCTGAATGCCAGCGTGCTTGATAATTATATAAAAGGCTACTTTAAAGCCAGCGCAGCCCCCGGCTACCCTATGGATGCCGGTCTGAAGGCCAAATTCAATATGGAGGATATTAAAAAGTTTTATCCGGTTGAAGGCATCGCACTATCGGGCAACCTCCTTGCTGATCTGGAAACCAAAGGGAAGTATATCCCCGCAAAACGAATTTTCCCTAAAACTTCGGCCAATGTGGTTTGGCAAAATGGTTCTGTTCAAACTAAATATTATCCGCACCCTATCGAAAACATCCAGGTAAATGCCAATATCACCAATAGCGGAACTTCCATGGCCGGGCTAAGGGTTGTTTTAAAGCCGGTATCGTTTGTTTTTGAAGGCAAGCCGTTTGCTGTTAAGGCCGATCTGAAAAACTTCGATGATATGCAATACAATATCACCTCGAACGGCTCGCTGGATATTGGGAAGATATACCAGGTATTTGCCATTAAGGGTTATAACGTAAACGGCTCAATAATTACCCACTTGTCGCTCAAAGGCAAACAAAGTGATGCCATGGCGCGCAATTACGATAAACTGAGCAATTCGGGCACCATGATGGTGCGGAACGTTGCGCTTACATCCGATCTTTTCCCGAAGCCGTTCATCATCAAAGATGGCAAGTTTAGCTTTAACCAGGATAAAATGAACTTTGACGCCTTTAACGGCTCGTACGGAAAATCGGTGATCATTCTTAACGGGGCGCTTTCAAATGTCATTGGCTACGCCACCAAGCCTAACGATACGCTAAGGGGCAACCTAAACTTTGGCAGCAGCAGCATTGTTGCCGATGATTTTATGGCTTTTGCCAGTCCGTCACCCAATGTTAGCGGTAAAACATCCAAATCGGCATCGGGTGTTATCATGGTTCCCCGCAATCTGAATTTAACTTTAAGCGCCGATGTAAAAAAAGTAAAATATAACGGATTGGATCTGACTGATGCAAAAGGCCAGATGACCATTAATAACGGCAGCATCATTTTAAAGCAAACAGGTTTTACGCTGATTGGCGCCCCGGTAACCATGGACGCAAACTATACCAGCATCGACCCTAAAAAAGCAACATTTGATTATCATATTAATGCGCAAAATTTTGATATCAAAAGAGCCTATAAGGAGGTTAAACTGTTTCATGATATGGCAACTTCTGCGGCAAACGCCGAAGGGATAGTTTCGCTGGATTACAAGCTGAGCGGCCGGTTAAACAGCAATATGCAGCCGGTTTACCCATCGTTAAAAGGGGGTGGAGTACTATCGGTTAAAAAAGTAAAACTAAAAGGCTTCAGGTTGTTTGGCGCCGTGGGCAGTAAAACTAATCATAAAGGTATCGATAGCGGCGATGTATCAAAAGTGGAGCTTAAAACAAGCATCGCCAATAATATTATTACCATCGAGCGCACCAAAATGCGTATGGCCGGTTTCAGGCTGAGGTTTGAGGGACAGGTTAGTTTTGACAATGCCTTAAACCTCCATTTCAGGTTAGGCCTGCCGCCATTTGGTATTTTCGGCATCCCGATGACCATTACCGGCACACAGGCAAAACCATCCATACATTTAGGAAACGGCAAAAAAGAAGATGAGCTGAAGGAGACTGCAGACGACGATACAGAGAATTGAGGCCTAAATTCCATTAACCTTTGTTTTGTAAATGGCTCCTTTTTATTTAGCGATGACTACCAAATAACCGCTAAACTTTTTTAATTTCAGCTTTGTAAACCATCCTGAATGCTGAAGCGTTTCATTTCGACCTGTTGCGGCCTTGCTGTGCTATCTTATCCCGAAAAATTGATAAAAAAAGCACGCACGGCTTTTTGCGCTATGTTGGTTTTTACAGCGCTTACCCCAATACAGAGTTTTGCCGAGGGCAGCAAGGAAATAAACGCCAATGGTGGATACCGGGCGTATCTGTTTTCGAGCCCTGTAGGTAATTCATCTTATCCCTTCCCAACCCAGGGCACCATGAAGGTTTATGTGAATGTGGGGGAAACCATAAATGTTGGGTCGAGCGTACAGGGTATGAACCAGGGCACCATTAATTTGCGTGCGCCGGATGGTACAACCTATACCAGCGGCAACGATGCTACTACCGGTTTTATTGCTGATCACAACCAGGAACTGGCCGGGCCGCAGCCCAATGTGGGCGGCTATAAACCCTTTACCGTAAAAGTAAAAGCCGGACAAGAGGGTGTTTGGGAAATTGATTTTATTTCGAACACCGGCGGCCAGGACCAGGGAAACCCGGATGCAATACCGGCAAATGTTGCCTGGACACAGCCAACAGGCCAGTATATTGCCGCTTTTGACGTATCGGTAAGAAATACGGACAATACAGCATTTTTAAAGGGCCGGGTATTTACCAATGTGTTTTCAGGAATATTGGGAACATTTGATGTTGGCTTTAATGGCATCTTCCATATTTTAACCAGCGATGGCTACCAATACACGCTGGATAATAACGGACAGGCAGGCAACGGTTTTACCTTTTTTGTAAACAATAAGGGTTTTAAAAATCCCGATGGAACGGCATCCTATAAAAGTGTAAACTTTATTGATAACCCCGATGTCCAGGATCCCCGTGTAGCAGACTCTCCTTCAGACATCACCCAAAAAATATTTTTCAATACCCCGGCAGCCGATCTGCCTGCATCGGCCAATACGCCGGGCGGCGGCACCACCTGGCTGCTAAAAGCGCCGTTGACGCCGGCGATCACCAAAATGGCCTTTACCGGCATTGAAGGTATCGTCGGCGTAGCGGGAACCAACCCGCTTGGCGCCAATTTTACCTTCGACGCTTCCGTTGCCGGGGATTATGTTATCAGTATTGATGTAAACCAAAATGGCTCTTTTACCGATGCCGTCGACCGCAAATTAACGGGAGCTGCAATAGCGGGCACCAATACCGTTTATTGGAACGGCCTGGATGGCACGGGTAACAAAGTGCCTGCCGACACCTTGTCAAATTACATCGCCAATATTACCCTGACCACCAAAGCCGGCGAGGTGCATTTCCCGTTTTTTGATGTGGAACGCAACGTAAACGGCATTAAACTTACCCGAATAAACGGCAGCCGTGCACCGGATGATACCGTTTACTGGAACGATTCGCAAATACCGCCAATAGGGACGCCATCAAACCCGGTCATAAATTTAAAGGGGCTTAGCAGCCTTGTTAACGGGCACAAATGGGGATCGCCAACACAAAACCCTTTTGACCAGAATGAGTTTGGCAACAATGTGGGTATTGATACCTGGGGATATATATCGAGCGCCCCTATAAAAACAACCGTAAGCTTTGCCTTGCAACAAGCCGACCTGGCTGTTGACAGCCTGAACGCTATCGCCAATTGCGCGGGACAGCAGGTTTTATACACCATCATTATAAAAAATAACGGACCATCGAAAATTACCGGGGGTAAATTCATTTTCAGCTTCCCGCCGGAGCTTACGGGCGTTAGCGGTAACAGTTCCTCAACGTCGGGTGCATCTTCTGCAGGTACCCCTACAGTGTCCGCCAATGCCTACACCGCCGATATTAATATGGATAACGGGGCTGTACGAACTTTTACCATTAACGGACTGATAGCAGTAACCGCCGCTGGCAGCCTGAATGTATCGGCCGCTGTTTTGCGCCCGGCAGATGTGACCGACCCGGACGCAACGAACCCGGATGCCGCCCCGCCAACCGATCCTGCCGGAGAATGTTATGCACCACCATCAGGCGCAGGATGCAATAATATAAAAACCAATATCACTGCTTTTAAGTCGGCACCTGATGCGGGGCCTGATCAAACGGTCATTCGTTACGAACCCGTTAACCTGGCTGCCTCACAGGAAGGGATGTGGACACAGGTTCCCGGCGATCCGGCGGTGGCAAGTTTTACCAGCTCGTTCAGCGCTTCAACTACGGTCGCCGGGTTGCCGAACCTGGGAAAATATCATTTTGTTTTCACCAATGCCAATGGCTGCGCCGATACTCTTGTTGTTACGGTGGTAACTACGGACATGGTGATCCCCAATATTTTTACCCCAAATGGGGATGGAAAAAACGACGTTTTTAAAATCGCAGGCCTGGTAAGTTATCCCGGCTCGCAGCTGATTATTTTTAACCGCTGGGGAAACGAAGTTTACAACGCCGATAATTACCTGAACGATTGGAATGGCAGCGGACTGGCCGAGGGCACTTATTACTACGTCCTGAACCGCAGGGAACGGACAGGCGATATCACCACATTTAAGGGCTGGGTATTTTTAAAACGCGGCAAATGATGAGGTGCTTAAAAAAATATATTTTGCTGATGGGGCTGGTTTTATGCCTGGCCAAGGCGAGCGCGCAGCAAACCATCCAGTTCAGCCAGTATGTATTTAACGGCCTGGCGGTAAACCCCGCCTACGCCGGTTATAAAGAGGACTGGACACTCAATTTCAGCAGCCGCCTACAATGGGTTGGTATTAACGGCGCACCGCAAACGGGTATAACTTCTATTGATGGTTTGCCCAACAGCGATAATAAAAACGTAGGGGTTGGATTGATAGCAACTTTCGACCGGCTGGGCCCCGAAAATATATCCTCGGTTTACGCCAACTATGCGTATCGTTTAAGGCTGGATGAAGAAGACACCAAACGCCTGAGCTTCGGCATTGGTTTTGGCGCTATACAATACCGGGTTAATGGCGCCGAATTTAACGCGACTGACCCCGGCGATGGCAGTGTACCCGCAGGTTTGCAAAGCAAGTTAACCCCCGATTTCCGTTTTGGCGTTTACTACGCTTCGCCTAACATTTATTTTGGTGCTTCGGTATTTAATTTACTGGCGCAAACCATTAACGATATTACCAATAATACGCCCTTAATAAAGCCTGCCCGCACGCTTTATTTAACCGGGGGCACTATGATACCGGTATCCGAATTTGTTGATATAAAGCCTTCGCTGATGATAAAGGAGGACTTCAAAGGCCCCACCAATATTGACCTGGCTGCGTATTTGGCGTTTAACCGAAAGGTTTGGATAGGGGCATCGTACAGCACCGGGGCCGTCATCTTCAACAAAAAAAACCTGCAAAGCGATTTACAGCAGGCGAATGCTGCGAGCGCGATAGCGCAGTTTTATATAAACGATAATTTCAGGATTGGTTACTCTTATGATTTTACGGTGAGCAAGCTGGCGGGCAACCAAAACGGATCACATGAAATTTCATTGAGTTTAACGTTTCCGCGTAAAAAACCAAGGATTGTAAGCCCGAGATATTTTTGATGAACATGAAAAGATTGATTTGCATAAGCCTGTTATTACTGTTGGTGGTTAAATACGCCTCCGCACAGGAACAGCTTTCGGTAAAACAGCAGGCCGATAATCTTTACGCCCGTTACGAATATTTTAAAAGCGTTAACCTGTACCTAAAATTGGCAAAAAGTAAAAAGACGGATGTAAAAATACTGGAAAGGATTGCCGACTGCTACCGCAACATCAACCGCTATGAAGACGCTGAGCAATGGTACGCCCGCGCCGTCACCGATGCCAAAGCGAGCCCCATCAGCCATTATAATTATGCGGAGGTTTTGCTGCGCGATGAAAAGTTTGAAGAAGCAAAAGAGCAATACAGGCTCTATTTCGGCAATGACCCAGCCTCACTGGCTTTTAAACTGGCCACTTGCGACTCAGCTGCGGTTTGGATGAAAAGGCCCTCCGGCTTTAAAGCTACCAATGCTGACGGATTGAATACAACATACTCCGATTGGGGTTTAAATTACGATGGCCAAACAGGATTGATATTTACGTCGGACCGTTTAACGGGTGACGGCAATACAGATAACCGCACGGGCAATAGCTGGTTTAATTTGTACGAAGCCGATGCAAATGGTAACGATGCAAAGGAACTAAATCTCTCGACCGCTGCCATCGATGTTTTTAAGGATGAATACCATATTGGGCCTATTGCGTTAAACCATACAGCCGATACTGCATATATCACAGTAACTACAGGGATACCCAAAAAAGAGCTGCCGGTTGATGAAAAGGAAACCAGGCATTCGCAAAACCTGTACAGCAGGCGGTTGCAGTTATTAATGGCTGCTAAAATTGACGGGCAATGGGTGGTTTACGGCAGTTTTCCATACAATAATGTGCAGAAATATTCGGTTGGCGATGCGGCTTTGTCAGGAGATGGCAAAATCATTTACTTTACTTCGGATATGCCCGGCGGCCAGGGTAAAACCGACCTATGGTATTGCGAAAAGCGGCCCGATGGCACCTGGGGAAACCCAATAAACTGCGGTAAAAATATTAATACCAAAGAGGAAGACGCATTCCCGTTAATTGGCGGCGATGGCGCCTTATATTTTGCATCCAAGGGTTTGCCGGGCATGGGCGGCTACGATATTTATAAGGCCAAAGGCGAAAAATCGACATGGAGCAAACCAATAAACCTGGGATATCCCATTAATACCACTAGCGACGACTTCTACCTTGCAACACGTGACGGCCTAACCGGCTACCTGTCATCAAACCGCGAAGGAGGCAAAGGCAGCGACGATATTTACAGTTTTAGTTTTAAACCTTTAGATACTATCCCGGCAAAATTGATCACGCGGGTTGATTCCATCAAACCAAAACCGGCACCGGCGACAGCGCAACCTGTAAAAAGGGCGGACGACTACACATTGATCACCATTTATTATGACCTGGATAAATCTGCTATTCGTCCGGATGCGGCTTTGGTGCTTAACAAACTGGTGTTATTATTAAAACAACACCCGGATTTGAAAATCGAATTGTCATCCTATACCGATTCACGCGCATCTAATGCGTATAACATGGCATTGTCGGAGCGGAGATCAGCGGCTGCAGTTAATTATTTAATACAGTGCGGCATTGCCGCATCGCGTATAGTGTCGAAACACTTTGGTGAAACCAACCTGGTTAATCAATGCGCTGATAATATACAGTGTTCCGAGGCGGAACACCAGTTGAATAGGAGAACGGAGTTTAGGGTGATAGGGAATTAAAAAGTGTTTAGAAAATCGGCGGCAGATAAGATTGGAATACCTTCAAACGGGTTCAATACAAGTAAATCTTTATCTCCGGTAATGATGCATGTAGCGCCGGCTGAAACAGCCAACTCTAAAAACTTATTATCTTTCGGATCGCGGCAAATTTCAAATTCTGCTGAAACTGCGATAAGCTGACCTCTTTTTTCATAGGCTTCAATGGAAGCTTTACGCCTGGAATGAGAGAGATATTTGTCAAACTTAGTTCGACTAAACGTGTTGACGAATTCCGCCAAAGTTGCCTCAGAATAAACTAAAATTCCAATTTGGCGGGCCCTATCATATGCTTTACGACTTATGGAACCGGGCAACAGATTTGCACTGATTAAGTTATTAGTATCGACAACAAAGATATTAATCATCAGATGCTAATAGCGCTTCCAATATTTCAGGGGTAAGCCCTTTTTTTAAAGCCTCATTTCCAGTATCGTCAAGCAGTTTGGTATAGTCGGCAAAAGAAGCATCGTTCATTGCCTTTTTTAACATCGTGCTAACGGTTTGGCTAAGTTGCTGCTTGCTTTCTTCGCTAAGGTTTTGGTAAACCTTTTTTACCGTGTCGTCTACCTCTAATATTATCTGTTCCATAACGGCTTAATTAATGTTGCCCGTTACTTGCCGGGTAACCAAATTTACGAAAAATCGTCAATAAATAGCCAAGGTAAATATCCTCACAACCCAAACTTTATCCACCCATTCCCTTCGTACCCGAAAATAAATTGTTTAGGATGGATGATTTCGGCGAGTATTTCGATTGAATCCACGATGCGCGGGCCGGGGCGGTTAAAATATTGGTTGCCGTCGGCAATATACAGGCGGTTATTTTTTACGGCTTTCAATTCGGCAAAGCCGGGTTGCTGCAGCAGGATGTTCATCTCTTTTAAGGTCCGTTCAATAGAAAAGCCACAAGGCATGGCGATGATAATATCCGAATCCTGCGCTTGAATTTGCTCCCATTGTATATAAGGCGAATGTTTCCCGGCTTCCGCCAAAACAGACGAGCCTCCGGCTATGGTTACCAGTTCGGGTATCCAATTTCCGGAAACCATCAGTGGCTCCAGCCATTCCACACAGGCTACGGTTGGCTTGCTTTCAATATACTTCAGCTTATGGCGGATGATGTCTACACGTTCGTTTAGTTCTTCAAGCAGCGTGTCGCCCGCGGCAGTCGCATCCAGCGCATCGGCAACCGTTTTAATATCGTTGAAAATATCATCCAGGCTGTTGGGTTGCAATGAAATAATGCGGGTTTGTTTATCCAGATAATTTTCAAGCGCTTGTTCCACCTCTTTTAACGATACGGCGCAAACCTCGCATTGTGCCTGGGTGATCACAACATCCGGGGCCAGATCCTTTATCTGCTCGCGGTTTACCGTATAAACCGAAAGTGCATCGGCCAGGATCTCTTTTACTTTAATATCGATGTCCTGGCTACTCAAATTATCGGGGAAATTAGCTTCCGAGCATACCGGCAGATTTTTTACCGATTCAGGAAAGTCACACTCATGCGAGCGGCCAACCAGGTTTTCTTCCAAACCCAAAGCACAAACTATTTCGGTTGCCGAAGGTATTAACGATACTATTTTTTGACGCATAATTTTAACCCCGCAAATGTAATTATTGTTACTACAGGGTTACATTTTTTATTTTCGAAACAAATACAGCCTGTTGATATTCCATATAAAACCTGTTTATTTGAGTAATGATTTTTCTGACATTGTTTTTAGGGCTATTTTGCAACTTTATCGGGTACATTCCCCCGGGAAACATTAACCTTACCCTTGTACAAATAACCATTAACCGGGGCCTCAAACAGGCGCTCATGTTTATTATATCGTTTTCATGCGTGGAGTTTTTTTTCACCTACTTTATTATGCATGCAGCCAAATGGCTATCTGCGCAGGTAAAACTGGATATGGTGATCGACTGGGTGATGGTGGTTTTATTTGGCGTGCTGGGCGCCATAACCTGGATCCATCGCAAAAAACCGCCTGAAACAAACTATTCGGATAAAGACAGCATCAGGTATGGGATACTCCTGGGTTTTTTAAACCCTATGCAGGTACCTTTTTGGATGATAACCGGCACCTATCTTATCACACACGAATGGATTCTCGACGGAAAACTGGCGCTGGTTATTTTTAGCCTTGGGTCGGCAGCCGGGGCATTTCTGGCGTTGTTTTTATATGCCAAGTTTGCCAAATACATTCAAAGCAAGTTCGATTTAAGCACACGGTTAATCAATACCGGCATCGCTGTGCTTTTCTTTTCGTTTTCGGCCTACCATGTTTTTAAGCAGGTTTACTTAGTGTTTTTGAAGAAGTAGCTGTAGGCTCATGGTTCATAGATCATAGTTCATAGTAGCTTCAAATCCGGCTATGAACCATCAACTATGATCTATGAGTTCCCCAACCTCTCCAATACCTCAATCTTATCCAAAGCAATCCGCTCCTTCAGTTCCTCCAGCGATTCAAACTTCATGTCGCCCCGGATAAAGTCGTGAAATTCCATGCGCACCTGGCTATTGTAAATCTCTTTGTCGAAATCAAAAATGTTTACTTCGATATTACGGGTAAGGCCGTTAACGGTTGGCCTTGAGCCGACATAAGCCATGCCATTATAAACCGCGTCGTCCACAGTTACTTTTGCAGCAAATATGCCATCGCAGGGTATCAGTTTATATCTTTCCTCAATAACAATATTGGCGGTCGGGTAGCCAATTTGCCGGCCTATCTGGTCGCCGCGTATTACGGTGCCTGTAATAAAAAACGGGTAGCCCAAAAACGCATTTGCCAGTTTAATATCGCCCTCGAGCAAGGCCGATCGTACCCGGGTTGAGCTGATAGCTACTTCGTTAATATCCTGTTCGGGTATTTCAACCACCTCGAAACCATAAACGGGGCCGAGGCGCTGGAGGTCTTGGAGGCCACCCCGGCGATCTTTGCCAAAACGATGATCGTACCCAATCACAATTTTTTTAGTGCCAATTTTGTTCACCAGTACATCGCGGATATATTCTTCGGCGGTTTGATTTGAAAAATCGCGCGAAAATGGCGTAATGATCAGGTGCTGTATCCCCAATTCCTCCAGCAGTCCGGCCTTTTCATTTATCGTGTTGATCAGTTTCAGGCTTTCATCTTCGGGATGCAGGATCATCCGCGGATGCGGAAAAAAAGTTAGCAGCACGGTTTCGCCACCAGTACTTTCAGCCAGTTCCTTTATGCCCGCAATAATTTTACGATGACCAACGTGTACCCCATCAAATGTACCAATGGTAACTACGGCGTTTGCCAAAGGCGTAAATTCATCTATATTATGATAGATCCTCATGCTGCAAAAATACTAATCAATTGCGGGTTGATTTGTTTTTAATTCCCTGATGATAGTTACCAATTCCATCACCTCGTAAGCATCGTCAATATGATAATCGCCGCTGCGTGTACGCCTTAATTTAGACAGGTATGCCCCATTATTGAGCGCTTTGCCAAAATCATTTACTAACGAACGGATATAGGTGCCCTTGCTGCATACCACCCTGAAATTAATTTCGGGCAGGGCTATGCCGGTTATTTCGAATTCGGTAATAGACACGCTACGCAAACGCAGCTCTACGTCCTCGCCGCGACGTGCTTTTTCATACAAGCGTTCCCCATCAATTTTTATAGCCGAATGTGCCGGCGGGTATTGCTGTATATCGCCGATGAATAACTGGCAGGCATCTTTTATCTGCTGTTCGGTGATATTGCTGATATCAAAATGCTGATCTGCTTCGGTCTCCATATCGTACGAAGGTGTTGTTTCGCCCAATACCATGGTGCCGGTATATTCTTTTTCCTGCGCCTGGAATGTGTCGATCTGTTTGGTCATTTTACCGGTACAGATAATGAGCAGGCCCGAAGCCAGCGGATCAAGTGTGCCGGCATGGCCCACTTTTAGTTTTAGCGGCTTAAACGAATTGCGAATCTTGCCTACTACGTCAAAGCTTGTCCAGTTGTAAGGCTTGTTAACCAATAGCAACTGGCCTTCAGCAAATTCGTCTATACGGGTAAATATTTTTTTCAATAGCTTGTAATTTTGAACCTTGATTAGTAGGGTTCAAGGATTTCCTGATTTTTTCCAACAGAAAGGCATCCTGTAATCCTAAAATCCCACGAATCAAGGTTCAGACTAAAAATATGTCTTCGGTTAATTCCGGTATAAAATTGTTTTTCCTGGCGGTATCAAAAAGCAGTTTAATAGCCTTTTTCCCTTCAGCGCCCAAATCTACCGAATATTGGTTTACATATAATTCGATATGCTTGTACATTACTTCTTCACTCATCTCCTGTGCATGCGAGCGGATAAATTCAAGTCCCGATTTTGGATTTTCAAAAGCAAACTCCACCGACCGGCGCAAAATACGATTTATTTTATGCTGAACCTCAATTGGCAATTTCCGGTTGGCCACAATACCGCCAAGGGGGATGGCGCAGCCTGTTTGTTTTTCCCAGTAATCGCCCAGGTCGATGATTTTTTTTAAGCCTTTTTCCTGGTAAGTAAACCTGTTTTCGTGGATGATAAGGCCGACATCAACTTTTCCGCTTAAAACGGCATCTTCAATTTCCGAGAAAACCAGTTCGACCTTATTGGTTGCATTTGGGAAAGCAGTCCCCAATAAAAAATTAGCAGTGGTGTATTTCCCGGGAATGCCGATTTTGAGATTTGAGATTTGAGATTTGAGATTTGAGAAAAGTTCGTCCGGATCGTCTTTGCATATCAGCATCGGGCCAACGCCGAAACCCAATGCGCTGCCGGCATCCAGCAAAACATATTTGTCGGCTACGTAAGCAAAGGCATGGTAGCTTAGCTTGCTGATATCCAATTCGCCGCGCATTGCTTTTTGGTTCAGCGTTTCTACATCATCATAAAATACCTCGAATTCCAGGCCTTCAGTATCAATTTTATGATGGATCAGCGCATCAAAAATAAAAGTATCATTGGGGCAGGGCGAAAAGCCGAGAGTCAGTTTCATTGTTTTTTATATCGTAAATACTTTTATTTCACTTCGCCCTCCGCCCTTGTTGGTGTTGTCACCAACAAGTACCGTGATGTGGGGCAATGCAGCTGCGGTGGAACATTCAAAACACGAAGCTTTTTCGGCAAAATCCAATGTTCCGTGTTCCATGTTCCACACATCACTATTTTTGGAACACCTCATTAACAGCACATTACAGCGTTCATTTTGCCAAAAATCCGTACCTGTACTGACAAAATAGCGCCACCAAATGATAAGTGTTCGCTCCTTATCTTTGCAAGCCGAAATTTATCAGTTCGCACTTGTTGGCACGCCCTTGTTGGTGTTGTCTCCAACAAGTAACACGATGCCCTGCAGTCCTCTGCCTCCCCGTAAATTTGTTGGTGATAACACCAACAAAGGCGGAAAACGACATCAACAAAGGCAGAGGGAACGTAACCACTACCCCCCCCGTAATTTTGTTGGTGACAACACCAACAAAGGCGGGAAATCCGTACCTGTACTGACAAAATAGCGCCACCAAATGATAAGTGT
>Ga0068855_100000425_pt1 | contig 52146 bp, 47 predicted proteins | sample KBSCornC52_FD_66592 | JGI IMG/M metagenome (GOLD analysis project Ga0068855, IMG submission 66592) | Corn rhizosphere microbial communities from Kellogg Biological Station, Michigan, USA - KBS Corn C5-2 | ecosystem: Host-associated > Plants > Roots > Rhizosphere > Soil ... | reverse complement strand
GCTTCGAGCAACTCCTTCATGGTGATGTTAGCCAAACGACCTCCTTTTTAGTCTGCATCCCTTGTTCAGTCGCGAACTCAGGATTGCTTTCCCGTCCCCGTACCGGAGCACGGGAAGATTAGACAACTAGTTGGCTCTTGGTCATTGACAGTTTGCCAATACCAAAACCCCAAACCTGCCATTCCGCTCTCGCGCGTAAAGTGGGCGAAAGAAGAACGTTACTAACAGCCGACGCGAACCTACCGCTTGCTGAACTGGAAGCGCTTCCTGGCGCCCTTCTGGCCGTACTTCTTGCGCTCTTTGCCGCGAGCGTCACGGCTCACCAGTCCTTCGGATTTCAATTTCTTTCGCAGCTCGGCGTTGAATTGCATCAGCGCCCGAGCGATGCCTAGCTTCACGGCATCGGCTTGACCATTCACGCCGCCTCCGGAGACATTCGCCAAAACGTTGAAACTGGCTGCCGACTCCGTCGAGACCAGCGGCTGCTTGGCCGCCGAGCGCTGCGACTCGGTCACGAAATATTCCTCGAATGCGCGTCCGTTGACCTTGAAGTCGCCACTGCCCGGACGCAAGAACACGCGGGCCACCGCCGTTTTGCGGCGTCCCGTTCCGTAGTATTGAACCAGTTCACTCATCCTTTAGCGTTCTGCGCTCAGCAACCGGCATTCAGCCAATTCTGGCGCTTTACCTTTCCCAAGTTTCAATCTCTTCGAACTAAGCCAGCGCCTTTGCTTCCGGCTTCTGAGCTGCATGCGGGTGCTTGTCACCCTTATAGACCTTCAGCTTGCTGAACATCTGCACGCCGAGCTTGGTCTTCGGAAGCATGCGGCGAACCGCATCTTCAATGATCAACTCCGGCTTGCGTGCCGCCCGCTTCTTGAACTCTTCCGTCCGCAGGCCACCCGGATATCCGGTGTAGTGCTGATAGACCTTGACCTCGGCTTTGGCACCAGTGGTCTTCACCTTTTCGGCGTTGATCACGACCACGTGGTCACCCGTGTCCAGAAACGGCGTGTACTTCGGATTTTCCTTGCCCATCAAAATGCGGGCTACTTGCGACGCGACGCGCCCCAGGGCTTGCCCCGACGCATCTACGACATACCACTTGCGCGCAATTTCCCCCGCTTTGGGGAAATACGTTGACATGCTGATCTCCCAGAAAAATGAAAACTGAAAGAAGACCGCTGATAACCAGAAACCACCCCGAAACTGCTCTTGGCCGGGGGTCTGCAATACAAGCGCCGAAGGCGCAGGGCTACCGGGCGGGCAACCGCAGAACTACCCACCTAAGGATAGAGAAGGAAGTGCTTGATTGTCAACGAAGAAGGTGCTGCATAGCCCGGGTGGTCCAAGAACACAGCTGCAGGCTCTATGGTCAGACCCTTTAGCGCAAGGAAAGAACTGTGCATTACTTCTTGTCGGACGATTTGGGCGCCGGCTCAGAGGTCGGTTTGCTTTCCTTCTTGCCGGTCTCTTTGTCTTTGTCTTTTCCGGAATCGCTCTTGCTCTCCGATTCGGACTTTGACCCCGACCCTGCCCGCGATTTCTTGGCGTAATCAGTTACGTACCAGCCCGAACCTTTGAACTGCACGGCCGGGGCGGAAAGCAGTTGTTCGACCTTCCCGCCGCATTCGGGACACTTCTTCACCAGCGGATCGGAGAACCTCTGGATGCGTTCGAAACGATGACCGCATTTCTGGCACTGATATTCGTAAAGGGGCATGGAGTGTGTGGGCGCGGGCGCCCACGCCCGCAATCCAGGAACTGTCGTCATTCTAGCGTCAGATCCAGAAGTTTCAAAATTCCTAGGTTCCACCGGGGTAAAAGTCACCTCAATCGGGAATTGAGATCCTTGGAGATTTTTAAACACTGAAGACAGCGCGGTGCGAAAATTGTGCACTCCTGCTGCGGACTTGATAAGGTGTTGCGCGGGAGGATTGCACGATGCGAATGGATGCTGGACTGGTGTGTGGCTTGGCATTGACGGCACTCATATTGGGATTCTCAGGGCCTGTGGCCGCGGAATCCCTGACGGTGAAAACCGAGCAGGGCAAAGTGCGCGGCAAGACTATTAATGACGGGAAGGTGAAAGCATTCCTCGGACTACCCTACGCGGCTGCTCCGGTGGGAGATCTGCGATGGAGGGCGCCGCAGCCTGCTGCGACCTGGAAAGGAGAACGGGATGCCACCAAGTACGGTGCTCACTGCGCTCAGAACCAGGTTTTCTCCGACATGGTTTTCCAGGACGGTGAATCGAGCGAGGACTGCTTGTTTCTGAATGTCTACGCCCCCGCCAATGCGACAAGCCAAAGCAAGCTGCCGGTCATGTTCTGGATTCATGGCGGCGGATTCGCTGGCGGCGCGAGTTCGGAGCCGCGCCACAATGGTGACTTCCTGCCGCTACGAGGTGTGGTGCTGGTCACCATCAACTACCGGCTGGGCGTGTTCGGCTTTCTGGCGACCGAGGAGCTCGCTCGCGAAGCCAATGGCGCCTCCGGCAATTACGGACTGTTGGATATGGTGGCGGCTCTCCAGTGGGTGAAATCGAACATCAAGAATTTTGGTGGCAATCCGGACAACGTGACCATCTTCGGTGAGAGCGCGGGCTCGGCGGCCGTGAGCACATTGATGGCATCACCGATCGCGAAGGGACTCTTTCACCGAGCCATTGGCGAAAGCGGTGGTGCGCTGGGCGAAGGTCTGCTCGATTATCAGCCGGCTAGCGCGCGGGCGAAGGCCGATGGCGAGTGGGTTGCGAAGACGGGCGCAAAAAATCTGAAGGAGCTGCGGGCCATGCCGACGGCGGCCATTCTTGAAGCTGCCAAGAGCCGAGGCATGGTGGGCTTCGGTCCGGACATCGACGGCAGGTTGCTGGTCGAGCCGGTGCGAGAAACCTATGCCGCGGGCAGGCAGGCGCATGTGCCGCTGGTGGCTGGATGGAATCGCGACGAGGGCGATTTCTTCGTCATGGGCGGTATGACGGCCGAAAAGTTCAAGGCCATGGCAACAGGAATGTTCAAAGACCGCAGCGAGGAATTTCTCAAACTCTATCCTTCCGAAACCGATGAACAGGCCACCCGCTCGGCGATTGACTTTGGCAGCGATCAGTTCATCGCCTTTGGCACCTGGAAGTGGCTGGAGGCTCACCGCAAGACCGGTCAATCGCCCGTCTATCGTTATCACTTGGAGCTTGCCTCGCCGCCCAGCAAGTTTCATCCCGGCTCCTCTGCCTTCCACTCCGATGACATTGAATACGTTTTCGGAACGCTGGATACGCGGCCCGGCGCAACATGGCGAGCGGAAGATCGAAAGTTAAGTGACCAGATCATGGGCTACTGGACCAACTTTGCCAAGAACGGTGATCCTAACGGCGCAGGGCTTCCGGAATGGCCGAGATATGGCGAAGGCGATGCACTCATTCACCTTGACAGCCCCATCAACTCCGGCGACGACACGTTGCGACCCCGGTATGAGTTCTTGCTGAAGGGAATCCCGCCCATACGGTTCTAGGCGGAAGCCCTCGTTTGATCCATTTGGCGGGCAGTGTAGAGTCTCGGCTCGACCTGCTACACTCCCGCCTATGTCCCTAGAACGCGATCTCGCGCCCGGGCTTTACCTTGTGGGAACGCCGATCGGGAATCTCGAGGACATCACGCTGCGCGCCATCCGGGTTCTGAAGCAGGCCGACCTGATCGCCTGCGAAGACACCCGGCAAACGCAAAAGCTGTTGAATCATTTCGCGATCGAAAAGCCTACCCTTAGCTATCACCAGCACAACGAGGCTTCGCGGGCCCAAGAACTCCTCGAGGAGCTGGCCCAGGGCGCACGGATTGCCCTCGTCAGTGATGCCGGCATGCCCGGGATCGCTGATCCGGGATTTCGGCTGCTTTCTCTCGCCATTGAACGAGGCGTTCCCGTTGTGCCCGTGCCGGGGCCTGCCGCGTTTATGACCGCGCTGGTCTCGAGCGGTTTGCCGCTTGAGTCGTTTTCATTCCGTGGCTTCCTGCCTTCCAAAAGCGGCACGCGACGGCGTGCCTTGGAAGAGCATCGCGAATCTTCGCACACTCAGATCTTCTACGAAGCCCCGCATCGCATTCGTGAGACGCTCGAGGACGTCGTCGTGATATTCGGTCCCGAGCAGCGGGTTGTTCTTGCCCGTGAACTAACCAAGATCCACGAAGAGTTCTTCCGCGGGACGGCCGCCGAGGTGCTCGCCATGGTGAAAAGTCGGGGCGCACTCAAAGGGGAGATCGTGCTGCTGATCGGGCCGCCGGAACAGCTGAGTTCGCACCCGGTTTCGCTGTCCGTGCGCGACCGCCTCGATCAGCTGATTCGCCAAGAGAAATTGGATGAAAAGGCCGCCTTGAAGAAAGTGGCTAAAGAACGCGGCATTTCGAAGAGCGAAGCCTATCGGGAATGGCAGGCTGCGAAGGCCGGTTCCGCAAGGACGAACCTCGGCTCGGAATGACATTCCCTTCTGCTAGAAGGTTGCGGAACGCTCGACGTCGGTCGAAGGCATCTCGACGTAAGATAGGACAAAACTCTCGCGCTTATTTCCCCGCTAGTTCCGTCTTCACTGCCTCGCTCACCGCTTTGCCGTCCACCCGAATGCCCTGCGAGGCAAAATTCGCCATGGCGTTCTTCATCACCGTTCCCATGTCCTTCATGGTAGGAGAGCCCATTGCAGCGATGACCGCCCTCACTCCGGCTTCGATGTCGGCCTGGCTTGCAGCCTTCGGCAGGTAAGTTTCGATCAGCACGATTTCCGCGGCTTCCTTGTCAGCCATTTCCTTGCGACCGCCTTTGGTGAACTGCTCGATCGAGTCTTTGCGCTGCTTGATCAGCGTGCTCAGCACCTGTTGCGCTTCTTTTTCGTCGAGCTCCGCCATCTTTTCAATTTTCCGGTTCATGAGCGCGGTCTTCACCATCCGTAAGGTGGAGAGACGCATTTCGTCGCGCGCCTTCATCGCCGCGGTGATGTCTTGCTGGATCTTTTCTATGAGGGACATGGGGCGATTATAGCGGGGTGTCAGGCGGCCAGGCACCGGAACGATCGCGCGATTCCGGTCTTAGGCGCAGGCATCGCGCCAGCCGGCGATCTCCTTGAGCCCTTCCGAACGGCTTTGGCGGAAGAGCCGCACCCGGTGGCGGGAATGCTCAAATTCGTGGATGTCGGCCCACACCTCGGCCTGCCAGGCCTGCTCATGGCTGGCAGATTCCCCGCAGGTGGCGCAGCGGGTGTGGAGGCGCGGGCTAGGCTCGGGAATGGATCCTTCAGGCGCCAGTTCGATGAAGATGCAGCGCACTTCCTTGATATCTTCGTTCTCGCCGATCAGGTGCTCGTAACGAAGCAGGTAATGGAAGCCCAGTTTGCCGGCCTCGCGTTCGGCCTCGGCACGGGTGTGAAACGGTCCATATTCAGCCCGCAGCTGCTCAGTCGAGTCGCAGGCCATCCAAAACGTCTCTTTGTAGGTCATCCGGTTTGCCCCAGGAGAATCTGCCCAAGCGTCAGATCGACGTGGAATCGCGATTATCCACGTCAGTCAACAGGTCTGAGCAATTGCACTGCCTTAGTCTCCTAAGTAAGTCGTTACCTCACAAGGCGGCCACTTCAGCGACAAGCCCGAGGTTGCAAGCCTTTGCAGACGAGTTCCCTCAACTGGATCGCTTGGGAACTGACTCGCCCGGAAATACCGCGCCAGGGGGAATTTTGCACCCCACCCGGGCGTTCTCACCGATCCCCTAGCTCTCGGCCTAACCTGGCCAGCCCGCTCGAATCGCCGGGGAAGAAGCACCGGGGGGCAGGGCGGTTGCCCGATGGGCAGCCACCTAGGGGCAGGAGACATCCATGCAAGGGCAGAGGACAAATGGCAGGAAACTTGAGGCGGAGCGTAACCAGCGGCGGCAGGGCCTATTTGGAACGCCTTGTGCCACAATGAAACTCTCTCAGGGGAGTGCCAGGCGAGGTGTTGAAAAAATGAAAGTAGCCATCAGCCAGCGGCGGCAGGCCATGACCTACCTCGCTGTCGCTACCGCAGTCTTTGCGCAAGTTGCGTTCGCCCAAGATGCCAAGATCTCAGGCGCCCCCACGGATCCAAACACCCCTGCTCCCATGATCCTTACCCTGCAGGACGCATTGATCCGCGCACGCGCAAACGAACCCCAGTTCCGGGCAGCGCTGACACAATACGGCGTCGCTCGCGAGCAGAGCGTGCAGGCACGCGCGGCCCTGCTGCCGAACGTCAACTACAACGCCGCATTTTTATACACCCAGGGGAACGGCACAGCCACGGGGCGGTTTGTGGGGGCGAATGGCGTGCATGAGTACATCAGTCAGGGGAATGTGCACCAGACACTTTCGTGGCAGACTGCCGCCGAATATCGTCTGGCCCGGGCACAAGAGGCGTTAGCCAAGGCGAATTCCGAAATCGCCACGCGCGGCCTAGTGGTGACTCTCACGCAAGCCTATTACGGTGCCGTGGTCGCGCAACGCAAATATGCCACCGCACAGCGTGCCGCTGAGGAAGCAGCCCACTTCATGGACATCTCCCAAAAGCTCGAAAAGGGCGGCGAGGTCGCGCACTCTGACTCGATCAAAGCTCAGATCCAGGCACAGCAACAGCAACGCGCTATGCAAGATGCGCAACTCGAAATGGAACGCAGCCGCCTGGAACTGGCAGTTCTGATCTTTCCCAATTTCAGTCAAAACTTTGCCACCGTGGACGATCTCGACAATGTGGAATCGCTGCCTTCCTTTGAAGAGTCCGAGAGCCGCGCCGGAAAACAGAATCCGCAGCTGCGGGCCGCGCTAGCCTCGATGAACGCGGCCAACCAGCAGGTTGCGGTGGCATGGAACAGCTTTCTGCCTTCCCTCGGGCTCGATTACTTCTATGGCATCGATGCGAACCAGTTTGCGACCAACGGCAATTTCATCGACCCGGCCACCGGGCGCCCGGTGCGCAACTTGGGTTATGCGGCCACTGCCACACTTCAGTTGCCAATTTGGAACTGGGGTGCCGGCCGTGCAAAGCTGAGGAGCGCACACCTCGAGCAACAGCAGGCGAGGGTGGAACTGAGTTTCGCGCAACGAAAGATGGTCGCCGACTTGAAAGCCTTCTATGCTGAGGCGCAAACCGCACGCTCGGAACTGGATTCATTCCGCCAGTCGGCTGACCTTGCCGGGGAGAGCCTGCGCCTTACAACCCTCCGCTACCAAGCCGGTGAGGCAACCGCACTCGAAGTGGTGGACGCGCAAAACACATTGACCGGGGCGCAAAATGCCTTTGCCGACGGTCAGTTGCGGTTTCGTATAGCAACAGCTACCCTGCAAACGTTGACTGGACAGTTCTGAGTGGAAAGAACAAGGTGGTTCGAGAGCTTGATGGCAAACTCCTCGACACGCGGCCTTCTGGCGATGTTCGCAACTGCCCTACTCGGTATCTGCTCTGCGTGTTCGAGTGAGCCGAAGGACACTGAGCAACCGGTACCGGTGCAGATCGTTCCGGTTTCGCAGTCGACGCTAGACGAGACCGTAACGGCGAACGCAGTGCTCTTCCCGATTGCGCAATCCGCGCTGGTGCCCAAGCTCAGCGCCCCGGTGAAGAGGTTCTATGTGAATCGCGGAAGCCATGTTCGAGCCGGGCAACTGCTCGCCGAACTCGAGAACCGGGATTTGGCAGCGGCCGCGCAGGAAAACAGGGGCGCCTTCGATCAGGCGCAGGCTAGCTACGCTACGGCGACCGCCGCCGACATTCCTCAGGAGCTGCAAAAAGCGCAGCTAGACGCCCAAGCCGCAAAGGAGTCCTTTGTAGCCGCACAGAAGGTCTACGACAGCCGCAAACAACTGTTTGAACAAGGCGCCTTGCCGCGCAAGGAACTCGACCAGGCTGGCGTGGACTTAACCAACGCCCGCAATCAATATGAGATCGCGCAGAAGAGGCTGGAAAGCCTGAATTCGATCGGTGCGCAACAGGCACAGAAGTCAGCAAAAGGGCAGCTTGAGTCCGCCGAAGGCAAGTATCAGGGGGCAGAGGCTCAGCTGAGTTACTCGCAGATTCGCAGCCCTATCCATGGCGTGGTAACCGACCGGCCCCTCTATCCCGGCGAGATGGCATCGGCCGGAACGCCTTTGCTGACGGTGATGGACATCTCGCAGGTGGTTGCTCGCGCTCATATTCCACAGCAGAGTGCGGCGCTTTTAAAGGTCGGCGATCCAGCCGAAGTCACTGTGCCCGGTTTCGACAATTCGTTCCCTGGCAAAGTCACCATTGTCAGTCCCGCGCTCGATCCCGGCAGCACAACCGTAGAGGTCTGGGTCACCTTAAAGAACCCCGGCGAGCGCTTGAAGCCAGGGGCGAGCGTTCAGATTTCCGCGGTGGCGCGCTCCATCAAGGGCGCTTTGACGATTCCCGCGATCGCGCTGCTCACTGCGCAAGATGGCACGACTTCGGTCATGGTTGCCGGCAACGACGGGAGGGCACATCAAAAGCAGGTGAAAACCGGAGTGCGCGAGGCCGATCAAGTTCAGATTGTGGACGGGTTGCATGCCGGCGATCGCGTGGTCGGTTCCGGATCCTACGGTTTGCCCGACAATCGCAAGATCACCGAAGCCAAAGCAGAACAAAGCAAGAACGACTAGCGAGCGGCAACTTGAACCCATCCGAATTAGTGACGCCCTCCCGCCGTGAAGGTTCAGCACAGGCAAGTCCCGGCTCTTACTGGTTCGCCCGCCATGCCACGTCGCTGATCTTCGTCGTTCTGACCCTCGCCGCCGTCGGAGCCTATGTAGCCTTTCGCATCCCCGTCGCAGTTTTTCCTACGACCAATTTCCCCCGTGTGCTGATTGCCGCCGACAACGGCGTCATGCCCATCGACCAGATGATGGTCATGGTGACGCGTCCAATCGAAGAAGCCGTGCGCACCGTCCCCGGGATTGAAGAGGTTCGCTCGACGACCAGCCGCGGGTCGGCCGAGATCGACGTGTTCTTCAATTGGAATGTGGACATTTTCCGGACTCTGCAATTTGTCGAATCCGCTATTTCCCGCGTCCAGCCGGAACTGCCGCCAACCTCGACGGTGGTCGCCCACCGCATGACCTTCGCCAGCTTTCCCATCATCGCCTACAGCATGACCTCGGACACCGTCCCACAAACGCAGTTGTGGGAATTGGCGACCTACGAAGTAAAACCGCGGCTGAACCGGCTGAACGGCGTGGCCAGCGTCGTCGTGCAAGGGGGACAAGAGCCGGAGTTTCATATCGAACCAGACCCGGCAAAGCTGCTTACCTCTGGCGTTACCGTCACCGATCTGCTCGACGCCATGAAGCGCACCAACTTGATTGACTCACCCGGGCTGTTCGAGCGCAATCATCAGTTGCAACTCGGCTTGGTCAGTGGTCAAGTGCGCACGCCCGCGCAAATCGCAGACGTCGTAGTAAAGACAACGCCTGCGGGGATTCCGGTGCGCATTGGCGATCTAGCCTCGGTCGTCCCCGAAGTGAGACCGGTCTATACCATCGTGACCGCGAATGGTAAGCCGGCGGTGCTCGTCAACGTGAATCGCCAGCCCGACAGCAATACGATGGATGTGGCAGACGAGGTTCATTCCGAACTCGAGCAGATCAGGAAGTCTCTGCCCCCCGGGATCCGGCTCGAGCCGTTCTATGACCAGTCGATCATCGTCGATCAATCGATTAAGAGCGTACGGGACGCCATACTGATTGGGCTGGTGCTCGCTTCCATAATCCTGGTGGTGTTCCTGCACGACTGGGGAACCTCGGTGGTTGCAGGACTGGTCATTCCGGTGACGATCCTGATCACGTTCGTGGTTCTGAAGCTGCTGAATGAGAGTTTCAACCTGATGACGCTGGGCGGACTGGCCGCCGCAGTCGGGTTGGTCATCGACGATGCCATCGTGGTGGTTGAGAACATCGTGCTCCACCGTGATGCCGGTCAAGGCCGGTTGCAGGCAGTAAGACAGGCCCTCAGGGAAATCACGCTTCCTCTTGTTGGATCGACCATCACTCCCATTGTTGTTTTCCTCCCGCTTGTCTCCGTAACCGGCGTATACGGCGTGTTCTTTCGGGCGCTGGCGATCACAATGGCCGTCGCACTGTTTACGTCCCTCGGTTTGGCCCTGACTTGGACGCCGGTGCTGAGTAGTTATTTCATCCGCAGGCACACCTCCGAAGGCGCGGACGAAGAGAGCATGGCAGACCTTCTGGCGACAGAAGAGGCCTCATTGGGAAACAGGTTCCGCAAGATTATCGAATTTCATCAGCATTGGTTGCAGCGTGCGCTTGAGAAGCCGTTATGGCTTATGGGATTTGTGGTTGTGCTGGTGGGGGCTTCCTACGTGTGCTACCACTTTTCCGGATCGGACCTGATGCCGGAGATGGACGAAGGCGGCTTCACTCTCGATTACTGGACACCCGCCGGAGCATCCTTGGCAGAGACCAACCGGATGATCTCGCACATTGAGGACATTGTTAAGGAAGTCCCGGAGGTTGAGAGCACGTCGCGCCGTACCGGGCTGGAGTTGGGCTTGGCGGCGGTAACCGAGGCGAATCGGGGTGACATCCTGGTCAAGCTGAAGCAGAAACGCAGCCGTGATATTGACGAAGTGATGGAGGAAATTCGACAAAAGGTCCAAGCGCAGGAGCCGGCGGTCGTCGTCGAATTCGTGCAAGTCTTGCAGGACATGATTGGCGATCTCACAAGCGAGCCGGAACCGATTCAAATCAAGCTGTTCTCGCAAAATCCCGATGAGTTGCGGAGCTGGGCTCCGAAAGTGGCGGATTCCATCCGGAAGATCGATGGAGTCGTGGACGTGCTCGACGGCATTGAGAACACCATCAGCAGCCCGGCGGTCACGTTCGAGATCGACCCAGCTGTGGCCTCGCGCGCCGGCTTTACACCGGAGGAAATTGCAACCGATGCCTCGGCACTGGTGGAAGGCGAACCGGCTTCGGCTCCAGTTGTTTCAAACGACCGTGTCTATACCGTCCGGGTCCGCTTCCCGGAGGCGAACCGCCGGTCGCTAGAAACGATCAGCAATACCTTGCTGACCAGCGCCAATGGACACACGGCCACCCTGGGCTCATTGGCCAAGGTGCTCGAGCTGCCCCCACAGACAGAAATCCGGCGGGAGAATCTGTTGCGTAACGTGGCGATTACCGGACGAACCGAAGGAACCGATCTTGGCAGCGCCATGGAGGCGGTTCAAAAGACGGTCGCGGGGCTTCATGTTCCGCCTAGCATCCGTGTGGAATACGGCGGAACCTACAAGCAGCAGCAGAAGTCCTTTGCCGATCTTTTGTTTGTACTTTTACTCGCGGTTGTGCTGGTGTTCACGGTTCTCTTATTCGAATTCCGAACCTTCGCCGCTCCCATCGCAATTCTGGCTTCTGCGCTTTTGTCGACTTCCGGGGTTTTTATAGCGCTCCTGATCACGCGCACCACGTTCAATGTTTCCTCCTTCATGGGAATGATCATGGTCATTGGTATCGTCGCGAAGAACGGAATCTTGCTCCTCGATGCCGACCAGAAAGCGCGCGCTTCAGGAGCGTCCTCGCGCGATGCGTTGCTGCAAGCCAGCCGGCGGCGTTTGCGTCCCATTGTGATGACCGCGCTTGCGACGGTGGCCGGCATGCTGCCCTTGGCCTTTGCATTAGGGGCGGGATCTCAGATGCTGCAGCCGCTGGCAATCGCCGTGATCGGTGGAATTCTGATTTCGATGGTGCTGTCGCTGATCATCACCCCGGCCGTCCATTTCTACCTGAGCCACCAGTAAGGACCTAGAAGCTTATCCGGAAGCGCATCCATCCCTCACGGAGGCTGCCCGGCTGTAGCAAAACGCCCTCCACACTGATGGTATTGTGTACTATCGATTTTGCCTTGCCTCGAGAAAGGTATGTACCTTGATTGCCTGCTTTAAAATATGGGCAAGCGGGATTATTCAAGATGTTGTCCTCCCTAGGGACGAAGCAGAAGCCGGCGCTAGATGAAGGCTCGTTTCAGCAGCTGCTCGCCGCTGCCTATACCGTTCAGCGGCACAATGAATCCCTGCCAAACAACTCGTCCGGCACATTTCAGGTGCTCTCCGCCATTGCGGAAATTCAAGCAGAAATCCGGACGCGAAGACTGAATGTCGCCGAAGGTGCTGCCTTAGTCGCACAACGCATTCTTACACTCACGAACGCGCAGGGCGTCAGCATCAGTCTGGTGGATAACGGTTTCCTCGATTGTGTGGCCGAGGCTGGGGTTCCGGCGAAGATTCCTGGAAGCACTCTTTCCTCTCATTCCCTGGTGGCCACCGAGCTTCTGAAGTCGGGACAGATTTTTGAAAGCGAAAATTCGCAAGCCGACCTGCGCATGGATCTTGAACTATGCCGCAAGACCGGTGTGGGATCGCTGGTTGCGGCACCAGTCTTGCGCTTTGGCGAAATTGCCGGACTGGTCGAGGTACGCTGGTCGAAGCCGAAAGGCTTCTCCGAATCCGATCTCCGGACATTCCGTCTGATGGCAGGTCTCATCACGGGAGCGCTCGAGAGGAGCATCAGGATCGGGAATGTTCGCCCGACAGAAGTTCCCCAAGAACCGGCGCGGACCCCGGTCGAAATGGTCTTGCCCGAACCGGAAAGCCTGGATACCAGGATCGTAACCGAACCGGTTTCCTTCGACGAGCAGCCCCTCCCCGCGCCTGAACCTGCCGCTCCCGTTGTTTCTGAAGTCGTCTCCCAGGTTTCCCCGGAGCAATCCCTCTCGAGCGAAACGCCTTTGCTGGCCTCGTCATGCCGGATGTGCGGGCGCCCATTTGCTTCGGACGAGCAGTTCTGCGGATTCTGCAGTATGCCGCGCCCGATGGAGAATCGCTCGGAGCTGCAGAGCAAGTGGGCGTCACTTTGGTTCATGCAGCGGGCGCAGGGAGCGATGCAGGAAACCGAAACTCCCAGAAAGGACCCGGACGAGAACCGGGTCAGAATCTGGCAGGATGCCCAATTTGGGCAGCCTCAACCTGCAGTCGCACCGCCCGAGCCGAAACCTGCGTCGTGGCCCGCGAGAGCGCCTGTGGAGGATCCGGCCGGACCCGTTCATGTGGCCGCGCAAGAGCCGGCCGTGCGGGAGATTTTCCCTGATGACCGCATCCCGTTTTCAGAACGCTCTCGTAAGTTCGCAAAGCGGCACTGGCATGACGGGATCCTCGCCGCCGTTGTCATCACGCTAGCCTACGGTGTATTCACGGCATGGCCTAAATCGGGCAACCATCCCACGTGGTTCCAATCGCTCATGGTTCGCACAGGAATCATGCAGCCCCACACTAAGGTTTTTGCCGGAGCACCCGACGCGCGCGTCTGGATTGACGTTCACACCCAGCTCTACTATTGCTCGGGGGAAGATTTGTACGGGAAGACGCCTGACGGCGAGTTCACAACCCAGTACAACGCCCAGAGTGATGGTTTTCTACCAGCCTCGAATACCGCCTGCCCGTAAGAGAAAGTGAGCTACGAAGGTAAGAGCAAAGGCCTGGTTGGGGGTTCAGGCCCTCGCCTCAAATGAGTCAAGAAGGATGCTGAGCAGCCTAGTGCACCTGCGCCATCACCAGACCTTCATGGCGCCTGGCTTCATACCACAGAGCGAGCTCTACGCGGTTCCAGAGCCCCAATTTGTCGTAGATGGTGCGGAGATAGTTTTTGATGACGTGTTCAGTGGTTCCGATTTCGTCGGCGACTTCCTTGTTTTTAAGTCCTCGTGCGACGAGTTCGATGACTCGTTGCTCCCGCTCGTTTGGTGTTGAGATCCCTCTGCTTCTGAACATAGCTGCCTCCGATATAAAAGTGTCGCAAGCTTAACCCGTTTGACCCCGCCAGTAATTCCAAAGCGCAGAAACAGACGATTGAAATGGGCTTTCACCGTCCGCCGCGCCATGTTTAGTTGTTTGGAGATTTCGTCATTGTCGCAACCTTGCAGAAGCAGTTCCACTACCTGCTGCTCCCTCGGACGTAACGATTTTTCCTCCATCACAGACCCCTTGTTGTAAGATGTGACCCTTCTCTGCAACTCTCCGGCGGCAAAGCAAAGTCATCGAACAAAATAACGATTAAGTGAAAGATGTTGCACATGCTTTGCCATGGCGTGTCGTTTCGTCTCCAAAAAATTCATAGATTTACACAGGCTGGGGAGATGTCCACGAGGGAACCAGAGTGCATTTTCGGCGTAGTGCTCCCCCTGCAAGCCGTGGTTCACGCAAGCCCTTCCAAGTCTAAGAAAAAATGGACCGTGCTTGAACGTTCGCAACCGAACTGTTGCTCCTCAGTGACAGGTAGACGAAACGTCCTATTTGGTTGCCGGATATCCCCGTAAGGTTGCAAACCAAAGTGGGGGGTAGTTCTAAGGTTTTGCTAGGTATAACGCCTTAGGTCGTTTTTTCCGGCTTTTTCTGTAGGGTCGGGAACAAATTACACCTAGGGCCACCTTAGAGAGGACGGTCTCGAGTGGGGGGAATGCCCGTTGCGGAACAAACCTTTTCAGAGTGCTAGGATGCAAGTTCGCCTCGCACTTTGTTGAACATGCCCCAATTTTGCGATGTTGCTGTTCCTGTGCCGCTCGATAGGGTTTTCACCTACCGCTTGCCCGAGGGGGTCGTCCTCACCGCGGGAAGTCGGGTGCTGGTTCCCTTCGGTCGCCAGCGGATGATCGGAATTGTGACCTCGGTGCATGACCGGGTGCCGAAGGTGGTAGCCAAGAATGTGCTCGAGTGTCCCGACCCGCCCGGTACGCCCGCGGTCACTGCCGAACTTCTTCGTCTGGGGCAATGGATCAGCGATTACTACCTCGCGCCGGTCGGGGAAGTTTTCCGTAGCATGCTTCCGCTCAATGCTGAATTCAAAAAGTCAGTCGTGTATCGCCTTACCGACGGCGGCCATCTGGCGCTGCATCTTGCCGGACTCGGTGGCTCGTCCACGCGCTCGCGAAAGACCCCAGAAGATCAGTATGCAGAATTTCGAACGTTGGAGTACCTAGCCGGACGAGAAAGCGTGCGGGAAGAGACGTTGAGATCCTCGGCCCGAACTTCGCGGGTGGTGATCGAAGGCCTGGTTCGAAAGAAGTGGATCGCCCGGGAGGATCAGTCTGAGTCCGTCACAGCGACTCGAACCCGCAAAGTCGCCGTCCTGAAGAGCGCCGAAGGAAAGCTGAATGCGAATCAGCGGCTGCTGATTGAAACGATCACCGCCGCAGGAGGAAAAGTTCCCCTGCCGGACCTTGCCGCGCTCCAGGTTCCCAAAACTGCGCTGGGGACTCTTGCCAAACGGGGGTTGGTGGAAATCGTCGAAGAGCCGATGGAACCGGTGCGGCCATCGCTCGCCGCGCGGGCCTTGCCTTCGCATGAGGACTTCACATTCGAACAGCAAGCGGCCTTGAAGCGAATTGAGCAGGCGGCCGATGCGCGGAAATTCAGCGGCATCCTGCTGCACGGCGTTACCGGATCAGGGAAAACGGCTGTTTACTTGGCGGCCATGAAGTCTGCGCTCGATCAGGGTCGGTCGGCGATCTTGCTGGTTCCGGAAATTGGCCTAACTCCCGCGGTAGCGGCAGATGTTCACAACAAGTTCGGTGATGGAGTGGCGATCCTTCACTCTGCATTATCGGAAAAAGAACGCGCGGAGCATTGGCATCGCATCCGCCGGGGTGAGGCGCGGGCAGTGGTGGGGACCCGATCAGCGGTGTTTGCGCCCGTATCCGATTTGGCATTGATCATTGTGGACGAAGAGCAGGACGCCTCCTATAAACAGGACGAAATGCCGCGATACCACGCGCGCGGCGTCGCTGCCATGCGAGCCAAGATCAACGATGCCGTGGTGGTACTCGGATCGGCGACCCCTTCGCTTGAGTCGTACTTCAATGCCAAGAAAGCCCGCTATGCCTTGCTCGAATTGCCCGACCGGGTGCAGAAGCGGCCGTTGCCGGAAGTCGAGCTGGTTGACATGCGGCAAGAGTTTCAGGAAACCGGCCGGGAGCAGGTCCTCTCACGCCGGCTGATCGAGGAGATCAAGCTGAGGCTCGAGCGCAAGGAGCAGGCCATGGTGCTGCTCAATAGGCGCGGGTATTCGCCGGTCGTGCTTTGCAGATCCTGCAGCAAGACACTGGAGTGCCGCGACTGCGCCATCGCGCTCACCCATCACAAACGGAAGGGTCGCATGGAATGCCACTATTGCGGATTCATGGCCCCCGTACCGAGCCATTGTGCATCTTGCGGCAGCGAGTATGTATATTTCTTGGGGACCGGCTCGGAAAAACTGGAAGAGCTTCTCCACGGGTACTTCCCCCAGGCCCGCATTGCTCGTCTTGACCGGGACACGGTGCGCAGCCATGCTGACTTCGAGCGGACCCTGAACGCATTGAACCAAGGCGAACTCGATCTTGTAGTGGGTACGCAGATGATTGCCAAAGGCCACGACGTACACGGGGTAACCCTGGTGGGAGTCGTCGGGGCAGACAATGCGCTCGGCCTTCCAGATTTCCGCGCTGCGGAGCGAACGTTTCAGCTTTTGACTCAGGTTGCAGGGCGGGCGGGGCGGGGAGAAGTCGCGGGCAAAGTCGTTTTGCAGACGTTCTTTCCCGAACACTATGCCGTTCAGTACGCAGCGCAACACGATTTTGTGGGCTTTTACGAGAAAGAACTGCGCTTCCGCAGTTGGATGCACTACCCGCCCTATTCCGCACTTGCGAACGTCGTCCTGCGTAGTGACAAGCTCGAGGACACGCTGAAGTGGTCCGGCACTCTGGGCCGGTGGTTTGAAAGGACGCGGCATGAAGGCGTGCGGGTGCTCGGTCCCGCTGCCAGTCCCATTGAACGCCTCAAGGGAGATTATCGTTATCATTTCATACTGAAGTCGCAAAGCCGCGAAAAGCTGAATGCCTTACTTCGGGCCTTACTGGTACAGGCGGCAAAAGAAAACATCCCCCGCACTAACCTGGTGATGGATGTCGATCCTGTGTGGCTGATGTGAGCTGCATTCCAATCCGCTATCTCCCGAATCCCGAACACAGCGGACTTAGAGCCCCTTGCTTCTCAGAAACTCCGACACCACTTCTTTCACATCTCGTTTCTTGCCATCCACTTCGTAGTTGAGTTGGCGCATTTCGGCATCGGAGACCTTTCCTTCGAGAGCATCGAGCGCTTGGCGAATCTCGGGATGCTCGGCGAGAATTTTCTCGCGCACAACCGGCACGGCTTCGTAGGGTGGGAAGTAATGCTTGTCGTCTTCGAGCACGAACAGGTCAAGCGCGGGGATGAGGCCGTCGGTCATGTTTCCCGCGATCAGGTCGAGCTGGTGATCGTTTAACGCCCGGGTAAGCAGACCGAGGTCCATGATGCGGGGCGGCGCGGCGAAACGCAGACCGTAGGTAGCGGCCAAGCCCCTATAGCCGTCGGGGCGTTCCATGAATTCGTATCCGAACCCGGGGCGCCACCGGGGAGTGTACGCGGCGGCTTGTGAAAGAGTCTGCAGACCGAGGCGGCGAGCATCTTCGCCCCGAATCTCAATGGCAAACGTGTCATTGAAGCCCAGAGGCAGGCCGAGCGTCAGCTGGTAGCGGCGTTCGTATTCTGACTTCACGCGATCGAAAACCGCTTTGCGGTCGGAACTGGCCTGTTCTTTCAGAACCGCCGTAAGCGCTGTACCGGTGTATTCGGGGTAGATGTCGATGCGACCGGCGAGAACCGCCTGATGTGCGATGTAAGTTCCACCCAAATAGAATCTGCGCTCCACCGGCAGATGAGTCTTGTTCTCAATCTGCTGTGCGATGAGTTCAGCGAGAATGATTTGCTCGGTGAAGTTTTTGCTCCCGACGACGATGTGTGGATGCCGGCGGCAAGCCGGGAGGACGGTGCACACCACACAAAGCAGAACGATCGAGGCCTTAAGCCTCGACTGAACCCGGCCCGGGAAAGGCTGGCTATGCAAGCGTTCTTCTCCTCAGGGGCGAAAGCCCACGGTGCTGTTCCTGCCATCGACCACGGCAATTTCAACGGGCCGCCCTTCGCCATGACATGACATGGTTCCTCAGATCACACGGTTCGTTGTGGCGCGAGCCGCTTCTCGAGCCAGCCAAGAACCGTATCCGCCAACAGCGCCATCGCGGCTGCGGGAATTGCACCGGCGAGAATCACGGCATTATTGACCATGGCTAAGCCGCGGAAAATCAATTCCCCCAGTCCACCGGCACCGATCGCGGCGGCAATGGTCGCCAGGCCAATCGAAATCACCAGAGCCACGCGGATTCCAGCCAGGATCACACTCGCCGCAAGTGGCAACTCAACCTTGTAAAGCAGCTGCCAATCCGTCAGTCCCATGCCTCGCGCGGCCTCGACGGTGGCCCGATCGACGCCCGTGATCCCCACATAAGTATTCCGAATTAGGGGAAGCAAGGCGTAAAGCATGAGCGCGAGAATTGCCAGCCGCTCGGCTCGCTCGCCAATCCAGGGCGCAGGGAGCAGGAATCCGAACAACGCAAGGCTTGGAACCGTCTGGATGATGTTTGCAGCCGCAATCACCGGCTTGTGCAGCGACCGCTTGCGAGTAATTAGAATCCCGAGCGGAATTCCCACGACCATTGCGAGCAGGGTCGAGAAAGCGACAATCCACAGGTGCTCGAGCGTGAGAGTTGCAATCTCAAAACGATTCCGCGCGACGAAGCTCCAAAAGTTCATGGCTTCTCCCGTTGGCGATCGGTTGCGCCGAACGCCTCCACATACTGTTTGACCAGAGGCTCAGACGAGCTGAGAAATTCATCCCAGGAAGTTAGCGATATCAAGCTGCCTTCTTCGAGCAATGCGATTCGCGTCCCCAGGCGCAAAGCTTCGTGCAAGTCATGGGTCACAAACAAGACTGTCTTCCTCAACTGTTGCTGGAGTGACAAGAACTCGCGCTGCAAGTCGGCACGCGTCAGCGGGTCGAGCGCTCCGAAGGGCTCATCCATCAGCAGAATGGGTGGGTCGGCCGCGAGCGCACGGGCTACGCCGACTCGTTGACGCTGGCCACCGGAAAGCTGATGCGGATAACGCGAGGCGATCTCCAGATCCAGCTCTACTAGCCCCATGAGTTCCTGCACGCGGGCTTCGATCCGTTGTTTCGGCCAATCCTGGATGCTCGGGACGAGAGCAATGTTGCGCGCAACGGTGTAATGCGGAAACAGACCAACATCCTGGATGGCGTATCCGATGTGGCGCCGAAGCTCGATCGGATTCCAGTCCTTGGTCGAACGCCCCTCGACTCTCAACTGGCCGGAGGAAAGCTCTAGCAGGCGATTGACCAGCTTCAGGGCCGTTGTCTTTCCGGATCCGCTGCGGCCGAGCAGAACCAGGATCTCCCCGGGCTGAACCTCGAAGTTCAGGTCTTGAAGAATGGGTCTCCCATCCGGCAGGACAAAAGACACATTGCTGAATTCCACGGTAGGTGCGGAGCTTGCCATATCCGAAGGTTCAGAGATCGTAGGCCTGCGGCGGGAGCCCGGTAATTCGAATGCCGCTGTGGCCTTTGTGGCGGATGTTAAGGCCGATCATCAGAGCTGTAATCTGCTCGACGATACGGGCGTTTTCCAGCTTGCCTCCATCGATCGCGCGGACGCCGGGAATCTTGCGCGCGAGGTCGCGAATCTGTTTGGCGGCGTTCTTGTCATCGCTGCAAACGATGACATCGCAGTCGATCGGATCCCCGGACTTCAGAAGCTCCGCCGAGACATTGTGAAACCCCGCAACCACACAAACGCCTTCGGGCACGAGCTCGGCTGCCTGCTGGGCGGCTGAGCCTTGCCAAACGCCCAGGGTTCGGGCCAGCTTGCCGCCCACGCTTGCGGCAAGAGGCACGGTCGTGTCCACAAGGATCTGGCCCGGCCGGAATGAAGGCTTCAACTGCTTCAGAGTCTCGGCGTGCGCGGCAAAGGGAACCGTGAGGATGACGATTTCGGCGCCGGCGCAAGCCGCGGCATTATCGGCTCCGGAGATCTCAGGCCCCACGCTTGTTATGTCCGTTCGAGCCCCTCCCTGGGATCGGAGACTCCTAGCAGGCTCCAGCGCTCCACCAATTTCCGCTGCAATATCGGCCGCTCTAGCCCGAGCGCGCTCCGCGCTTCGCGATCCAATCACAATCTTCTCGCCCGCTCTAGCCAAGCGCAGCGCCAGCCCCGAGCCTTCGGGGCCAGTGCCGCCGATAATCGCGATGGTCACGCGAACTCCGGCTCGTGCACCGGCTCGGCGGGGAAACTTTCAAACGGCTCTTTGATCTTGATGCGCGAGTAAATTGTGTTGCGTTCGGCTGGAATGCGCCCGATCTCGCGAATCATCGCTTGAAAATCTTCGGGACTCGTGTATTGACCGGCAGTCGCACCGGCTTCTCGCGAGATATTCTCCTCCATCAGGGTCCCGCCAAAGTCATTCGCGCCCGCTTGCAGGCAAAGCTGCGCAAGCTTGCGGTTGAGCTTCACCCACGAAACTTGGAGATTATGGATCGAGCCGGCAAACATGAGCCGCGCCAGCGCATGAATCTTCAGATGCTCTTCGAGACTGGGACCGGGTCGCGAAAGCCCCTGCTGAAAAAGAATGGTGTTGGTGTGAACAAAGCCCAGAGGGACGAACTCGGTAAAGCCTCGGGTTTCCTCCTGAACTCCGCGCAGCATCAGGATTTGGTCGACCCAATGGGTAGGCGTTTCGGTATGTCCGTACATCAGAGTAGAGGTGCTCGGAATGCCACAGGAGTGAGCCGTCCGGATGACTTCCTGCCACTGCGCGGCCGAGAGCTTATTGCGGGAGAGCACGCGCCGGACTTCATCGTCGAGGATTTCGGCTGCGGTGCCGGGAAGTGTATCGAGTCCGTTATCCCGCAGCATGAGGAGATAGTCGCGCAATGGCATGCCGGTGAGTTCCACGCCGTAAATGATCTCCATAGGCGAGAAGGCGTGAATATGCATGCTGGGTATGGCTGCCTTTACCGCGCGCAAAACATCGCGGTAATAGTAAGGATCCAGGCCACGCGGTAGGCCCCCCTGGATGCATACCTCGGTCGCGCCTACTTGCCAGGCTTCAATCGCCTTGCGGGCAATGTCTTCCGGAGTGTGGAAGTAAATATCTTCCTGGCGAGGGCCGCGGCTGAAAGCGCAGAACTTGCAGCCAATAAAGCAGACGTTGGTGAAATTGATGTTGCGGTTTACCACATAGGTGACGATATTGCCCACGAGTTCCGAACGTAGGGCGCTTGCAGCCACGAGAAGGCCCAGCAGATCGTCGCCCTCTGCATAAGCCAGCTGCAAACATTGCTCGCGGGTGATCCCGCTAGCATCCTGCCGGTCGAGAATTTGTTCGATGGTCGTGCGAATTCCGGGCTGGAGTTTGGGCGCGAGCTGATCCCACTCGAGTTGTAGGAACTGCTCCAGTTCTTCTCGCCTACAGCGGCGCGCAGGCATGTGTTTCTCCTTTGCGGTGTTGCCGCGGATATCGCCCCTAGCGGAAAAGATCGTTTTTGCGCGCACGCTGCAACTCTCGCGCGCTCCCCCGGCCTGGTTCGTACCTGAACCCACGCACGATGCAGACAGGTACTCCATTAAGCTTGCCGCAGACCAAGCCTGCCGCGCAAGCGACTTCATCGGCCACAGCTTCCGCGGTGGCATGGAGAACGTAGCCGTGCGGGTCGCGCTGGCCGCGATAGTCTATTAGCGCCTTCATTCCAGCTACGCCGATTGCAACTTCTATGAGGCCTTCGCGCCAAGGGCGACCGAAGGAATCTGAGATGATCACCGCCACCTCGGCACGTGTTTTCTTCCTGATGCTAGAACGAAGGCGCAAGGCCGATTTGTCGGGGTCTGTCGGCAGAAGCAAGGCGTGCTTGCCGCCGTTCACATTCGAGAGATCGACCCCCGAGTTGGCGCAGACCATTCCATGGTGAGTTTCGGTGATCAGGACACCGCGACCGGCGACAACCTTCTTACGAATAACCGCGCGGCTCTCGCGCAAGGCAAGTTCCACAATGCGGGCATCGGTTCCCGATTGTTGGGACCACCTCTTGCCGCGCAAGGAGGGCCTCACTGTCGCAAGGTCCACCACCCGTCCCTCAGCTTTCGAGACGATCTTGTGCTTGACGACGAGAATGTCGCCGGACCGGAGTGAAAGGTTCTCGGTTCTCAGGGCACGCACCAGCGTCTCGCTCAAGTCGTCGCCGGTGGAGACCTGATCTTGAAACGGCACTGGAATCAGAGTAACGGACGAGGGCGGCGTCACCGTTCAACCGCCGTAGCCCGAGGTTCGCGCGTTCGAAAGGGTCCAGGCATCCCACAGCCGAAGCCCAACTTCCTGGCGAGCTCTTGCGCACGTTTGGTCCCCGGATGCGCAGAAAGGTTTTCAAGATCTTCCACGTTGTCGACGTCGAGCGCGATACGGGCCAAAGACAGAACAACGCAAGTCGTGTTGGTCGCAATGGCAGCTTGCAGATGCGGCTGAAAGCTATCATTTCCAAAGCGCAGCGGCAACAGATTCGAAGGCGTGCGCAGTGCCGCGTTGGTTCCCCGCTTGTCGGTAGAAGGAACCAGCAGGGCGCCGTGGGCCGGCGCGTGTTCGAAGATGTTGGAAAGATCTTCCGCTTCGATCAAGGGAATATCGGCCGGGATCACCAGCGTGCGCGGCACGCCACGAGCAGCACAGATACCGGTAGCAGTTTCGATTGCATCGGTTTCGCTGCTGTTTGCCTCGTCCGGGATCACGCCAAATCCGAGCCTGGCCGCCTGCTCCAAGGCAAAAGGGTCGCTCGTCACGAGCGACGCATCTTCACATCCGTACTCGGCAACGGCTTGGAGAACGTCGACAAGCATGGCATGCGCCAGATCCGTGCGAATACTTTGATCAAGCACCTTGGCGAGGCGCTGTTTGGCATGCGACAGGTTCTTGACGGGTATCAAAATCATCCTGCTGCCTGCTCCTGGATCATCTCGGGACACGCGAGCGAAAGCGCAGTGGAGGCAATTCGGGTTCTGTCCTCCGTGGTGCGCATGAGAATACCGGCACAATGAATACGAAGCTTGCCCACCTTGACGGTTTTCGCAAACTCAGCATCGGATTCGTCTACCAGCAAAATATCGAGGAAATCTCCGTAGGCGTTCGCCACTCCGGCGATGGACGATTCGAGACCCTGCGCCTGCATCAAGGCGGCGGCCGGACCGGACACGGCGGCGGTTTGAATGATCGGGCTGACCGCCACGAGGGGAGCTGATGAGGTCCGCAGTGCGTCGCGAATTCCGGGAACCGCGAGAATGGGGCCGATGCTTGTGACCGGATTGCTGGGTGCAAGCAAAACCGCACTCGCCGAGGCAATCGCTTCGAGCACCCCGGGCGCGGGCTCGCATTCAGAAGCCCCGGCAAAGCTGACCGACTCGACCGCATCCTGGTACCCGCGTTTCACGAAGTACTCCTCGAAAGCGAACTCACCGCTCCGGGTGTGAACTCGAGTCTCAACCCGCTGATCGCTCATCGGGAAAATGCGGTGCTTCACGCCGAGCCGCTCTGCGATATTCCGAGTGGCCTGTGAAAGCGTGGATCCTTGCGCCAGCAATTTTGTCCGGAGCAAATGAGTCGCCAGGTCGCGATCTCCGACGCTAAACCAGGTCTCTTCGCCGAGTTCCTTCATCTGCTGCAGGCAGTGGAAGGTATCGCCGCGTACCCCCCATCCGCGCTCGGCACTCAACCGGCCGGAAAGCAGGTATGTGATGGAATCGATGTCAGGCGAAACATGAAGGCCCCACCACGGGTGGTCATCCCCGGTGTTCACGACGATCGTGAGCTCTTCCGGCGGCACAATCCGGCGCAGGCCGTCGATAAATTTCGCCCCGCCGGTACCGCCGGTGAGAACCGTAATCATGCAGCCTGCCTTGCCAAGCCGCCGGGATCAGCCGATGCTTTCAGCTTAGCGAGAAGCAACTCCCGTGCTGAGCGCAATCGCGGAAGGAATTCCGGGTAAACCGGCAAGCGTTGACGTAACTGAAATCCTTTGCGGCGAGTACGCTCTTCCAGCTCTTTTAAGTGGGGCCACGGCCGCTCGGGGTTGATGAAGTCAGGCGTCAGCGGGGAAACGCCGCCCCAATCGTTGATTCCTCCATCGAGCAGTTCTTCGTAATCTGGATCGGACAGGTTGGGAGGCGCCTGGATGTTCATTCCCGGCATGAGCAGGCGCGCCACCGCGAGGGTGCGCAGCATGAGGTTCCTGCCCGGTTCAGGCGAGGCCTGCATAGGGATTCCAGGCTTCGCCCGGAAGTTTTGAATGATGACTTCCTGAATATGCCCATACCGCTCGTGCAGTTCGCGAATCGCGAGCAAGGAATTCACGCGATCTTCGACGGTCTCGCCAATGCCAACCAAGATCCCGGTGGTAAATGGCACACCCTGCTTCCCTGCTTCTTCAATCGTGCGCAACCGTTTGGACGGCAATTTGTCCGGTGCATTGTCGTGCGCTGCGCCGGGCGCAAGCAGCGTGTCGTTGGTGGTTTCAAGCATCAAGCCCATGCTGGGCGAAACTGCACTCAGGCGAGAAATCCATTCTGCGCTCATCAAGCCGGGATTGGGGTGAGGCAGGAGCGACGTCTCCCTGAGAACCAGTTCGCACATGGCTTCGAGATAGTGGAGCGTCGAGTTGTAGCCGAGCTTGCGGAGAGTTTCGCGCATCTCCGGAAACAGCATCTCGGGCTTATCCCCAAGGGAAAACAGGGCCTCCGTGCAGCCAAGTCTCTCCCCCGCTCTTGCGACCGCCAAAACCTCCTCGGGTGTCATGGTGTGCGCGCCGGGCTGACCGGGGTCGCGGCGGAATATGCAATATCCGCAATAGTCGCGGCAGAGGTTCGTCAGGGGGATAAAGACCTTGCGCGAATAGGTGATCATGCCGGGCTTGAACTGACTGCGCAGGGCCTGGGCGCGCCCGAGCAATTGGGGAAGATCCTGGTCCGGGCACCTCATCCATTCGCAGGCATCTTCTCGAGCAAACGTGGGCACCTCACACCGTTCGCTGAGTTTACCCGGATTCGGCCCGACCAGTGCGTCCGCTAGCAATCTGAGACTCTCGGCCACGCAGTATTGAACACAAATGATAGCGGATGCGCTGCCGGGGCGGGAAATACGGGGTTCGTGGTAAAACTCAGAGAGCTTCTCTCGAACTCCTGGTGAGCAGAACGGCTTATGAGCGCAACTCAAGATCAATTCCGACGCGCAATGGCGGCTTTTGCCACCGGGGTAACGGTTGTTACCGTGGATGACAACGGGCGGGTGCACGGGATGACCGCCAATGCATTCACCTCGGTTTCGCTTGAACCCCAGCTGGTTCTTGTATGCGTCGACCACAAAGCGCAAACGCACGCGCATTTGACGGCCCGCAAGCGCTTCGGAATTAACGTCCTATCAGAGAAGCAGTCGGCTGTTTCCGAGCACTATGCCGATCCGGAACGCAATCCGGCGACCGCGGAACGCTCCGGAGCGCGATTTGACCGCACTGCACATGGCACACCCGTTCTCCATGGAGCTCTGGCCTACTTTGAGTGCCGCCTTCAGGATGCTCGCGATGCCGGGGATCACACCATCTTCATCGCCGAGGTGGAAGACGTCGTTGTGGGCGAGGGAAACCCGCTGCTCTTCTTCCGTTCGGATTATCACAGCATAGGTTCCAAGGTCAGCTGAGGTTCGCGGCAACTTGCCCGGTGGAAGACAATCCAATTTGAAGACAATCTCATTAACATCCGAATACCTCAGCTCTGGGGAATGATGATGCGAAAGATGCGTGCCCGTTTCCGAGGCATTGCGCTCAGGTTGTACAAACGTTAAGATCTCTCGACTCCATTGCAATTGCAAAAGAGGGTCTATGGGCGCGGAAGAACTGCAGGAACTTCACGAACACGCTGAGCACGGAGCCCACCATCGCGAAATGGCTCCGATTTCGTTGACCATGGCGTTTCTCGCTGTGGCCGTAGCGGTGGTCTCGCTGCTGGGACACCGTACGCACACCGAAGAATTGATGTTGCAGACTCAAGCGAACGACAAATGGGGCTATTACCAGGGCAAAGACGTTCGGCTTCACGCCGACAAGCAGTTTGCCGCACTGTCGGGATTCGTCTCTGTCGCGGACCCGGCGAAGGCAGAGCAAGCGCGGACCGCTAATCAAACCGAACTGGAAGAGTATTCAAAGCAGACCAAAGAGCTTCAGGCAGAAGCCAGGAAGCTCGAGGATGAGATGAAGACCGAAGGGCGCCGCGGCAACCGCTTCGACCTGGGTGAAGTCTTCCTCGAAATAGCATTGGTCGTAACCTCCATCACCCTGCTTTCGGGAAACCGCACTTTCTGGTATGGCGGTCTGGCTCTCGGAATCACCGGGTTTCTCATTGCCAGTACTTCCGTTCTGGTTCGCTGAATTGGAACCCGGTTCAACCACAAGGAACCGCGTGTAAATCTGGAAAAAGCGGAACCGACCGTTCGGTCCATTCGCCCGTCCGGAGCCGCTTCTACTCTGAAAAAAGCTTGATTCCTCGCTCTCGAGCGGAGCTATAATCCGCCTGTTAAGTGTCTCTCTGCCCGGAGCCGCGATTCCCTGTTCCGGCGCGCCAAAAGAGGGGGGCGCCAGAACCGGCAAACGGCCCCAGACAGATGCCAGAACAGTCTGAGAGGTGGGTTTATGCCAACTCTGTTCGTGCTTCTGATCGTATGGGGAGTGCTCACGGCCGCCCTCATCGCCTTATTGATCTATCGCGGCACGCTGACCATGCATGAGGACGACCAGCTTTTCCTGGACGAGTCGGAATCGCATATGGCCCGGGAACAGATCGAAATCATGCAGAAGGTAAACAAGCTCGGTCCATTCGTGAAGATCCTGGGTACTGCTTCCGCGGTAATGATCCTAGGGATCGCGGGAGTGGCTATTTACCAGGGCCTGACACAGGTCCAGTAGCTCGTTCCCCCGCCTCAGCCGAGCTAGGCGTAATCCGCCGGTTGTGTGTTTGGAGCCGCTCAATTAGCATCGGGTGCAGCACCAAGGCTTTAGTGTCTGCATATGGTTCCGCAACGAATCGCAGTGGTTGGGGGTGGTCCTGCCGGTGCGTTTGCAGCCGCTAGCCTCGCGTCCGCCGCGCGTTCTGTGATTCTGTATGACGAGAAGTTGGCCTGGGAGAAGCCCTGCGGCGGCGGGTTGACGGACAAGGCGGTCGCGCGCTGGCCCTTCCTCTGCGATCTGCCGGTTCAGCGAAACTGGATCACCAATTGCGAGCTGATTGCTCCTTCAGGGGCACAGGTCCGTTTTGATCTGAAAAAGCAGATCACCATCTTCTCGCGGCTGACGCTCAATGGATTGCTGCTGGAACGAGCGGCAAAGGCCGGGGTCCAGGTCGTAGGAGAACGTGTCCTCGAAGTTGAGCGCCAAGGTCAGGAATGGAAGATTCAGTCTTCCTGTGGAACTCATTCGGCTGATTTTCTGATTATGGCGAGCGGAGCCCGGAATCCATTCCGCACCAAGTTTTCTCCCCACCTAGGCCCTGAAAATTTCCTGGTGGCTCTCGGGTACTACATTCCCGGAACCAGTTCGACAGTAAAGGTGAAGTTCCTCGAAGGGCTGCACGGATACATTTGGATTTTCCCTCGCGCAGATCACTTCTCGGCAGGAATATGCGGCCGCATGGAGGGAAAGAGTGCCGCAGAACTTCGGCGCATGCTGGAAGAACACCTTCCCGAATTCGGGCTGTCTCCAACAAAAGGAAAATTCTATGCCCACATCCTCCCCTCGCTGACGCCCGCGAGCTTAGGAAGCATGAAGCTGTGCGGAGACGGATGGGCATTGATTGGAGACGCTGCAGGGCTGGTCGATGCCATCACCGGGGAAGGGCTCTACTATGCACTGCGCTCGGCTGAGATCTTATCGGAGGCTATTGTGAACGGTCAGCCGAATACCTATGCTCAAACAGCCAATACCGAGATTTTGTGCGAATTGAAGCGCGCCGCCCGTATTGCCGACAGGTTTTATTCCGGGGAATGGCTTGGCGGCTCTGTCCTTGAAAGGATGGTCCTTCTCACGGACAACAGCACACGGTTCCGGCAGCTTATGCGCGACCTTATCTCCGGAGCCCAGGAATATTCCAACCTGAAGCAGCGAGTTTACCGGAGTCTTCCCAGAATCGCCGCGGAGGCCCTGGTCAGCACTTTGTGGCGTGAGGATAGGGAACGTACGAGGACCGCGACAGCGGGCTGAGCAACATCAGCCCCACTCCTCATCGCATGTGCATTCCACTCCGGAACGGTTAGAATCAGCCATAGCGGCAATGCAGAAAGCAGCGGCCGCTCATGTGCGGGCGTGGCGGAATTGGCAGACGCGCGGGACTTAGGATCCCGTACCGCAAGGTGTGTAGGTTCAAGTCCTATCGCCCGCACCATCCCTGAGTACGGTTGGACAAGAGCCCAGCCGCGCTCCCTGGCTCCCTCTAACCACCTCGATCGATCGCCGTTCGGCGAAGGCGCGATCTCAAAATTCCCCCGTCTTTTCGGAGAATTCCCGCTAAACTATCCTCCTTATGATTATTCCTAGCCAACCTAATTTCACAGTCGTTAATACCGCTGAATACCGCGAGACCTACGCGAACAGCGTTCAAGTGAGAGTCAACGTCTGGGATTTTTTTCTGGTATTTGGAACGATGCAACAACAATCTGAGAACCAAGTCGAGGTGCGCAACTTTCAGGGCATTTACCTGAGCCCGCAACAGGCAAAGGCCCTGGCTGCAATCTTGCACCAGAACGTGACCAACTACGAAAGCACCTTCGGCGAGATCAAGCTGGATCCGCGGGCCTCCGCCGCCCCCGGCCCTGTACACTGATCAAGGCTGGCAAGCGCACTTCGGAAAGAACCAGGTGGCGGGCGAGAGAGCAGAGTATCAGAGCGGGGACCGGAACTCCTGGATTCAGACGACTGGAATCTTCCTCATTTTCTTTCTGCTCCTGATTTGCGGTCACGCTTCGCTGCTTTCCCTTCCGTATTTTTGGGATGAAGCCGGTTACTACATTCCCGCTGCCCGGGACCTTCTCGGCGGATCCCTCATTCCGCACTCTACCCCCTCCAATGCCCACCCGCCGCTGGTAATGGCCTGGCTCGCTCTCATGTGGAAAATCTTCGGGCAGTCGATCCCTGTAACGCGATGCTCCATGCTGGCTCTGGCGGCATTTTCCCTTACAGGTTTTTTTCGACTGGCGAAAACCGTTTCCAATGCCACCGTCGCCACCCTCGCCGCTGTTCTAGTCTCGATTTATCCCGTTTTTTTTGCCCAAAGTTCGCTGGCGCAGGTGGACCTGCCAGCGGCCGGTCTTACGTTTTGGGGTCTGGACGCATACTTCCGCCAGCGCCGGGCCGGAATCTTTGTCTGGTTTTCCCTGGCAGCTCTCGCCAAGGAAACTGCGATCCTGGTCCCGGTGGCGCTATGCGCCTGGGAGTTACTGAGAACTTCCTTTCGGTCGATGGCTGAGAACTCGGGTCTTGAAAATCCCCAAAGGCGAAACCCCAAAACACTTCTCGCACTCCTTGCCTCTGGCATTCCGCTGGCCGTGTGGTTTAGCTATCACCACTTCCGAACGGGGTTTGTGTTTGGAAATCCAGAGTTTCTCCGCTACAACTTCCAGGACAACTTTTCGCCGCTGCGCATCGTACTGGCATTTTTGCTCAGACTGTGGCAGACCTTCGGCTATCTCAATCTTTACGTGTTAACCCTCGCCTGCATCCTGGCTATGAGGTATTCTCCGCAACCCCTTGCTGGCGTCCCAGAAGATCGAGCAGAAGCATTCGGCAAACTACGGCCCAGAATCTCTCTCCCCATTCAATCTGCAATGCTCGCGATCACCCTCGTATACCTGTCGGCCATGTCGGTGCTCGGAGGCGCTGTACTAGCCCGTTACATGCTCCCGATCGTACCGCTCGTGATACTAGTCTGTGTTTCGACGGTCTGGCGACGGATGCGGTACTGGAAATCCGCCCTCGGGATCGTAGGGCTTGCCTTCCTCGCCGCCTTGGTTGTCAATCCTCCCTATGGTTTTTCTCCTGAAGACAATCGGGCCTACGCAGACTACGTTCGGTTGCACCAGGATGCAGAAGCGTTCATCGAGGCGCACTATCCCGGGGCGCGAGTTCTAACCGCTTGGCCAGCGAGCGATGAGTTGTCGCGGCCGTACCTCGGCTACGTGCAGAATGCTATGAAAGTGGTCCGCATCGAGGATTTCACCGGGGAGGAATTGGTGTCAGCCTCAGACGCGCGTTCCAGCTTCGATATCGCCTTCGTCTTCTCCACCAAGTACAAGCCTCCCAACTCTTTCCTAGAGGGCTCCCTAGTGTGGCGGCGATGGAAGACACGGTTCTTCGGATACCACGAGGACATGACTCCCGCCGCAGCCGCTTCGGTTTTAGGAGGCACCCTGATCTACAGGAAAGAACGGCGAGGACAGTGGGTAGGCGTCGTCCTCATCGAAGGTATCCACGAGGCCCGAGCTCGCCCGCCCTCTGACTAAGGCTTCGGTATCCGCTTGGGAACCAGTGAGTGCAGCGGCGGAAAGGAATTCGCCTGAGTGAACAATGTCACTTCGGTCTGCCTCCCCGTCCGGAGAGCCGTGGCCATTGCCTCAACCGCACTCCCGGCATTTGGCGGGATCACAACCGTCGCGGCAAGCAGGTGTTCGCGGACCGCCTGCTGCCCGCCCTTGGGCAGACCGTCACAGCCAATGAACGGCACCTGCAGCCAACGATCGCGGTCTGGCCCATTGGGGAGTTCGTGGAAAGCCTTGCGTGCGCCTAGGGCCATGGCATCATTCTGGGCGGCCACGACCCCAATCCGAATTTCCTTGGCAATGCTCAGCTTCAACCATGAATTCACCGCATTGTAGGCGCTGACTTCGGTCCACCGCCCCCGCAAGCTCCGAACTTCCACATTCGACGGCTTGCAGGCCAGCATTCCCTCACTTCTGCGAACCGCAGCGTTGTTGTCGCCAGGACCCTCGATATGCAAGACTGCGCCGCCCTTGGGAAGTAACTTTGCAATCTGCTCTCCCTGAATGGTTCCGACATTCTTATGGTCGGTCGTGACACAAAACATCGGCCAGGCGTAGCGGTCGCGAAGCTCGCGCACATACTCCACATTCTCGCGATTGAGAATCACCCACCCTATTTTCGCGGCCGCCGCCGCGCGGGCGGGTTGAGCGAGCGCAGTCCCAACCGGCTCGAAGAAAATGGCGTGCGGACGCTTGCCGGGAGGGCTTTGAATGAGGTCCAGAACAATCTGACTTTGCTGAATCGAATCGTGCTCGGTATGAATAATCTCAATCTCAATGCCGAGCTTCGACGCTGCCGATTGAGCCGAGATTACCTGCTCGACTTGATAATCGTTGTTGTCAACCGCCAGCAAAACGAACTTGAGCATTTCCATCAGGCACCTCTCGGGCGCGCGAGCGCAACGTTCTTCGTAGAACAATTGCCAGGTGCTGCAAAAAATAAGGAATTGCGAGAGTCGCGTGACCAGCGCAATCTCTCTCGGGGATTTGATACCTACCTTCTACTCCGCATTTCGATTCAGAACAAGAGCTTGTTCACCCGGTAGTAACCGGGAAAGCTCACGATCATGGTTACTTGCTCTAGTTTCCGCTTTGGAAGAGGTGGCAGGAGTGGGTTTTCACGATGACCCAAACCGGAGATCCGGGAGTGAGGACCAGCGAATCGCGGGCACTCAAGGTCAGATGAGCAGCGACTTCAACACCACAATCGACAACTGCGACGATCGTAGTGTCGCGCTGAGCCAAGGAGGTCAGGCGGCCTGCTAGAACATTGCGTGCGCTCAGGCCGACGGGCGCGGCAGTTGAGAGTAGGATGTCACCTGCACTGATGCCAATGCGCAGTTTGTCACCTGGGGCCGCGCGGATTAGTGGAGTTTCCAGATCGATGCCGCGCCAGCCGGCATCCTGATACATTTTCCTCTCCGGCACTCTGCGCACCCGACAGGTCATCGTTCCCCGCTCTTCGTGAATGGATGTCACTACCGCGTCGAGGATGTTTTCAAATCCGGCAAGCTGCGCAACCGTCTCGCTTCTTGGGGCGGAAAGAACCGCATGGGGGGTGCCCTGCGCGATCACCCGGCCCTGCTCAAGGACCAAGAGGCTATTGCCCAGCATGAATACTTCATCACGGCTATGGGTGACGTAGAGCACTGGTATTTGGGTATCTCGGATCCAGGATCGAAGATCATCAGCGATCTTCATGCGAACCGGCAAGTCCAAACCGGCCAAGGGCTCGTCGAGAAGCAACATGGATGGCTCGATCACGAGCGCTCGCGCCAGCGCCACTCGCTGTCGTTCCCCTCCGGAAAGCTCTTCCGGGCGGCGGCGCCGAAGCGTGGCAATCCCCATCGCTTCTAGCAAACGGTCTACCCGCGCATTGCGCTCGGCAATAGAAAGCGCTCCGAGACCATACGCCACGTTGGCCTCCACACTAAAGTGCGGAAACAACGCTAGGTCCTGGAAGACATAACCGATGCGGCGTTTGGTGACTGGCACCGCGATCCTCGCGGCGGAGTCGAACAAGACATGGCCGAGAACGCTAACGCGCCCCGAGTTGGGAGTGCTGATTCCGGCAATGCAGTCCAGCAGAGTGGTCTTTCCCGCGCCCGAAGGGCCAAAAAGAATGTGGATTCCGCTCGAGACAGCGAAATCAACAGCCAGTTCAAAGCTGGTGCTCAGAACTTTCCGAACCGAAACCCGCAAGCTGTCGAGCCCGACAGCCGACTGTTCGGTACTGCTCATATTGCTCAACAAGGTCATGTTCGGGGCCACAAGCTCCAAAATCTGCGGTTGAGCGAATACACAACGGACAACAGTACGAAGGCAATGGCAACCAATACCAAAGCGGTCGTATTGGCCGCTGAGTAGTTCAGGTCCTGTACTTGATCGTAGATGTTGATCGACAGCGTGCGCGTGATGCCTGGGATGTTGCCGCCGACCATCAAGACCACGCCAAACTCTCCCATGGTGTGGGCGAATGTCAGGGAAATGCCAGTTATCAAGCCGGATAGAGAAAGGGGAACCAACACACGGAAGAAGGTTCGAAGCCTTGACGCTCCGAGACTTGCCGAGGCATCGAGCAGGCGGCGGTCAATTGCAGAAAGCGAAGATGCCAAGGGCTGCACGGCGAAGGGAAGACTGTAAAGCACCGACCCGATGACAAGTCCCTCGAAAGTAAAAGCCAACGCGTGGCCGGTCACCGCTTGCCACCAACGTCCGATTGGGCTGCGTTGTCCAAGAGCCACCAACAGGTAAAAACCCAAAACCGTTGGCGGAAGAACGATGGGCAGAGCAACCACAGCTTCTACCAGGAACCTCCAGCGCCAGCTCGAAAACGCGATCCAGTAGGCAAGCGGGAACCCAATCACAACGAGGATGCAGGTCACAACCGTTGCCAGCCGAATCGTAAGCCAGAAGGCCTGCCAGTCCATAGGCAAGAGTGTAACCGCAGAGACCCGGATTTGTGGGTTGCGACGTATCTATTACCGAGCGGTTTGGGCGACGGGAAAGTACCTAGTCATCCTCGCCATGATCTCAGGAAGGTGGGGGCACGGCCCAACTTGGGCGGCCGTGGCACTTTGGCCAAGCTACTCGAGAAACTTTCGGGAGACGGCGGTCACGATCCGGCGGGGACTGATCCGCAAAGATTCCATCAGGAGCCGATTCCGCAGACCGGAAATCACCAACGGCTTGCCTTTCAGCAGCGCGCGATAGCCGTCGCGCGCCACCTCGGAGGCATCCATGGGACGCATTTTCCGGAATAGTGTCGTCTGCTCGGTTCCCGCCCGGCTTTGAAATTCCGTGTCGGTTGCTCCTGGACACAAACAGGTAACGGTCACACCCGTCCCCTGGAGTTCGTTTGCCAGGGCTTCGGAAAATGAAATGACGTAGGCCTTGGTTGCGTAATACACGGCCATGAGGGGCCCGGGCTGAAACCCCGCTGTCGATGCAACATTCAGGATCTTCCCGGATTTGCGTTCGAGCATGGGGGAGAGAAAGAGCTTTGTCAGGTGGGTAAGGGCCGTGACGTTGAGTTCGATTTGACCGGCACCCTCTTGATAGGCAACTTCGGCAAAAGCCCCAAGCTTTCCATAACCAGCGTTGTTGACCAATACATCGATAGCAATGCTTTCCCGCTCCAACTGATCGAAAAGAAACTGCCGTGCAACCGCGCTGGCAAGATCGAGGGCAACCGGTTTGGCCGCAATTTCGAACTGCTGCTCGAGGCCTGTGGCCAGTTGCGCCAACCTTGAACCAGTTCTCGCAACCAGAACAAGGTTGTAGTGGTCTTGAGCAAACAGCTTTGACAGTTCGCGGCCGATTCCCATCGAAGCGCCAGTGATGAGTGCGGTTCTCTGTGGCATGATGCGGAAATTCTAGTGAATTCTCCAACCGGACGAAAGCTCAAAACCCTAACAACTTAGCTGGTCAGAGTCATCGGTGTCATTCGCCCATTACCTTCACGATGACCCTTTTGTCCCGCTGCCCATCAAACTCGGCATAGAAAATTCTTTGCCAAGGACCGAAATCGAGTTTGCCTGCCGTGATGGGAACGATGACTTCGTGATGGATCAGCAAGGCCTTCAGATGGGAGTCGCCATTGTCCTCGCCGGTTTCGTGGTGGCGATAGTCCTCCCGAAATGGGGCCAGCTCCTCGAGCCACTCGTCGATATCTGCAATCAGACCAGATTCGTTATCATTCACATACACGCCTGCGGTGATGTGCATGGCCGAAACCAGCACCATGCCCTCCTTGATCCCGCTCTTTTTCACGATGCCTTCGATCTGCGGGGTGATGTGGATGTACTCGCGGTGCTTGCTGGTGTGGAACGTTAGGTATTCGGTGTGGAATTTCATGAATGCTCGGCGGCCAGGAAAGGGCACGTCCCAGCAAGCGGAATGCAAGCTGGTGAACCATGACTCGGTGGATTCGCCGCCGCTCAAGGCCCGAACGTGCCCTTCAGGATTCGTGAACTAGGCGCCAACTAACGCCGGCTCAACATCGTAAAGCGGGAACCAAGATGTCGCCGTCTTCAACTTCTCGTTTACATTCTCAATGTTCTTCACACCCTCCGTCTCGAGCCAGCGGCGGAAGGCGTCTGCACCCTGCTTGGCGTAAACCGGGATGCCTTCTTTCCAGGTGGCGCGCCCGCAAAGCACGCCGTTGTACTTGACTCCAGTCTCGCCCGCTAATTCGAGGGTCTCGCTGAACTCGGCGTTGCTGACTCCAGCCGATAGATAAATAAAGGGCTTGGTCGCGGCGGCCGCAGCCTTATGGAACAGGTCGATGGCTTCTTTCTTGCCGTAAGCCTTTTGTCCACCAAACGATTTGGTGCCCTCAACAAACTTCATGTTGACGGGAACTTCGACCTTCAGCACGTCCACTCCGTAGCGGTCCTTGGAGAACTCGCGCATGCTCTCGGTGACGATCAGGGGCTTTTTCTTTGCGTATTCAAGGCCCTTTTCGTCGGCGCCATCCTCATAGCCAACGAACTCGAGAAAGAACGGAATATCGTTAGCCCGGCACTCGTCGCCGATTCGCTCAACCCAGGCATGCTTCTGGTCGTTGATCTCCTTGGGATCAAAGGGAGTGTAGTAGAGCAAAATCTTTACGCAATCGGCGCCTGCTTCTTTAATGCGCTTCGCCGACCAGTGGCCGAGGAGATCGGGCAGGCGACCCGGGCCGGTCTTGTCGTATCCGGTTTTCTCGTAGGCAAGCAGCAGGCCGGCGTTCTTGGCGCGGCGCTTGGCTGCCGGCAGTCCCCACTCGGGGTCAAGCAGGATGGCGCTGGCATGAGGCGTGAGAACCTCGGTGACCAGCGACTTGAACTCTTCCATCATTGCGTCGCTGATGTCGCCGCCTTTTTCCTTTGCCAGCGACTTTTGCAGCGAGCCGCGCTGGTCCATCGCTGCGGCCGCGATCACCCCGCGCTTGTCAGATACACGTTGCAGTCCCGCCAATTTTCCAGGCGTCAACTTCATGATTCCTCCAGATGAGTACAGTTTGGAATGATTGCCGGCCGAACAAAAAGGGGACGGCCTTCTATTGTAATACGTGCAGCTTGCCGGCGGCTTTCAAGCAACGCGCGTACGTGCCCAGACTGGGGTTTGCAAAGCCTAGCAGTCGGCCACGCCGGGAAGGACCGGCTTAATGTCCACTACCGGTGTGCCATCAATTGCCTCGATCGGACCGACCCGGAGCTTCGAATCCAAGATCTCGTGCACCCTGACCTGGTGCAGACCAATCGGATTCGGGCGGTCCGGAGATCGCGTCGCAAATACACCGGTTAGCGGTTTTCGGGGATCCGAACGCGGGTGAACCTTCAAAACGCTGCGATCGGCCTGGTGGAACCAGGTTAGTACGATGATCTGGTCTCCGGTCTGTAAGCCATGCAGGCATTCTGCCGCCGAAGAGTTCACTTCGATCCAAGCGTCAGGCGCTCCTTCTGAACCCTGCATGGGAGCTTCTCCGCGAGCCTTAATACTGGAGCGGATGACCCCAACCGGTCGGAGCAGCGCACCTCTGCCTGTACGTTGCCGCACCCGCCGTGTCGAACCTTGGCGTTTCTTGCTGGCCATAGATGGATGGGCACTGAACAGCTCGCCTGCAGAATGCCTGCGCTCAGCCGTTGCCAAAGCCCTTGCTATACTAAATGTCGTATGCCGATCCTCGAAAACATTGCTGCAATCGCCAAGGGCATGAGCATCACCTTCAAGGAGATGTTCCAGCCGACGGTTGTGGAGAACTATCCCGACGGCAAGGGCCCGCTGCGGGGTGCACGCTTTCAGGAACGCTACCGCGGTGTTCACGTGCTCCAGCGCGACGAGAACGGCCTGGAGAAGTGTGTAGCCTGTTTCCTATGCGCAGCCAATTGCCCGGCAAACTGCATATACATTGAAGCCGCCGAGAATACGTCCGAGAATCGGGTAAGCGGCGCCGAACGCTATGCCAAGGTTTACAACATCGACTATAACCGCTGTATTTTCTGCGGGTATTGCGTGGAGGCCTGTCCGACCGATGCCATCACACACGGGCATGGCTTCGAACTGGCGACGTTTAACGCCACCGATCTGGTTTATCGCAAGGAGCAGTTGCTCGCGGCCAAGCCAGCCCACTTGGGATCGAATCCGGTGTTCAACACCGCCGAGGTGATTGGCGGAGCCCCGGCCGAAGCCGCTCCCGGAGAGTGATCCCGGATTGCGGTTGTTGCAGAGGAGAATAGAAGTTCGATAGTTTGCTGAAAATTGCGCCGGTCCCCCTATCGCGCGGGCCGGCGTTTGTGTATCGAAACCAGATCATCGGTCTCTGCTGTCGTTCGTCACCCCTCATACCATCTTGCATGGGTACCGAGGACCGAGAACGGCGATGTTCTTCCTGAAGGCGAATGGCTGATTTCTTACAAACCGTGCGCGAACGCGTCGTCATTTACGACGGGGCGATGGGCACCAACATCCAGAAGCGTAATCCCACTTTGGATGACTATTGGGGCAAAGAGAACTGCAGCGAAGTTCTCGTGCTCAGCCGGCCCGACATCATTCGCGAGATCCACGCCGATTTCTTCCGTGTCGGCTGCGACGTGGTCGAAACCAACACATTTGGCGGCAGTCGCGTGGTTCTCACTGAGTTCGGCCTGCAAGATCGCGTGGAAGAGATCAACCGGACCGCGGTTCAGCTGGCCAAGGATGTCGCGCAGCAGTTCACGACACCCGGCAAGCCGCGCTTCGTTGCCGGTTCCATGGGGCCTACCACCAAGCTTCCGTCCCTCGGCCACATCGGTTTTGAGCAGATGCTCGCAGCTTTCCTCGAACAAGCCGTCGTTCTGATCGAATCTGGCGTTGATGTGCTGCTGGTGGAGACCTGCCAGGACCTTTTACAGGCGAAGATTGCCGCAATCGCTGCGATTGATGCCATGAAGAAGACCGGCAAGCGCCTGCCCCTGCAAGTGCAGGTCACCTTGCAGGAATCCGGCACGATGTTGTTGGGAACCGAGATCGGTGCGGTGGCCACAGCTCTTGAATTGCTTGATATCGACATCTTGGGATTGAACTGCGCAACCGGTCCCGACCTGATGAACGATGCCGTACGCTACTTGGGCCTGAATTCAACCCGGCATATTTCCGTCCTTCCAAATGCAGGATTGCCTCACAACGAAGGCGGCCACGCGGTCTACAAGCTCCAGCCGGAAGAACTTGCCAAGTACCACAAGCACTTCGTTCAGGATTACGGCGTTCGCATCGTCGGGGGCTGCTGCGGAACGGGTCCGGAGCACCTGAAAGCAGTTGTAGCTGCAGTCTCAGGACTGGAGCCTGGCAATAGAGATGTGAAGCCCGTGGGGGCGGCCTCAAGCGCCTATAGCTCGGTCCCGCTCGACCTTGATCCCAAGCCGCTGGTTGTGGCGGAAGAAATGAACACAACCACGCGCGTCGAACATTTCCGCAACATGGTGCGGGGACAGAAGTACGACGACATTCTCACCCTGGCCAAAAAGCTTGTGAACGACGGCTCGCACATGCTCGATCTATGCTGTGCGATCGTCGGTGAAGACGAGAAGGGCTACATAAGTTCCATTCTCGAGCGGATCGCAACTCGTGTACCCGCACCCATTCTCGTCGATTCCACCGAAGCCGACGTGATCGAAGAAGCTCTGAAGCGCATCCCCGGCAAGGCCATCATCAACTCGATCAACCTCGAAGACGGCGAGAAGCGAACTTCGAAGGTTCTGCCAATGGCCAAGCGATATGGCGCAGCCGTGATCGCACTGACCATTGATGAAGAGGGGATGGCGCTGACTGCTGACAAGAAAGTAGCGATCGCGCATCGCATCTTCGATCTGGCCACCGAGAAGTATGGAATCCGCCCCGTCGATCTGATTTTCGACGCTCTCACGCTTCCCATCTCAACTGGCCAGGAAGAGTACAGAACCGCTGGAATGGAAACCCTGAACGCGATTGCGCGGATCAGGAAGGAGCTGCCCGAGGTAAAGACCATCCTTGGCGTCAGCAATATTTCGTTCGGTCTCGATCCCTACCCCAGGCGTGTGCTCAACAGCGTTTTCATGCACGAAGCGGTCGACCATGGCCTCGATATGGCCATCGTGAACTACAGCAAGATTTATCCGCTGTACAAGATTCCGCAGGAGGAAGTCGAGTTAGCGCGCAAGCTGATTTACCGTGACGCGTCCGCGGGGGATCCGCTGCAGGTATACATGCAGCACTTCGCCGGCACAAAGGGCAAACAGCAGGCCACGACGGTCGCGCACGTGGAGACGCTCTCGATTGAAGACAAGCTGAAGTACGCGATCATCAACGGGGAAAAATCGGTTGGGGAAGGTGCCAACAAGAAGCCGCTCGAAACCCTTCTGGATGACGCATTACGGCAATACACGCCGCTCGACCTGATCAACACCGTGCTACTGGACGGCATGAAGACCGTCGGCGACTTGTTTGGAGCCCGAAAAATGCAGCTGCCATCGGTGCTGGATGCTGCCGGTGTGATGAAGGCTGCGGTTGCCTATTTGGAACCGAAGATGGAGAAGAAGGCGGCTGGCGGACAGAAGGGCACCATCGTGCTCGCCACGGTGAAAGGCGATGTCCACGACATCGGCAAGAATCTGGTAGACATCATTCTGTCGAACAACGGCTTCCGCGTAATCAACCTCGGCATCAAGCAGCCCGGAGATTCCATCATCAAGGCTGCCCAGGAGCATAAGGCGGATGCCATCGGATTGAGCGGCTTGCTCGTCAAGTCCACACTGGAGATGAAGTACGTGATCCAGGACCTCGAGCGGCAAAAATTGGAGTACCCGGTCATCTGCGGCGGCGCGGCTTTGACCCGCAAGTACGTTGAGGACGATCTGCGCCGCGAATACTCCAATGCCGTTTTCTACGCGGACGACGCCTTTGCCGGCTTGCACGTAATGGAAGACCTGACTTCAGCAAACGGCAAGCGCAAAACGCGGCTCGAAGAAGGCCGAACGGTGAAGGCATTTGCCAAGGCTGCGGTGGCAGACAGCGGCGGCGAAGTGTCTACCGAGCGCAGCGCCGTGGTAAGCGAGGCGCCGAACATTCCCAGCCCGCCTTTCTGGGGGATTCGGGTGAAGAAAGATTACGATTTGCGCCAGTTGTTCCCTTACATCAACGAGACCGCCCTCTTTAAGAACCAATGGCAGCTGAAAACAGCGTCGCAGGAGGACTACGGGAAGCTTGTTGAGGAGAAGTACCGGCCGATCAAGAAGGAACTGGAAGAAGAAATTATCTCTAGCGGACTGTTCGAGCCGAAAGTGGTCTGGGGATATTACCCGGCCCAAAGCGAAGGCAACGACGTGATTGTGTACAGCGCGGACAATGCCAAGCAGGAGGCGCTGCGCTTCACTTTCCCGCGCCAGCGGGAAGGCCGTAAGCTCTGCATCTCGGATTTTTTCACCCCGAAATCCTCGGGAAAGACGGACGTGATCGGACTTTCGCTCGTAACCATCGGGTCCAAGGCATCGGTTGAAACCCAACGCCTGTTCGAGGCCGGAGAATACACGAAGTATCTTTACCTGCACGGCCTCAGTGTTGAGACGGCGGAAGCCCTAGCCGAGTATCACCATAAGCTCATGCGCGAAGAATTGGGCATTTCGGGCGAAGACTCTCCCCATATCCGCGATCTGTTTCACCAGAAGTACCGGGGATCGCGCTACAGCTTTGGGTATCCAGCTTGTCCGAACCTGGAAGATCAGACTAAGCTCTTCGCGCTTTTGCATCCGGAAGAAAACGTTGGCGTGAAGCTGACAACGGGATTCCTGCTTGAGCCCGAGCAGAGTACTTCGGCAATCGTCGTCCATCACCCGTCGGCCAAGTACTTTGTAGCCTAAGCACACATTCCCCCCTGTTTCTCCCCTGCTCTGAAAGTACAAAGTGACGTTCCTTCGGGATTATCGAAGCCACAATAGTTTGACCGCGAGCACAGCAATCAACGCTGCGGTTCCGAGCGCAGCCTTGTACTCGCGGTGCTTCCAAAAGAGATCGGAAGAGAATTCCCCTGCGCTAGCTGCGGCGGGGCGCCGACGCGGAAATAGGCGAGGGACCTCACGGCAATATTCCTCGAATTGAGGGAAGCGCGCACGCAGGAATTTCTCCTCAGAACGAATCACGGGAACATAGATCCCCACCAGCATCGCAGCAGCGATCGCGGCGATGATCCAACTGCGTGATGCCAAGGTAAAGCCGATAGCGATGATGAGAGAGCCTAAGTAAAGGGGGTTGCGCGTATAGGCATACGGGCCTGTGGTCGTCAGTTCCTCGTTTTTGCGGACATGGCCGGAAGCCAGGGCGCGGACGACCACGCCGAAGATGGAGAGAAGGCTTCCTATGAGAAGAGATAGCCACGTCGGGTGGGCGAGCCACACATACAAGGCCGCGAATACGAATCCCGCGGGAACACGAATGCGCCGCGCGATCCTCTGCCAGCTAGGCATGCGTGGTCTCCAGCAGCTGCTGGGCGGCGCTAACGACTTCGTGCGGATGGATCTCAAGTATGCCCGGATCCGATGCATCGGTATGCGACAGTGAGGTACGGCTCGCGGGTTTTCGAATGACCAGGCTCTTCGGAGTGTATGGGCCATTGCGGGCAGGATCTGTGGGTCCGAAGATCGCTACCACGGGCACCCCCAGGGCGGCCGCAAGATGCAAGGGGCCCGTATCGCCACCGATGAAAAGACTCGCTCGGCGGGTGAGGGCGATCAGTTGGCCCAGGGAGCAACTCATCGGCTGAGCCGCGCCAGCGGACCAGCGGTGAACATCCATCGCTAGTTGTTCTTCTCCCGGTCCATAGTTGACAAGTATGTTTGCACCCTGTTTCTGCAGCTCGCGCGAGACTTCCCCATAGCCTTCGGCGGGCCATTGTTTCGCGCCCCAGCCTGCTCCCGGATTGAGCAGAACGACGTGGCCGCTCGTGTTGTTCAGCCTCGAAGAGATGTTTGCCTCTGCAGCCGGGTCGCGAGGAAATTCCAAAGGATTCTCGGGAACGAAGGGCGCTCGGCTCATTTGGCCTGGGCGAGACCGCAAGAAGACTGCTTTCGCCAACTCGCCATACTGGTCGATGACATGAGTTCCGCTGGTATGGACCCGTGCCGAATAGAACATGCGCGCGATCGATTCACGGGGCCGAGACATGCCGAACACAGTTCCGGTTCGAGACAGGCTCGCCAGCAACGCAGATTTGATCGCTCCTTGAAAATCGATTGCCAGGTCGTAGTGCTGCTCGCGAATCTCCTTTAACAAAGACGAGAACTGCCTTCGGGTTTCGCCGGACAGCGGCGATTTGCGCCACGCTTTGGTGTTCACAAAGTGTAGGACGTCAACCAGAGGCCGGCTCGGGGAGCGCGGGCCAGATCTGGGAGTTCCTTGTGCGCACAGCAGTTCACGCCATCGTTCTTCAATGACCCAGCCGACGGAAATATCAGGAAGGGCACGCCGCAACCAAGCAAGCGCATGCATCGTGTGAATCACATCGCCCATGGCGCCGAGGCGCACGACCAGCAAGCTTTTTGGAGGATGGTGAGACGCCAAGGCCTCGTTCACGAGCGCTTCTGCTCCATTTTGCGAAGCACCTCGGTGGCAGAGTGTTCTTTGGGATCGCCGACGATCTCGACCCGCCCTCCCAACTCAGTAACCACATCGCGTTCGGGGACGCTGTCGACCGTGTAGTCGGTACCCTTGGCTTGAATGTCGGGATGAATTTCGCGAATCAGTGGACGCACGTCGGGCTCGGGGAAAATCACGACAGCGTCTACATCGGCAAGCGCAGCCAGGATTTCCGCCCGCTCGTTTTCTGGCATGTGAGGGCGCCCTTCGCCTTTCAGCATGCGGACCGAGTCGTCGGAATTGAGGGCAACGATCAGCTTGCCGCCGAGTTCCTTGGCGGCTCTCAGGTATCGCACATGGCCGACGTGTAGAACGTCGAAGCATCCGTTGGAGAGCGTGATCTTCTCGCCCGACTTACGCCACTTTTCGACACGCCGTTTAAGCTGATCCCGAGTGACGATTTTTTCGTTCACGTCGACGGCCTCAGTGAGCCCGCACCACAGGCGGATATTTTTGGATTGCTTCGAGCAATTCCTGTTGCGATACCGTCGCCGTACCGCGCTTCATGACCACGATGCCACCCGCGTAATTCGCAAGGTGGGCTGCCTCTTCCGAACTTGCGCCTGCAGCAAGAGCGGCGGTGAAGGTTGCGATTACGCTATCACCGGCACCGGTCACATCGGTGACCTGATCGCTGCCGGAGATCGGGATGTCCACAGGCTTATGCTTTCCTGAAAACGCCACCATGCCATCTCGACCGCGGGTAATTACCAAGGACTTCAGGCCCATGCGCGAGATGATCTCGTCGCCGGCTGCGCACAACCTTTTCCAGTCCTGTCCAATTTCAATGTCCAATGCTTCCTCGACTTCGGGCTCGTTGGGAGTTGCGGCGGCTATTCCGGAGAACTCAAGCATGCGGTGTCGCGAATCGAGCACGATGGGCATGGACGAGCCGCGAGTCTTGCCGCGAGCAGCGTTCAAGATGCCGGGAGTAGCCGCGCCATACCCGTAGTCGGAGACCAGCAGCGCATCGGAAATGCGGAGGTATTCCCGAGTCGCTAGCGCAAGCTCGCGCGAAAGATGTTGTCCGGGGGCAGACTCCGGCTCGCGATCAATACGCACGACCTGCTGGCGCCAGGTATGGGGCATTCCCGCAAGAATGCGGGTCTTGGTAATGGTCGCGTGATTCTTGTCTTTTAAAATTCCGGTCACCGGAATTTGCTTGTGACGGAAGGCTCGCAGCAATAGGCGGCCGGGATCGTCATTGCCAACGATCCCGACCGGCAAAACGTTGACCCCAAGATCTGCCAGGTTATTCGCCGCATTGGCTCCTCCGCCGGGAACGATCATCCGATCGCGGTGGCGAAGAATCAAAACCGGCGCTTCACGGGATACGCGTGAGATTTCTCCAAAGACGAACTCGTCAGCCACCATGTCGCCAAGCACAGTGACGGTGAGCCGCGGGAACGACTCTACGATCTTGCGAAGGTGGTCGGCGGGTTGTGCAGCCCGAGGCATGACAGTGGCGATTGGCTAATGGCCAGGATTCCATGCTGAGCATGAAATCCGTTCTAAGCAGGTGACCGTGACCACCGGTCACTGACCACTGATTCTCTCATGCCCGCTCGCTGTGCGGGTCAATTAGGCGCAACATCGAATCAATCGCGTCAGCGGGTTCGACAACTTCCATTGTGACCCGCGCAAGCGCCACGGGATTGAGGCGGGAAATCTTCGATTCCAGGTTGACCGCGTCTTTCTCGGTGGTGATGAATCCGTCGGCTCTGCTCTCGGTCTTGAGGCGCAGCAGTTCTTCAACGTCAGCGTCGGAATACGCATGGTGGTCGGGGTAGAACTTCTCGACTACCGGCACCATTCCCTTGGACCGAAGGTGTTGTAGGAACTTCTGAGGTCTCGCAATGCCGCAGAAGACCACGGGGCGGCTAAAAGAGCTACCCATTTGAACATCGCGACGGACGCGCCAGACCGGTCCGAGCGGGATGGGCAGCCTGGAAACGTCGAGATCGCCACTCAATACAACCGCACTTGCTCTGCGCAACGACGAGAGGGGCTCGCGCAGACGGCCCCTGGGAAGCAAGTCGTCGCTCAGATCTTCTGGCGTTAGCAGCACGATGTCGAAGTCGCGGGCCAGTGACCGGTGTTGGAACCCGTCGTCAAGCAGATGCAGTTGCGGTCCGAACTTGCGTTCTGCCAGGAGTCCTGCCCGGAATCGGCTCTCGCCCACAATCACGGGACATCCTAGACGGCGGGCAATCAGCAGTGGCTCGTCGCCGAACTCTTCGGGTGAGCCATTCGAATCCACCGGCAGGACACCCTTGGTTTTGCGTCCGTAGCCGCGGGAAAGGACATCGAAGGCGACTCCACGCTGTTGAAGCAACCCTCCCAGCAGGATTACAAACGGGGTCTTACCTGCCCCACCGGCTGATATGTTGCCGACACTGACGACCTGTCCTCGCAACTTGTGAGCCTTGAGGACCCTGCCATCGTAGAGGCGGTTGCGCCCGCTTACCACAGCCCCATATAGCCCCGTCAGCAGGCTCACGCGCGCGTGACCTCAGGCGCGTTGCTGGCCAGCAGGTTCTTCAACTGGGCGAGTGTCCGCTCGGTTGCCCCGCGTTGCAACCGCAGCGTTTCCGCGGCACGCTGCCCGAGAGCCCGGCGTTCGGCATCATTTGCGATCAATTGCATGAGCGTCAAGGGAAGTTCTGCTGGACCAACCACGCGCACCGCATCTCGCGATTGGAAGAGCCCGACAATTTCGCGAAAGTTCTCCGTATGATTGCCGACGAGAATGGCTGCGCCGTGCTGCGCAGGCTCGATAATGTTGTGGCCCCCGCGCGGAACCAAGCTGCCGCCGACAAACGCAATGTCGGCGAGCGCGTAGAGCGCCGAAAGTTCTCCGATGGAATCGAGTAACAACACGCCTCCTCGGATCGGACCGCCGTTCCATTTCGATCGGCGCCAGAACGGCAATTTGAGTTCACGAAGGAGACTCTCGACGTAATCAAAGCGTTGGGGGTGCCGGGGAGCAAGCAGCATCACTGCGCCGGCATGATTCGCGAGAATGTTGGTGAAAACTCCAAGCAGCAGGGGCTCCTCCCCTTCCACGGTACTGCCGCAGACCCATACGGGAGCAGCACTCGTCAGCGCACGTCGTAGCTCCTCTACGATCGCCGGCGTGGGAGGTTGAGGCACATCGAATTTCAAGTTTCCCGTGGTTAGCACGCGAGCTCGCGGTGCACCGATTTCACGAAGACGATGGGCATCTTGCTCAGTCTGGGCGAGGAAAATGTCCGGTAATCGCACAATCGGAGTAATGAGCCATTTCCACCGGCGATAGCCGAGGAGGGAGCGATCTGAAATGCGGGCATTCACGATCGCGACTTTTGCTCCCTGCCTGCGTGCAGCGCGCAGGAAGTTCGGCCAGAGTTCCGTTTCGGCAATGACAACCAGTTCTGGACGGAGTACCGCGAGCCAGCCTCGCACCGCGAATGCAAAGTCCAAGGGAAAGTAGAAGACGTTTTCCTGACCGAACCGTTCGCGAGCCAGCCGCTGCCCGGTGTCGGTGGTTGTGGAAACAAAGACTCGGTGGCGGGGCAATTCAGCGCGCAATTGCCGAACCAGTTCGCCCATGGCGAGCACTTCCCCAACCGAGACGGAATGAATCCAAATGGTCGGCCCTGAAATCTTTCCCAGCCGGGCCGGAATTCTGCCCAGGCGCTCGAGAAAGCCTTTGCGGTATTTGCCATGGAAAACGATCTCGAAGAGCCAGTAGGGGCTTCCGAGGATGAGCACCAAAGCAAGCAGCGCACTATAGGCCAGATACATTGAGGAAGGGCCATTCTAAACGGGCGCAAGACAGAGCGGAACTCTTGGCCGCAACTCGTACTTAACGTTCTTGAGTTCCTCCCTCACACTGGCGGTCAAAGAGCCGGCCTCTTGGAGACTGCCCCTCACGAACTCCGAAGGGGCCTTGACGAGTCAAGCCGGAGGCACCAGAAAATGCCGCGCTGCGCATCCTATAATCCAGATTGCTATGACATTGCGCCGGGCCAGTGGGATTGCAGCTTGTGTGCTCATGCTTTCGCTTCTTTGTCTCGCGGCAAAGGAATTCAGCATGCCAAAGACCAAGCCTGCGGCAGCATATCCCGCACATGATTATCACTCCAACGAAAAAGTGACGGTAGGCCTTGATCCCTACGACACGCCGGACAAGGCAAAGATCTTTGTGGTCAATTATCGCGACCTTGAGCTTCTCCCGGTCCTGATGGTCATCACCAACGACAGCGACGCACCGATCTCGCTTACCGATGTCAAGGCGCAGCTGGTCACAGGCGAGGGTGCGAAGCTGAGCCCCGCAACCGAAGATGATGTTTACCGCCGCGTATCTCATCCGAACGCGTCCGGAACACGCGTTCCACTTCCGTTCCCAACCGGAGGCCGGGTAAAGGGAGGCGTCAACACCAAGGAATGGAACGAGATCTCCAATGCGCAGTTCAAGGCAAAAGCAGTGGAACCGCGCGGCTCGCAGGCTGGTTTCCTTTTCTTCGACGTCTCCGACCTACACAACCCACTGAAGGGAGCGCGCTTCTATCTGACTCGCGTGCATGACTCCAGTGGAAACGATCTCATGTATTTCGAAGTTCCGCTTGATTCCATCCAGGAAAACAAGCCCTAAACGCTCCGTTTCCCTGGTTGAGCAGGTACTTTCGAAGCGGCCAATCCCATCAGGGCAACTGCAGCGGTGACTCGTTTGGCTGCTCTATAATCCTCTGAATATGGCGACATCTGTGGAAACTCCTCTAACTGCGCGGGCGAGGTATGAGCCGGTCATCGGGTTGGAAGTCCACGTTCAGCTGCTGACGGCGACCAAGATCTTCTGCTCCTGCTCGACCCACTTTGGCGATCCGCCGAATACCAATGTGTGCCCGGTGTGCCTGGGATTGCCTGGAGCGTTGCCTGTCCTGAATCGGAAGGCTGTAGAGTTTGCCACGCTCGCCGGAATGGCCCTGCACTGCGAGATTCGCGACACCTCGATTTTTGCCCGCAAGAACTATTTCTACCCAGACTTGCCCAAGGGGTACCAGATTTCCCAATACGATAAGCCGCTGGCCGAACATGGCTACATTGAGATCTCCACGGCGAATGGTCCCAAGAAGATCGGGATTACTCGCGTCCACCTCGAAGAAGACGCAGGGAAGAGCCTGCACGACGGCTTCCCCGGCGCAAGCGATGCCACAGGCGTGGATTTGAATCGCAGCGGTGTGCCATTGATTGAGATTGTCAGCGAGCCTGACATCGCATCGCCCGACGAAGCATACGAGTATCTCACCCGGTTGAAGGAGATCATCCTGTACACGGGCGTCAGCGACTGCAACATGGAAGAGGGTTCCCTGCGCTGCGACGGCAACATCAGCGTGCGTCCGCGAGGCCAGAAGGAATTCGGGACGAAGACGGAAGTCAAGAATGTAAATTCCTTCCGGTTTATTCGCGAAGCACTGGAGTACGAAATCCTCCGCCACATCGAGATACTCGAGTCCGGAGGCAAGATCATGCAGGAGACGAGGCTCTACAACTCCGCCGAGGGCAAGACCTATGGGATGCGCTCGAAGGAGCAGGCCCACGACTATCGCTATTTCCCGGAGCCCGACCTGCTTCCGCTGGTGGTGGATGAGAAGTGGCAGGCGGAGATTCGAAAGGCTTTGCCGGAATTGCCGGAGGCGCGGCGGAAACGCATGATCGCTGACTACGGGATCAGTGCGGGGGATGCTTACACGCTCACCCTGACCAAGTCGCTGGCAGACCAGTTCGAGTCGGCTGCCAAGGGCGCCAAAAATCCCAAGCGAGTGGCGAATCTTGTTCAGAGCGAGCTGATGGGGCGCCTGAAGGCGAAAGGCCTTGAAATCGAGCAGTCGCCAATTTCAATGAAGGGCATTGCCGAAGCCGCCAACCTGCTCGAGAGCGGAACCATCTCGAGCAAGATGCTCAAGGACCTTTTCGAGCTCTGCTTCGAACGCGGCAAAGACTTCCCGACAGTCTATGAAGAACAGGGCAGGCCGGCGCAGTCCAGTGATACGGGCGCAATCGAGGCAATCCTCGACAAGGTGATCGCCGAAAATCCGAAGCAGGTGGAACAGTACCGCGCCGGCAAGACGTCGGTTTCCCAGTTCTTTGTCGGCCAAGTGATGAAGCAGTCTAAGGGACAGGCGAATCCGCAGTTGGTGAATGAGCTGGTGAAGAACAAGTTGGGGTAATGGGTCGAGCGAGCAATGACCCCGATCCCCTCGCTACCCATTGCAGGCCGCCCAGAATGACCGGCTTCGATCACTCCGGCCGATCGATCTGCGCTCTCTGCAGCCGGTCTGAGTAGTCCACGTATACCGATTTCCACTCGGTATAGAAGTCGATGGCTCCGACGCCGCCTTCCCGATGGCCATTCCCGGTGGCTTTCACCCCGCCGAAGGGGAGGTGAACTTCAGCCCCGATGGTGGGAGCATTGATGTAGGTGATACCGGCATACAGGTCGCGCATGGCCGCGAAAGCCCTGTTCACATCGCGCGTGTAGATCGACGACGAGAGGCCATATTCAACGTTGTTCGCAATCTGAAGCGCGTCTTCGAAGTTCTCGCAGGGGATGAGGGAAACCACCGGCCCGAAGATCTCTTCCTGGGCAATCCGCATTTTGGGATCGACATCCATGAACACCGTGGGCTCCATGAACCAGCCGTATTGGTAATCGCCTTTGTGCAGGGGATTGCCGCCACAAGCCAGTTTGGCTCCCTCTTCCGTACCGATCTCGACATATTTCAGATCGGTCTCTAGTTGGCGCTCATTCACCGCCGGACCCATATCTGTCGTCTCATCCAGCCCATTTCCCACCCGCAGCTTGCGGGCACGCTCTACCAACTGGTGGACGAACTTGTGATAGATGCCTTTCTGCACGATGATGCGGCTGGTTGCAGTGCAACGCTGACCGGTCGTTCCAAAAGCTCCCCAGAGAGCTCCTTCGAGAGCCAGCTCCAGGTTGGCGTCTTCAAGGACAATCATCGGATTCTTGCCGCCGAGCTCGAGCGAGCAATGCTTGAAGCTTTTGGCGGCCGTTGTGCCGATGGTTCGGCCCACCGCGCTCGATCCGGTGAAGGAAACGGCGCGAACCTCAGGGTGCTCCAGCATCGGCGCACCCGCTTCCCCACCAAATCCGGTCACGATGTTCACCACACCTTTGGGCACACCGGCGTCGACCAGTGTACGAACCAGGTTGAAGGTCGACAGCGGCGTGTCCTGCGCAGGCTTGATCACGCAAGTGTTGCCGCAAACCAGGGCGGGCAGAAGTTTCCAGGACGGAATCGCCATGGGAAAGTTCCACGGGGTGATCATCGCGCAGACGCCCACGGGCTGCCGTATGGCCATGGCGAACTTGTTTGGAAGTTCCGAAGGAGTGGTGGGGCCAAAAAGCCGCCGACCCTCGCCTGCCATGTAGTAGGCGGTGTCGGCCGCCTCCTGAACGTCGCCACGGGTTTCTTTGAGAACCTTGCCCATCTCCCGGGTCATGTCCCGGGCGAAGTCTTCTTTGCGCTCGGCAAGAATCTCCGCGGCGGTAAAGATAATTTCGGCTCGCCGGGGAGCCGGCACCAGACGCCATTTCAAGAAAGCTTGCTTCGCAGCCTCAATGGCTTGGTCAACGTCGGGCTTGGCCGACTTTTGAAAGATTCCGACCAGGTCGCGAGTGTCGGCCGGATTCCGATTCTCGAACGTCTCGCCGGTCGAGGCTTCGACCCACTCGCCATCGATGAAGTTGTGATACACGTTCGGGCGGTTGGCGGAGCCTGCGATGACGGGACTGGTAAGAGTATCGGCGGACATCTTGCGCCTCCTGGGACCCGTTCCATGCTAACCCTGGGACAGAGGTGGAGCAAGCGACTCTGGACCTGGCCGAACGGAGGCTCCTTTCGCATCCATCCGGGGCGCTCGGGCCCTGTGACCTCAGTAATCGGTTTGCATGCCTGACCCATTACTCGCCCACCCGCACTCTGCCATACTTTTAACGAACCGTACCTCCGCGCAGAGGACCTGAGTGCCTTCAAACCGCAGATCCGGAATACAGATTGCCTGGAAGACGATCACCTACCGCAGTGTGATTATGCTGATTCTGCTTGGCCTGGCAGTCCTAACGGTGGGCGCTCGCCTTGCCTTCCCGGATTTCACCGAAAACACGGCGAAAGCCGCGGGAAACGTCTTCACAAATCTTCTCGAGCGCGTTGCCGCGCAAGACAAGGGAGGCAGGCCGGGCAACGAAACGTCCCAGCAGGCACACATCACAGCGCTCGATGGAACGGTTCGCATCAAGAAGGCCAATGGCGACACTTGGGTAAAGGCCGACTATAGCGTTCCGCTCGAGAAGGGCGACGTCATCCAGACCGGGCCGGAAGGCATGGCGAAGGTCGCCTTTAACGACGGCACGAACTACACCGTCAAACAGGATTCCCTGATCGTGATCGCGGAGAACTCCGCGAACGATCGCCAGCAGACCAATGTGGCGGTGAATGTCACGACTGGGACGGTGGATCTGGCGACCGGCACATATGTACAAGGATCCAAGTCAGAAGTCATCGTGGACGGGGCAACCGCCTCTCTTGCTCCCGAAAGTGCAGCCCGAGTCCGCAAGGACCCCTCTTCGCAGCAGGACGAACTGCTGATTACAAAAGGCCAGGGAACGGTCCAACGTGGTGATCAAACCGTACAGCTGACCGACTGGGAAAAGGCGAGCTTCAAGGCCAACGAAGGCCCCATGGACAAGATCAAGGAGATTGGCCCCCCGACCCCGATTTCTCCGGCGAACATGATGCCGATCTTTGCGCCCAGCGAGGACAAGCCGATCGAGTTCTCATGGACTCCCATGACCAACGCCAAGGGTTACCGGCTGCAAGTTTCGCGCAACCCGTACTTCTCGTCCTTGATCGTGGATCGGAAAGTGACATCTCCAGCGGTCATGGTTTCGGGCTTGCCCGAAGGCCCCTATTACTGGATGGTGCAATCCTACGATATCAATGGGAAGGAATCGGCCGAGAGCGAAAAGAATCGTTTCACAATCATCGCCCACGAGGCGGACAGCGGCCAGATCCGCTTGGAGTTGGATCCTCTGATTCAGCATGGACGAGTCATCGAATTGACGGGCAAGACCGAGCCGAGCGCGAGGGTGATGGTGAATGGGCACGAAGTTCCGGTCATTGGGGCCGACGGTAGCTTTCATTACTTCATGCCGCCTCTTCCCAATGGGGAAAGCACGATCACAATCACGGCGCAGAACGCGCGGGGTGGGGTGAATACACAACAGCAGAAGGTCGTGATCCAGTGAGGTTTACTCTTGCTGAAACGCCGAGCGGCTGGAAAGCAACTTTAGTTGCAGCTGGGTTCGCAATTTCCAATACAATTAGGTTTACAGGACCCAGAAAAATCAGGTTTAGAAACTACACAAGCCCC
>Ga0068855_100000421_pt1 | contig 52262 bp, 80 predicted proteins | sample KBSCornC52_FD_66592 | JGI IMG/M metagenome (GOLD analysis project Ga0068855, IMG submission 66592) | Corn rhizosphere microbial communities from Kellogg Biological Station, Michigan, USA - KBS Corn C5-2 | ecosystem: Host-associated > Plants > Roots > Rhizosphere > Soil ... | reverse complement strand
CGGCCAGTATTGCGACGGCTGTAAACTACGGTCGATGACCTGCATTTGCTTAAACCCCTGTTGTGGCGCCCCGGCGCTGCAGGCCGGCGAATTGCGAACCGCCGTCATATTTAGCACACAGAGGCGTTTTTCGTCAAATTGTGGTATCGTCGGCTCTTGTCATACACCCTATATTGTCATACAAGGGGCACCATGCGCGACCTTCCCGTATTGAAACTAAACCTCAACGCCCCCGAAACCTTCGGCAACATAGCGGCGAAGTTGAGCAAGGACGAACGGCGTACGCTCGCGCAAGACCTTGTGGAATTGATTAAAGTTGACGAAACCAGCATGGACCCGTGGCTCGGCAAAGCCCGGGGATACCTGGACAAACTGGAACGGGAGCCCAACGCGCAACCGGCCACGAGCGAAGCCGAAGGGTCCAACGAAGAACCCCCGCCGTCCACGGAAATGGTGCTCTCCGCCGTCATTCAGTTTTCCGCCCGCGCCACTGACGCCCTGCTAGGCGAGCCTGACTTAGTCAAAGCGAGCGAAGACGACGAAGGCGCCGCGGCTCTCGCTAAGTGGGCATCCAGCCAGCTACGAACCAAAGACCCGAATTGGGCGCTGGACACCGACCCGCTGACCGTACACATGTCCGTTACGGGTCTTGCTTGGCGCAAGCGAGATTTTGACGACATGGACCGCGTATTTCATTCGCACTTCCTCACGTGCGAGGAAGTTATCATAAATGCTAACGTACGGTCGGCCGAACGCGCCCCGCGTATCACGCACCAATTCGAGCGCTACCCGTACGAGATTGACCGCTCCATTCAACGCAGTAAGTGGATTGACTACGAACCGAAGTACGACGAACAAGACCCGCAGGCCCCCAAAAAGTTCTACGAATGCGACGCGTGGCTAGACCTTGACGGAGACGAGATAGCGGAGCCGTGGACGTTCACCATTTCGCGCGATGACGAAATGGAAGTGGTACGCATACGGCCGCGGTGGTCCCGCAAAACCGTTGTCAACAACGACAACATGCTGGTGTTCAATCCGGCGTGCCGTTTCTATCCGTACCGCTTCCTCCCCGACCCGAAGGGCGGTTTCTTCCCTATCGGTTTCGGGCATCTTCTGGACCGCACCGAAAGCACCGCGGACAACCTTTTAGCGTCAATCGCCAACACCGCCAAAAACGAAGGTGAAAACGGCGGCGTGTTTGCCGGCGGTGGCTTCGGCATGCCGGAAAAGGTAGAGTTGCAGAACAACCGGGTTACGTCGTTGCCAACTGACGGAGCCCCGCTGGCGAACCGTTTCGTTCCGTTCCCCACTAAGACGGTGTCGCCGGGTTCTGTGTCAGTGCTCGAAAAAATGCTGACGCTCGGGGACCGTTTGGCTGGCACGCTGAATTTGATGCAGAACGCCCCAGCGTCCATGACCGCTACGCTGGCCAAGGGCATTATTGACACGGGTTCTCAAGTTCAATCGGCCGTACACCGTCGCATGGTCACGTCTTTGACCATGGAAGTTCGTAACTTTATCCAGATGGCAGACATGTACGACATGCTGCCGGATGGCGTGCAAGCGACTACGGCAGACGGCATCGCCGTGACCGCTGATCCGCAGATGGCCACCGAAATGCAGCGCAGCGCTTTGGCCGGCATCTATATGGAGTTGATGAAAGACCCGCTGTCGAACTGGAAAGAAGTTCGCATGCGGCTGTACCAGGTTCTGCGGCTGCCGAACCCGGAGAAGTTGCTAGGTACGCCGCCTGATCCGCAAGCGTCCCCGTGGGAGAAGATGCAGGGCGCGCTTGGCATCATGAAACAGCGTACGGAAAGCATTAAGGTGATTGGCGCTGTTGCACAGCAACTCACAGCCGCGCTTAAAAATATGGTTGACGCGGGCGGCGGTATGTTGGATCAACGCGCGGCACTTTTGCAAATGGCCCAGCTTGAACAAGCCGTACAGAGCATGATGCAGGAGGCAGGCAGTGCGGGTAACGAACTTAACGGAATGGCTCAACAGCCCGGAAACGGCGGCCCTCCGGGCCTATCTGCACAACCAACGGGCGGGCTGGGTGCGCCAGTATCTGGCAGCCCAGGTCCCGGCGGACCCCCTCTCGCAGGGTAAGGCAGCCGGCATCAACCAAATCGCAGAATTGCTTTCCTTGCCAATCGACCACCTAAAGAAAATCTTTGAAGAACTGCCAACCGGAGATAAATAAACAATGTCCATCGGCGTACACGATTTTCAAATCCCGCACGAGTTCGTTCGTCCGACCCGCGACATGGTCGTTATACGGCTGCCGCTACCGCCCAAGACGGTCGGAGACAAGGTGAAATTCCACGTCCCCGACGTTGTACGGGATTTGATGCAACACAATGTCATGGCCGGGCGCATTGTCTCCATGGGACCCCTCGCCTTCCAGTACAAAGATGGAAGCGGGCTCTCGCGCCAAGATGCCGAAATCGGGGATTGGGTAGTGATACGCCCGTTCGCCGGCACGATGGTACAGGGCGGCAAACTGGTGGCAAATAGCGGCTACCGTTACGTGTCCAGTTTCAATGACGTGCTGGCTATCATCCCGGCCGCCCACATGCCACACCCCGACGAATTACTGTGGACGGACAACGACGACCCGGGGCAGACAAGCTTCGACTACAAGCCGCCGACGGGTCCAGTACCGGGCTTTGATTTCGACGCCAAACGCAGCACCTAGGAGGCGTACAGTGGACCTTAACATAATGATGCGCGAGCAAGCCAAAGCCGGTCTTGAGCGCGAGTTAGCCGAAGCTGTAACCAATGGCGACACCGAAGCGGCGAAGAAAGTCACGGACAAAATCGCCGCGCTCGCCGTCGCCTCCGCCCCCACGGCACCGCCGTACGGGCAGGAAGCTATCAGGGCCGAACTCGGCAAGGCGGAATGGTTCGGAGTGGACCCGGAAAAATCCGCGCTCGCTATGGAGTTCGGCAAGACCATGGACCCCAAAAAATTCGCCACCGCTGCGGATTTCGCCGCCACCTTGATTAAGGCCGTGGAAGCGAAGTTTGCGAAGCCGGCGCCCAAGGGCGAGGAAGGCGAAGACGGCGGGGACGCGGAAGGCGAAGACGGCGGGGACGAAGACGGCCAGCCAGCCCGCAGCGCAACGAAGACAAAAAAGACAGACGGACCCGGCGAGGGCGAGGCTACGGTACGCGGCACCACGCGCCGCACCACGGGGCCGTGGACGAAGCTTTCAGATGCCCCCGCCGACGTGCAACGCGAGATCAACCGTACGGCGGACAAGTTCGCCGGCACCGGAGAAGGCAACAAAGCGAAGCGGGAGGCTTTTGTCACCCGCGCGCTCGACAGCCACTATGCTGCACACCAACGCAAAGGAAAGAAGTAAGCTCATGAACAGCACCCCGTTTCCCGGCGCCGATCTGCCCGAGCACTTAGTTCCGAACCCGCCCGCCGTCATGCCGGAAGCCCCCGGGCCGGGTGATGCTGTGGCCGCACTCTCCCCGTTTTCGGAAGCGCAGGACATTGACAGCATAATCAAGCAACTGGTCTTGGACCGGCCGCTCAAGCTGTACGTCCCCAACCGGGAGCGCTACGCGGAACACGATTTCCGAATTATCAACAGCATTCCGCAAGAGATCGCGGACGCGCACAACAAAGGGTGGAAGGAAGTCACCGACCCCGAACTGTGCCAGTTGTTCACCGGCCTGGTAGCCGGAACCGACAAGGACGGCAAGGCATTCCGGCCCATTCTGTGTGCCCGTCCGAAGGCGGTTACCGCGCACATTGAAAAGCAAAAGCGGCTGCAACTGCAGAGCCTGTACGCCGGCATGGACCCGAAGAACAAAGACTTGTCGGGCAAGTACACCGGCAACGTGGACATGAAAGACGGCACGTTCTTGACCCGCGAAGGGGCGCCGTGGCGCATTCGCACTTAACCCACCTGTGACGGGGAAACCACACGGCCAAAAAATCGAGCGCCAAGGGCACAAGCGATAAATCCAAAGGTGGAATGTCGGCGGCGGAACACCGTAAACTTGCCGAGACGTTTCACGCCAAGGCACGTCTGCATAGCGCTCACGCGGACTTGAAGGACGCCAAGAACCCGCCGAAAAAGGGCGCCGTGCGAGGCTACCCCTACTAACCGGGCGTCCGTACGGAGCTAATATGTTTATTCGTAAATTACTTTTTGCGCTCACGGCTGCCGTTGCGCTGTTCTCTCCCGCGTCGGCGGCGGACCTGTACACCAAGGCCCCGGCTTATCTCACGTACCCGACAGGAAACGGCTTCTTTTGGGGGCTATCAGCATCGGGGCTCGGGGGCACTACCAGTTCAACCGGCGGCCTGCCATCCGGCAACCTTATCGGTGGCAAGTTCGGCTTGGACTTCGGCTACACCGGCACGCTCGGCACAGGCGGTTTTTGGTTCGTTGAACATAATTTCAACGCCCAGGCCCTTCAGGGCTCCGGTGCCGGTCTTTCGCTCTCGGCAGCCTTCGGCATGGAACAACGCTTCGCCGTAGGAGCCTCGCAGGCCGTCGTTGCACAGTTCGCCAGCTTGCTACCAGGGTTGAGCGGGGTGGCCATGCCGAGCGTACCGACGCTGCCGAATATCACGTTCTCGCCGGCCAACTACTACGTTTTCGCGGCGACTTTTGAGGACGACGTTTCGGCCAAGCTGGGGACGGCTACCGGCAAATCGTGGTTGTTCTCGTACGGTGCCGGTGTCGGGGCGCTGTTCCGGGCGAGCAACGGATGGCTTGTCGATACTTCCGTAGAATGGAAACACAGCGACACCGGCTTGCTCGTCGGCGCCAGCCCCGTGGGAAGTATCCAACCGTTCGCGGACGCAGTTCTCGGAACCGTACGGCTGAAGTTCTAAAAGCAAATACCTGTCGGAAAATGAAAACCCCGGGCTAAGGCTCGGGGTTTTCTGTTGTCAGCCCTTAAACTTTTCGATGGCTTCCAGGGCCACCGAAGTAACGGTGCGTCGTTGCTTCTTGGCCAGCGCTTCGAGTTTGCGCTTGTCTTCCTTCGTTATCCGCATGTCGAGCCGTTCGGTGCGGACTTTCGGCTTAACAACCTTCTTGGCTGCTTTTTTCGCCGGCTTCTTTTTGGCGACCTTCTTTGCCGGGCTCGCGGCTTTCTTCTTTTTCTTGGCCGCCGGCTTGGCTGTTTTCTTTGTCAGCTTCTTTTTCTTGGCCACCTTCTTTGCCGGGCTCGGGGGTTCGGCGGTCGTTTCAATTCCTTCGCTCATGGGCGCTCCGTTTTTGCAGTTGAAATCCGCATTGTGATAGCGTACGTGTTCGTACGTGTCAACACAGGTACGGGACTGCCGATGCCGCGCACGTACGCTATCGAACTTGCAAAAGTAATTTTACGCTCGGAGAACGGCCCTATTACCGAAGATATGCGAAAGGCAGCTGTGGAGTACCTGAAGACGGCGGTTAACGAGGAACGGGCGTTCGTAGAAGACCTAATGCCGGGGCTAACAATAACCCTGCAGTTACCTAACCGTCTAACGCCATAGAGACGGCCAGCACGTCCAGCTTATCGGGCGAGCGCCCAAGTTCCTTTTTGATCTTCTCTTTTGGCGTCATGAACAGCCGGCCCTTTTCGTCACGACGGCACCCACCAGTGCCCCACTTATAGGCCGCGGCTTCCTCTTGCAGCGCTTTGTCGTTCGGTATCGAGACGCCCCCTTGCAGCCACCTTTGCGCCTTGTCGTGCAACTCCGCTCGCCGGTTGCCGTACAGGACTTCATTGACGGCGCCCCACGAGAAAACGACGGGAACAACTTTTTCGGGGCCGTACTTGCGCATGCGGAGCCTGCAGGCGTCCACTAGTCCTTTGCCGCCGCCCGTGGCATCTATAACAATAGCGTCCATGTTAAAACGATCAAAGGCGGCTACAAGCCAGTCAGCTTGTACGTTAAAGTCCCGGCTCGTGAGTTCACCCCACACGCGCGCCCCGAGCGCAGAGCCTTGACGGTCGCCCACGAAAGGCTTGTCTTGGCCGTCGCCTGCAGGGTCCACGCAAAGCAGTTTCAGCGCGCCTGCGGAGGGCGTCGGCTGCCGCGCCATGGCCGCCGCGACAATGGATGCCGGGAAAAAGTCTAGCGTGCTGTCGGCCATAAAGCATTCGCTATATATGGCCGGAAATTCCTGTCGCGTGAGCCGGTGGATGGTTTCGGGCTGGCCGCCGTTCATTACGGCCGTGGTGTAGTTTTCTTTCCAGAACCAATATAGTTGCTCGCGGTCCAAGCCGTGCAGCTTGGCGTATTCCTCAAAATCGCGCGGCGCCTTCCAGCCCTGCGGAACTTCGGTACGGTATTCTGGCATCAAGTGCCACGGCAGGAAGTGGATGCGCCATTCGCCCTTATTTTGATCGCGGTAGGCTTGCTCACACATGTTGTAGAACATGCCCGACTGTCCGTTGCCGGTGCTCTCCATAGCTATTTCAGTGCCGGGGAGCCCTAGCACCGTCTTCAGTAGGCCCGATGACAGGTCTTCCGTGTTGTCAAAGAACGCCGCTTCCGAGAGGTGCAACAAATGAAAGTCGTCCGAACGGCCAATGTCGCCGCCTTCTGCGGAAGCTACCTTGTACAACGACTTGAGTTTGTCGAAAATCAACTCTCTAGCATTCGACAAGCTGACGGACGGCCGCAACGGCAGCGGCAAACCGTTGTAAAATTCCTTGATTTCGCGGTGCAGGTTCGTAGCGCTGTCCGTGCGGTGGGCAACCACCTGTGCACGGCGGCCAAACTCTGTCGCCGTCCGGTGGAAATATCGGCTACCAACGTACGTGCTCACGCCCATACGGCGTGCCTTGGGGATAAGAGCCCGCACCATGCCGAACTCTTTTCGCTCGGCTTCTATGCGCTCGTGGAGGACTGTTTGCGCGTTGTTGAGGACGAAAGGAATACGCTCGCCGCCCGTACGCGGTCGGATGCGCAGAAACTCGCGATAGCGTTCGAAGTCCCGCAATCTCGTACGCATGCTTTCGCGGTCGAGCGGTACGGGCTTCTCCCACGGAAACATGCTAACCCTGTTTCGACTTAGCGAAAGCTATCAACTGTTGAATAAGCGGGGTAACCGCGACAATGTCGGGCACGGCTCGGTTGGCGTACGGCGTAAGCTGGACAAGCAATGGCTCCGCTTCTTTTGCCAGCGCAGCCAGCCGTTCGAGCGCGGGGAGTTGCTTGTTCAACTCTTGGATTGTCGGCTCGGGCATCCCAGCCAGCCCGAGCCCAAAGGCGAGTAAGTTCATTGGATAGCCGGGGACGTGGCGCCGGCCTTCTCCACAGCCGCGGCCACAGACGCGCTGGCCGCAATTACGTTGGGGTTGTTTGGCAGCGCGTCGGCGGTGGCCTTATCGGTGACCACTACGGCGCCCAGCTTGCCGACCTGGTTTTTCAGCGCCTTCGCATTGTTGGCCAGCACGGGCCACAGCACGGGCAGCAAGAGCGCTAGACCGGAGAAAATGGTGGTCCAACTGCCGTTATCGAGCCCAAGCCAGCCGTGGCCCGCGGCGAAGCCGGCGCCGATGCCCACGAGCACGGCGGTTGAGTTTTGAGTTTGCATGGCGTTCGGTAACATCGGGAGCGCTCCATTGATTTTGCTCCAGCATTTTACCATCCGTTGACGCAAAGCGCAAATTATGTCATACGTGCGCCGCCGCTGAATACGCAGTGGCACCCTCCAGGTTGTTGAGCGCGGGGCCGGCTGGCCCACTTGCCGGCCCCGCAAGGGGGTTTCGAATGCGGTTCATCTTGCGGCCCCCGGGGTTCCCGCCCCGTACGTTCACGCTGGACGAATTAACCGCTCGCACCAAGGCACGACGCAAGAGGCTTCGAATGGGGCGCCTTAGTAATACTCTCAAACGAGCCGTGGACGCCCGTACAGCGCTCGAAAACGCTGTAGAGAAAGACGTGGCGGACTACGTCAATCGCGTGCAGACGGTCCACAAGAGCCGAGAAAGCATCTTCGCTGCGAAACATGCCGAGCTAGACGCGGCCGTTAGTGACCTAGCAGAGTTCGAAAAAGATTTAGAGGACTTCGGAAAAAACGACCACTCCGGGGCCTACCGCGGTACAGGCGGCGCCAACGGCTAGACCTTCGACACTACGTCCGCATGCCCGTGTAGCCGGCTGTCTTCGTAAGGGTCATATTTTTCCTGTGGATACCAAGCGCTACCGAACATAGCATTTTGCCGCCACACCGGCACGCGCTGCACATGCCCGCTGTCAACGAAGCCGGTCGAGTGCGGGTGGCCCCAATCAATGCCCGAAATCAGGCCGTGCTTACGAGCGAGCGTCCGCAGGAACGCATACGGCTTGTCGGAGCCCTGGTAAGCCCCGCCGATGAACACCCCGAAGTCCGCTGCCACGCCGTAGCCGTGGCAGCCAACGACGCGTAGCTGTGTTGCGCGGCGCGCGAATAGCGCGCTCTGACGTGTTTGGCTCCGGTAGGTTTCGAGCAACCGGAGATCAACGCCCGAAGCGTGAGCGTCGGCCAGCAACGCGAGCACGGCGGCGCGGGTGCCCGGCTCAAGCATGGCCGGGTCCTTGCAGACAGCGTCCGAGCGGAACGCCTTTGAATTGCGCAATACCGTGTCGTAAAAATTCATGCCTACTGATCCAAAATTGGCACGAGATTTGATAGCACCGACGAAGGGATAGGGTTTTCCGACAGCTTCAGTTCATCGGCTTTAATGCGCGCTAGTTGTACATCGGCGGGCTGGTCTAGCATCTTGCGCTGTTCTGCCGTGTACTGTGCCAGCGACGCGTCGGGTATTTTGCCGTCCTTTTGCATGGCGCTGAATAGCGCCTGTACGGCATCCTGGTAGCGCTTAATTACGGTCCGGGCTTTGTCAAGGTCGGACGCCAGAAGCAATCGCAGACCGCCACCGAATTGATAGGGCACGTGCACCGACTTTTCGCTGGCGCCGTCCTTCACAATCTTGTCGTAACCATCCAAAGCGGCGATACCGTTGCCGATTTGGATAACTTGCTCGACAGTCAGCGACGGTGCGTCCGCGGCGGAAGCGGGGGCGGCTAGAGTGAGAAACGCGAGAGCGAAGATAACAGCGCGCATTGATTGGTCCTCGACGGGGTTAACGGAGCGCGTACGTTTACGCATACTTCCGTACACCGTCAAGTAGGGCGTTGTCATTGGCCGGCGTGTCGCCATCCAAAAGCCACGAGTTAACCGATTTATGCACCCAAAACCGAATTACGATGGCTTCCGATAGCGAACCCGCGGTGTTGTTGCGCACGTCGCAAGCGGCCGTCCCCGCACCTGTAGCTCTGCAATTAATGCTGTAGGCCCCCGTGGTGCCGCCGCTTTCGTGCGCCGTGCCAATGTAGTCCGTAGAGGCAATGGCGCTATCGTTCAATGTGAATGAAACGATGGTGGCCGCAGCCAGCGCGGCGTTGTTCAAGGTTATAGTGCCGGTCACAGTGTTAAGCGTAACTGCCGTTGCTTTGCTGGTCGCCTGCGTAACCGTACCGCCTGCACCTGTGGCGTATCCAATGCCGTCCGTCGCGCCCTGTGATTTAATTGAGGCAGCCGCGAGCAACGACCCCGAGCCGGGCGTCAATATGTTCCCCACGGCTACGCCCGCGCCGAAACAAAACCGATTTCCAACAACACCGGCTTGGTAGGTTGCAAAACAAGTGTGGCCGCTTTCAGCCCCGGCCGTCTCAACATCGACCACGTTAGTAATTTGCTGGTAGGGAATGGGGGAGCCGGCCGAGTTGGCCCCCTGATAGTTAGCCACCGCATTAAAGTACGGAGGCGAGCCCGGGTGGTCCGAGCGGCCAATCGTTTGAGAGAAGTACGTTCCCGACACCGTTCCCGTTATTGACGTGGTGAACGTGGGCGCGGTTGCGAAGACCAAAGCGCCACTACCAGTTTCGTCCGTGACTGCCGCGGCGAGATTTGCCGATGATGGCGTCCCCAAGAAAGTTGCGACACCCGTACCCAGCCCCGAAACGTGCGTGGAAATCCCAATCTTACCCCACGACGGCGCCACACCAACGCCGCCCGAAATCAGGGCGTTGCCCGTCGCAACATCGGCAAGTTTTGCCATGCTCGTAGTGGTGTCGGCGTAGAGTATGTCGCCAATGGTCAACCCTGCCCACGTGACCGCGCCAGTAACGGCACTAAGCGACAGCGGGCTCGGGACCGAAATTGCAGGCGTGCCGGATGCGTTGGGCAGCGTGAAAGTAGCCGTGCCAGCTGCCGCCTGCGGGGTGATGGTCACTGTACCGGAAGTGTTGCCGGCGAGCGCCAGTGTGCCGATAGCCGACCCCGCCACGCCCAGCGTGGGAGTGGCCGTGAACGCCGGGGTTGCCCCAGCCAGCACCTGACCGGCCGCGCCCGTGATGGTCAGATTGCCGGTGGTGGTGCTTAGCGCGAGCGGTGCGGATACAGTCACCGCGGGCGTGCCCGACGCGTTGCCCCACGTGATAGTGGGTGTACCGGCTACCGCCTGAGTTACCTGGTTGACGTTGCCGCTGGTGGCGCCGTACAGCTTCAAGCCCTTCGCGTGAACTGTCGTCCACCGATTGGTGGCGCCTCCCAAGGCCGTGACACCGTCGGTTGCAGGCGCTACGTTCGCCCCATACCAAAAATGCGAACCCGCAAAACCAGTGGCGGCATACAGAACGTTGTTGTTGCTATCGAGAGTGAGGATTGGCTGGTCGGCACTGTCACCGGGGTTGCGCCAAGCGATAGAAGTTTGATTGGCCAACCGAATTGGGTAGGCGAACGTACCGTTCTTCAAGTCCAAGCCGTACGTGTGCGTACCGCGCACGTCCAAGGAAATGGTTGAACTCGTAACGTCCTGGTACGAGCTATCGGTGACGCCAGCCGCAATCGAAATGCCGCGGTGCCACTGCACCGATGACCCGTTAATGGAGATCGCCGCGATACTGCCGAACGTGGAAGCACCGGAAATCGCGAGCCCGTAGGCAGCTGGGGGCACCAGCCCGGCCGCGCCGTCGGCGGCGCCGCGGTCCGCATTCAAGTTGTTAAAATCAATTTCGATAGTCTGCGCGTTGTACGTCGAACCACTGCCGGGCATCATGGTTATCAACGGGTTTATTGCCCATATCGAACCTGTCCCGGCGTTACCGACGATACCGACGTAAAGCGCCACTTTGCCATCATTGACAGTGTCAATTATCCCGCTGCCAGTGGTGGAGTTAAGACCTATGTTGGCAAGGAACTCCCGATTGTTGGGCTTAATAGTCGTGCCCTGTGCATTCAACGATGCATAGGTCGTGAGCACCGGGCCGCCGGTCGGATTTCCGGTCGGGCTGACGGAGTAGGTTTGCTCACCCGTGACGTTGAAAGTGCCGGTTACGGTGGCCTGTGTCCCGGTGATATTGGAGCATTGAACGACGGAGCCCGTGCCCACGAGGAAGGCGCCCAAAGACGTACACGGGGTTAGTGTGGCCTGGACAAAAGCCGTGGTTGCAATCTGCGTAGTATTGGTCCCCGGCAGCGCAGTGGGTGCGGTTGGTACGCCGGTCAGCGCCGGGCTGTTGCTGAAAACGAGTACGCCCGTGCCTGTTTCGTCGGTCACGGCCGCGCGAAGATTGGCACTCGTGGGCGCCCCTAGAAAAGTAGCCACGCCACCGGCAAGACCGCTAATCCCGGGGCCGCCTATCGGCAACGCCTGGTAGGATGGTTTCGCAGATGGACCGTTCGCGGCCAAAGGAAGGCCGCTCGTGCCTGCCGGAACGCTATCGAAACCAGTAGCGCCGCTGCCGCGCCCGATTGGCACGGAATACAATGGCGTCTGCCACTGTGAAAATGCGGGCGAGATAGAAGCGAGCGCAGCAAGCGCGACAAAAAGACGAAACATTTTCATGGCGCAATCACCCACCCGGCCAAATCAGTCGAAGGATACAAAGTGACGCCTGCCAACTGATCCGGTGTAGAGAAAAGCCGGAACGTCGAAAGGCGCATGATTTTTTCTGTGCCATCTGGCACCAACGTAATTTGGTGCGCAACCACGTTGGAAGACCAATCGACAACCTGCAGTGGTTTGCTCTTGTCGGCCACCGGGGGCAACGTCAACGTAGTCGCCGCAGGATTTGAGCGCTCAATCGCAATCAAGGTCGTGTCTGCGTCAACAGTCGCCGTGTTCCCGGTGACTAATTGAAATTGGCCGCTAACGGATGCGAGTAAGACCGCGTCCCACAGCGCTGGCGTGGCTACCTCGTACTGTGCATCGGCAGCGTTCCACAGGTACACGACGCCTTCGGCAACCCACGACGGCACCGATGGTTTCAACCACACCGTTGTCGCCTGGTTGACGATTGGCGCCGTCTGCCCGACGTACAGATTGAACATGCCGGCTCGCGCCATCGCGGAAATGACGAAGTCGAGCCCCGGCACTTGCGAAACGGTAGCCTGGTTATTAACGTTCCGCAGTAGGGCGAGAAAGTCAGTTATGGGGTTGTACATGCCTTAAACCCCCTGTGCCGCTATCAATGCGGAAAATAGTTTCGGGGTCGCGAGTTCGTACTGTGCATCGGCAGCGTTCCAAAGGTACACGACGCCTTCGGCAGACCACGATTGCGTGGCCGGCTTCAGCCATACCGTTGTGGCTTGATTGGCTGTCGGTGCAGTTGCGCCGACGTACAGGGCAAACATGTTTGCCCGGGCAAGCGTTGCAATCACCACGTCAAGCGTAGGCGCTCGCACCGTGCGAGCCCCGCCCGCAGTGTTGCGCACCAAAGCCATAAAATCCGTGACGAAGTTGTACGCCATGTTCAATTCTTTGTTGCTATGATAACGTCAACGTACGACAACGTAAGATTAACGGAGTGCGTGTGCGACAGCCCGCCCCCGGTGTCCCCGGTGACGTTTGCCGCAAGCGCAGTTTGCACCGTGAACGACTGCGTACCGTCTTGGTGCACGCTGCCGCTGTAGTATTGATAAGTATGATGGTGCGGCGGGATTTGCGTCACGTCCAACGTCGTGCTGCCGACCGCAGTTTGTGCGAAGACGCTGGAAAACGCCGAACCCGCAACGCTGCCCACAACCCCCGACGTGACGCGCAAAGCGTAGTCGTTAAACGTCACGTTCTTTGTCCAGCCCGGCGGCGCGGCTGTCTGTTGAAACAGCATGACCGTGCCGGAAGGAAATTCAGCCGTACGCGGCCCCCATTGGGGGTCCGCACCAGGACCGTTGGTTATTAGGATTTGGCTGGCCGCACCCGGCGCCAGCACCTCCCAATCCGTGGCCCCGCGGTACAGAAAGGAACCCTGGACGCTGCCGAATAAACTATCTATGAGCGGAGAAAGCCCTATCCACGCCGGCAGCGCGCCGATGGCGTACAACAACTGACCGTCCGCGCCGACAGGCAGCCCCTCCCACACGGCGGGACCACGCACTATCAAAGTGCCTTCGGCGCCCCCAAAGGTCTGATCCAGTTGCGTGCTGCCGATAATATCGGTGGTGCCCGGTATGGGACTGACAGGCCACGCGCCGGCTGTCTTCGGACCGTAAATACCGCCCGGTTCGTCCGTACGGATGGCGAAGTCACCATTGTTGCCAACGATGTTGGCCGGGGCTCCGCCGGTCACGGTAAACCACGAGGCGCCGTTCTGCCCCGCGCACGCCTCCAGCATGCGCAAGAGCAACGCCGGGGACGCGGCAGCGTACGCCGCTGCCGCAGGGTCCCACAGATGCAAGACGCCTTCGGCCGAATAGCTCGGAACGGCTGTCTGCAGCCACGCCGTAATTGACTGATTAGCAACGGGGGCGGTTGCGCTCACGGACAGCGTAATAAGGCCGGCACGCGCCAACGCCTGTACCATGTAGTCCAGGCCGGGCATTTCCAGCTTAGAAACCTGACCGCCACCCGAGCGCCACAGCCCAAGGAAATCGGTAACCGGATTATACACCATGCGTGTCCTCCGCTGTCATTAGCGGGTTTTGAAGGACCGCAATGTTAGCGGGGTTGGCGGGCCACGCACCGGCCGCCTTCGGGCCGTAAATCGAAGGCTGTACGCCGTAGTTTGGGTAGCCACCGGATAGCAGGCAGTAGTCACCGTCAATGCCGATGTCGTTCGACGGCGCCGAAGATGAAAACCACTTGAGCCGCGTTTGATACGCCGCGGGCAGGACGTACAGTGAGTGGCCCCACGGGTCTAACCCCGTGCCGCGTCGGGTGTACAACTCGAAAGTTTGCGCGTCCACGTAGAAGTCACCGAGCACGCCGGCTTGCGGGGCTGGTGGACCATAGCCGCGTACAATCGCGCCAAACTGTTTTGTTTGCGCGTACGCCCCACCCTGAAACGTGCCATTGTCAAAACCCGACACTGTCAAACCCCGTGCGTATCTTGCGCGCTGTATATCGGATTAACATTGACGGTAATTGCGACGGGACCGGACTGCAGGCCCTGTTGCGCTACCGGGTCGCCCGCGCCGGCCGAAACCGGAATAGGCAAAATATACTCGTCAAGCAACCCGACAACGATAAGCTGCGTCGAAGGACTGTCCGCAATCGCGGCGCCCTCGCCGCTCAACCCAACGGGCGTGACGAAGCCGGCGCCCGCGGCTGCGATAGGAAGCGTGCCCCCGTCGCCGTTCTCGGGCCACTTATTGTTGGCGGTCTTCGGACCATAGACGGACGGCTGTACGCCGTAATTTGCCCAACCGCCCCATAGCAGGCAGTAGTCACCAGGCACCCCGATACTGTCGTCCGGTGCGGCGGAACTAAACCACTTGAGTTGCGTTTGATAGGCAGCGGGCACTTGAAAGAGGTAATGCCCCCACGGGTCCACGCCGTCAACGCCGCGTTTGTTGTACAAGAACCACGTCTGTACATCAATGTACACGTCACCGACAACGCCGGCCGGTGGCACAGGCGGGCCGAAGCCCCGCAATATCGAACCGAATTGCTTTGCCTGGAAGAAAACCCCGCCCTGCGTCGTGCCGTTGTCGAAGCCTGACACCTAGACCCCCGCCCCGCTGTCCCCTGTACGGTTAACCAGTAAGTCCATAACAACCCCGGTTCCGTCACCGTTGTTGATGTTCACAATACGCAGCCGTACCCAGCCCGTGCGGTTGGCGGCGCGGTGCGTCGCGACAACCATATTCTGCCACTGGTCAATGGGCCGTGCCGACGCGTCGGGGTCGCCGGAATACAGCTTCATTTCCATAAGGATTTGGACTTCGGGCGCCACGGGCGAAGGCGTGATGGTGCTCTGCGCCGCGGATTGAAAAGCCAGCGCCGCCCGTGACACGTTCACGGCGATGTTGTCGCCCTTGTTCACAGGCAGCCAGCCGGTGGCCGCGCCGATGGTGTCGGCGTAAACCGTGTCGCATTGCGCATTGATCCGCTTCGCGGAACCGCCCGGGCGGTAGAACATGGCTCTACTTCCGGCCCCGGCCGAAAGCGTTGCCGCCGGTCGTGGCGAAGCGCGTACCCGAGCCGCCGCCGTCCCCGTGCTTGGACTTCGCCAGCCGCCGGTTGCCGTCCGAAATCTCGGCCACGCCCCCCGGGTAGCGCTTGAGTTGGCCCGCCGGAACCGCTGGACGGCCGCCAAATTTCGTCTTGGGCGGCCCGCTTTCGTTCGGGTCGGTCATGTTGTTGCCACTCGGGTTAAAGCCCGTCTTGTGCCCGCAGAACCGCGTCATTTCGAACCCCGCTTCGTTTCGCCGCGCGTCTGCGGCTCAATTTTAGTCCTGTTTCGGCCGTTTCCAGCGCTCCAGCCAGCCCAGCTTATCAGACATTTGGAACAGCATAAAGCCCGCAGAAACGACCATATACAGGGCCGTTGGTGTCGGCATGTGCTCTAGGAGGTCCCCCAGGAAGGGCCACGAAAGCACGGAAAGGCCGGCGACCGGCCAGGTGAGTATGTCGCCAATGGTGTGGTGATGCATTCCAACCCCGGGGTGCTCACGGTGATTTGCTGCCATGTTTGTACCTCGCTTCGGAGTTCATCGGTACTAACTAATGTCCCCCGGAGAAAGTTTCATTCAGGAACCGTGCGGAAGGCGAAGCGTAGATGGTCCGCCCAAAAACGCGTGCAAACGCTGCTTTACTTCGTCGTTTGTCTTCGCAATTTCATTGCGAAGGGCGTCAATGGCCGCACCGGCTTGCCTGGTTTGCTGGGCGCCTTCCATCAAGAGCAACGGCAAAAAGCTGTCCACGCAACCCGACCGATCTATGATAGCTCCGGTCTGCGGGTCCGCACCTTTGATACTCACGAACTTAGGGCAATCGCACTCTGCCAGAATTTCGCGACACGAGCGCGCGAAACCGACCGCGGGACACCGTACGTTTTTATCAGGAAGCGACACCGACCGCCCCCCTTTCGGCTTGCAATCTTGCTTCCTCCAGCATTGTGCGCCGCTTTGCCTCCCACGCGTCCAAGAGCGGTTGATACGGCGCCGGGTCAGTAAACAGTTCGTTGGGCTTCTTCGAACGCGCCTTGCAGTGCTCGCAATGGTGCAACTTATATTCCACTTCACCGCGCGCACCGTCCCACTGGACGGCGTGTACGTCAAACGGTAGCGCGCTGCAATCGACCTCAAAGGCCAAGCTATCGACGGCCACGGTGTTAGTGTCGCGAATGATAGTGAAGCGCATGCCACTGTCCTTTTGAAACTGTCCGCGAAATTACGAAAACGCGGTAATCATAGCAGTCCTGCAGTTGGGTTTGTAGTCGCCGGGGTCGCTAGTGAAAAAACTAATCCGGGTATTGTAGTTCGCTGGCGAGCCCCAAATTACGTCACCCATTCCAATAAAAGCGCAGTTATTGGCGGGATTGTTGGCAAGGCCAAGTATGTTGGTCATGTACACCGAACCGTCGTCACCCATGTTCCATGGGGCGTTGCCGGGCAGAAAGCCGGTTCCCATTTCCGGTATGGCGAACTGTTTTCCGTGCGCCTTGGCGAACGCAATCGCCCACTGAAGGCGAAACGGGTACTGAGTGCCGACGGTTGCTGTTCCGAGACAGCCGTACGTCTCGTTCATCCAGCGCGCTATCGGGTCGGTCTTGTCAATATCCAACCCGCCATAGTTATACTGGTCCACGCCGATAACGTCCACAACGTCATCACCTGGGTAGTAGTCTTCGACGTTCGCAACGTTGTTTTTCCCAGCGGCGGGGTTCCAAACAATCTTCGCTCCGGGGAGCGCCGGCCTAATATCATTCAAGACAACATGCCGGAAAGCGGCATTGTACGACGCAGCATTCCTGCCGGTGGTGTCGTCGCAGTACCACGGCCAAAGACCGATACCGACGTTAAATTCGTGCCCGAGACGAATGTACGGGGCCGTGTAGCCCAGGGCTGCCAGTTGTTGACAAATCCCGTTGATGCCGCCAATCCCGGTGTTGTCGTTGTAAACCGTGTCGAGTGCTCCAGCTGTCACCTGGTCAAGTGAGACGCCAGTAACAGCCAGCGGGACTGCTAAGGATACGTTCGCGACCCCCAAAGCTGCGTAGCCACCCACCGCGCCGCCGCTGCCGGTGATAGCGTTGCCCACAGTGACCTTTAGAGTTGTGGCGTCGTCATAGCCAAGGAAGCCAACGCCAAGCGGGATTGTTCGGCGCAGCAACGATTGCATGCTGGCAATGTTGTTCGCATTGGTGCGGCCGTACCCGCAATAAACCCCCAACTTAACCCTATCGGAACGCCACGGGAGCGTTGGCGGCGCAACATACGGGCCGGCTATCTGGCCGCGCGCCGCTTTCCCGGCGAACGCCGCACCGGCCCCGCCGATCAATGCGCGCCGCGAAATCATTGCAGCCGTCCCGAAGACTTGAAAAACCCGATAGCTTCGTCGGCCGCACGCTGGTACGCGGTGGACGAAGCGTGCGTGCCGTCGGAAGTCGGCGTTTCCTTTATCGTGTCACCGATGCTGTGGTTGTTGGCGAAGGCAGCAAAGACGCTGCTTTGACACGGGCACGACGTTGTTGACGGTGCAGAGGACACAATCGCTTGCTCGACTTGCGCGGTCCCGGTCCCGACAGCAATCGCAGTGTTGATATTCAACGGACAGCTACTCTTGATAAACGTCTGCCCTGCCGTCACCGCAGTAGTCGAGATCGTACAACTAATCGAGTATATGTCCTCTCGGAACGTGTTTGCGGAACCGCCCACGTTCGTACCCGAGAAAGCCGGGCGTACGTCTAGGGATGCCGTCAACGGAGCCGGGGTGGTGAGTATGTAAGTGTTGACCGTGTCGCCAGCGCCAGTCGATGGCGTCCACCACGGGTTGTTGGTCCAGCCCTGCCCCCCAACGGTCGTGTAGCCGCTTTGGTCGGTAACGGTGACCTTGGCCGGCATGGTGAACTGCGTTAGTGGAGCCGAAGGCCACGTGGCCGAAATCGAAGTCCACCCAGCGTTAAAAGCGGTTTCCCAATTCGCGGCCGAGTTCGAACCGTCGTTCGTACCGCCTTCAATATAGACCTTGTTAAACGGCAGGTTTGGCAGCGCGGCGAAGAAAGCGGCGCGTAACTGCAGCTGCGAAGTTGTCGGAACGTCGGCCATTTTCGAAGACGCGACGCCCATGTTGAACGCAGGATACCGACGGGCGCCGTATGCGGTGCTCGACATGCCGCGTTCTAGCCAACCCGTTTCGCCACGAGGGCCGCCGTAATTGATATATTCATTGTTGCCGTACAATATGCTGTCACCGTACAACAACGGAACCGGCCTTCCGTCCCAGCCGGTAGCGACGCAAGTAACCGGGGACGGCACGTATTGCAGATTTCCGCTGCCCAAACCGTTGCCGATTGTCCCTCCGGTGAGGTAGGACGCCAGCGAAGACGACGAATAGAGCACGCCTTCATTGAGGTAGGGCTTGACCCGTGCCGCACCCACACGATTTTGGCCGGTTGGGGTGTAGCCTGTCGTGATGATTTGTACGGTATCGGTCTGACGGATTGGGTTCGGCGTGTGGACCGTAACCCAAAGGTAGCCGCCGCTGGCGATATTCCAGTTAGTTGAACTGGTGGCGAATGGCGAAAATGGATAGTAAACGCCGTTCAACAACAGCGAAACGCCGTCCAGGGACGTGTCGTTACCTTGCACCACTTCCGGCGAAGTGGTCGCAGGCTGTATCCACGTTCCCATAAATCCGCAGGTTAGGTTGTTAATCGGGTACTCGGGCGTCCCGAGCGTCACCGCGGACGCGAAATACTCACTCCCCGACGGCACGACGTTGTTAATCGTGTTAATACGCAACCGCGTTGTGGCGAACATGTAATTGTTCGCTTGCGCGTTGTACGTGCCAGCGTTAGCTGCAGAGCAAAGAAGGCACAGTAAGAACGTCAACAATCGCATGTTAGCCACCCTGCGCCTGGAACCCTTGGCAGTTGACGTACACCGCGCCAGTGCCGGAAGCGGTCAACGTAACGACCTCCATCAACGTGGCGGCGCTCCCCTTGAGCGGCGACGGGAACACGATATTTTCGCCTGCGGTAATGCCGCCGGTCCCGATCTTGGTTCGCCAAATCACGGTGCCCGCCGCGCCGTCCCTAATCGCTAACTCGGTAGCGGTCCCTAGTGCCTCCGACATGATCTGGCACCCGGTTACGAAGTTTCGCACGCCCGACGCACCGGCCGCCACCATGGTTACAGCGGTAGTGGTGTTCGAGATGCCGCCCGACGCAGCGACGTACGCCCACTGAGTTTCGGAGGGCGAAAAATCCTTGGTGATAAGCTGCCGTACCGGCGACATAGCCAGTTGGCCCATAGAGCCGCTGGAGTTTGCCGCGCCCGCGGTGTTTCGAACAACGCCGCCGATTTGAACGGGGTTGCCGGATGCCTGCGAACCGTCCGCGACAAGCCCTTGTGCTACGTCATAATCTTTGAGCGGGGACTGACTGCAGTTGATTGTCACCACCGCCGTACCCGTTTGGGCACCGAGCGCGGTTATCCGAACCGCCGTCGAGCCCTGGGGGTAAAAATTGAATATGTCCACCGCACCGGACGTGATGGTAGCACCCATGAGCCCGGAGCTTTTCTTCGAAAAAGCTGTTGCGGAGCCCCAAGTGATCCAGTTGATGCCGTCCACTGTGGATTGGCCCGACAGAGAGCCGGTATAGGTCCCGGTCACCTGCACGGTGCAGGACGACTGCCCATAGACGTTCAACGCGACCGTAGAACCGGCGGTGGCCGTTCCCGAGTTCGGGTTAAGGTTCTGCGTCGTAATGTTGCCCGTAACGGTCAAGTTGACGGGCTGGTTCGACACGACCTGGTCAGTGGCGGGAGTGCCCGGCGTGCCCGTCGAAAGCGGGTTGTTGACCACCACGCCGTTTGTGGTGCCGGGCGTGGTTTGGTCAATACCGACCTTGCCGACAACACTGGACCCCGGGCCTAAGGTGACAGTGCCGCCGCTGCCGCCCCCACCGTTCGGAATGTTGGCATTTTGCGCGTACGCCGCACCGATTGCGAGAGCAAGAGCCGCCGCAGTTAGGATTTTCTTAAGCATCGCGCGCCCCTTATTTCCAGTAGCTCACGCTCATGGTCGTCCCGATGACCTTAAGCGTTGACATGGATGCACCGGAAACCGGCAACGACATGCCGGCTTGCAGCACGCCCGCGTAATTGGCCGGGCTCGGTACGCTGCCGTCATATGTGAAGTACAGCGGGCCGCCGACCGCGGTAACGACCGCGTACGTGGCTTTCGCCGGCACCGTCAGCGTAGATGCGGCGGCAATGTTCACGTTGTTCTGTTCCCCGGCTACGATGATAGCGGGGCTGTCCACGGAACGGAATTGCGACTGTCCTTTGCGGACCGCGCGAGCCATCACACTGTTGGGGAATTGGTTTAGCGGGTCAACGCCGGCCATGTGTCACGCTCCGAGCGCTTGAGGGGGCAGGAATACGCGCCCCCGCAATGCACGGGAGCGCGTTAGTTCTGTTAGTGCGCGCCGATGGCGAACGGCAGCACCACCGCACCGGGGCCGTTGCCGGCGCCAGCGCAGACGCGGGCTTGCGTGTAGAAAGGCCAGTCACCACCGATTGACGCCTGGATAAAGGCGGACACACCGGAAATGCTGGACGGGCAAGCCATGCCCCACGCCAACGGAGTGCTGGCCGCCACGGTCATGGCAGCCGACAGGGTAATGGTGGTCGTGCCGTTGAAAGCGGCCACGGTGGTGCCCGAAGTGATGCCGGCGCCCGAGATAATGCAACCGACGCACGGCGGGTTCGCGGCGGCCGAAGCCGTCAGCGTCAGGGTGGTGGACGAACCCGACGTGGACCCGACACCAGTTGCGGACGAAGTGAACAGCGCCAAGTTTCCTTGGATGACGCGCAACTCAAGCGGGCCGTTGCCAAGGTCTTTGACGGTGTTGGCCGGGCTGACGGCCACGGGTAGCACGGTGACGACTTGCGCCAGCGCCGCTTCGGGCACCACCGTAGCCAGCGCTAGAGCGAAAAGCAGACGGAAAAGACGCTTCATGGGTTTAGTATCCCTAGGTTCGAGTTGTACGACGAAGGAAGCGGGCCGAAGCCCGCTAACCGTTAGTCAGCGACGAAGCCACCGCCGCCGGCAAAGTGCCGTGTGGGGTTGAACGTGACGCGGGCAACGAAACCAGCCGCCGTCGGGTCGTTCCCGATTTGCTCGCCCGAGCCGAGCACGCGCAACGGCAGGGTGGAGGTGTTGGCGAAGCTGGCCGGGTCGATGGACACGCCCGAGATACCAAACCGCGTCGATTGCTGCCCGGCGTTCGCTTTCACGTCGCAGCCGCCCGCGAGTAGCAGATTGAACGCGGTGCCCGGGACCGTCGGAACGGTTGCCGTCATTTCCAGGGTGGGGTCGGTTTCCACGAATGCCCACGCTTCGGTATTGGCGGGCACGTATTGAAAACCATTCTTAGCCATGTACAACGTAATGGGGCCGAAACCAACCACGACGCCCGCGATAAGCGAAGTGGTGTCGCCCGGAACCCAGCGGGCCATGTTCGGCGCCATTGACGCGTTGCCGAGCCCGGAGCCGCCACCGTTGCCGATGACTACCGAAGCGGAGGGCGCCGAAATGTTCGCCGGAAGGTCGCCGCCACCCTGCACGCCATGGGTGCTATCCGCGAAAGTCGCTATGTCGCCGCGGAAGATCGCCGCCGCGTTGGTGGCCGCAATGTGGAAAATGCGGACGCTGGCTTGCGCCTGGGGGCCGCCGTAAAGCGGAGTTGCGGGCAGAAGGCCGGAATAATGGCGGAAACCGCCGCCAAGCTGGCCTGCATTTACGATGTTGACCACTGGAAATTCTCCCTGTGTGGCGGTTAACCCAAATCAGTGGGCAAAGCATTACCATGGTTGAATGTCATACATCAAGTGGGGTGTATGACGCCCTACCCGCTAAATCTAGTGGCTTGCCACGCTGCCCGTTTTGTTGTACAGCGACGTACAATTACGTCAGGGGGTTTTACATGCTACTGTTAGCGGTGTTGCTCGTAGCACTAGTCCTTTTGAGTGTGTCGTTTGGTGTTTGGCTTGGGAAATGCGCGGTGTGGGTGCTGAAATGATGTTTCCATGGGAGCAAAAACCCGAACTGCAGAAGGACGCGAGCGGGTTGTACCCAGGCGAGCGCGAAACCGGGTTGCCGAACTTTTTACGGCGTACGGCGGCCCGGTCTTCCGCGGCGTGCGTTAGTCCCGCAGCAAATCTTCGACGCTCTGACCTAAATTGGCTTCCGCCTTGGGGGTCCACGTCTCCGTTTCATAGCGCATAGCCGCACGTACGGCGCCCGACACGCCACCATCCCGAGCGCGTTCGAATAGCAAAATCTCGCCTTCGGCCGCTGCTTGCGCCACTTCGGCTTCGTCTTTGACGCTCTGCCAATCAATACCGGCTGCAGCGGCTGCCAACTTCGGCGGAATGCCGTCGCGGAGCCGCTGCAGCAATAGTTCACGCCCTGTAAGCGGTTTCGGTTGTGCAAAGGTCCACGGAAATACGGACACTTATTTTATCACATGGCCGCGCCACGTGCCCCCGCGGTTCCCAAAACATCGCGCATGCTGCGTCCCACTTCCGCGTCGCCCGCGTTTTGGTTCACCAAGTCCGAGAACTTCACGGGGCTACCGGCGGCGCGCTCGCGTGCCCACTCTTTCAGAAGCGTTGCCATTTTCGCAACCTTCACCACCTTGCCGACGCCCGGGATGCCTTCGGCAGCAACGGTCCACGGAACGGTCGCTTCGGCCACGTCGCCTTTAACACCGCGAATAGCACGGTAGGCGGCCACTGCCTGCGGGTCGTCATGCGCGAATGCGACAAACTTACGTTCGGCATCGCGCCCAGCTTCGCCCGTCAGCTTCGCGGCTTTCATCAAATCGCCACCGTTCGTCGCTTCCATCAAATTGCGGTAACGTACGTCAAGCACTTTAAGCCGCTGCATAAACGCTTCGCCATCTTTTTCGCCAAAAACGTACTTCGCGGCTTTTTCCTGTTGCGCGCGTACGCTGTCGGCCAGCGTACGGTAGTCTGCGGCAAGCTGGGTACGCCCTGCGCTGGTGCTCGTGAGCGCGTCACGCTCCAGTGTCAACAACGCCGAACGCGCTTGCTGCAGTTGAACCCACTTTTCTTGCCAGTTTGCGGCCGGCGCGGTAATAGCCATTTCCGTACGCTCGGCTGCGCCCTTCAGAGTGTCGGACATTTTGGCATTTTCGGCCGTCGCAATCGGGCCATCTGCCAGTTTGGGCGTAGGTTTCACAGCGCCGCGGCCCTTGTCGGCCACTTCGTTCTCTAGTTGCTGGTAGCCGGCGCCAATGCGCTGTTGTTCAATAGCACCCGGGCGGCCCACTTCTGCCTCTTGGCGTTTGTGCGGTATGTTGCCGTCGTCCGTGGTGCTGACTTTGTGGGCGTACGCCGCTTCCTCCGGGTTCAAGCCGGCATCCTTCAGCGTCTGTTCCGCTTTGGTCTTGGCCGCTTCTGCCGCTTCGTACTTCGGGTTTACGGTAGCCGCGGCGCCGTTCGCGCCCGGTATCTTCGGCGCTTCGCTCGACAGTACCTCTTGCGCTTCCGAGTACGCCTTGGCAGCGTCGCGTACGGCTGTCTTGGCCCCCGATGAAAACATGCTGAAGACTTTGTGGCCGATCATGCCGAGCGCGCGGCCGAACGCCTCGCCACCAGCTGCCAGCGCCCCGCCTTTCAAACCCTCGTCAACCACGTCGGCGCCGTCTTTGCCTTCCAGCGCCGCGCTGCCCCCGCTCACGGTGCCACCGCCGACAACACGCGCCGCAGCGGCAGCAACCGGCCGCGCTTCGGACGCGACACCAAGAACGGCGCCTAGCGCGCCTTCCTTCGCAATCCGCGTAGCGCTTTGCCCGTTGCCTTGGATATAGTCTTTCAGCGCCTGACCGCCGGCACCGCCCGCCGCGCCACCCGCGATACCGCCGACCGGGCCACCCGCTACCGTGCCACCGACGGCGCCAAGCGTGGACCCGATGGCAGGCGCGTGCTCTACGCCCGCGTCAATTATCGCCTGCGATGCCGCGTGTTTGTCTTCCTGCGTACCGCTCACGCCTTGCATGAAATACTTATCCAAGGTGTTGCGCACGCGGCTCATGAACCCGGGCTTGTCACCGTCACCGCCCGGCAACGGCTTCACGCCTTCAGGCGTGGGCTGCAAGCCCTTCGTCATTTCGGTATCGTAGCGCTCCAGCACCTTGGCCACCGTCGGGCGTCCGCGGAAGAACAGCGGGTTGTTGCGCGCCGCCGCTTCGCCAACTACCGAGCGCGCGTCCGCATTCGGGTCTGCGCTCAACAGCTTTTGCGCTCCCGTAGCCCCGATGTTGTGGGCGACGTACAACGACGTATCGTTAACCGGCATCCCGGCTTTCTGCAGCGCTGAAGCGTTCTTTGCCGTCAGCGTGGCGAATGCTTCGGCCTGTTGTGCGGGCGTAGCGTCTTTCGCATGCGCGGGCGCCCCAGCCGGCTTGTTTTCGTTCCAGGTCCCGTCGGTCAGCATGAACGCGCCCGATGCCGAAGACATGGGCTTGCCATCGGGGCCGCGGCCGGTGGTTGCCGTCCACGGGTCTTTTTCCCGGCCGCTCTCAATCCGCTGTGTCGCAGTAACAAAAGCAGGCGACGCACCCGGGGGCGTCGGCACGCTGACTTGCTGGCCTGCGATAGTGACAGGCGCGGGCTGTGCTCCGCTTGCGGGCGCTCCAGGCGCAACCGGAGCCGGTGCGCCCGTGGGCTGTGCCGGCGGAGCCGCCGTCGGTGGCGAAGCACCCGGAACCTGCGGGCCGCTCGGGCCTGTCCCCGGCGTTGGCGTGCCCGTGGGCTGCGCTTGCTGTTGCACAGGCGTAGCAACGCGGTCACCGCCCGGCGTTTGCGTGCTCGGGTCCGCGCCCGGAGGCAGCGGCACGGCGCCAGCACCAGGACGTTGCGCGCCAAGCTGAAATACGCCGTCCCCGCTGCCGATGGCTTGGTGATTAGGCAGCATGCGCGCAATCTGCCCGAGCCGGCCGCGCTCTATGGCGTCGTCAATCGCGCCCTTGGTTTCGCCTTTCTCCAGCCCGAACACGGTACGGTCAAGCCCGAGCGCACCGGCACGCTCGGCCAGATTGCCGATACGCTCGCCCACGGCTTTATCGTTGTACGTTTTTAAAACGTCCATCACGTCACGGATTTGCTGTTGCGTCTTGGCCGACAAGTAGGGTTTATCGGCGTTCGCAAATAACGTATTCAGCGCTCCGTTGTAATTCGAAATCAGCCCGTCGATGGCGCCTTGCGCCCAGCCCCGTTTGGCCAGTTCGATTTTCAACAGCCCGACATTGGCGCCACCGGAGCCGCCGCGCAACATTGACGCCAGCCCTTCCGCGATGCCCTGTTGCACGTTCGGATTGGTGTTGATCTTGCCGGCCGCTACGTCGTTGCCCTTGGCGCCCTTAGTGGCGAGTTCGTACGTGCGGTTGAAAGCCCGGTACTTCTCCAAGTCTTCTTTGGGAACGGCGGTCTTGGCAGCTTCGCTGATCTCTTTGCGCTGTTCCGGCGAAGCCAGCGCAAAGTTTTTGCCCAAGTCCCTAGGGTCCCCAGCGCCGTTGACCACGAGCCCGCGGGCGCCAGATGCCGCGTTACGCGACCACGTCCCGTTGGTGATTTGGTCGCCGTAAATGGTCGTCATGCGGCCGTTATACGTCTTGGCTTCCTTTTCTTCCATCGGCTGGTAGGTGTTGCGTTCCTCCAGCTTGGTACGGATGGCGTCAATACCCACGCGGGCGTCACGCAACGCCTTGCCTTCCAGCGCCTTGCTGTTCTGAAAATCGTTGAAACTGCCGGGCACTTTCATGCCGAGCGCTTCCAGGTCGGACAGCGCGCCTTCCTTGCGCAACTGATCCAGCTTGGCGACGTACTGCCCCTGATTTTGCATGCCGGCTAGACTGTCGTACGCGTACTGCGCTTTGGTCAGATGGCCCGCCACAACTTCGTGTACCTGGTCTTGGATGGCTTCGGCCGATTTCGGGTCCACCGCCTGCAAACCCTGAAACGCGCGCATGTCGCCCTTGAGCGCTCGCGCCTTGGCCACTTCGACGCGGTCGGCGGTGCTGGCTTCGTCGGGCAGCGCACCGGGCTCAAGCCCGAGTGTGGCGGCTTGCTGTTTACCTGCCGCAATGGTCGCCTGTTGCTGCCGGATTTGCTGCAACTTTTCGGCGGCCTGCGGCGCGAAGTTGCGCGCGGCTTGGACGCCTTCGGGGTTGAAGAACTGCAGAAGCGGGTTGGTCGCCACTTCGTTGGCGCGTTTGATACGCTGTTGCAGCATGTCGGCGGACTGATCCAACGCCGTCATTTCGGGGTCGGGTGCATGGTAGTCCGGGGCGCCGAGTAGGCGGCCCAGCTTCTGACCGAATGACGGGCCGCTGTCGGGCGCCTGGGCGTTGGCCATGGCCGCGGAAGGCGGCGCCAGCGAAGTCGGGGCGCCCACGCTCGGGCCACCGCCGAAAGTCAGCCCCGAGCCGAAATCCGGGGTGTCTCCGCCAAAAGAAGCGCTGTCGTCTGCCATGTGTCGCCCTTCCACCGTACCGATTTGGGGCGAACATAGCACGGCGCGGCGTGGGCTGTCACCGGGGGCCGATTTTAGTGCTTGACGGCCCTTTCGGCGGCTTCCCGGCCGTCCATGGCGTTGTGGATCAAAATAGCCGCGTCTTCGCAATCGGGCGTAGGACGGCACCAACAATCAATGGAATGCCGATGCGGTCGCATGTCGTCCTTAGGAACCACGTGCCGGCGGCCGTCGTTACCTTGCCAGATTTGCCAGCCGGGATTGCCGCGCGAGGTCACTCGTCTTCCTTCGTCCAGTGAAACCATGCGGTGCCCTGGATGCTGAAATGAAAATCCACGGTGCGACCCGGAGTGCCGTCGCCCCAGCGCACCCGTACGCCGGTCTTGTCGGTTTCGGTGACGGTGCCGTGACTTCCGGTCAAGCCGTTGTACACTTTGTCGCCCGCTTTCAATGCTGAAAATTCCTGTACGTCCATTACTTCGGCTCCCGGGTTGGCACACGCGTACGGTGGTACTCGTCGTGTTCGTCTAGCAGGTCAACCACTTCGCGCAAGATGCCGCAAAACGCGGTGCCCGAAATAGCGTACGCCGAACCGCTTAGCCGGCGGCGCAGTCTGTCAATGCGCGCGGCGCGGCTGCGTTGGTCGTCATGTGGAATGATTTTCATTTGTTTACCTCGTTAACTTAGCAGGGCGCGACTGTTCTTTTGATTTGCCGGGCGGGGGCTCCCAAAACCACCAGCCGCCCCATACTGGTCCCGGCCTTCGTTCGTCACTCACGTCTCGTCCTCCGGTTCGTTCGGTTGGTAGTTTTTCCACGCGCCAGCGCCACGACCTTCCACCAACCTTGCGCGGACAACCCGGAAACCCTGTTTATAGGCACGGTTCCAATCCCCAGGAAGCAAACCGAAGGTATGGGGTCTTTTACAAGCAAAGGCCGCGTTCACTTGTGCAGCTTCGACGCTTTCAACAATGCGGTAGTCAAGGCTGCCGTCGGGCCGGCGAAAAGTAAAACCGTATAGAATAGTCTTCATTTGTTTACCTCACGGGCAACGCGGTTAGTGCAGCCACGGCGACACTTGTGTTGGTGCGGGCAAAAAGCGTTTGCACAGTGCATTTCGCGCCCGCCAATTTTGTAACCAAGGTAAGTGCCGCTGTGTGCGGTCTTCTCCGCTCCGATTTGGGCTGCCGTCATGAAAAAATTAGCGCCCTCCCCGTACATGTCGGAAAGCGGGACGTGCTGCCCGTCCTTCGTAAAGCCGATGCCGTGGATTGCTGCATCGGCGACCGCACGCTCTTGGGCTGGCGGGGCGAGGGCGGCGAGCGCCTGTTGTTTCGCCAGCCGGGTTGCTTCATCAGTCATCGCGCCAACCCCCACCAAAGAAAACTGCCCCAAATGAATGGGGACAGGACGATTAAAGCTGCCATAGCATAGTCAATTGCTTCGTCGCCCCTGGTCACGTCAACCCGAAAGCCGCGGTGCCGGGTGTTTCGCGTGCACCAACTGACAACGGCCAAAACGTACCCAACGACAAAAAGCATTTTCATCACTCGACCTCGCGCTGGCATTCAGACGCGGCGGCGCGGGCGGCTTCCTCCCGCTCAAGAGCGGCCCTCAAGCGGCCCGTTCGAACTCCCTTAGGAATTTTGTCTTCGTCGGTTGCGTACGGCCAACCCCTATGGCTGATCTCCCACCAAACGCCGGGCACCGACATTCCACTAATTGTTGGCGCCTGGCGCTCGGCGGCGGTCCGAGCGTGGGCGCCCCGGAAGCGGTACGATGCCGTACACAAAAACATGGTGCGACGCATACGGAATTTCGAAGCGGCTTCGACGTTGCGCTGGATTGCGCTCGCGTCGTCTCCGATTGATACGTTGCAGATAATGCACATTTCAATCTTTCTCCACATCGAAATGGCCGCCGAGCACGTCCGCAACTTTGGACGGCCCAAGCTGGTGCTGCAAGGCATCGGTGAGCCGGGCTACCAACTCCGTCAAGTTGTCCACGCGCTCTTGCAGGCGTTCTAGAGTGCCGTCCGCATGTACGGGTTCGCTGACGACGTTGCACACGGCTTCAGAGACGGGAACGGAGTACGCAACGTTCACGCGCTTGCCGAATTGGAGCGGGTAGCATTTCATGGCTAGTTCTCCGTCGCCTGGTAAAAGCGGGTGCGGTCGAACTTAGGATTGTCGCGCGCCAGCAAGTTACCGAGAGCCGTCACGAGTTGATGCCAAAGCACGAACTCCGCGGATTGCTTGCGGTCCGGGCGCGCGGCGGCCAGAACTGCCGCAACAGACATGGCGTCAAGGTTCTTCATTGTTCTGCGCCCTCGCGTACGTCGCGCATTCGTACCGATACCTGCGGCACGCGCTTTCGGTAGACCGGCAGCATGGCTTCCGCTTCGTCGCGTGCGCGGAAGGCTTCGACGGCGTACCACTTGCCGGGCGTGTATTCCGCTTCGACCACGTAAGGGCGTTGTTTGCTCGGGTTGGCCATCACGCCACCTTCGCCGTACAGCGCAGCGTGTACACGTCCTTGCCGCGCTTAATGAACGGTTCCGCAGCGGCGCCGAGCCCGCTCCGCAGTTCCTTGACCGACACGGTTTCGCGGCCTTCGGAAATGGACATAGTAGCGTCGAACAACGCCCCGTCGCGAAACTCGGCCTTGCCGGTGGCCTGCAGCGCGGCCTTGATGGCTTCCAGCTTGGCTTCGATGGCGGCAGCTTCGGCCTTCAGGCGGCCGTACGCGTCCACCAGGTCACCTTCGTTGAAAAGGGCTGCGGCTTGCAGGATGGTAACTTGATTGGGGGTTAACTGTTGCATTGCGCTCTCCAGCGGTTGGTTGTGTTCGTGTTGTACGTGGCAGTTCGGGGGCTGTCAAGCCCCTAGTCCTGGTACTCCGCATATTTGCAATGAATGTTCCTTAGGGAGAACGTCACGTTACCGCAGGCAACGGTCACGAAGCCGTCGTGAACTTCGGTCACCAGCACTTCGCGCTTGTGGTAGAAATTCAAGCTGTCGTCCACGATAACGTGGTGACCAACTTTGATTTGAGACTTGCGGGCCATGTTGCGCTCTCCAGCGGTTGGTTGTTGTGTTCGTGTTGTACGTGGTTTTCAAGCCGCCGTCAAGCGGCCGATGATTTCGCGGGCGCACTCCGCAACCGCAGCTGCCCGCAGGCCAGCGTCAACGACGGCCAGATGCAGGCGCCAAGCTTTGCAGTGTGCGTCGTGCTGCAGCGGGCCGCGCGCTTCGGTGAGCGCCTGGACGAAAATTTCGGTGCGGCCTGCGATGCCTGAAACGGGGTGGGCCATGTTGCGCTCTCCAGCGGTTCGTCGTTTCGATGGTTCTGTTGTACGCGCGTCCTTAGGGATAATCAAATCACGAAATGTTACACTCGCGCCATCCGGCGTTCGTGGCGCCGGCCGTACATGTACGCAAGTTCGGTGTCCATGTTCAACAGCCACGCCAGCTTGCCGGTTTCGTGGGGCTCGCAAATCGCGTCCCAATGCGCCACAGCCGCTTGGCCGTTGATAGGCGACGCAGCCACGGCCAAGCGTAACGCCGAACGTGCGGGCTCGGTAGCCGCCTGCAGCACGCGTTGTTTGCGCTTGGTGCGTTCGAAGTCCGCGCGACGTAGTTTGCCGATGGCTACGAGATCGTCAACCACCGATGCTAACAGGCCGCCACACAGCCGCGCCAACTCCGCTGGCAATCCGACGCGCTCGCAAGCCGTCGTCAGCGTCTCGCTTTCCAGCCGTACAAGCGGCCGTATGCTGTCAACGGCCTTGAAAGCCGTCTCAAGCGCGATCTGCGAAATCCGTACCGCTGGCAGGGCGTGTTCCATTCCCCTCCGTTACCACGTTTGGTCCATTCGGACAATCCCTAGCGTAGCGCATGGGGATAGTCCATTCGGACCCCCTTCCTTAGGGAATGCTCTGTAGGGAGCATCCCAAGACCCGTAGGGTTAATGGACGGCACCCTTAAGGACACTCCCTAAGTACCAATCCCAATTAGGACGCTCCCTAAGGACGGAGCAACTTAATCCCTAGGGAGTTGTAACATTTCGTGATTTGACCATCCCTAAGGATGTTTTTAGGGTGGCTTTGTCGAACAACGAACCGCTGGAGAGCGCACCAATGTCAAACGCAGTCGTCCACGTCGCCACCATCGCAGCCTACCCGATCAAGGACGAATTGGGTGGCGGCTTCCGCGGCGTGTACAAGCCCGTCGGCGGTGAGCGCGTCCCTTCCGAGCGCTTCGAAACCCTGGAGGAAGCGAAGTTCTGGGCCAAGAACGAAGCGTGGAAGTTGCACACCGGATGCCGCTACGCTCCGCTCAACCGCCGCGGCGAATACCTCGCCAACATATGGATTGACGCGTAAGCCACACACGTACAACCAACCGCTGGAGAGCAAAACAATGACCACCTACAAAGTATATTGGATTAATTTCGCCGGGCACCGCAGTTACTTGGGCGTGGTTAGAGCGCCCACTGCACCCACGGCCCGCATAATAGGGCGCCGCGTCTTTGGACCCTTCGGGAGTGGGCAGGAAATCGAAGTCGAGCCGGTTGACGCGTAGGGACTGTAACATTTCGTTACTAGACAGTCCCTAAGGACGTTGTACAAATGCGTACGTCAACACGAACCGCTGGAGAGCGAAACATGCTGAAGCTTCTGGAAACCTACCGAGCCGACCCCACACTGAAGAATGCGCAGAAGGCCCGCGCGTACAGCCGCAAGCACCCCTTCAGCGCGTGCCTGCTTTCTTCGGAAATGTCCGATTTGCTGGCCACTGCCATTCACCACGCGAACAAGGGGAGCCGCTAACATGACCGCGTCTGACACCGGCATGTTCAAATACGCCGACGGCTGGGGGCTTAGCGCCCGCATACTTCGCCTGTACAACGACCACGCGGATTATTGCCGCAAGTGCGCGTTACACTCGGGGCAAGACCCGGAATGGCTGCCTAACAGAGTTCGCGAGATCGCTTCCGACCGCGAACTGGTATGGTGCTGACATGGATTTCGAACCCCTGAAGCGCGGCGCCACCACGGGCACGGACCTGGTTTACTCGTCTGACGACGGCGGATATTACCTGGAACAGTTCGCCACCCTCCCGGGCAAGACGCGAGTTAGTGTCCGCGTTTTCAAAACGGCTGAAGATGCCAAGCGCGCTTTTGAGCGCGGGGACGTAAGGTGGATGCCATGGACATGAACTCGCGCCCGGAAATCGAAGTCGTGTACGACGAACTCGCCGCGTTCTGGACCTTCGGTCGCGAGGCGTGGCACGCCACGTTCGGCGGCTTCGATCTTGATTGCACCGTCGGCAGCGGGCCTACACCGCTAGATGCAATCGTGGACTTGCTGGACAAGGCGGAGGGGCTGTCGTGAAGCCCCGGCAACTGCATATCATGACCGAACGCAGAAGCCCCACGCACGTAATGGTTATGTGCTCGTGTGGCTGGAAACGTGAGATAAGCCGTCGGCAAAATGCGCTCGCTAGGAACGCCAAGGTTAGAGCCGCCGAACGCGAGCATGAACAGTTTGTGAGGTTGTCATGCACCACGGATTAGGCGCCCTCGCCCTGGTGGCCGCTATCGCGTATGTCTTTGGCGAGCGCACGGCACGTGCCGCGGTTGGCCTGGTGTTGGTTGCCGGCGGACTGTTCTTCGCGTACATCATGTTTCGAATTGCGACGGGAACTATTTAATGCCCCTACAGTACGCCGGTTGCTACTTGCTCGACCTGTATTGCGACCAACTCAAAGCCGGCCCGGGCGACAGCACGACGCAGGACGGCATACACGGGTACGCCGAATTTCCGCACCAATTCACTGGCAGCACGTTTGGCCAGTGTGCAAAGCAAGCGAAAGCCAAGGGCTGGCGTATCAACCAAATGAAACGTACCGCGCGCTGTCCGAAATGCGAAGGGAAACCATAATGAACGACCGTACGCTGTGGACGCGGGGCCGAACTGGCGACTTTGATTTGAAGACGCACAACGGCAGGATGAAAAAATATCGGAACTTGACCGAATTTACGCGCACGTGCCAAACCTGCGGCAAGCCGTTCTCCATTCACGTAACGCCGAAGATTGCAGCGGGAGAAGCCGACAGCAACAACTTTGGCCTGAAGAACTGCGAAGAACACCGGGGCCGTAAAGGGAACGTGCAGGACGACGTACGCATGTCCAACGACGTTATGCGCGAAGAACTGGCCGGGCTCTACGAGAAAAACCGGGAGCTATTCGCAGAAGTGCAAGTCCTTAAGGCCCGGCTTGCAGTGTACGAGTTGCCGGCGGCCATGGAAGCCCGAGCGGTCGCAGCGGCGGAAAATCCCGGCACGTCCGAAGCGGGTATGTTCGCGCCGCCCTTGACATTCCCATGGCAGAGCACCTAAAAACGAAGCCCCCGACGCTGTGAACGCCGGGGGCTGGGCTCCATTCGGAGGCTCACCAGCAACCCGCACTTGGAATGCGAATTGCCTTTTCCCAATAACATACAGGATTTCTGGACGCAAGCCGTTGCACGCGGGCTGTTCCCGCTGGCTATCGCGCGCAATTCCAAGGCGCCTATCGGTGAGGGCTGGAACGTCTGGAGCCACCCCATTCCACACCCAGGCGCGGGCGGTGTGGGGCTGCGTTGCGGCGACGGCGGGTTGACCGCATTCGATTGCGACACGTCCGACCCGATAACGTCGGCCAGATTGTTGCAGGCGTTCCGTGAAGTGCTCGGCTCCAATATCCCTGTACGGTGGGGCCGTAAACCCCGTTTCCTTATTCCGTTCTTTCTCAAGGACGCGCCCGTACAGGGCCGTACGTTCACGTTCCCCGATGGCGAAAAGCTGCAGCTTATGGGTGGGCAGTTCGTCGCATTCGGCAACCACAAGGACACGGGCGAGCCTTACCAATGGGAAAATTGGGACGTTGAATGGCCGCGGCTGACGACGCCCCAGCTTCAGCAAATCCTATCCGACGTGCCCACGCGAGCCGGAACGTCGCTTCGCTTCACGGCCGAGCACGAGACAGCCAGCGAAGATGAACTGAAGTACGCCACACCGCAGAACCTTGACGAGTGGCAAGCCGGCCGCGATGCTGCCGTTCGCTATCTCGGCATGCTGAAGCATGACTTAATGGGGCGTACGGAGGGGCGCGGTTCTACAATCTTCGCGCTGGTGGGCGTGCTGAAATTTGCCATGCAGCACGGCATGTGTACGCGGCAGGAAATCGAAGACGCCATAATTCAAGCCGGGCACCACCTGGACGAAGGTATCGGCGGCCGAAAGCTGGGCGAGGAAATCAATCGGCAAGAACAGCTGCCCGTGTTGCGCGGCAACCTGATAATGCAAGCGGTCATGTCCCGCCGTACGCTCGTGCAGGGCTTGGCCGATGCCCAGCAAGCGCCGACGCTCGTACCGCACACCGGCTTTGAACTCTCACTAGAGGACACCACCGACGAACTGCCGTGGCTTCTGTATCAGCGTCTGCTATGCGGCGAAGTTCACTTTTTCACGGGGCACAGCGGCGCCGGCAAGTCAACGGTGGTTAGTGACGCTGTCCTGGCCTATCTCACGGGGCGCTCTTGGCTTGACGCTGACATAGAGCGCGCCAGCGGGCACGTGCTTTGGATTGCCGCTGAAGACGACTACGGCACCGAACGGCGCATGCGCCATCTGGTCAAGCAAGAACCTAACGCCCGGGAACTGGCCGCTCGCTTCCACCTGATACGCGGGTGCGACGGTGCCAGCCTGGAACAACAGTGTATCGCGCAAGTCCAGGCAATGGCCGCCATGGGCATGCGCGTGGACATGATAGTGTTGGACACGTGGGGCGCGTCGGGGCTCTGCTTTGCCGACAACGATACCGAAGCCGTTCTAAAAGCCATGTTTGTGCTTAAAAACATCGCCCGGCGTACGCAGGCCGCCACCGTCGTTACCGACCACTTGCCACTCGGAAACGAGGACGCATGGCAGAAAGGCAACGGCGCCAAATCGGGCAATGCCGGGTTTATGTACCGCGTCACCGCCGGCCGGGGAGACGAAATATCCATCGACTGCGGCAAGGCGCGCGGCGCCCCAAAAGCCAAAAGTTACGTTGGCCGCGTCGTGTCGGAGAACTATGGCAAAGACACGAAGGGGCGCGACACCACCGTAAACGTATTCAAACGTACAACAGTGGCCACGCCTCAACAACGCGAGCAAACCGCCGTTATGAAGCTGGCCGCGATGCTGCCCGGGGTGACAGCCATCGGCATGGACGCCCTGCGGGCCGGCAACATGGTGTCGTTCGATAGCGTGGCGGCCGAGATAGGCGGTAGCATCAAGGGCGAACGCCCGCAGTACGTCGTCAATAAGGAAGCCGCCGCTAAAATGTTTGAGAAGGACGCACTAACGGCGTTGCAGAACTCGGGCTATATCCGCGCGCTACACGGCAGCCCATTTTTGGCTGTACACTCGCCGGCAAATGTTGTACAGCAACCCGTAGCGCTTCCGTGGTCTGATTTCAGGCCGCCTGACAGGGGCTTGTTTCCGTGGCAATAGACGAGTGGAACGGGATTTGCGCCTGCGGTAAAACGGCAAAGGACGGGATAAGATGCAGTCTAGGAGCGACGCATACGGGGTTGGCGAAACCGTCGTTTCCGTGGTTGACGGAGAACGCGGCACCGTCGTTTCCCTGGAGCGAGCCGGTGGCGTCTTCTTTGTCGAGTGGCGAGACGGTGAATTTCCCGTGGCATACCCCCTCGGAACCGACCAAATAAGAAGGGTGTACCCGTGGGAAATGTGACGGAGTACCGCCCTAAATGGCCGTGGGAGATCGACGCCCCCTCCGCACCGTTAGAAGACACGGTGGCGAAGATGCAACGGGATATGGCGTACATGGTGCAGTACACCAGCGTACTTGTACATTCGCCCCACGAGGCGTTGCAAATTCTCGTGAACACGCCACGGGGGCAAATCGTGCCGCGCGGGGAGTGCAAATTCACAGACGGGACGGCACTCGAATTTCAGGACCTGGGCATGCCGCAACCCGGCGCCCCTAGAATGTCGGTCGAAGAATTGATGCAAAGAGTATGGACGATTGCCAATGAATTAGGGCTGGAAATCAAACCATGAAATACTGGCCTATGACGGTGATACGTTCTAGCCCCTTGATGCCGTCGTACTTCCAACCTGAATTGGACGACATGGCGCGGACGCTGCGCCTGTCGCAGTTGGCCGTCACCGCCTGCGGCCATGTTGCCGACAACACCCGGCCCCGGGAAATGCCAAACCTGGTTATCATCGAAACGCTCGGCAAGCCCGCACGGCAGGCGTTCCTCAACCACCCGACCGACGACGAGTGGCTAACGTTGGAACGGCTGGCAGTTATCCAAAATGACGTACAACAGTTTTTAATTGTTGACGCCATGCATTAGCGTGGTAACCTTGGCGAATGTTGTACATTGAACCGCTGGAGAGTGCATCATGAAAGAATTTTTAGTAACGCGCGTCGCCACGCGCAATCCTGACATAGAAGGGCGTACGCTGTACCTGACCGTAATGGGGTTTTGGACGCTGAATAAAGACAACGCGCGCAAGTTTGACAGCCGTACCGCGGCGGAAGAACAATGCCGCAAAGACTTGGAAGGCTGCGAGGTGGTGCAATCATGATCTTAGGAATGACAAAACGCGAACTTTGCGCCTACACCGTCGGAGCGGTGCCTATCGCCGTCCTGTGGTGGTTTGCATGGGTGTTGCTGCCATGACGGCCGCCCACGAAAAAGCCGCCGCAACTCATAGGTTACGGAGTGCGGTTTTTAACCGGCGACACGTCCGGTACGCTGTACGTCTGCAGTGGCGCAACCCCGAAGGACTGCGCCCCGGTGGCGACCCGATGAATTGGAAAGACTGGCGCGTGTTTGCTGCCATCCCTATTCTGTTTCATTCACGCGACGAAGCCACGGACTACCTGCGTATGGTGGATATTTTCAAGAACACCGGCCGCAAACCGTCGTGCACAATCGAGAAAGTAACGCTGCCATGATCTTCGACAAAGACGGGAAACCGGGATTGCGGATTGAGAGCGCCGCGAGCGTGACGCTACGCGGCACCCTCAAATCACACATGGAAATTTTCGCCCATGTTATTCAGCACGACCACGCCGCCGGCCAGTCCGTAGCGGCGGCGTACATTGACGGGCTCGCCGGCACGCTGGCGCTGATTATCGCCAAGCAAGGCGACGCGGAAGGCATCACCGACCGGACCATCAAAACATTGCGTGAAGCCATCCAACGCGACTTGCGACATTTGAGACGGGGTTAAAAGCGCAACGCGATGACGCACAACGGCTACCATACTACTATCCTAGCCCCGTTCGTTCCGAGACGCCATCAAACCGAAGGCGTCCAGGCGCTAATTGCCTTTGACGGCCGCTTTTCGGTGGCCGAAATCACGGTGGCCGGCGGTAAAAGTGACATGCTCGCCATGCTGGCGCTTCACTACCAGCAACTCGGGCGGGTTATCGTCGTTGCACACAATAAGGAACTTGTCGTACAGAACAGCGCCGCGCTGAAGCGGCACGGCATCAACGCCGGCATTTGTTCGTCGTCTATCAGCACCAATGCATTTGCCCGGGTAACGGTTGGCACCATCGGCAGTATTGTAAATCGCGTGCATCTGTTCCGAGACGTGGTGGCCATCCTGGTTGACGAAGTTCATATGGTGCCACCCGCGAAGTCGTCACAGTACCGCCGGCTATTCGACAAGCTGCCCCACGCCAAAGTGCACGGGCTGACGGGAACGCCGTTCCGTGCCGACGGCACCGGGGACCTCGCCAAGACCTTCGGGCCTATCGTGTACCGTTACACGTTCCTAGACGCCTTGCGCGACGGCTATGTGAAACCGCTCGTGCCCGTGGACGCGGGCGAAGACGAAGTAATTAACGTCGAAGGGCTGGCGACAAAAGGCGGTGACTTCGACCTGGAAGACATGGCACCGCGCGCCATCAAACTGGCGCCCAGCCACGTCAATACCGTTGCCGAAGTCATGCAGAAGTTTGGCCGGCGACGTGTTTTGGTCTTCTGTTGCAATATCGAACACGTGGACAAAGTAGAGGAAGCTTTCAAGAAAATCGGCGTGCCTCGCGTCTTCGGCGTGCACTCGCGTTCGGTGGACGGCAAGCGGGATAAATCCGTACAGGCGTTCCGCAACGACCCCAACGGTGGCGTGCTCGTGTCCTGCAACATGTTCACGACGGGTTTTGACGTACGCGACATTGACTACATGGTGTTCTGTCGGGCCACCAAGAGCGCAGTCTATTACGCGCAAGGCTTGGGACGTGGCGCCCGCGCCGACGGCATCAACCATAATTGCCTGGTGTCGGACTTCGGCGGCAATATCGAACGCCATGGCACTCTAGATGCTGTCGTGGCCGCGCCCGGCCGCATGCTCGAATGCGAGGAAGTCAGGAAGGCCGGCAAGCTGTACGTCGGTTGCGGTACGGAATGGGAGACGTGGGAGCACGGCAAGACGTGCCCGGGGTGCGGCGAAATCCACAAATCGGCCCCGATTTGCAAATCCTGCGGAGAGAAGTTCGACCCGCATTTTCACGGCATGCGATGCCCGCATTGCGGTCAACACCAATCCGACATTAAGGTATGTGCTGCCTGCGAAGAAACGTACGCCGCGTTTTTGCACCCACTGTGCCCATTCTGTCAGTTCGACAACAGTTCCGCGCAATCTCCGGGCAAAGACCTGAAGACCCGCGGGGGCGCTGGCGAAGCTGTCAGCATTCGCGCACTTATCGAAGAAAATCCGTGGCAACCCGTCGTTCTGGCGCCCGTCAAGAATGCGGCCGGCGGTTGGTTGCTGACGACGAAGTACACTACAGCCGTGTGGCCGTACGAGCACTTGCCGCAAGTGCATTCGGTTTACTTGAAACGCGCCCAAAATGGACGCTACACGGCAGCGGGTATTTACGACATTAACGGACAACTACACCAAAGATAGCCGTACGTCACTTGACGCACACGTACGCCCATGTCATACAACCGCGTCAATTAACTTCACATAGGAGCAAACCAAGATGAAACTCTGTTTTGATAGTATCGAAGAAGTGAGAGAATTTATCGGCAACCTGAAGGGCACTCGCGGCGGGAAGGGCGCCAAGGACGGCGACAACGAAACGGGCGCCGTTACAGGGGCAGCCCCGGGACCTATCCAGCCACCGACGCAGTTCGCGCCCCAGCCCGCCGGCACCCCAGGTGCACCGCAGTTTGCGCCACCGCCCGGAGCTGGTGCGTTCCCCGCTGGGCCGGCCGCAGGCGCTGCCCAGGTCGGCGGCGGGGACCACGCAGCTATAGCGCTCGCCCAGCGCATTGGCACGCGGCTTGACGCGGCCATTGCTTCGGGGCAGCCTGCGGAACAAGCGCGGGCCTGGGTTGCCAGCCAAATCGCGGCGGCCACCAACAACGCCGCGGCGAGCGGGTGGACGCTGGACCAGGTCAAGGCAGCGCTCGTAACCGTGCCGTTGCCGGCCCTGGAGAGCATCGCTAAGTTGATGAACGCTTGAGCCGGAAAGGCTAGCCCGACAGCCTAAGCGCCGATACCCCGTCGGGACCGTAGGGGGTAAGGCACATTTTGAGATTTTGCATAATGGCTCATTCTCTTTTCCCGCCGTCGTCAGCTGCCACGTGGATACCGTGCCCCTACTCGGCACGCAACGCGGTGCCCGAGCCGCCAAAGAAGGCGGAGACGCAGGCCGCGGCCGACGAAGGCACGCGCCGGCACGGGTTGTTGAGCGACGCTGTTATGTTCTTTGGCGAGTTGCCCGACGAAGGCGACCCGGCGCGCGAACAAATCGCGCTCGCACTGGACTTCATACGCCAGCTAGAAGACGGCGCATTGTACACCGAAGAACGCGTAGTTATAACGGAGGAATGCTGGGGCACGCTGGACCTTGGCAACGACAATCCGCACATCGTTACAATTTTGGACGCCAAATTTGGTAAGTGGGACGTGGACGCGTACCACAATAAACAAATGCTGACGTACGCCGCTGCATGGCTGGAACGCTCGGCAGCGGAGTGGTTTCGCCTGGTGATCTTCCAGCCCAACGGACTTGACGAAACGCCGTTCAAACAATGGATAGCGCACCGTTCCGAAGTTGAAGCGCACCGGGCGCGCGTGCTGGAAGCCATCGCCTACCGCGGACCGCCGAAGCCCGGCCCGCAATGCCGCTGGTGCAACGCCTTCCATTCATGCCCCGCCATGACGACGGACGCAGGTTTCGTAATGGGCGCCATCACGCGCCGCATTGAAGACCTGACAACGGAGGAACTAACGCGGTTGCTGCGCCTCATTCGCGCGCTGAAGGACGTGCAGCCAATGTACGAAGACGCGCTGACCACTCACTTGAAAATGGGGCGCACCGCGGAGGGCGCCGGCCTGAAACCGAGCCGTTCATTCCGCGCGTGGAACGACGAACGCCAAGCGGCGGAGTTCGGGTGGCAAAACTTCGGTTCGGCTGGCGTCAAGCCGCTGTCCCCGGCGCAACTCGAAAAACTCGGACCCGCCGGCAAGCAATACGCCGTTGTCGGTTCGCATAAGCCCCCTGGTGAACTGAAAGCGAGTTATTGACCATCTGCGTACAGTAGCGTACAACGAAGCGTGCTACCAAACTGATAAATTGACCAACTGAAAAAGGAATTGAGAACATGGCTACGCAAAGACAGTACGAAAGTGCGACAGTGTTTAATGCCCGCATTGTGGACATGCGCCACCTGTGGACCCCGAGCACCGAATACCGCGGACAGCAAACGCAGAAACCGAACTACTTTTCGTTGTTCATCGTGCCGAAGACGCAGGCGCATTGGTCGCAAGAGCCGGTTTTTGGCAGCGTCATGCAGGCGTTCACCAAATTGCTGCAAGGTACGCTGCAATGGTCGGCGCAGAACCCGAACGCGATCAACTGGCCTATTGCCGACGGTGACATGCCGAGCCCGGATGGCAAATCATCCGAGTTTGCGAAGGGCCACTGGCTGTTTTCTGCGTCCACCGGCAATCCGCCAAACGTGGAACTGGTGCAGGCCGGCGGCGCGCTCGTGAAGCTGCAGAACAAGGTCGGTGTCAAAGCCGGCGATTTCGTGATGACCGGCATTACGGCGGCGGTAAAACAGAACGACCCTCGCGGCGTGAAGTTCTACCTAAACGCGGTGGTGTTCACGGCGCCCGGCGAGGAAATCGTGTTCGCCAATTCGGTCAGTGGTGCCGAGCTAATGCGCATGGCGCAACAGCAAGGCTTGCAGGTTGCCGGCTTCAGCGGCTCTCCAGGCCCCGGCTTTGGGACTCCGCAGAGCGGTGGGTTCGCACCGCCGGCAGGGGCGCCGGGTTTTACACCCCCTCCGGGTCCGAGTGGCCATGGGAACCCGGGGTTCGGCCAACCGCCTGCCCCTATAACGGGAAACCCTGCAGCCCCCGCATTCGGTGCCCCGGCCCCTGGTGGGATGCCGGGCGGTTTCGGTGGGAGTGCGACATTCCATTCTAACCCGCAGGGGTTCGGCACCCCGCCCCAAGCACCGAGCGCGCCGTTCCCAGGCCGCTAAGCCAATACCGGCCGCTCCCATGCCTTGCGACCACTCTGTTAGAGTGAGCCTAAACGTGGGGGCGGCCGGGCGTCGCGGTAAGCCGGCGCGCTCGGGGCCGCGCAACTTCGTTGTCGAATTTAATGCCGCTGGCGAACCCCTGCGGATTAAAGAAGTTCGGCAACTCGAAAAACCGCAGAGCGGTATCTATCACGCGTCGTACTGGTCTGCGACTTCCCACCCGCTCGCCGGGCTCGCAAAGCGCATTATAAGAGCGGCTGAAATGAAACGACGGGCCGGCGATGCCACACCCTGACGACCTGTTGCTAGACTTTGAGACGCGTAGCCGCGTTAACTTGAAAACCGCGGGAGCGCGCCGATACGCAGCGGACCGAAGTACCGGGGTAACCGTCGTGGCCTGGTTGTTCCGGGGCGTGATGAAATCGGCGTGCCCAATCCATCCGTTCTTGGGCTCGCACGCGTTGGCGGATTTGTACGACGATATACGGCAGGCGCGGCGCGTAGTGGCGCACCATGCTAATTTCGACGTTAGCATATTGCGGGCGGTCAACCCGTTTCTGGAGTTACCAATATCGAAAATTGACTGCACCATGGGACGCGCTCAAGCCATCGCGCTACCGGGCGGGCTGGAGGAAGTCTGTATTGCGCTTGGCGTCCAAGGCAAAGACCCCCGCGGCCGAGCGCTCGTGATGGCAACGTGCAAACCGCAACGGGATGGTACGTTTAACGAAGACGTGCAGACCTATCGCGAACTCATGGAATACTGCGTGCGTGACGTACGTTGCCTATTCGAAGTTGACGCGCGGTTGCCGGCATTGTCACCCGACGAAAGACTAGTGTTCGAGCGGACATGGCGCAAGAACGAACTTGGTTTGCCGATTGACGTACATCTTGCAACGGTCATTGCCATGCGTCGGCAAGAGATCGAACAAGAGAGCACGACAACGCTAATGGAAGTTACGCAGAACGCCGTCACAAAGCTATCGCAACGCCAGCGCATTTTAGAGTGGGCGAACAGCGGCAACCGGGCTGCAGGGCTCGAAAGCACGCAAAAACACGTCGTTGCGGAGAAGCTGACCGACGAAAATCTGCATCCTGACGTTCGCCTGGTGCTGGAGTTATTGCAGGCGGAAGGCGGCTCGGCACCGTTGAAAGCGCAAGCCCTCTTAGATCGTCACGTTAACAGCTGGTACAAAGACGCCACGCGGTATTTTGGGGCGCGCTCGGGCCGCGGCACGTCCGAAGGCGCTAACATGTTTAACATCGCGCGCCCGTCGGGCAAGTACGACGGCAAAGACGGGCGCCCCTCAATAGATCAAATCATTGACCGCCTGAAACGCGGTGACAACACCCTCAACAACGCGGCGTTAACGGACTGTTTACGCGGCTGCATTGTGGCGCCGGAAGGGTGGATGATTTGCGACAACGACGAAAGCCAAGCGGAATTGCGCATTGCGCTGTGGATGGCCGGCGACACCGAACGCCTGGACATTCTGGCCAAAGAACAAGACCTGTACATGTACAACGGCATTCGGGTTTTCAACCTGCCCGAGACGGCCACGCGGGCCACGCACCCGAAGGAACGACAGGTTGCGAAGAACGTCACGCTAGGCGGTAATTATCAACTCGGCTGGCGCACCTACATGGCATTTTTGATAAAGACAGCCGCAGAAAACGGGCTGCGTCGTTCAGACATAACCGAAGTCAAAGCGCGGTCCGACATTGACGGTTACCGACAGGCGAACCCGTTGCTAGTCAAGTTGTGGTACGACCTGGCCGACGCGTTCAAGTTCGCAATCTATGAACAGCCCGGCCGCATATTCCCCGCCGGCAAGATAGCTTTCCAGAAAGATAACAACGGCACCGTTTGGATGCTGTTACCATCCGGCCGTTGCGTGCCGCACTACTCTGCGCACATAACGCACGGCGGCGAAATGGCGTTCTTTCGCGCGAAGTTTGGTTCCATGCTCCGCCAAAAAGCCTTTGGGGGCTCGCTACTGGAAATCGCTTGTCAGTCCATGACGCGGGACTTGGTGACCGCAGCGGAAGCGGACATTGAGCGCGAACTGCCCGACGTACACCTAATCCTTGACGTGTACGACAGTATCCTAGCGCTCGCGCCGGCCCACGTCGCCAAAGAACGCTCGGAACAAATGCGCGAGATCATGCGGCGCCCGCGACACTGGACAGCGGGGCTTCCGCTGAATTGCGAGGGGTACGAAGCGCCCCGAATGAGGAAGTGATGCAGTGGCGCATGAGCCATCGCGCGGACCCCATGGCGGTGCCGCTCGCAGATAGGCACTACAACCGACAGAAGCACGGGAGCCCACAAATCGCGCCCCCGGGGCGCTGCGTTGTCTTCCTCTCCGACTGCCAACGCGCCTTTTGGATAACGTCATGGCCGTACGCCCAATATGTAAAACACGCTTGGGCCGGCGCGTGGGTGTGTAGCGCGTTTAGGTCCGAAGGGGCCGGCGTAGCGTCTGACTTGATACGGCAGGCCGTTGCGGCAACGCAGGCTTTCTACGGTCCGCCCCCTCCGCTGGGCATGATAACTTTTATTAACACCACGCAAGTAAAACCCATTGTTGTACGCGGGCGAGAAACATGGGGGCGCACGTGGCTGAAAGCCGGATTTAAGCACGTCGGGGAGACAAAAAGCGGTTTACTCGCTTTCCAACTAGCGCCCGCAGACATGCCGCTCCCCGAACCTGCCAAACCGCGTTTTGTGTGGCCGTGGATAGAAGTAAAGAGGCGAAGGTGATGGCAAAGAAGAAACGAAAAAAGCGCGTCGTTCTCAACCACGAGCAACGTCGTGCATTCGCCAAACAACTACTAGCAGGCCGCGGTATCAAACAACTCGCAGCCGAGTACGGGATAGGCACGGTGGCCGCGTACAACATTGCCAATGAGTACCTGGTTGTACTACGTTCCGAACGCTACCCCGACCACAGCGAACCGGCTACCAGTGGGGACGCAGCATGCATGCAGAGCTAGGCGACTTCGTTTGCCGGGACCTGGAGCCGTGGGAGGCGCCGCAGGTATTCCGCATTACCGGGGACCCCAAGGCGACGCGTTACATGGGTTTCCGTACGCACCAAACGGTTGGCGAAGCCGAAGCGTTAATGAAGCTCTACGCGGCCGGCAGCGGCGGCAAGTGGTTGGCTGTCTGCCCCAAGGAAACGCCGACCGACGTACTAGGCTTATTTGGTCTTGAAGTATCCGGGCACGCCGCTACTGTGTCGTGCATGTTCCGAAGCGATTGGAAAGCCCGCGGCGCGGGTCTGCGGTTCGGGGCTCCGTTTGCAGCGTGGATCATGTCGCATGCCACCATATGGCGGCTGTGGTCTTTCGTTCACGTGGACAACATACTAGGGCAGCGCGTAACCGTACGTTCCGGGGCGCTGGTGGAAGGCCGGCTGCGTCGCTTCGGTTACTTTCCTAACGTGAGCAACGAACCGCAAGACGTGTACGTGTACAGCATAACAAAGGACGACATGTAATGGCGACGAAGATTTTCTGCGACGGGTGCGACAAAGACACAACGGCGGCGTACAACACCACTAACGTATGCATCGGCGTTGCTGCGACGGATGCTGTTGCCAATACTTATGATCTGTGCAACAGATGCATTGAGCGGTTGAGGAAGGAAGCAAACCCGCTGCAGTGGGCGCGTGCGGTATAGTACGCCCCCTAGAACATCGCCGCGACGGACGCCAAACCGCCGAACATGGACCCGAGCCCCGAGCCCTTGCCTTGATCGTTCTTGGCTTGAGCCTGCGCAAGCGCGGCTTGCTGGGCCATCTGCGATTGCGCCACCCCGGCTTGCTGTCCGGTCGCGGTGGTGCCCACACCGATGGCGTTGAACATGTTGCCTAACGCGGCTTCCAGCTGCCCGAATTGCTGGGTGTTGCCGCTTAGGTATTCGTTGTACGCCGTATTCGCGCCTTGCGACACGATACCGTTATTGATTGTAGCCAAAGCGCGCTCGTTAGTGCCGGACAGCAAGCCGCCCTTCGCCGCTGCGCTGTTCTCTTGACCGCGTTGCATTTGGTCAAGCTGGTACTTTACCGCAGGCGTGTTGGTGTAGTTCTTCATAAAATCGTCGTAACTAAGCGACGTGCCGGCGGTCTTGTTAATGTCGGCAATGCCGCCCGACGCGGGCTCTAGAAAGGACTGACCGAAAGCGTTGTACGGCTGCGTCTCGGAATTGAAACCATTCGCGGTGCTGCGCACGTTGTTAATGCCGGCATTGAGATCGTAGGCGCCCGCTTCCGCACCCAGGAACTGTCCCAATCCTTCCCCGAACCCGGCCATGTCTAACCCCTTGCGAATGTATGACGTTTCGGCTATAAGTTACCACCTATGACAACCGAACGCAAAGGCGCCATGCTATCCGCACGACTGCCGCGCGCCCTTGTAGAGCGCGTGGACTTCGTCGCCCGCAACATTGACACTCCCGGTATCACCAACCGCTCTGCGGCCGTCTATGACGCTTTGCTGAAGTGGCTGCCCGAGCAAGAGAAAAGATTGGTCGCCCTTGGCCTTGCGCCCCCGAAAACCCGCTAAGAAAGCCCTGGCAACAGCGAAAAAGAAGCGCAAGAACCCGGAAAAGGGCTTGCAGTACCGCTGTCAGCAATGGCTTGAAAAATCCGGCTGGGTGCATCGGCTATTGATCTTTCACGTCGCTAACGAGCGTAAGGGCGGTATCGGCGCCATTCTTCATTTTAAGCGCATGGGCGTGCTTCCCGGCGTTGGGGACTATCTGGCGTTTCGTCACGCCGGGGACCAATTGCCGCGCCCGGCGGCTGCGATAGAACTCAAGGACAAAGACAGCGGCAAACAAGACAAGGAACAAGAGGCTTTCCAAAAACGCTGGGAAGCTTGCGGCAACCGCTATTTCCTTGTCCGCACGCTTGAAGATTTTCAAAATGTTGTACAAGCGTTCGCCCTCTTTGGCTAGAATGGGAACGCCACCCACGTTCCAACAGCTTTCTTAATCCAAACTCGCGCGCCGGCCGCACCGGCTGTGTCGCCGTACCAATCATTGACCTTCCCGAGCCCGGCAGCCGGGGCGCCAGCACCAAACAACAGTTCGCCGCGCGCTCCCAAGGTCGTCAGTTGCCCATTGATAGTGGTGATTTGCGCATTGATGCCCGCTATCTGTACCAGGATATTGTCAACATTTAACGACAGGTTAGAAACTGTCGTGGTGAGGTCGGCAATATCGGTCGTGTTTTGCGCGCTTTCGGCAATGACTTCGGGGAGCCCAGCCACAGAGCTAGGGTCTATATTTCCCGCGTTACTTAGAATAGACTGTATCTCCAGAAGCCAGCGGTTTAGCGCCTGCAGTTCGGTGCTCGTTAGCAAGGGCGGCGGCGGTATCTTCTGGACCATCGGCTTGACTTATCCACAGTTCGGTGTACGGTTGTGTACAACTGATTTGGAAAGGTTAACGCATGTTTACAATTCAGTATCGAGACACGCGCGGCGGCCACGCCATGCAGAACTTTGACAGCCGTTCCCGCTCCGCACTTATTCGACAACTCGCCCGTTTCGAACGTCCCATTGTAGCAGTGTACGAACAAGCAACGGTGATAACCAAAGCGGCGCGAAAAGAGCTACGAGAATACCGCGGGGACCTGTCACCCTGCGCTCGCGAATTTCTTACGACCCTCCGGTGACGTTGGCAAATAGTTCATCAATAGTGAACGGCGCCTGCGTGCCGGAATACTGCAGCCTGAATTGACGGCGGCGGCTCGTACCAAAGTTGCGGCCGATAGCACGCCGGGTGCCGGGCTGCGGCATGGTGATCTGACGCACGCCATGCCATGACTGCCCCTTGTCGATACTCCAATCCAGCGTAAAGCTGCCAGCCGCCGGCCCCATAGACGACGTGGTGTCCAGGCTGTTGTACGTTTGCCGGCGTTCTTCGCTGCCCACCCACGGCGTTACCATGACGCGGGGCATAACCCCGGCGGGCTCCGAAGCGCTGTTAATATCCAGCGTGCAAACTTCCCCGGTATCCAGCCCGACGTACGTTACTCCGCCGTCGTGCTCGGTTGCGCAGCGGCCGACGTGATCCGCGCGGCCTGGTGACTGACGATAGGACCACACGCCGGTTGCGCCAGCCAGTTCAATCGACCACGTCCCGGGCAGTGTCAAAACGTAGAAGTCGCTACCGCCCTGCCCGTAGGCGTAGGCCGTTAAAGAACCGAGTTCTTGCATAGTCAGTTGCTGCAGAAGCAAATCAACCCATGCCGGCGACACTGGCTTGCCTACCTGGCCGGTGCAGAGCCACACCCTGCGGTCGGTGGCTACGAACATGATAATGTCGCGCAAGATGGCAAGCGACGCACGCGCGGCAATCCCAACGGACAGAAGCGAGTTCGGATAGGGTACGAACGGCATATCCACGTCGGCGCCGCTGTCGTACCACTGTTCAAGCGAGCGAGCGCCTAGCGGCCACAGGATGCGCCCCGACACCGCCAAGTCCACCACCCTATCGGCCCGGGCTTCCTTCGTGCCGAAGCTATTGGGCTGTACGTTCGACGGGTCCAGCGGGTCCGAGCGGTACACTTTCGCGTCTTGGTTCGCGTAGTAATTGGACGAAGCGCTATAGAGCGTTTGGTTGTCCAATTCCGCACACGCCGAAGGGTCAAAATCTATCGACGCGTCGAAACCGCAATTCACCACCCCGCCGGGTATCGTGGCAATGTACGCCGTGCCGAGCCTGCCGGGCAGTAGGTTGCCGTTGGACGTGATAACCAACGCCGTGCGGTCTTCTGCCAATCGGATAACCGGCTGAAACGGGTTCACGGTGACTTGTCCCGCGAGCACCGGAGCGTTGGTTTCAACGCCGCGATAGATATTGCCGTTGGCGTACGCGCCCCATATGGTGCCGAGCGCGTGGCAGATGGCGATGCACGCCGTTGCTTCGGGCTTGCATACTTGCGTGAACCCCGGAGCCCCTACAAAGCGCACCCTGCCGGGTTTGGTTTCCTTCGGGTCGCGCGGCACCACGCGCACGTTGACTAGCTGGCCGGCGCCTTCGTCCAGGTTCTTCGGGTCTTGGAACGAACCAAGAATGTCAATCGCGCCCAATGGTCAACTCCGCACAAACCGCAACCATTGTTGGCCGCGTGCCCACTCGCGCCAGCGCATATTGACGCGCTCTGCGTCCGCGAAAATAACGTCTGTCGGTTGTGGAACGACGCCGTACGATTTATAAATACGGCGGCCGAATAGCAGAGTGGCATCGTGGACGCCTTCGGGGGGCAGCGCTACGGTGTCGCTTCCGTCCTCCGCCGTGAGGGCTGGCACGCGCCCGCCGTACTCAATCAAAGCCGGCGACGGCGCCCGCGGGGGCATCCACGCGTTGATTTTTACAGAGCCGTCGGTCTGACGTTCGGGCGCCCATTTGGTGATGATACCCGGTACTGTCGTGCGTACAACGTCCGCGATTGGCGCCATGCGCGTTTCGCGGTTCACCGTCAGGTTAATATCGTTAAGCCAAATCTGACGTACGGCTACCGCGTCCACCTGGACTTCGTAACTTGGATTGGCGTTACCTACGGTGAAAGAATAGGGCTGCCCCGATACGCCAGCCGGCAACTGTGCAGTGGTGCGCTTAATCAGGTATTGGCAAGCCGCGTCCGCTTGTTCGTTGCGCAACAGGTCGGTAAGCACGGATACGTTTTTCGCTATGTCGTCCGGTGCGGGGTCTTCCGTCACGTCCAGAATGCCGAAAAGTCGGAGGGCGTTAGTAATAATCTGCGCCGCTGTTGTCATGCTCAAACGCCTTTCGCCACCGACCACGGATAAGTGGCCAAGCTGTCTGCCGGCACGTCGGGGTCTGTCTTGGTTACGCCGGCCAGTTCTGCCGTTGCATTGGGTGGCGTGTTCGTACGAACCGAGTTCGACGGCACGAATGTACCGTCGTAATCCGCGGGCACAATGGTACTCAACTTGAAGACTTCCGCGGCCAGCGGCGCCACCGGCCCCATAAACGCCGCTGATCTGCCGAGCGTCCCATAGTACGGAACGGAGGTAAGAAGGTTCTGCAACCGCGTGGCGTCGTCAGGCGCGGGCGCCGGGTTGTTTCCCGAGCCCCATATGCTGTCTAGGTTCCAGCGCGCCGCCAACGGTTCCGGGGGCGGGTTGAGCGAATTATCAGGCGCTACCTGGAAATCGTAAAACTCGGGCCACGGGTCCCAGCACGGCGCCACAGGCCGCCCGGAAGCCGACGAACACATAAGAAGGCCCGTCAGCCGTTCGCGGCGAAGGGTAGAATAACGCACTCGTGCGCCACAGCGGGAGCATGCGCCCCACAATTCGGCGGCGCCGAACTTCGGTTTTGGATTTCGAAGGGCGAAGGCCACTTGACGGGCTCCAGAAAGGAAATTTCATCGAGTTTTATAGCATCTTCGCGCCCGGGAACAAAGCCCCTTCCGTCAGTCATCAGCACCACTAATAGCGCCCCGTCAGCCGTTTTGGCCCAAAAGTACCCCGACATGTAGCCCCGCCTTTTTGTTCCACGCAAGCCGCAATAAAAGCATCTGATTTGCTTTGAAAGTCAATATGGCGTACGCGAGATATTGACATATCAACAGAGTAACCGTACCTGTACGGCTGTGGGCACGTTAAAAAGGAACAGTACATATGCGTACATCACAGCTTTTTCCTTGGGAAACCAAGCCTGCGGACGAAAGGCCGGAACCCGTTGACGTACCGAGCGGGCTTTTGAACATTGATGAAACGTACCAAGCATTAGCGCCGCGAAATCCGCGCCTCATAAGGGAGATCGGCAAGCATTTCGATTTGACGGCGTTCGGGCGCCTCCGCGTCGTACGCCGCCCAAACGGCGCGCTGTTTGTGGTGGATGGACGCCATCGGTGGGAGGGCGCGAAGATGGCCGGGCGCATGTTCTTACCGTGCGATATTTATAACGTACACGACCGCAAGCGGGAGATTGAGATTTTCCTGACCTGCAATACCCGCATTCGGAAAGTACCGCAGGGAATGCTTTTCATGGCTGAAGTGGCCGCGGGGGACGAAGACGCCATCGCACTTAGCCGATTGGTGGCCGGTGCCGGGCTCGCCATCGTAGATGCCAATAGTTCGAAACAAGAGTTCGACGTGCCGAAGCTGGCATGCATCGGGGCTCTGAAATCGCTTACCGGCCACGGCTCCCCGAGCTACGCCAAACGCGCTACCCCGGTGCCCCCTGACGAACTCAACACAGCGTTGTCCATGATAGCGGAACTAGCGCCCCCGAACGCTTTGGTAACCGAGCACGCGACGTTGGGGTTTGTGTGGCTTGTTCACAACTACCCCAATTTGCGCGAGCACGGCCGCCGGTTGGCCGACCTGGGCTGGCCGCGTATCGACATGGCCGCTCGTGCGGTCGGCCCCCGCCCAAAGGCCGAAGACGCGGGCCGCGCGCTTCTGTCCGTGATTGATTGGCGTCGGCCGCGCGAAGCCCGGCTGGACCCCAAAGCCGAGTTAAAGGCGCCGCCGGAAAATTTGCCACCGATGACGCGAGCGGCTTAGACTAGCCCTCGTGTCGGCTCCGGGTCTTCTAGCGTCGGAGTGTGCGGCGGGGACGCGAACAGAAAGGAAGCCTGCGGCCGGGGTTCGACCTTCATTGTTACCGTACAAGGCTTCCAGCCGTTGCATAAAAAGGGGGCCGCTGGTGTAAACCAACGGCCCCCAAGTCTTGGGAGGAAACTAAGGCTACTAGCCAGCGCCCGGCGAGCCGAACACCGTACGGAAGTCCACAACGGACGCTGCGCAGCGGAACCACAGGGCGATTAAGGAAGCCTGGTTGCTCCAGTTGCTGTCCTCGCGGGTTTCTACCGCGGAACGCTCCCAAAACGTGAAGCCTTGGCCGTTGTCTTTGTCCTGCTCACTGGTCTGGATAAAGTACGCGTCCTTGTCCACCAGGTAGGGGGTTTCGACCACTTCCGGCAGCGCGCCAGTGGAACGCAGTACGTTGATATTGTTGGTCTGCGCATTCCATTGCAATGGCGAGCCGAGAATACGCCGGGTTTCCGGGCCGCTCTCGGGCGACAGAATAACACGCTTCGGCAGCACGTTGATGACAAACCCACGCCCGTTCCGGGTGTAGGAAATCTGGATAACCGCATTCTCGAAAGCCAGTTCCGAGACGTTGGCGGCCACCAGCTGGTTGGACTGCAGACCCGAAGCGGTGGGGTGGCTGGCCGAGATCAACGGCACGCCGTCAGCCCGCAGGCCGTTCACCGCGTCATTGGCAACCTGCAACGGAGCGTGGGCAATGTATTCCTCCGTCTGCCGCGCGCTGAAAGCAAGTTCTTTCATCATGCGCGAGCCCACGTCCTCGTAGAGATTGTCGTCCTTCGCTTCACGCGAAATAGCGACGGCCAACCCGTACGACGCATGGGTAACCTGGGTGCGGTAGCCTTCGTTCGGTACGTCGAACTCAACCGGCGCTAGTTCCGGCTGTTGCACGGCGAGCCCGAGCCCGGCGCGCTCCGTCATAAATTCCTCAAACGCCTTTTCCGAAGGCTTGGTGCTGAAAAACTGTGGATAGACCGGCGCGAGCCGTTCATAGTCCATACCAAAGAGGGCGTACAACCCCGGCCAGTATTGCGACGGCTGTAAACTACGGTCGATGACCTGCATTTGCTTAAACCCCTGTTGTGGCGCCCCGGCGCTGCAGGCCGGCGA